>Ga0366769_1006_pt1 | contig 34784 bp, 26 predicted proteins | sample BONcelHN113001C8_FD_207053 | JGI IMG/M metagenome (GOLD analysis project Ga0366769, IMG submission 207053) | Enriched cells from coal bed in the Powder River Basin, Montana, United States - BONCAT cells N11 rep2 HSBNCT.N11.300.1.C8 ...
CTTAAATTTATCGCGAATCAGCATAATCGTTTCCATCAATTCCATTGTTTCCGTGGGGTTCATCCCCGCGGCAGGCTCGTCTAGAAGCAGTACCTTGGGGTTGGTAGCAAGCGCGCGGGCAATTTCAAGTTTGCGCTGCTGACCGTACGGAAGGTTCCTTGCCAAATCGTGGGCATGGCTGTCAAGGTTAAACACCTTTAACAGGTCATGGGCACGCTTCGATACCTCCCTTTCCTCCCTGCGGTAAGAGGGGAGGCGAAGGATACCAGCCAGTACGGAATATTTCATTTGGCTGGTCATCGCTATTTTAACATTGTTAATTACCGTTGCATCCTTAAACAGACGGATATTCTGAAACGTTCGTGCAATTCCGTTCTGCGTAATCTGATAAGTCTTTTTGCCTACAATACTGTCGCCGTCCAGTTCGATCAAGCCTTCCGACGGCATGTAAACATCGGTAAGCAGGTTGAACACTGTTGTTTTCCCCGCTCCGTTCGGGCCGATCAGGCCAATGATCTCACCCTTATTAATAGAAAAGTGTACGTCCTGCAAAGCTTGAAGGCCGCCAAACGTAATACCCAAATTTTTTGTTTCAAGCACTGCCATTGATCAGCCCTCCTTTCCTGCGGTTGGGTTCTTTTTTTCGCTCCGTTTATTTTTTATCTTTTCAATTGTTTTTATAAAGGAAAATTCGCTTCGCCCCAATAAGCCGGTCGGGCGGAACAGCATGACGCAAATAAGAACAACGGAGTAAAGCAGCATACGATAATTTGCAAAGCCGCGTAATGCTTCCGGTAAAATGGTAAGCACAATTGCAGAAATAATGGAACCCGTAATCGAGCCCATACCGCCAAGCACCACCATAACCAAAATCTCAACAGAACGGTTAAAATCATACTTGGAAGGATCAATAATACCGATTTGGTGTGCGTAAAGGCCGCCGGCCACGCCCGCGATAAACGCCGCCAATATAAAAGCGAGAAGTTTATAATACGTTGTATTGATCCCGGAAGCCTCCGCTGCAATTTCATCCTCACGGATCGCAATCACGGCACGGCCATGGCGGGATGTTCCAAAAGTGAAACTAATAAATATCACCACTACGGCAATAAAAAACACATAAGTAAACATTGCAGTCAGGTCATAGCGAGAATTCAGGGACTGAATTCCGTAAAGACCCTTTGCACCATTTGTGATGGTTAGGTTATTTGCAATTACCCGAATAATTTCACCAAACCCCAGTGTAATAATCGCAAGATAATCCCCCTTAAGACGCAGCGCGGGGACACCAATGATCACACCGGACAGCGCCGCCACCAAACCGCCAAGGAGCAAACCTATCGGGAAGGATACGGGAAGCGGCAGGCTTGAATGCAGTGTAAACAGTGCCGCCGCATAAGCGCCTACAAGCATAAATCCCGCATGGCCCAGAACCAGCTGGCCTAATAAACCGGTCACGATATTCAGGCTGACAGCCAGAATCACATTGATAAACACCATTGTGATAATATCTGAATAATAGCTGTCAAGGATACCCTGACTGATCAATATGGAGAACAGGAAGTAGAGAATGACAACAATCGCCAGGTTAACCGCGTAGGAGATCTTTTTCTTTTTTGATATACCAGACATTTGTCACACCTTCTCCCTTATATTTTTGCCCAGCAGCCCTGTGGGCTTTACCAATAAAACAACAATCAATATACCAAAAACGACCGCGTCGGTTAAATTACTGCTGATATAACCATTGGTCAGGCTTTCGGCAACGCCCAAAATATAGCCGCCGAGCATTGCGCCCGGAATGCTGCCGATACCGCCCAGAACGGCCGCAACAAATGCTTTTAATCCAAGCATACCGCCCATGATCGGCTTAATCTGAGGATAAGTATTGCAGTAAAGAACTGCACCGACTGCGGCAAGTGCGGAACCGATGCCGAATGTAAACGCAATGGTAGTATTGGTATTGATGCCCATCAGTTTGGCGGCGCCGGCGTCCTCTGATGTTGCACGCATCGCTTTTCCGATTTTCGTCTTACCGACCAGCAGCTGCAGGCTCCCCATCATCACAACGGAAACCACGATGTTTATCAAGGTTGACGAAGTGATTTGAAGTGCGCCAAGCTGAAGCGGATTGAAAGTAAACATTTTCGGCATTGATTTTGCGTCTGAGCCAAAAAGAAGCTGGAACAGATTCTGCAAAAAGATACTGACTCCGATTGCAGTAATCAGCAGCGAAATTCTGGGTGCATCATGAACAAGCAGCCTGCGGTAGGCAACCCGTTCAATCAGGACGCCGGCTAAGGCGCTGAAAAGAATGGAGCCCAGCACTGCAAGCCATATCGGAAGATTCAGCATTACCAGAATCGTAAATACGATATAAGCTCCTACCATAATAATGTCGCCGTGAGCGAAGTTAATTAACTGTACAATTCCGTAAACCATGCTGTAGCCCAAAGCAATCAGAGCATAAATGCTGCCGATTCCCAGACCATTCATTATCTGCAAAAAGAAATCCATAAATCGCACCCTCCTGCATTTGATCGGAACGCTGTTCATTTAAATTATAAAATCTGAAAAGAGGGCGAATTCCTTCCCCCTCTTTTCAATCAATTTTTTGTCAATTTTCTGTTTTCGGACAACCTTACTTCTTAAAGTTTTCGACAAACTTATATTTGCCATCCGCAATTGTCGTAATAACAGCTTCTCTTACCGGGTTCCGGTTTTCATCGAATGTGGTGTTACCGGTGAGACCCTTATACTGCAAGGCTTTCATCGCCGCAGTAATTTTATCGGAATCTGTGGAGCCTGCCTTATCGATTGCAGCTGCCATCATTCCCATCGCGTCATAACCCAAAACAGCGAACATGTTGGCGTCTATTTTGTAAGTCTCTTTGTACTTTTTCAGGAACGCCTGTAAGTCAGGGTCCGTGCTTTCCGCAGAATACTGACTGCAGAAGTAGCAGTTCTTTACGGCATCCAGGTTACTCGGATCAATTTTCTCCAGAACGCCGTCCCAACCGTCAGCGCCAAGTAATTTAGCGTTCAGGCCAATTTCCTTTGCCTGTACGGCAATAAGAGCGACATCCGAATAATAAACTGGAACCATAATTACATCCGGGTTACCGGCTTTAATTTTAGTTAACTGCGATTTAAAATCAACACTGCCGGATTGATAAGCTTCTTTATTGGTAATTGTCATGCCTGCAGCTTTTGCTTCCTCTTCAAATGCATTCGCAACACCGGTGGAATAATCATCGCCGTTGTCATAAATGATCGCAGCTGTCTTTGCATTAAGCTTTTTAGCTGCGTAATCAGCCATCAATTCACCTTGGTACGGATCGATAAAGCAAGCGCGGAAAACATTGGCGCCGGTCTTCGTAATATCCGCGGCGGTACCGGTCGCGGTGATCATCGGCAGACCGTCTTTTACCGCTTTTTGGGCAACAGCAATGGTTGGTTTCGAGGTTACATCACCGACCAGCGCTACAATTTTGTCGCTCTGTACAAGTTTATTGTAGGCGTTTACCGCTTCAGTTGCATCGCCTTTTTCATCATAAACGGTATAATTAATTTTTTTGCCGCCCAGAATACCGCCTTTAGCATTAATTGCTTCAACAGCAAGCTTTACGCCGTTGTCCGCAGCAATACCGTAAACGGAGACATTTCCGGTCAACGGAGCAAGGCCGCCAATTGCAACTGTGTTACCTGCAGCTGCGCCTGTGTTTCCATTTTGCGCACAGCCTGTCGCAGAAGCTGCAAGCATGACTGCAGCAAGAGCAGCCGCCAAAAAACGCTTTTTCATCTTAAATACCTCCCAAGTAATAATGACTTTAGTTGAATCATAGTGTATAAAAAGAGCCGAGTCACTGTAAGTCACGCGGCTTTGCGCTTCATGCACTAAATATTTTAATAGTCTTGATTATACTACTGATTTTTGAAATTTGCAACTACGAATTTGAATTATTCGTTATTTTTTCAAATACTATCAAAATCAATAGTTTTGTCTTACATTTAAAAGGGTTTGACGTTGAAAATGAATCCAAAATTTAATAAAGTTGCAAATTTATCACTTATGCATCACTTTAAACGGATAAACGGATGAATTTTGCCCCATTCTGTGCATTGGAGCCCGGAATGATCGCTGTCATTTGGATTACTTGTCTTACCATCCTTAAACGGGCAAAATTCCAAAACTTAGTTTTCACATGCACAAAGGGTTGATAGATTTCTTCGCTCCGCTCAGAAGGAACGATAATTACTGGGAGTCTTTGTTACCGCCAGCAGAATTGTAGTTATTTGCGCCGAAGCAACAAGCAAAAATGGCCCCCCGGTAGTAACCGAGAGGCCAAAATTCGTCTTAAATTGTATGAAGTTTACTGTTTCGGAGCCATCATGGTTCCGTCAGACTGCACTAGGTGGCAGGAAACAAAATGATGCGGACGCATTTCCCTAAGCACAGGCGATTTGGTACGACAAATATCCACAGCGTAGGGGCAACGGTTAGCAAAAGGGCAGCCTGGCTTTGGGTTGATGGGGCTGGGTACGTCGCCGGAAATAACCTGTGCTTTCTTCTGTGCCTCCCTGTCGGGATCAGGAATCGGTACGGAAGCCAGCAGGGCCTGACTGTACGGATGTAGCGTATGCGTGTAAATCTCGTCGCTATCCGCCAACTCGACCAGATTGCCAAGATACATTACAGCAATACGGTCCGAAATATATTTCACAATATTCAGGTCATGTGCAATAAACATATACGTAAGACTAAACTTTTTCTGCAGATCCTTCAGCAGATTGATAATCTGGCTTTGAACGGAAACGTCCAAAGCTGAAATCGGCTCGTCGCACACAATAAACTCCGGATTAATAGCAAGTGCGCGAGCAATGCCAATACGCTGCCGCTGCCCGCCGGAAAACTCGTGAGGAAAGCGGTTCGCGTGTTCGCGGTTCAGACCTACCGTTTCCAGCAGTTCATAGACACGCTGCTGGCGCTTTTCGTGGTCGTATATATGATGGATTTCCATACCCTCCGCAATAATCGTACCTACGGTCATACGGGGGTCCAACGAGGCGTAGGGATCCTGAAAGATAATCTGCGCTTTTTCGGAGTACGCAAAACGATCTTTGGTATGCTTCAAATTGACCACTTTGCCCCGATAGGAAAGTTTGCCTTTGGTAGGGTGGTAAATACCCATGACTACACGGCCCAAAGTTGACTTGCCGCAGCCTGACTCACCGACAACACCCAAGGTTTCGCCTTTATAAATATCCATGGTCACATCATTCACAGCAACCAGTGTTTGCTTGTTGCCAACATAGAAATGTTTGGAAATGTGATCCAGGGTAATTAACTTTTCTTTTTCCAATTAAGTCTCCTCCTTTGCTTGGGGAAAGTCGGGATGCAAGCGCCAGCAGGAAGCTGTGTGTCCCTCACTAACCGTGAATTCCGGAGGCTGATTGTCTTTACACAGATGCATGCACTCACGACAGCGGCTTGCAAAACCGCAGCCCTTTGGCGGCGCAAACAAATCAGGAGGAGTTCCTGGAATAGAAACCAGTTCCTCGCTGCGGTCCGTGTCAATAGTAGGAAGGCTTCGCAGCAGCGCAGCGGTGTAAGGATGCGCCTGACGATAAAAAATATCCTGAACCGTACCCTGCTCCACCACCTTGCCCGCATACATGACCGCCACGCGGTCGGCAAGGTTCGCCACAACTCCCAGATCATGGGTAATCAGGATGATTGCCGTTCCGGTATCATCGCGGATTTTTTGCATCAACTGCATAATCTGCGCCTGAATGGTCACATCCAAAGCGGTCGTTGGCTCATCGGCAATCAGAAGCTTGGGATTGCAGGCCAGTGCCATAGCAATCATAGCGCGTTGACGCATGCCGCCGGAGAATTCATGAGGGTATTGCCTGACACGCTCCTCCGCATTGGGAATCTGTACTAATTTAAGAAGCCGCACAGCTTCTTCCCGGCATTGCGACTCGGAAAGGTGCTTATGCTTTTTCAAGGTTTCAGTAAGCTGCTTTCCCACTTTTTTCGTAGGGTTCAGGCAGGTCATTGGATCCTGAAATATCATACTTACCAATTGGCCGCGAATTTTCTGCATGTCTTTTTCACTTGTGGCAACAATATCGTTCCCGCAAAGCGTAATGCTGCCTTCCTTAATACGGGCAGGCGGCATTGGATTCAATTTCATGATCGTCTGGGCGGTTACACTTTTACCGCAGCCGCTTTCACCGACAATCGCAAGAACTTCTCCCTCATCTAAATGCAGCGACACCCCGCGCACAGCGTGAACTTCGCCCGCATAGGTGTCAAAGGAGACATGAAGATTTTCTATATCTAAAATCCTATCCATTCAGGTTATTACCTCCTCAGTTTGGGGTCGAACGCATCCCGCATCTGGTCACCCAACAGATTGAAGGCGAGCATTGTGATGCTGATAAACAGAGCCGGGAACAGCAATTGCGTGGGGTACATTTGAAACACCGAAATACCGTCATTGGCGAGAATACCCCAAGAGGATTGCGGCGGCGCAATACCCAGACCCAGCATAGAAAGAAATGCTTCCGTAAAAATTACATTTGGAATATCCAATGTAACATTAACAACAATCAGACTTAAAAGATTCGGCGCAAGATGCCGGGCAATGATACGTGCAGGTTTGGCACCCATAGACTGGGCGGCAACCAAAAATTCCTGTTCACGAAGGCTGAGCACCTGCCCTCGGATCAGTCGCGCCATGCCCGTCCAGCCGGTGATTGAATACGCTATAATGATCGTGGTGAGGCCGCGGGGCAGTACAATCAACAGCAGCATAACAATAATCAGATAAGGAATTCCGCTGATGATCTCAACAATACGCATCATCACATTATCAATGTTTCCGCCGAAGAATCCGGAGACACCGCCGTAGATGATACCGAGCACACAGTCGATCAGTGTTACTGCAACTGCCACCGTTAGGGAAACACGGGCACCCATCCAAATACGTACCCAAATATCACGACCCAAGGCGTCGGTACCAAAGAGATGTGCCTGTTTAGTGACATTGTCAACCCACATGGGCAGCTGATTGGAGAACGCTACATTCTGCTGCGCATAGTCAAAGGAATTGAAAATCGGTATAAAGACAGCACCTAATACCAGAAGTACCAGAATGGTAACACAGGTGACTGCAACTTTGCTCTTACGCAGACGCCCAAACGCATCCTTCCAAAAACTTACGGAAGGGCGTGTAATTGCTTCCATTCCCGCTTCATCGGTTCCAATTCGAGCAAATTCAGCAGCATCAATGTGACTGTTTATATTATATACGGGCTCTGCAGCGCCCTTTTCTGTGACGGGCGTTTCTTGTCTTACCATATGTTCATTCACTCCTTGTCACCGGTCAGCTTAACCCGAGGATCAATCAAACCGTATACAATATCGACAACCAAGTTCGCAAGCACCAGGAACGACCCGTAAAACAGTGTGGTGCCGGAAATTGTGGTATAGTCGTTCATCTGAACGCACTGCACGAAATACTTACCGAGACCCGGAATGGCGAAAATGTTTTCCACCACAAAAGTACCCGTCAAAACACCGGCTACCAGAGGACCCATGATGGTGATTACCGGCATAATAGCATTGCGCACGGCATGCTTCCAGACAATGTCACTCTGACTCAGGCCCTTGGCCTTGGCAGTCTTGATATAATCCTGATTGAGCACGTCGAGCATATTGGTACGCATCAACCGGGCGACGCTCGCCATGGTGGCGAAAGCCAAAGCGAACGGCGGTAAAAACTTACTGTTGAACGGGCCCCAGCCCATTACTGCAAACAACTGCATGCCTGTCGCCTGATACAGTTTAAGGCCCAGAAAATACTGGAGCAACGCACCAATGATAAAGGAAGGAACGGAAACACCGATCAGCGCCAAAAACATAGTGAACGTGTCCCAAGCTGTGCCGCGCTTGACAGCAGCGACGACGCCAAGCAGAATTCCAATGATTGTCGCGAAAATCAGTGAGCGGATGCCCAGATCCGCAGAAATCGGGAATGCCTGCAGAATAATGTCAAGAACAGGACGTTTATCCAAAAGGGAAACACCGAGATCGCCGTGTAAAACGTTCCCAACATATTTGAAGAACTGAACAACAAGCGGCTGATCCAGACCGTACTTCGCGTACAGAGCCGCCTTTATCTCCGGCGTAAGAGCTTTTTCACCAGAGAATGGGTCACCCGGCATCAAATGCATTAGAATAAAGGTGATTACAATCAACACAAAAATCGTGATGACGGCGTATAGCACCCTTTTCAAGATGTACTGAACTTGCTTTGGCAAGCACAATCAACTCCTTCAGTTTAATAATTCAAATAGGACATTCCGTCTGCTATTATAAGATGGCAAGCCCTTGCTTGTGAAAGCCGCAAGGTTTACGGTTATGCGACAAATTTTGCGGCTTTCACAAGCAAACAGAGCCATATGAAAATATGGCTCTATTTGCAGCAGCCTATATGCTCAGGCGGGAACGCCCAGCGTCAATTATTTCTTTGTCAGCTTCGCGCCGTCGGTGTAATCACCCGGCCAGCTCTGGAAAGCAGTGTCTGTGCCGCCGGTGAATTTTTGCGAGGTGGTGTAGTTAATTACGCTGTAATACAACGGAAAAATAGGAGCATCGGTCTGAACCGCAAGCGTTTCCGCTTTAATCAGCAGGTCCTGACGTTTGGCCGGGTCGGCTTCTTTTCTGGCCTGGTCAATATAACTGTCATATTCCTTGCTGGAATATTTACCGTAGTTGCTGCCATTCGTTGTTGTAAACAGGTCAAGGAAGGTCATCGGGTCATTATAGTCAGGGGCCCAGCCTGCGTACACAAAGTCAAAATCATTCTTGTGCATCGCGGCAACACGCGCCTTAAATGCCAACGGCTGCACGTCTACACTGACGCCGAGATTGGTTTTCCACTGCTCCTGCATGTAGGTAGCGTCTTTCACTGCCGCAGTGCTGTTGCCGGTCAGGAAAACGAGCTTCAGCTTATCAACCGTCAAGCCCTCTTCCTTCAAACCTTCTTCAAGCAGGCTCTTCGCCTTGGCGGCGTCAAACTTCAGGGAAATGTCGCCGCGCGCATCCGTGTATTTCGCGCCGTTCGCACCCATAGTAGATATCGGGACAATTCCTGTCGCCGGGATAGAGCCGTTCTTAAGAACGTTCGTCACAAAAGTTTCCTTATCAATGGCCATACCGAAAGCCTGGCGTATTTTTGCATTGTCAAATGGTTTTTTGGTCGTATTGTACTGTACGTACCAGTTTCCGCCGTCCGCATAGCTAGCAACCGGCTGCCCTTCGGCTTTGAACTGCGCAATTTGGTCGCCGTTTACCGTCATGTAATCGAGCTGACCGGCCTTAAGTGCGTTCATATTCGTATTGGCGTCTGCAAGCATTACAAATTTGATTTTCGGGATACCTACGTTGGCATTATCCCAGTAGCCAGGATCCTTTGTAACCGTCAGATGGTCGTTGTGTACCCATTCGGTTATCTTATAAGCACCGTCGGTGACTATCTTATCAAGATCCTTACCGTATTTGTCCGCGCCGATCGACTCATACGCCTTTTGGTTCAGCGGCATATAGGTCTGGAATGAGAACAGATGCAGAGCGTACGGAATCGGGTTGCTGAGCGTTACAACAAGAGTGTAATCGTCCGGCGCCTTGATGCCGAGCCCGTCTTCTTTAATTTTTCCGTCGAAATAATCCGCGCCGCCTTTGATGTTGTCCGTGAGGATAAAGGAATAGGTGGAAGCGGTTTCTTTCTTCATAGCGGTAGTCCAGGCGAAAATATAGTCCTTCGCGATGACCGGGTCACCGTTTGACCATTTCGCGTCCTTGCGGAGTTTGAAGGTATAGGTCAGTTTATCGTCGCTGACAGTGTAGCTCTCGGCAAGATCCAGAACCGGCTTGTCGTCTTTATCAAGCTTCATCAAGCCGGACATGGTTTCACGCAAAACCACACCGGAAGCCGTATCGCTGGTCAGCATGCTGTTCATCTCCGGGGGTTCCTGCTGAAGGTTAATGGTAATCATGTCAGCATCCGGAGTGCCCGGATACTTGCTCTGGGACGCAAGGTCAGTGGCGGCAGGTGCGGCATTGCTGGCTGCAGAAGCTGCGCCGGATGCGCTGGATGTGCTGGTATTACCGCCACCGCAGGCAGCCATGGAAACTGCCATGGTACCGGCGAGCAGCAGTGCGATCATCTTTTTCATAAATAATCCCTCCAAAATTAAATTTTACTTATAACTACTTGCGTACTCACCCCGCTAAAGCAGGTAAAACACAAGTTAAGTAGCCAATCTCATTATTTCATTCGCTTTTCCGAACCCGTACCAGTCCATGCGCGCATTTGCGCCCACTTCAAAATGCCGGCCCGTAATTCATACAAACCGCAAATAATATATGTATACTACTGTACCACAAGATCTGTGATAAAGCAATTACTCGAAACATTTACCAAAAGTTTCGGCGGATCTGCTACTGCCAAAGAGCATACTCGCTAATAATTACAGTATTCGCTTTCTTACTTTACAGTGGCAAAGCGAAAAAGTAAAAACACTGAAATGTACTGTAGGACACACTCATCATTGAGCGTGTCCTACATCGATGTAATACTATTGACATATTATATCAACTATTCATTCATTTTTCAAGACAAAATTAAGATAAAATGAGTTTTTTTTTATTTTTATGAATTAATCAAGTAAAGCGGTTGCAGGATTTCTTCAGTTGAATAGCTATATTTTAGCTTTTATTAAGGTGGATCAAGGGCAGGCTATTATAGAGAGAAAATATAAGATAACGTTGTTTAAAACACGATTTTCAGTCAATTTTTACTCAACTCCGTTAATTGCGTTGTAATTCAAATCTTTTATAATGAAAATCTGAAAAAAGCAGTTGCTTTTTGTGAAAACTTGGAATATAATAACAAAGTCATATGAATATATGCTCATATGTTCAAGGAGGATAATGATATGAACGAAGAACTTGATTATTGTGAAGAAGAGTGCGTCCACAGTAGTTTGGTACAAAATTCCAAGCTGAATATGCCTGATTTGGATACTCTGTTTTCACTCGCCGAGCTGTTTAAGGTTTTCGGCGATACCACACGCATCCGCATTATGTGCGCTCTGTTCGGAAATGAACTTTGTGTTTGTGACATTGCCGAAATTTTAGGAATGGAGCAATCCGCTATTTCTCACCAGCTTCGGCTTTTGCGCTCTGCGCATCTTGTCCGTGCCAGACGGGACGGCAAATCCGCATTCTACTCCTTGGACGACGATCATGTAAGGCAGATTTTCGAACTGGGACTAAATCATGTAACGGAGGGAAACCAAAATGCCTGAACACGAACACTGCAGTGCCCAAGGCTGCTCCTGCTGCGAGGAAGAAGGCTCTGAAGTAACTTCTTTTGAAATTATTGGTTCCATACTCTTCTTTATTCTCGGTATTCTGCTGGATAAGATACTGCACTTTCCTGAATACACTGTCGCACTCAGCTTCGGTGCTTCGATTATTTTTGCCGGGTGGCGCGTTGCTGCCAATGGACTTCGTGCGCTGCGAAAACTGAGAATTGACGAAACAACACTGATGACTATTGCAGTTGTTTCTGCATTCTGCCTCGGGCAGTATTTGGAAGCCGCCATGGTTGCGATTCTTTTTCTGCTTGGCGAAATGCTGGAAGACAAAGCAATTGACAGATCGCGCAAAAACATTAAAGAGCTTGCCAATCTTCGCCCCGACACCGCGCGAAAACTTACCGGTGATCAAGAAGATTTGGTGGCCGCTGAAACTATTGAAGTCGGGGACACCATTCTGGTTCATCCCTATGAGCGGATTCCGCTCGACGGTATTGTAATGGAAGGGAATTCTTCACTGGATTCCTCTGCATTGACCGGCGAAAGCACGCCGGTTGATGTCACTGTTGACAGTGAAGTTCTTTCCGGTATGATGAATGAGCAAGCTCTGCTCAAAATTCGTGTCACCAGCGATTTTCATAATTCTGCCGCATCCAGAATAATAGAAATGGTGGAATCCGCTTCGGCGCGCAAGGGGCAGGCTGAAAAATTAATCACCCGTTTCGCCTCGGTGTATACTCCGATTGTTATTCTCATGGCAGTGCTGTTAATGGCTCTTCCCCCACTCTTCGGTTTTGGTGAATTTAGGGTTTGGCTGTACCGCGCGCTTGTGTTTTTAGTTGCATCATGCCCATGTGCATTGGTTATTTCCGTTCCCCTCGGCTTTTACGCAGGAGTAGGCGCGGAAAGTAAAAACGGTGTTCTTGTGAAAGGCGGAAAATACCTCGAGGTTCTGAGCAAGGCCAACGCGGTCGTCTTTGATAAAACCGGTACACTGACAAGCGGAAAATTAAGTGTAAGTAAAATAAATTTGTCAGGTAATATGACCCATGACGAAATTCTACAGATTGCAGCTTCAGTGGAACAGTTCAGTGCACATCCGGCAGCAAAAGCGATGCTTACAGCTGCCAAAGGGTTGGAACTGCTTCCTGTTGAAAATACACAAGAAATCCCGGGGCATGGCGTCAGCGGCATAATTAATGGAAAACAGGTTCTTTGCGGCCGAAAAAATCTACTTGAGGACAACGGTTTGGATTTGTCCAACACCGAACCGGCTTCTATTTACATTGCTGTGGACGGCAAATTAGCCGGAAGTATAGAATTAAACGATATCCCACGGCTCGATTCCGCAGAGGGAATTAAAAACCTGAGAAATCTGAAGATTAACCGGATTGTCATGTTAACTGGCGACAACAAAATATCGGCAGCGGCCGCAGCAGAAAAATGCGGAATTTCCGAATTTCATGCCGGGTTATTGCCGGGCGACAAAGTCTCCTTATTGGAAAAAATTCGCAGGGAAAGCGGAACCACTGTGTTTGTCGGGGACGGCATCAACGATGCCCCTGTGCTTGCTGCTTCTGACTGCGGCGTAGCAATGGGATTGGGTACCGACGCTGCCATCGAAGCTTCGGATGTCGTACTCACGGTAGATAAACCTTCGAAGCTCGCCCCTGCCATTCAGCTTGCACGTCGTGCCATGGGCGTAATCCGCTTTAATATTGTTTTTGCGCTCGGGGTTAAGGCGCTTGTACTGATACTGGCTGCTTTCGGCCATTCCCCTATTTGGCTTGCGGTCTTTGCAGATGTGGGCGTGTGCATGCTTTCCGTAATCAATGCTACACGTGTTTTGACATTCCGCACAGAATAAATTATTTTTAAAAAGACAGAGTTTCCAAACGGAAACTCTGTCTTTTTATTTCTTATAGCTTATTACGGTCGTCTCACCCGCGATTGCATCGCCGGTAAACAGCTCAAAATTTTTCACTTCATCAAGGTTTGTGATGATGCATGGAGAAATCGTACTCAGCCCCTTGCTCTGAATAAACTCAAGGTCCATATCCATCAGCCTGTCCCCAGCATTCACGTGCTGACCCTGCTCCACATAACAGATAAATCCCTGTCCTTCCAGCTTAACGGTATCAATTCCCAAGTGCACAAGCACTTCAAGACCATCGTCGCTTTCAATGCCTATCGCATGGCTTGTATGCGCAATCTGAGCAATAATACCTGAAACCGGAGCGAGCACCTCTTTGCTGCTGGGTACAATCGCCACACCGTCACCAAGAACTTTGCCGGAAAATACCGGATCCGGTACTTCTGTAATCGGAATAACCTTACCGTTCTGCTGTGCCACAATTTTTAATTTATTATCTTTACGACTGAACAATCCCATGATTTCCTCCAAATATATAATTGATAAACAGTCCCTCCCCTAAAAGAGGAGGGACTGCCTTATTTTATAAGCGTTTACTTATGCTTTTAATTTATCCCCGCTTGGAAGAAATTTTTTCATCGCATCCACTAAAAGCTCTGCTTTTGTGCCGACGATAACTTGGGTAACCTGTGTGCCGGCCCTCATTAAGCCGGAAGCACCAAGTGCTTTGAATTTCTTCTCATCAAGATCCTTATTACTCACAAGCACGAGGCGAACGCGAGTAATGCAAGATTCAATTTCCTTAATATTCTCTGCACCGCCCAATGCTTCGATATATTGCTTCGCGATTCCATCAAAGCCCTGATCGTCAACAAGCTTTGAGAAACTGGCCGATTCTTCATCATCCTCACGTCCGGGAGTCTTCAAGTTAAACTTCTTGATAACGAAGACGAACAGGAGGAAATAGAGGACTGCGAATACAAGGCCAACCGGAATAATCATCCAGCCGTTTGCCGCTTTCGTCCAGTTAAGCAGGTAGTCAACCAGTCCGGCTGAGAACGTAAAGCTGTCGCGGATACCGAGCATATTGCAAACCACAAGTGAAAGACCGGTTAACACTGCATGAACGACAAAAAGTGCAGGAGCAAGGAACATGAACATGAATTCGATTGGCTCTGTGATACCGGTTAAGAATGCGGTTAGTGCAACGGAGAACAGCGCGCCGCCAATAATTGCTTTATTCTCTTTCTTTGCACAAACATACATCGCCAGTGCGGCCGCAGGAAGTGCGAACATCATGATCGGGAAGAAGCCGGCTGTAAATACGCCGCCTTTAGGATCCCCTGCGAAGAATCTCCATAAGTCACCGGAAACTGCTTTTCCGTCAGCGCCCGTATATGTACCAAAGTTAAACCATACTGCTGTGTTGATAATGTGATGCAGACCGAAAGGAAGGAGCAGTCTGTTCAAAGTACCATAGAAGAATTCGCCAAGTCCGCCGCTGCCTGTCATCCAATTTGCTGCCGCGTCCAAACCTTTTTGGAAGGTCGGCCATACAGTACCAAGTAAACCGCCGATTACAAGGGACGCGCCGCCGGTTACAATTGGAACGAATCTTCTGCCACCGAAGAATGCAAGCCAATCAGGAAGCTTGGCGCTATGGAATCTGTTATAGCAAAGTCCTGCGATAACACCGGCGATGATGCCGCCGAAGTGTGCCATATTGATTTCGGTAATGCCTTCCGGTAATCCGGCTGCCGGCATAAAGAAACTGCCGATTTGCAGTGCATGGTTGACTGCCTGACCGGCTGCATTTAATACGAAATAGGCCACTGCACCGGCTAAACCTGCTGCACCGTTGCTGTCTTCTGCTAAACCTACTGCAATACCTATTGCAAATAATAATGGTAAATTAGCGAACAACGCGTTACCAGAATCCGCCAGAAGAGGAATATTGAGCATGTCGCTCTGTCCGAACCTGAGAAGAAGACCTGCGATTGGCAAGGAAGCAATTGGTAACATTAGAGATTTGCCTAGCTTTTGAAGCGCTGATAAAACCTTTTGCATTGTTTTACCTCCTATTATATATTTGAATATAATGATAATCGGGATCCCCCGACGGGTCACAAATTAATTTGCTGAACTGCTTTTTTCAGCTCCAGCACGGAAGAAGGAGTAACTGAAAGTTCTTTCACACCGATTTTTACATAAAACTCAGTCAATTCCGTATCTGCTGCGGATTCGCCGCAAATACCCGTCCAGATACCCGCGTTTTTGCCGTTCGTTACAGTCATCTCGATCATTCGCAGAACCGCAGGATGGCGGGGATTAAACATATTTGCAATCGTATGATTCATACGGTCAACTGCCAGTGTGTACTGAGTTAAATCATTGGTACCGATGCTGAAGAAGTCAACTTCTTTTGCAAGTAAGTCGCTCAGCAGTACGGAGGCCGGTGTCTCAATCATAATACCAAGTTCAAAATCGGGAGCAAAATCAATTTGTTCTTTTGTAAGATCCTGCTTTACCTGCTCGATAATGGATTTAATTTCTATAACTTGTTCCACAGAGGTAATCATTGGGAACATGATCGCCAGTCTTCCAAACATCGAAGCCCTCAGTAACGCCCGCAGCTGAGTGACAAAAAGTTCCCTGCGGTCAAGGCAGATGCGGATTGCGCGGTAACCCATTGCAGGGTTATCTTCCTTTGGCAAATTCAGGTACGGAACCTGTTTATCTGCGCCCAAATCCAAGGTTCGTATGATTACCCGCTTGCCGCCCATCTTCTGCAGCACGGTTTGATATGCTTTGAACTGATTTTCTTCACTTGGGAATGTGCTGCTTTCCATGTAGAGAAACTCGCTGCGAAAAAGGCCAATGCCGTCTGCATCGTTTTCCAGAGCCATCTTTACATCGGAAGGGTGTCCTATGTTGGCGTTGATTTCGATTTCAATGCCGTTCTTTGTAACAGCCTTTGTGCCTTTTATAAGCTTTAATTCTTGCTGATACTGTTCGAATGCGGCCTGTTGTTTTCTATAATCTTCCAGAACTTCATTATCCGGTTCAATCAGGACTTCGCCGCGCGAGCCATCAACAATTACCTGCACCCCATCCGTCAGCTCTTCAAAACTGCCGGCCAACCCGACAACCGCCGGGATTCCCATGGTGCGGGCCAAAATCGCCGAATGCGAACTTTTGGAGCCTTCTTTGGTAATGAAAGCGAGTACATTTTCGGGGTTCATCTGCACGGTTTCACTTGGCATCAAATCTGCGGCGGCAACAACGGTACACCCTTTCAGATTATCCAGCCCATTCGAAAGGCTTTTATCAAGAATACGGATCATACGCTTCGTAATATCAATTACATCAGCCGCTCTGCCGCGCATATATTCGTCTTCCATTTGCGCGAACTGTTCGGAAAACTGTTTGCCTGTTTGCCAAACAGCATATTCAGCATTTACTTTTTCTTCCTGAATCCTGGTTTGTATGGCGCCGAAAAAATCCTCATCCTGAATCATCATAATATGAATCTGGAATATCATCGAATTTTTTTCTCCGACACGTTTAAGCGCATTCAGGTAAATGGAATTCAATGCTTCAATTGCCGCTTCTTTTGCCGTATTTAATCGGGTGAGCTCGGAATCAACATCTGTGATATTTCTTTTTGATATTTTATCGTCAATGCTGAAACAAAGCGTCAGTTTACCAATCGCAATTCCTTTAGAGGCACTGATTCCAGTGATTTTTTTCATTATTGCACCAACCTTAGAAATTTTCCCCGCAAAACGCTTGCAGTTTCGCGCAGTCCGCATCTTCAGAAGCACCAGTCACATTAATCTGAATTTCATCATTCTGTCTTACACCCAGACCCATAACGGCAAAAAGCCGTTTCGCATTTGCTGTCTTTCCGTTTACTTCAATCGTAATATCCGAACCGCAGGAGGTCGCACATTTAACAAGAAGTCCCGCCGGTCTGGCGTGAAGTCCTAATGCATCTTTTACTTTATATTGAAATGTTTTCATAATTATTTGCTCCATTCTTTTAACTGTCGATTATGTGAAATATTCTCCACACAAATATTCCCTGTAACAAGTTCATTATATCGGTTTTTCATTATTTGTCAATATAATGTTTTGTGTATGTTCATAATATCTTGTTAATATTTGTGCCATTAGGCTAATAACAAATTACGATATCCCTTAATTTGTTTAATTTGCACAAACTAAGGGATATTGTTTCTATTATATTAAATTGGAATGAATATTTTTTCTTTATAATTTTTACTTCTTTGGGCAACATTTGTATTATCTTGGCGAATTATTCCGTTAGACTTTACAAATTATCGCGCCCGTAATTTGTTCGCAACAGAAACCTCGCAAAGCTGCTTAATACTGTAGATTGCAGCACTTTCAGTTATTCCATTTTGTTGAATATAGTCGTAAATATTCTGATTGTAGTATCTTAAGTCAATAATATGAATTTCGGAAAAGTTCGTCGCTAAAAAAGGAACCATGCTGTTGGCAAAAGAGTCTTTGAGAATGAGCAGCTTTTTGCCGTTTTTCACATCGGCGTTCTTCACTACGTCAACGCTGTGATTTCCGCCAAGGAATGTGGAATATTTGTCTTTTTTCTGCAGGAACTCTTCCCAGTATATCGAATCGTGCGACTGCTTTCCGGTCTGCTGTATCAACGTCATTTGCTTTTTATAAACCGGCAGATACAGAATGTCCGGCACTTGATTGGTCAGCACTGCCTTGGAGTAAAGCGTGCCGTAGAATGCGTTGGAAGCCACCTTAAAGTCAAAGTCGTCTACCGGTACGGGGATTATGCCCATCGCAGCCGCCAGCCCCTTGTAGCCTTCGTACGCACCATATGCGTTCCAGTGATGATCCGTTTTAAAATAAAAATCGTTTCCGGTTTTATCACTCAGCACATCGAAAAGATCGACTACCTTCGCGTTGCTTCCGACAGCCGACCGAATTGCGTTCAGTTCTTCGTGCTGGTCGTGGTTCGGCGCGGAGAAGGGCAGTTTGTCCGGCTGCTCCTGCGAACCGGAGGGTACCGGCACAACATAAAACGGCATTGCCGTTTTTTCGGCAAAGGTGTTCAGCGCCGCAACGTTATCTTTAAAAATATCGGTGCGGTTGGGCAGCAGGACCTCATAAATATGATCGTCTTTGCCGAAATACACGCCGCCCTCGGCGGGTGTTGTGCCGTAGTTGGTGCCTAAATCCCGCTTACCCATCAAAAGCTGGGCGCGGGTATTCAGCGAAATAAACGCCTTTCGAAGCATAAAATGGTCGCCAACGTAGCTTTCGATGGAATCCATAAAGCTGCCGTCACGGATTGAGGCAAGGGTAACCTGAGGCACGGCTTCGAGCACACGGTTTTCGTCCTCCGAAAAGGTCTGCTTCGGCGCAAAAATCAGGGTAAGCGCACCGATCAGAATGGTCAGGAACAACACCACTGTGACCGCAACATGCCCTGCTTCGCATCTTTTACTATTTTCTTTTAATTTTGTAATTATATTCATATTTTCACCTTAAAACCGGAAGTAAAGGAACGGGTTGTAGGAATTATCCACCAGGAAAGACAGGGAAACCACAAACAGGCACACAAAGCCCGCACACCAGACGATCTGTCCGGCTATGCCGCTTTTGCGCAGCTTTTCAGCAAGATTGCCAACAAGGGGCGTGCTGCAGAACGCAGCAACAATCAGCAGCGGGGCGTAAGTGACCAGCGAATACACGCCAAGGCTGTCCGCACCGGGTGCAAAACCGAACATCGCGCCGAGAACGCCGAACGCCTTGTGAATGTCGAGGTAAGAGAAGAACACCCACCCGATCACGGCAGCCATGAAGCTGTATAGCCACTGAAAAATCACCGGAATTTTCTCGAGCCATTTACGCAGGAACAGCTTTTCGCAGATAATCAGTACCCCGTAGTAAGCGCCCCACATGGCAAAGTTCCAGCTTGCACCGTGCCAAAGCCCGGTGAGCACCCAAACAATTGCCAGATTCCGTACGTTTTTCAGCGTGGAACAGCGGTTGCCGCCAAGCGGAATGTAAATATATTCGCGGAACCATGAACCGAGCGTAATGTGCCAGCGGCGCCAAAACTCGGATACACTGCGCGCGATATACGGGAAATTGAAGTTTTCGGGAAGGGTAAAACCGAACATTTGACCAAGGCCGATTGCCATGTCGGAATAACCGGAAAAGTCAAAGTAAATCTGAAAGGTAAAAGCAAGAATCCCAAGCCAAGCAGAAAGCGTGGAGGGGCTGCCCATGTACTGCACCTTATCCGCAAGCTGGGCAAGGTTGTTGGCAATCAGCACCTTTTTAAACATACCCACCATGAAGCGCTTGGAACCCGCGGTAAACTTTTCAAACGTTTCCTGCCGATTGTGCAGCTGATCCGCCAAATATTCGTACTTCACAATCGGGCCGGCCACAAGGTGCGGGAAAAACGAGATATAGGTGCCGAAGTCAATCAGGTTGCGCTGAATCGGGGCATCGCCGCGGTAAACATCAATGCAGTAGGACAGCGCTTCAAACGTATAGAATGAAATACCAATCGGCAGCATGACCTGCGGCATCGGAACAGATAGGCCGGTCGCGGCGTTAAACGTACCCACAAGCATGCCCGAATACTTGAAAAAGCCGAGCAGCCCCACGTTCACGCAGATGCTGATGATTAAAAACAGGCGCGCCCTGCCCCGCTCCGCCCGGTATTTGTCAAGCAGCATACCCGCGATAAAGTTGAACACGGAAGTGAACAGCATAATAAAAACCGATACCGGTTCGCCCCACGCATAAAACACAAGGCTGAACAGGAACAGGCACAGGTTTTTATATTTTCGCGGCACAATATAATACGCCGCAAGCACCAAAGGCAGAAACACAAACATAAAAAACAGACTGCTAAATATCATGTTAAAATTCCTTTGCTTTGTAATGATATTTCTATTTTACGTTATTATTGGCAGATTTTCAAGTAGAATAACGAACTCCTTCCGTCAATCCGAGATTGACACCTCCCTCGGAGAGGGAGGCTAAGGATCCCTAAAAAAACCTCCCTCCTCGAGGGAGGTGCCGCCCGCAGGCGGCGGAGGGAGTTATTAAAATTGAGCGATGGGGAACGAACTCCTTCCGTCAATCCGAGATTGACACCTCCCTCGGAGAGGGAGGCTAAGGGGGGACTGAGGGAGTTTGGCAGAGAAATTCCGCATAAATAAAAAGCACAAAGCAGCGGCCCGGGCTTTCGCCCAAACCGCTGCTACGCAAATACAACTATACTTATTTTGTTGAGATAGTAATACTTTAATTAAGAATTGCTATGCTTTGTAATTACTTAGCCGACAGTTGCAACGAAAATCTTAACGCCATTTACAAAGACGCCAGCTTTTGTTCCGACTGCGCCAACAGATGTGAGTTTGTAGAAGTAGTCGTTACCAGTCTTGGTAACGAAAGCTGCATTAACTACACCAGCTGTGCCAACACCGAATGTCGGTACTGTTGCGGAAGTAATTTTAACAGTGTAAGCACCCTTAACGGTGACGTCCTTATTTGTGTCGCTTGTAAAACCAGCTTTTACAGAAGCAACAAGGAGTTTTGTGCCGTTAATGAAGATACCTGTAGCAGCGCCGACCTTGCCGGTAGCAGTAATCTTGTAGAAGTAGTCATTGCCTGTATGAGAAGCAAGTGCTACTGTGAAGACGCCAGCTGTGCCGGTTGTGAAGGTAGGAGCAGTTGCAGAAGTAATCTTGAATGTGTAGCTTGCGCCAGCAGCTACGGAAAGATCATTCTTTGTGTCTGAAGTAGCTGCAGGTACAGCAATTGCATTAACTGTAACAGTACCAACAGAATAATCATCATACACATAACCATCAGCATCATACAATGTTGCGGTTAATTTTGCGGTATTTTCAGAAGCAAAGTCAGTATCAACACTCAAAACTTTAACAGTTGCAGTGTTGCCGGAAGAAGTTACTTCGAAAACATCAGTGCTTCCATCAAGATCCCATGTAATTGTGGAACCAGCTGGAAGAGTTGTGCCACCCGGATAAGCGGAAGCTGTAAATGTCTCGGAATAGCCCTTTGCAATATCGGAAGTAGATTTGTTGATTGTAAGGCCTGCAAACTCAAGAGTATCAATCTTGAACGTATCAACATCTGTACCCGCTGATGTTGCAAGTGTAAAGCCGTAGCATGTGAAATCATCATCAGCTACAGTGTCAGAATCAGCCTTGAATACTGTTGTACCTTTTGCAAGAGTAGCATCAGAAAGCTTCAAAGTTGTTCCGGAAACTCCGCCAGTTACATAAAGTTTTCCAGCAGCAATTGTCAATGTGCCATCGCCATCGATAGAATCAACAGTGATTGCATCTGTGAACTTAAGGTCAGAATCGCTGCCAACGGAGATAGAATCAACTTTAACCGTACCGGTTACAGTTGCAACAGTATCTTCATTAACAGAAGCAATTGTACCATTAACTGCGTTTGCAGGAGCAGTAACTGTACCTGTAAATGCATCGTCATCATCGCCAAGAGTTAATGTTACAGTTCTGTAATCAAAGTCAAGCGCACCAACTGTTGTGGTATCGCCTTTGACAAGAATTGAACCATCATCACTAGCTTTAATGCCGTTGATGGAGACTTTTGCTTCGTCAGAGAAAGCAGTGACATCGTTTGCTGTGATTTTGCCAGTAACAATTGCAGTATCCTCATCAGTTGCTTCTACTAAGACAGCATCATCAGAAGCAATTGTACCGATTGTACCACCGTTAATTGTAACTTTACCAGCATCAGCATCAGCAACATCAGTTGTGTCGATGTTGCCAACTTTACCATCTGTTACAACAACAATACCTGTTTTTGCCGTATCAGCATCCGTTGTGATATCGCCGACATTACCGTCAACAACATTCACATTGGTGTTATTAACATCAACAGAAGCAACTGAGCCGTCATTAATTGTAAGGATTCCAGCTACGCCGGAAATCTTCTTTACAGAACCGTCATCAAATATAACAGAAGTAGTTGTTGATGGGAATACAACTTCAGTATCTGTTACAACCACACCAGCAGTCAAAGTAGGAGAATACAACTTTGTTTTGCTGCCATCTTTGTCAATGGTATAAGTTGGATCAACTGCTCCAGTAAAGAGTGCCTTGACATCAACCTTTTTCTCGATCTTTGTCTTTAAGGTGTATTTGTCATCTGTATCAGTAGAAACCGAGTAGACAGGTGTTGATGCGCCATCAGAAAGAATTCTCTTGGCAGTAATGGTAACATTTGCTACTGCGCCATCATTCAGATACTTAGAGGTGTCTGAATCATAGTTTTTACCAACAGTTGCAGTAATTGTAGTACCAGTTGCTGCTAGGTGAATATCACCAGTTGTTGAGATGCTAGCTTTATCCAATGCAACTACAACATCAGAATCAACGCCAGGCGTTCCATCAGTATCTGCATCGCTTGCCTTAGTATAAGTTGTTACCTGAACCGGTGTATACTCCGCTGTTGCTAACAAACCAGTATCGCCAGAAGGAGCAACTTTGTATACATGCAATGTCTGAGTGCTGTTCTTTGTCTGAGCAAAAGTACTCATGTCAACAGACTCACCATTCGCTGATCCGTCTGTACCGATTACAAGAGAACCTTCTTCAAGGACATTAACTGTGAAGTCTTTTCTTGCTTTTACGGTGACAGTGTCGCCATCATCATTTACATAGGAACCTTCGTACAGAATGGAAAGGACTTCCTTACCAGTCTTGCTTGTGCTCTTCAGTGTGAGTGTTGCGATGTCATTGTCATCAATGCTCCACTTTACCAACGTGTCGCCGGAAGCGTGGGAGATTGCTGCGATGTGTTCATCTTCAACAGTCTGATGATCCTTTGTGTCGAGTTGTGCGTCAATCCAATTGGTCTGTAAATCTACCACCGTAGTGTTCGTGGTAGTGCCAGTAACATCGCTATTTGAGAGATAAATCTCATCGTGGGTAGTGCCACTGACTGTGCCGCTTACGCTTGTTGTAGAAGCGAAAGCGAAGGTTCCTGAAAAGCTTGTTACGACAAGTGCTAATGCAAGCACAAGTGAGACAACTTTCCCTGTGGTTTTTTTCATCCTTTTTGTCCTCCTTAAAATAGTTCGTTTTGTGCGTATTTGCGTGTGCTATGAGAAGTTAACATACATGTTCGCCATGGGTGTTAAAATATCTCCCCTGACAAGCGCAGTCTGTGTGACAAAAGCCTTACCCAAAGAGCGCCGGCAATGCCGCAGCCACATATACTGCTCATATGTTTAATTGGATTATAAGATATTTAGTAATCAATGTCAAGTACATAATGGATATTATTTTCTATAAAAAATACCTAAATGCATGGATTTTCCCAACAATTTAGCCATATTTTTCTATTTATATTCCAAACATTGGCAACCGTCGGGAAATTATAGAAAAGAAATATAATTGATTACTAAATTTGCAATTAATAATTATAATAATTGGGAGCAATTATCCAGTAACCCTTTCCCTTATTGTGCATTTATTGGTAACAATTATACCTTATTTCTTCAACGATAACAATTAATAAGTTGTTAAGGAATATGTTACCAGTTAACAAGGAATAACTCCCTCCGCCGCCTGCGGGCGGCGCCTCCCTCACGGAGGGAGGCTTTTTTTAGGAATGGCCCCTTTGCCTCCCTCTATGAGGGAGGTGTCAATCTCGGATTGACGGAAGGAGTCGTCCCCCATTGCTCAATTGTAGTAACTCCCTCCGCCGCCTGCGGGCGGCACCTCCCTCACGGAGGGAGGCTTTTTAAGAATGGCCCCTTTGCCTCCCTCCCCGAGGGAGGTGTCAATCTCGGATTGACGGAAGGAGTCGTCCCCCATTGCTCAATTGTAGTAACTCCCTCCGCCACCTGCGGGCGGCACCTCCCTCACGGAGGAAGGCTTTTTAAGAATGACTCCTTTGCCTCCCTCTCCGAGGGAGGTGTCAATCTCGGATTGACGGAAGGAGTCGTTCCTAATATTCCCAGTTATTGATTAAGGCGGGCTTGTCGTCGCACAGGCAGGAGCGTTCCCCGTTCACGGACACCACGCAGATGCTGCAGGGCGCGGGGCCTTTGCGGCTTTGGCAGAACGGGCACTTAATGGTCAGCCCGGGGCGGCTGGGCAGGTCGTAACAGCAGGCAAGGCGGTTACAGGAGCACCCGCTGTTTTTGTACCACGCACAGGCGGCGCAGTTGGTGCAATGCTTAATACCGGGCAAATCAACGTATTCGGCGGCGATCAGCCCGCCCTGCTGATACTCGCCGTTACTGATGATGATATGGGACGCGCCGATTTCGGTAAACAGATGGCTCCACGCGCTTGCGGTGCCGTGATGCGGCGCTTTCAATATATAATAGTTATCGTAAAGAAGATCGGCAACCGCGTCCATGCTTTCGGGTGTCGCGTCGCCCGTCATTAAAATATCATCAAGGCTGGCTTCGTGCGTGCGGCGGTTCTGGAAGATGACCCCCGAAGCGTTCAGCTCGTTCGAGTAGGCCGCGCGCGTGGTCGGGCGGCTGAGAATCTCCGCGATATCCGGCGCGGGAGGCAAAAGCAGAAGCTGCGGAATCAGCTCTTCTATACTATTTAATATAGATGTAATACCATCGATTTTTTCCTGCTGCAGCGGCACGGTTTTGCAGCACGCAAGGTAGGCGGCGCAGAACTGCTCTTTCAGCCGCAGGAATTCCCGCGCGGTTTCGGGCAGGAACGGCGACGAAAGGCAGATGTTCATGTCCTCCACCGCGCCCGCGAAAAGGTCGGAAAAAGGAAAGTCCTCCGGCTTCGGCCATAAAACATCATACGTAACATTGTCAAATTCAAAGCTGTCGCCCGCTTTCAGGGCGAAAATCCGACCGGCTCCGGCAATTTTCGCCGTGCGGTCAAAAATTTTAAGCGCACTTACGTTCACTTGGGAATAGTCGGTCTGACGGCTTAGGAATGTGTAAACGAACAGGGCGAATTCTAAAAGCAGCGGCCGCCCGTGCGTGTCGCAGGGAGCCGCCGGTAAAAAGATCCGGTTAAAATAATTCGGGTTGGCATCCAGTATCTGCCGGAACCCGCACAGATGGTCGCGGTGATAATGGGTAAGCAAAAAGCTGCGGAACGTGCAGTCGGAGTATCGCCGCAGGATGGCGGGGTCAACGTAAGAGGAAAACATCGTGTCGCCCTCGCGGATTTTCTGGTTGATGCTGCCGCAGTCCACCATAAGGATATCCTTGTGCGCGCCGCCCAGCACAATGCATTCCCCGTATTCTACATTATGTACTTCCATCCACTGCATGATAACACCCCAGTTTCAATTAACAATTCACTCTTCATTGTTCATGCGCCGATACCCCGAATAATACTTATCGTTGCGGAATTCGCCGGAAAAAACGATTTCACTGTTTCTGTATTCTGTGCCGCGGCCATGCCGCAGGCCGTCTTTCCACTCGCCGGTATAAATCAGATTCCCCTCGGCGTCAAATGCAGCGCCGGAGCCTGTGGGGATATTGTCCTTCCATCTGCCGACGAAAATCGAACCGTCACGCGAACTGTACGCAACGCCGATGCCGTCGCGCTTATTGTCCTTCCATCCGCCGACATAGCAGATTTTACCTGACTTATAATAGTACGCTCCGAAACCGTCGCGTTTATCATTGATATATTCACCCTCGTACGCCGTACAGCCATCCTGCATCTGGGTTCTGCCCCGTCCCTGCCGCAGGCCGTCAATTACCTTGCCGAAGTACAGGTAGCTTTCCTCCGCGCTGATTACGATGCGCTTTGCCGCCCGCTGCACATGCGGCGAAACTGCCCCGCTGATCTGCGTTGCGCCGCCGAGGCCTTTTGCCGCCACCGCATATTTCTTTGGTTCCGGCGCGGGTTCTTCAATACTGAAAAGCTCGTGGTCCGCGGCATAGTCCGGTTCTTCCGGCGCTTCCACAAGCGGTTTTTGCGGTTCCGGTTCCGGCTGCGGTTCGGGCGCGGGGCGATTGTTTTCTATGTATTCGAAAGTCAGTTCCCCTGCTTGCTCTTCCGGCCAGTCCGGCTCGATGCTGCCGGTTTCGCTGTCCAGATCATTCAGAACGGCCAGCCGGCTTTCCATTTCACTCGGTGTACAGTAACAAAAGCTGCCGCTGTCCGTTTCACCGTAAATCTGCGGCTCACCGGCAACGGTGTTGATCAGGCTTTGTTCCGCAGTACCTGCATGGAAGGTGCAGGGCTGCAAAGCAGTCTGCGTGTATTTTTGCTTATCGTGGTCAAATTGCAGCAAAATAAGACCGCCGCCCTGCTCCGGTCTGAGCAGGGCCGCCGGCCTTGTGGTATCACCGGAGTAATAGGAGGTCTGCAGCCAGATGTGATCGCCGCCGTAACGCGATTTACTGACCATCTCCCCCTCCAGATTCCATGTAATTATGTAATACCCGTCCTTCACGGGGAATGCTTTTTGAAGCACTGTTTTTCCGCTGGTTTTCAGCCATTGGAATGTTCCCCGCCCGATTTTGTAGCGGGTGAAAAGTTCCACCCCCGTTAAACAGCTGCGGTTTTTGCCCGATACCCCATGCTGCGCCGCAAAATAGCTGCGCCGCACCTCTGCGAGCAGGGAATCATTCTGAGCGCCGCCGTCATACGGTTGACAGCAGACGGTAAAAAATACCGGGGTATGCCCTTCATTCTGCTGAAGCATACCGGCAGCCCCCTTTCATTAATATATAGTACTATATACTAATATTATATAGGATTGCACATTCATCATGCAAGATATTTTCCAAATTTAGTACAAGGCTGGCTCGGAACGGCTTCTGGTATGCCGCAGCTCATACAAATTGACGTAATAACCCGCGCCGGGCAACGCCCAATCATAAATGACAACACGTTTGGAACCCTCCGAATCACCGTTTTCCTCGAGAAAGCTTTCTTTCTTTTCCACGTTCTGGGTGCTTTTAGTAAGCAAGGTGAATACCTGTACACCGATACCCCACTTCCGACGGGTTTGCTCATCCAGCCGGAACTCGTGCTCCAGCGATTTGCAGGGATATTGCAGCGTATAACTGTACACTGAGGAAATATCGTGTATAAACGGTGAGGCGCATGAATACTCGTATTCCACATTGATCGGCTCGCCCAACTCGGCCGGGTAAAGCTTGAACCGGAGCACCAGCCATGTGGCAGTCATACCGCCGACTTCCTTCGTTGATTCTATTACAGTCACAAACTGTAAAGGCGAAGTATACCTGGAATCTTCATGCAAGTTGATATACTTTACAACCGGGAAGTTGTTCACGGTAATGGAAAGGTTCCGAAAAGCATGTTTTGCGATTTCATCGGTTGACAATCCCTTGACTTGATACAAACGCTGCGTCAGTGTAAATTCAATCGGATTAAGCGACGGAGCAACCACTTGCTCCGTTGCACATAAAGTACGAACCATTTTCCGCAAATCATCCGAAATGGAAATCTGTTCACTTCGATTTGCAAAATTGTAAAAAGGCTGATTTGCCTGAGAACGGATCATCCCGCCCAGCATCTCCAAATAAGCAAGGTCACTAAAGAAAGGAGGAAGCTGGCTGCGAAGGCTTGCGGCATAAATCACGTTTAACAGCTCGTTCAGCTTTTCACTGTCCAGTACATCTTCGTTAATCGTATCACAGATTTTCTGGTAAACGAGTTCGGATTTCGCACGGATACGGCTCATCAGCCTATTCTGATAATCCTGCTCGGTATTGGTATACGCCTCTTCATAGCAGAGCTTTATTAATTCGGGTATCATACCGGTATAAAACTTATTCGCACGCTCTTCGTCGATTACAGCGGCACCCGCGCTAAACATCGTAATGAACCGAGCCAGAGAATCCGAAAAGATATATTTTTCACTCAGCATCTGTGCATACACCGCAAAACGCCTTGCGGTTGAACAGGCAGGTGGAAATTCCTTTATAGTATTTGCCGCGAACTGGGAAGCCATTAAATTCGGATGCAGTCCTGCCGGCATTTTATTCATTCGTCCGTGGCGAAGTTTAGAAAATGTTGATTCAGAAACGCCAAGAATATCGATCAATTTTGTATAACTAATATCAAGAGGCTCCCCCGCAATGGATGCTAAGAAGACATTAAACAAAAATGTCTTCTTGGCGTTTTTCGTATTCATATGATTCGCCCTCTTTACGAACGGCAATGCCGCTTATTTAAGTGATTTTCATTACACTATAAATATCGTCCGAAAGAGGATAAAAATAACTGTTATATTTTGTTAATTTATTTAGACACGACACAATTTGTTGCAACTTATAAAATTAACCCGATACTGCCTGTTTTGTCCCAAAAAACAGTACTGCGCCGCTTTGTCCCAAAGAGTCAGGCACGCTGCCGCTCGGATTATTATTGAGCACGATTCCGCCCTCAAGCGAATAGGTTTTATCGGCGGCTACGATTGTGTATTTCAGCACACCGGACTCCAGCTTTAAACCGATTTGTGAGATACCGTCAAGGGAAACAACCGGTTCCAATGTAGTTCCGCTGTCTGAAACAGTCTGTTTTTGAATGCGCAGCGTACTGTCTGAAAGGGTAAAAACAATACCTTCAACTGTCGTATCAACCGTTGAAGAAATCGTATACGCGGTGGACGCATACCGCTGCATATAGCTTTCCGCAAGCGCAGCGTTCTGCTGGTTTACCGCGTTGGAGGTGCCGCTTTTAAAACTGTTCGCTCCCAAGTACAGCACCGTACACGCGGCCGTAATCACAACCGCAGTAAACGCCACGGCAATAATCAATTCCACCAGTGTCATGCCTTTTCGATTTCGTATTTTCATTTTCTCACCCGTCAATCGCGGCAAACGCAGTCATTTGAATCCATTTGCTCCCCGTACTGTCCGTGTAAGGAACAGCAACTTTTATCGCATACCCTGTAACAGTTCCGCTGGCGGCCGCGTCACCGTCAGATATCATTTTAAATGTAAATTGTTTCGTATGATCAGAACTCGGAAAATTGCTGAAATCATCCACCATTTCCGCATCGGTAATACTGTCGGCTGCCTCTTTGGCCTGTTCGTCAGTCGTCTGGCCATGAAGTTTTGAAATGAGTGTGTCCGCAAGATTCTGTGCCTGCGCGGCAGCATCGCCCTGTGTACTTTCGGAAAGAATGGTGCGCTGCGAAAAACTGATGCTTGTCAGCACCGCTGTAACCACTATGGCGAGAATCAGTACCGCCGCAAGCACCTCAACCATTGTAGTGCCTTTTTTACTTTTCCAATAGTTATTGCCCATCAGTGTACACCCCGCTGGTCAAGTCAACATCGCCTGAACCACCCGTACCACTGCCGGAACCGCCCGAAGGATTTGTTGGTGTATGCGTGGTGAAGAACGTTTTCGCATCGTCACTGAATAAATTCAATTTTATAACGCTGTAACTGCCGGCTTTTATTGTATAACTTTGCGTGATGCCCGTGTTACTTTTATACTGAACCATTATATCATTCGGAATACTTAAATCCACGCTGTTCGTTTCATTTTGCGCTTCTAAAATAAAATATGCGGAATTTCCACTGTGAGTTATCATCGGGCGGTTAGTACCCGTGCCGACAACGGTATCGCTGTATTCGGTACTCAGTGAAATTCTATCAGCTTTAAAAACGACTGTTTTGTTTGCAGGTACAGTAAAATCAGCACCGCTCACATAACGAAGGTTGATTTCTTTTGCCATATAAACCGCAAGCTGAGGCTGATCCCATTTCGTAAAAGCGTTTCCCCAGTCAGCACATGAATTGACATAAAGATATACTAATTTATCTCCAAGCGAAAATCCCCGTCCGCCATCAACGTTAGAAGGCGAACCCTTGCTCAGCGCTCCATGCCCCTCCCAGAGTGCTGAATTTGGGCTCCAAATATTATCCCCGTAATACAGATTGTTTAAATTGTCCTGAATAAATTTTATTTTATCGCTGTTTACAAATGTTGGCAAGTCCGATTGAATTTTGGTAAATAATGTAGATTTATTTGCTTCTGTAATTCCGTATAAATCAGTGCCGTCACGATACGAATAAAACCCTTTATTCATCAAAATGGTTCTGCTTCCGCTTCCGTCCGGATTAAGCTGATTGCCGCTAACAATAAACTGACAGTCCTTTGCAAAATAAATTATCCCCTTGTCCTGCGTTTTCGTTTTTAAAATCAACGAGGTGTTGTTACCAGATTCACTGATCTGGTTTCGATAATCCTGCCCGGTGATATCACCGGCAACATATATAAAATCAGTCTTAAGCTGCCCTACGGAAGTTTTATATCCCCCAATTGCTGTGCCTGAATCCATAAAATATAATTCAGGCGCAGTAAGGCTGCGCAGGTTATTGGTCTTATCGTCAATATGTGCTGTTAGCATTACAATAACGGGGTAATCAGAGCTTTGATCTGCCTCAATACTAGGATACCAAACATTGATTACACTTTTTGTTCCATAGTAACTGCCACACAACAAAAAATTCGTATTGTTTCCAGCCTGAGTCGGCGGTTCCTGTGTCATTGCGTACTGATACCCCAGCCGCCGGACGCGGTCGGAGGATTTATATTTCGCCGCGGCATTAATTGCTTTTTCATCTTTATCATACTTCGCCACGTAATTGGCGGCGCCGGAAGCGCCAATTTTAAAACCGAGTGCACTTCCGTCACGCAGAATGGTAAATGAGGTGTCCGCCTTTTCCGGATTCAGGCTTAAGTAAGCTCTGCCGTATTCAATAGCAGATTTTGCGTCAAGGTATGCCTGCCGACTTTCCAGACTGTTTTGCGAAGCGTCAAGGTTGAATTTTGCAGTTGAAATCAAGGCTGCCGCCAAAATCAAAAGCGCTGCCGTAATCACAATCACATATGCGAGAGCCGTGCCCCGTTTTGAACCTGTTTTCATGTTACAGCCACCCCCAGCCTTTTCTTTTGATTATATCCGTATTTCCGTATTTTCGCAAGGATTTTACTTCCTATGACAAAAAAATTCTGCTTTTTTATTCCCATTATATACAATATCTTACAGATCCAAAAAACGGTCATATAATTGAATTTCAAACCGATTTTATCAATTTATTTCGTCTTGATGTGACCAAATTAATTACAATAAAGGTATATTTTTGAAATTTAAATTAGTTTGTTGACAGTGACAAAATTAAGCATTATAATCGCTTTAGCAACCTAATAATACAGGATTCGATACACCGTATTTTAAAATATGAAAGAGGTAGAAAAATATGCAAAATGTGCTCAAAAAAACAAACAAAAAAGGGTTTACACTCGTCGAGCTTGTCATTGTCATCGCAATTTTGGCAATTTTGGCCGCAATCGCAATTCCAACCGTAAGCAGCGTTATTGATACAGCAAATCTAAATGTTGACAAAGCAAATGCACAAACTGTGGAATTGGCTATTAAGTCAGCTCAGGCCGAAGTTACCGCAAAAATATGGACTCCTACTACAACTCCACTACAAGTTGGAGAGGCTCTGACACACGAAGGCATTACTGGACTACCTACACCTAGAATAACTGGCAGTAGTTATCGTTCCATTAATGGTAAGGTCAGCTTATCGAACAATAAACCCGAAGGAAAACCTTTCACATCCACATCTGATGTTGCAACTGTCTTATCTAATACTGATGCTGAACCCGCCTCCTAATTGTTTTTTAATTAGCTTCTATGATTTCGCACCCCACAAGCCCCGAATTTCGGGGCTTGTTTTTGCATACGGACGCCCCCGGCGTATTGCGGCGCAGGATGGAATTTGGTATAATATTGGCGTATTATTTGGTATAATATCAGTATATTGTTTTTATAGATTATTTTGGAAAGAGTGGTGACAGCTTCTTTGAAACTCATCCTGCTTCAAATGACTCAACGTGTTCTTTCCCTTACCGATGTGAAAAGCGGGCGCAGAGCCGTTTTCGGTTCACCACAATATTTTGAACTGCCGGAAAGCATGCGTGATGGAAGAGCATATTCCGATATTCCCTTCTTTGCAAAATTTGTCAGAGAATGTATTCTAACGGCGCAGCTGGGCACAAAAAAGATATTGTTTTGCCTTGAGGACGATAATCTTGTCAACAAGGAATATCAGCATTTGCCCTGCAAACCCAGAAATTTGCTGTCGTTTGCCAAACTGGAAGCAGAAGCTGTGCTGTCGGACAGCGTGGACGGTTACCTGGTTCAGAATTACGAATACGGGCACCCGAACGAAGTAACCGGTAAGCTCACCAGTTCGCTGTTCGCCGCAAAAAGCAAACTAATTACAGGAATAAAAAGGGGCTTTTCCCAATACGGGCTGCATGTGGTTAAAATTGTTCCGCCGATTGGCGGGTTGCTGTACGCGGCCAAAACAGCGGTCGAGTCAAAGGGCCAGACGGTAGCGGTGCTTGATTCAGGCTTTGAAAAAACACGGTTGCTCGTGCTGCACGACGGCTTTCCGATTTTCGCAAGAACCTTTGAAAGTATTTATGAAGATATCATTGAAATCGTTCAAAAAGATAAATCCGTTTCGTTTCGCGACGCGGTCAGCTTAGTCAACATCCGGGGCGTCTATGGGGAAGCTTCCCCCAATCCCGACTCTGCGGCTGCAACACAGGTGGCGGCACTGCTCGATGCAAGCGCGAACGAAGCGATTCGTAACATTCGAATGGTAATTTCCAGCGAACGGCTGGAACTGAACCGGATTGTTTTATGCGGCGCTATGTCCGTTCTGCCTAATTTCAACGAATTCTGGAATCAGCTGGGTCTGGATATTCCGCTCGAAAAGATTGATGCTTGCGCCGCCGCGGGTGGACTTCCCGAAATCAGTACCAAGGCGCACACCGCGGGGCTAAGCCCGGCTGCGTTTTTTTCTGCTTACGGAATACTGGCTGCAAAAAAAGCGGATGACCTCGATTTTTTAAACGCTGTCAAAGCAAAGTCCAGTTCGCGCGCTGCGAATATTGCGGTACTTGCACTTATCACACTTTTGGCATTCGGCGTAATGGCGCTTGAACCAATCCTTTATACAATGAAGGTTGCACAAAATCAACTGGATAGCCTCGCGCTTACCGCTGCGGAAGCTACCGGGGTAAAAGATCTGCTGCAAAAGCAAAGCGACTTAACGACCCGGCTGGCCGGAACTAAGAATGACCGTACCCTGCTTCCCTTCGGCAAGAGCAAAACGGAGGAAATCACAAAGCAACTGTCGGACCAGATTGCCGCAAAGGTCACGTCCCTTAATTTTACGGTTGACAATGGGCAGGGCAATGTAACACTTACATTTAATGTTGCGAGTTATGACGATTACTTAGCCGTAAAGCATACGATTGAAACAAACGGCTATTTTACGATTTCAATTCCGTTCAGTACTTCTTCCCAGAGTGACGGAGCATACTCCTGCAGTGTTGTTCTGAACGTGAAGGATTTTACACCGTTGGATTCGGGCAAGGACGGTGGTCAAAAATGAAAAAGCAAAAAATTTCAGGTGTTCTTATTTACCTGTTCGCTTTTGCCCTGGTTCTCGTACTTTATTTTTATTATGTATTCACCCCATTGACCATCAAGGCGGCCAAGCTGGACGCCGAGCATTTGCAGAACACCGCTCAGATTGAAATGTATGAGCAGCAAATTGAGAAAACAGATGAACTGAAAAATAAAATTTCTGAACTGCAGTCCGAACTTGACAGTCTGAACCAAAGCGAAGTCGTCAACGGAAAAAACGCCGCCGAGGATATTGGCGCGGCCTATAAAACAGCCGGAATAACCCCCGCGGGTATTCAGGTGGGCGACGAAGTCATCGATAAAACGCATACCGCAACCGACGGAAGAACGCTTTGCAGCGTTTCGGTAAACCTGACCGCGCAGTGTGACAGTGCACAGCTGCAGAAGCTGCTGGATTATTTTGAAAAGCAGTCAAAAGGTGCGTATTATGTCAACACCGTAGCATTAACACAACAGCAGGATAAGACAGAGGCCAGCCTGACTCTTACTCTGTATTATTTTGCTTCAGAGGGAACAAAGGGATGACCGGCCTGTGGAGTTTCGCATGTATTTTTAGCGCTTTTGCGGCGGCATGGCTGTGCATTGCGGTTTTCAACGCCGTTCCTGCAGGCTGGCTCTGTGATTACGGTGAGGAACCAACCCCCGCGCTTAGCGGCGGCAGGCGGCTATCTTTTCTGCCGCACGGGGCTGTCATGGCGCTGATTTTATCCTTATCGTTTCTTTCCCTGTTCCGCCAATACGGAAACAGCTTTTATTTTTACTTTGGATGTATCATCGCGGTCATCCTTTTGATGATTGGAATTGCCGATATCAAGTATCGGATTATTCCGGATCAGTTTACACTGGCATTGCTGCTCGCGGTGGTTGCTGAAAGCGTCTATGATTTGCAGAGCGGGAACAGGCTGTTCCACGCCGCGCCGCTTTCCCCGATATTAGGCGCTGCTGCCGGTGCGGGGCTGATGCTTGCTATCGGACTTTTCGGCCGGCTGGTATA
>Ga0366769_1007_pt1 | contig 34214 bp, 44 predicted proteins | sample BONcelHN113001C8_FD_207053 | JGI IMG/M metagenome (GOLD analysis project Ga0366769, IMG submission 207053) | Enriched cells from coal bed in the Powder River Basin, Montana, United States - BONCAT cells N11 rep2 HSBNCT.N11.300.1.C8 ...
AGCGAGAATACCGACATGGACACCCAGATCACGATCTCCGACAAGGAAGCGGCCAGCCTTCTGGTCCTGCTGCAATTCCTCAAGACCAGCTCGGCAGCGCCCGAAGAAAGCGAGTTCGCCCATCCCGAGGGCTCCCTCGACGATATCGAGATCGAACGCCTATGCCAGCGTCTGGAAGGGCATCGGCAAGCCATCGCCGCCGATATTCAGCGCGTCGGTGTTCCGTCGTCCGACACCGACGCCAGCATGGAGGAAATTGAAGAAGGAAGTAATCCGGTGCCCTATATCGTCCGGGTTCGCGCCAGCATCGGCGCGGACTATTGCGTGCTCGCGTGCAGTGCTGCGGAGGCCGAGCGAAAGGCTGAACGGATTGCCCGCATGGACGACTGGTCTACTCGCATCTCCGACAACGACAGCAGCATGGACAGCTTTGCCGTGATTGACAGCCAGCGGGAGGGTGAGGGCTGACTTCGCGATGTGCGCGCGAAAGGCAACGGAAACCGACGTCTTTCGAGTGGGACGGGTCGACGGATGAATCGCTACACTTCCAGCCCGTGACTTCACACGGGAGCCGACCATGGCCGCTGGCAGCAACACGACCATTGCCAAGATAAGCGGACGAGCAAAGCCCAGCGCGATGGCGTGCCCACGCTGCGGCAGCACGCTCAACGGTGTCACCGAGACCCGCACCCAGTCCGACAACAGCATCAGCCGCAAGCGTACCTGTGCCAGTTGCCGGGGAACCTGGATGACGGCCGAACGTGCGCTGAGCCCCGGTCCGGGGGGCGAGCGCACTCAGCTTGGGTTGCGGACCTTCACAGGCCATGACCCTTGCCCAGCTCCCGATCCGCATACTGGTCCTGTGGCTCCATTGGCGCTGTTTCTGCCTTGGCTGGAAGACCATGAACGCGAGCTTCTGCTTCTCTCCCGCCAGCTCCGGCCTGAGGACCGCCGCGTCCTCAGGGAGCTGACCCGTTCGCTCGGGGCCGGGGCAGCTGCCGAGGCACTGCCGGATGGGGGCGGCACCCAAATCGACCAATGTGTGGAAGACGTGGGTGTGTAAGAAGTGACTGCCGCCACTTCGTGATTGTTAGAGTCGGACGCTGCGGATCATTGTCGTGGTGCGACAATAAAGAGAGAGTAGTATTTTGACCCGATGAGTCATCATCTATTGAATGATGCGCTCTGTACGATTAATGTGGTCGCCAAGACACCCAAGTCGCACAGGGTGGGCCATGATCCCTAACGTTATTCAGACCGACCGCTTCCCGGCGGGGTACATCGAGGTCTATGGGCGCAAAAGCAGCGCCGATCTGATCTGCATAATGGGCGGTGATGCGACCGTAACCGCGATCAACTGCATCACCCAGGCCCACGCTACGGGTCAGCGTGGCTGCCACCTTGTTGCCGCCTGATCGCCGCGATCCGCGTCTGAGTCTGACATGAGCCGTCGTCAACTTCGTCCCTACCAAGTTGAGGATCGCGAGAAGATCTTGCGTGTCCTCCGGCAGCGCCGCCACCCGCTTTACGTCTTGCCGACGGGCGGTGGCAAGACCACCACATTTGTGGAAGTCGCGGAGATCGTGTCGGGGGCTGGCTGGCCGACCTTGATCCTGACCCACCGGTGGGAACTTCTGAGCCAGGCGTCTCAGACGCTGCATCGCCTGCGGCTGCCGCACGGGCTTATCTATCCCGGCCGCATGCTGGCGCAGGACGATGTCTATGTCGCTTCCATCGACACGCTGGCGTCGCGCCTGGACAACTATGCGCCGTTCCTGAAGAAGATTAGGCTCGTAATCGTCGATGAAGCGCATCACGCCGTCTGCGGCAAATACATGCGGGTCTTCGATGTCCTGGATCGAGCCCTGCGTCTCGGTGTGACAGCGACGCCGTTTCGGGCAGACGGCACCGGGCTTGGCCTCGTGTTCGATACGGCGGTCGAGGGGCCGAGCATGTCCTGGCTCACCGAGCAGGCATACCTCGTCCCTGTCGACATCTATGCCCCGCCCCTGCACCTGGATCTTCGCAGCGTCAGGATCAGCTGTGGCGACTATTCGACGTCAGAGTTGGAACGCATTCTGAACAACCCGCAAGTCACCGAGCCTGCTGTGCAACAGTACGCTCGCCTCGCCTCTGGTCGCCCTGGGATCTTCTTCTGCGTCAGCCGCGCCCACTGCGTCCACGTTGCGGAGCAACTCACGAAGGCTGGGTACGCGGCGGCGCCGGTGGACGGAAAGATGCCAGAGGAGGTGCGAAACGCCCGGCTGAAGGGGCTTGCCGACGGAACGTTGCAAGCGCTGACCAGCTGCGAGCTCGTTTCCGAGGGCACCGATGTACCAAATGTCGAAGTCGGGGTCATGCTCCGCCCAACCAAGAGCACTGGACTCTTCCAGCAGCAGGGCGGCCGGTTCACGCGGCCATCCGTGGGAAAGGCCAGGGGCATTCTGATCGACATGGTGGGCAACACCCTGGAGCACGGCATGCTCGACGAGGAGCGGGCATGGTCTCTTGACGGCGGCCATGAGCACCGTGACGTCACACCCGTTCACCGCTGTCGCAGCTGCTTTCGGGTTACGCGTGTCGACGATCGTCGACAGCACTGTCAGGACTGCGGGGAAGCCTTGCCGGCGCGCAAACTGGCGGCCCTCTGTACGCCGGATGACGGCAAGGTGAATCGGCGCAGGGTGATCGCGTCGATGTCGGACGATCAGCTCAAGACCGGCGGCTATCGCACGTTGATGCGGCTCGCCCGCTCCGTCGATGACCTCGAACGGATCGCCCGAGCCAAGAACTACCACCGCGGCTGGGTGCGCTATCAAGCGAAGGAGAAGGGGCTCGCGGCCTAGAGCCCTCGGGAAAGACGGTCAAAACCGACGTCTTTCGCCAACGCGCTGCTGGTGCCCAGTCCGTCATAATGGATGTCATGACCATGAGAATTTCGAAAGTGCCCTTCCCCACCCTCGCCGAGTTCGAACGCAATGTGATCCATTGCCCTGCCGAATGGGTTCGGGATCACACCCCGGTGACCGTCGCCACCATCGATGGTCCGGCCCATCCCCGCGTCGTGTTTGGACACGGCCCGATGGGTGTGTGCCTGCATGAGATCGCCGGTGAAACGTGGTGGCTTGTGTTCTGGCGCGACAACGGACGTCTGCTGTCCTGCTGGGAGGATATCCACCAGGCGCAGACCTTTGCCGACACGCTGATGCGGGTTCCCTACATCGACGAGATGCTGGCCGGCATCGACAGCCCGTCTGGAAATCTGCACCCGTGGCTGATCGGCCTGAAGGCTGCGGTGATCCAGTTGTCGCTCAACGGCGCGGCCGCCCTCGATCCAACTACCAATCGGCCGGCGCAGCACTTCGAGAACCGTCACTGCACGTAATGCTGTCTGGAGACACCTCATGCCGCCGGCCAACGACAACAAACCGAACACTCAGCCCAAGATGCTCATCGGCGTCCTGCTCGGATTTTGGCTTGGGGTGGTCCTGTCGTACTTTCCGCGCCTCGTTTGATCGGCCGGCGGTGGAGCGAACTCGCCGAACCGGTCGAGCCCGAGCTTTTCCCGATCACCTCCGAGTAATTTCCGCCCCGCCCTCTCCGCCCTTGACACGGATCCGCACGATGCCTCGCTTAGCCATCCTCATTGCCGCAATCATGGGCGTCGCCGCTGTTCAGCCAGCGTTGGCCCAGCAGCAGCTGCCGCCGGCGGCGGCCGAAATGCGCAAGGGCTATGATCGCAAGGCCTGGGGTGATTGGGAGCCTGTAGAAGGGTGCCTGACGACGCGGCACGCGGTGCTGGCTGCCACCTCGCTCGTTCAACCGAGGCTCCGAAACTGCAAGGTCGTTGCGGGGCTCTGGCGGGATGCGTGGACCGGGGCTGAAATTACCGATCCCAAGAACACGGACATCGATCACGTCGTCCCCGTTCAGGAAGCGCACGACTCTGGAGGGTATCAGTGGGAGACCGCGATCCGACATCGGTTCTTCAACGACATGGAAAACCTGGTCGTGACCGGCCGCGAGATAAACCAGCGAAAGGGCGCCTATGGTCCCGAGGCTTGGCTGCCTGAAGGGGAGGCCGAACGGTGCTTCTTTGTCCGGCGCTGGATCTACATCAAGCACAAGTGGCAGCTCACCGGCGATGAGCGGGAACTCCAGGTTCTGCAGACAGTCCTCCATACGTGCCCCGTCGAACAGCCGGTCTCCCGAGGAGGCAGCCCAAACCCGACCGCTCCTATCACAGGGTCAGAACTCTATCGTTGATCTTAAGAGATCCGGCCTGAGTGAGCGATTCAGTAGCGGGCGCCCAGACGGCCCCCGCCGGCCACACCGCAGGATCGACGGGCGTCGCAAAAGGACATCGAATGACCAGCATAATGCCGCCCGATCGCACCCGCGCTGGGACTTCGCGCCCGTCCGTGGTAACGGTCGGAAACATGACCTCGACTTCGGACACGACGATGCCCAGAGCAGTTAATGCGGCGATCATGACCAGTGAAGCCTTCGTTTGGTGGCTGCACACGATGCAGTGGACCCACGCCAAGGCGGCGCAAGAACTGGGTCTCAGCATTAGCCGCGTCGACGAGATGCTGCGAGGCGCAAAGCGTGGCACGAACACGCCCACGACCATCCCCGCCTACATGTCCTTGGCTTGTGCAGCGCTTGCGGAGCGACTGCCGCCGTTCGCGTGGGACGAGGAGAAAGGCGTGATGCTGCCTGAAGACTTTGAGCGGTGGCGGGCGGAAATGGGACAGGAGTTAGAATTGGGCAAGCCCGTTCCCTTCCGGCAAGTCGCGGCCATGCTTAGATTGAGCAGCGTTGAAACGCCTGCCTATTGGGCGCGTGGCGTGCGCCGGGATGGGAAGCCTGCGCCCATCTATCGTGACCGTGCCCTGGCTCTTAATGCGCTCCTGCATGGCGTCATGCCCTGGACCGCAGAACGATAAAGCCGGGAAGGGAACCAATAGAGCAGCGAGCAGACGGGCTGCATCTGTCCAGCATTCCAGAAGCGCCCTTGTCAGCGTAGCGTTCGCACCGCGGCCGATACAAGGCGCACTATCGCCCGAATAGACAGTTCCAAACGAGCGGCAGACACGTCCTCGGCAAAGAAATGCCCGCCGCGGCGGACCGGGCGGGCAGTGCTTGATCAGAGAGGAAACGCGTGTCCTTCCGAAACAGGATAGACACTAAACAGTTCCAGGCGGAGAAGGAGTTTTCCACAAAAAGTGCTTGGGCTGGCCGGAAGTCTGGGGGAAGCCAACCTATAGGCTCCCCCAGAATTCGGTTCCGCCTCAGCCGTTGAGCAGCCACTGCACGCGCTGCGTCGATGGATAGGCATCATCGATTGCCGACCAAGCGGAATGAGATGAAAATGCTCTCTTTCGCCCCACTGCGCCATTAGGGAAAAGCCCAATCGATTGGAGCATGAGGTTTACCGCCGCGTCGGTGACGAGGGTCTCCTCGTGTGTCCCTGCCGCTATCGTCTGACGCGCCTGTCCTTCAGCAGCATCTCTCCGTCATCCGCCATTTCGATGCCGGCTTCCGCGAGAGCGAAGCAGATGTAAGCCTGGCACATGAGCCTCACACTTTTCCCCCGGTCCCGATCCTACGGACAGCCTCCACATGTACGCAGGCGCGGATCGCCAGTTCCTCTTGACTCCATCCAAGAAGCGACCTTGCTTGCCTGAACTGCTTGGGAGTCATGGCCGCGTGGCCTTCATCTGCTGAGCCTCATCAAAGTCCCAACAGTTGAGGCGCATCGGAGCACAAATGGCAGCTGCTGGTCGAAACCAGGACTGACGGCATGTGGCGGTACCCTGGCGGAGGCTGCGTAGGTGGGACAGTGAGGTCAGGTAGGATCGGAGGAGTTTGACACCGCCAGAGCTTTGGCGAGGTCAAGAAGTCGCCTGCGCACGGAGTCGTCGCGGATGGAGTAGTAGGCGCGCACCAGCTCGAGAGTCTCGCGTTTGGCCATCGGATCGGGCTCGTAGTCGACGCTGGAACGGTCGCTGAGAACGGCGGCGCCGTCCTCTTCGTAGACCGGCGCTGACGCAACATCAGGCGCCATGTCGTCGAAGAAGAACGACAACGGCACGTCGAGAACGCGAGTGAGTTGGAACAGGCGTGACGCGCTGATGCGGTTGGAGCCCCGCTCGTATTTTTGCACTTGCTGAAAGGTGAGGCCGATGGCCTCCCCAAGTTTCTGCTGGCTCATGCCGAGAAGGGTTCGACGTAACCGGATGCGAGCCCCGACGTGTCCGTCGACCGGGTTAGGTCCTTCCTTCTTGCGGCCGCGCTTAAGCTTCGGTTTGGTGGCGTCGGTCATCGTGTTAAACTCCATATGTGTCGGCTGCAGCGGCCGCTCAGGAAAGTGATAGTTGGTCCGGGGCAACGTGCGCTGAGATCAGCGGAATGGAACCGGCCACGGCGTCGAAGGGAATGATCTCCCTCTCTGTCTAAAACGCCACCTCCTGGCTGGAGTAAGCATCTCGTTTAAACGCCTCGAAAGCGCACTTCGCACCCCACGCGGCGGCACTGCCGGACCCACAGAGGCGGCCAAGGGGCCGAAATTGACGGTCCGGTGCATCGTTCTCGCGTCTGGCGGGGTTAGGACGCGAATGCGCCACTCGACTGGTTACGCACCTCAGCGTAGGAGATATCTGTTACGTGGTCAATAAGAGATATCGCTTAAGCGTGCGGGTAGATATCGCCCAAGCAACAGCCCATGGCCCGCCCCAGTAAGTTCGTCGGGGACAAGGTTGCCCGGTTCACCGCGTGTTCGTCTGACTGGTTTGCCACCGCGCTCAGCGCAGAAGAGGAGCGGGCGTATTTTGCCTGGGATGCGGCGGACAAGGAGTTGGTCAGCTGGGAAATCACAACCCGCAAGGCGAGGGAAGACGGAGAGTGACGTCTAAACGCGCGTTTGGTAGTTGATTGTTCAGGCGCGGAGAAGGGGTATATGCTGCAGGCGCCTTGAGGGCGCTCAACTGTACCTGATCAGGAAAACACCAACGGAATGTCCGCCTCAGATCCAGCCGGAAGGCACCTCTCTAAGCCTATTTTCAGCAAAGCACGCCCGCAGAGCAGCCCTGCTCAGAGCGGTGCGCGGCCAACTCCCCGGGTGAACGGAACCGCGCAGCAGAAACAAGCTCAATGGCTCGCCCGGGCAGCTGACGCGGAGCGCCGTGGTGACATGGTTGAAGCCGAGCTTTGACGGCAATACGCCGAGCACTTTTTTAGGGTGGCACGAGTGCAGGAATGAGTGTCGCTGTAGGGCGCAAGGGAGGCCCCGTAGGCCGCGGTGTGACATAGGCAGGGTGCGCGAAGCACAGCAGGATGCGCCCGCCAGATAGACATCACACCGTCTGACCGCGACGCTCTTGATGGAACAAGATGCTCTAAGGACCTTTCGTGGCGTACATCGAACTCACAGAGCGCCCTACCCTCTTCGCTCCGCCCAGGTTTTCAGTGTCGCCACGGCTCTCATTGGCATGGCCAGGTGTCGAGCTTACGATTGGACGCCCATCATAACTGGGAATGCCAAGTTCAATAGCGATCAGGGCTAGCTCAACGGCCTTTGAGATCGGTGCCGGCCGCCGGGAGCCATCGCCGTCCTGACGATAAACGCGCTCCAGGTCCTTTAGAGTGCTGAGCCCGTAGCCAACGCGTTGCGTCGGATGCTCCTTAGGTCTTCATGACGCCGAACCGGCACCTTTTACCCGACGTCGGGTAAAGACGTAGGCAGCGGGGCCGTGCGGACGCTTGGCAGGCACGAAAGGGCCCAACTTTGCTGAGTGACTGTATCGGAGGGTCGGGATCACCGTCTGAGCAGAAGGCTACGTTGAGGCGGCCTGCCACGACGCAAGTGCCCCCTTGTTGTTGGGTAGGGCCGGCATAAATCAAGTAGCCGCCTCCTACACCCATTGGAGCCTACCACAGCCAAGAACGCGGCTAGAGTTGGCACCAAGTGCTTCCCACGGGCGAGCGGGTGGATTGGCGGTTCGTTCGCGGTCGCACCGAGACTGTGAAGCAGCGGGAGATATTCCCTTCCTTGGTGGCGACGAAGAACTGAGCCCGCCGCAGAAACTCCCCACCGTTTTCCCATGCCGCAATCACCTGGCCGGCGCTCTGTGTGGTAGTGTCTAGCCAGCGCTCATTCTTCGGCCCGATGGGAGTATCCGCCGCGCGCATCACGTCTGTATGCGTGGATTGGAATGCGAACAGTTTCGTCATGCAGAACGCGCTAGAGCCGAACGCCCTGCCCCATTTCTGGATACGCGTCACTGTCCGGTTACGGGTTTCCTCATTCGCCGTGGACGGATTCAGGCCGATCACCTGCAAGAACGCCTTTGAGCCGGTCCAGACGTGCCACGGCGTGTAGCAGTGGCTACTGTTGCGTCGGTCTGTACCCGACTACGTACAGGGCCAGCCCCAGCATTGGGTTGCGTCTGCCAAGTCGAAGTTGAACAATGAAGTCATGCGGTTACCTGCAGCGTGGTCGATGGTGCAAAGCCATGTCGGCATTTTTGGGGCCGTCACGGTGACGCACGCATGGACTGCCGCTCTTAAACCAGCGTCATGTCCAGCCATCGGGTGCCGCTGTCTCCCTTGTTCTTGATGGCTATGATGGAGCTTTTGTGCGTCTGAATGCCCTCTAAGCGTCGGGGTTCGACTTTCAGCTTTTTGGCGGCGCGATCCAGAAAGATCGGGTCGACGCCAAGGACGAACTTTGTTCCCATCTGTGCGAGGATCTCGTCGGGAAAGTCCGTCAGGTTCTGTGATGAGAGGATCAGGCCGAGCCCGAACTTACGTGCCTCTCGAGCCCATACGCTGATGATATGATCAGCCTCAGGCGACACAAATTTGTGGCTTTCGTCGAGAAGAACGAACATGACGGTCTCTGGTTTCTGACCCTCTCCTCGGGCCGCTGCAAAGATGTCATCCAGAATGAAATCGACCGCCATCCTCTAGCCGTCGGACGAAAGCGCTGACAGATCGTAGCGCCAGATCGCTGCTGCTGGATCGAACTCGTATGTGTCGGCTCGAAACAGTCCGGAGCGCTCCAGATTGCAGATCCGCTCGTAACAGCTTTGGAGGACCTCCTTGTTCCCGTAGCGGAACAGTGCGCTGACCTCCTGGCCGTCGGTCATACCTTCAAGGAACCGCTCGAACAGCTCACGGCATCTGTCCTTGAGCTTGTCGATGTCCACGCTGGTTTCCTCGCCACGGATCTCCTTCTTGATTGCGCGATCCATCGAGCGCAGCTTGCGGCTGAGATCGTCGAGCGCGGCAACGGTTTCTGAACTGGTGCCCAGAAACACCTGGGTCATCTTGCGCTCCATGAACCACTTGAGCGTCTTCACGGTGGGGTGTCGCTTGGGCATCTCAGGATTACGCCGGTCATCATAGCGCAGGTTCCACGTTTCAGGCCGGTCAGCGTGGAAGCCGAGGTAGGCGTAGAGGTCGAGTAGGATGTTGTGGAGGGTGTGCTCCTGCTTCGAGCCGAGCGGCCGGCTGGTCCGGCTGATTGTCTTTAGGAAGGTCTCGATGGCCCGAGTGACGCCACCGTAGTCCGGGTCCTCGCGGACGGTCAGAGGGTTCAGTCCTAGATCGGACGTGGCGCTGAACCGGAATGAGTCCTCGCCCGAAACGCCCATGTCACCGTGGGGATCGAGGACCACGAACCTGATCCGCGAGTTGACCAAAGACATGCCGGCCATAAGCCGGCGCAGGCGGGTGGTCTTTCCCGACCCTGATGGGCCGATCACCGTGAAGTGGGAGTTCATAACCTTCTCGGAGTCCCAGAACACTGGAATCTCTTCCGGGCCTTCAGCCGGCTTATAGGTGCCGAATTTGATCCGCACTACGCCCTCTCCCGCTACGTCCGTTCGCTGTACGGGGCGGATAATAGAGATATCGCGTTGGGTCGCGCGGCTCCGAAAGACGCTGAAATCCGGCGTCTTTCTACGGACCAGCCGGCGTCAACTGTTCGCATACGACGGTGCGTGGCTTGGGGCAGGGGGACCGTGCCCAGCTGTGGGCCGTGCACCCTGTAGCTCAGTCTTTACCCGACGTCGGGTAAAAAGTGAGGGGCGGGCGCACCGCCGTTGCACACCCGGTTTTACCCGACGTCGGGTAAAAGGTGAGGGGCGGGCGCACCGCCCTTGTCCACCCGTTTTTACCCGACGTCGGGTAAATGGTCGCCTCTACGAGCTATGGACAGATCCCGCTCGCCCAACGAGCGCAGTCACTCCCCGATGATGCCGGTGATCGCATCTCGCAACCGCCGAAGATCGTCCACATCGTCAGTGGACAGGTCCTCGGATCGAATTTCCTGCTTGGACAAGCTGGTGGCCATGGTGCGCCACTGTTTTCGGGCTCTCTCAATGGGCGCAGCCCTAGGCGCCGTCGTGGTCTCGGGAGCAGGGTTGTCGTCGCCCCGGGAAGCGGCCTTTGCTTTGCGAAGCTCTGCAACGCTCGCGCCGTTCTTGACCATGTCCCAAAGGCGCATCGTCACGGCCTCGTCGTCGATACCAAGAAGCTCCGACAACGCCGACTTCGAAACCTCCTTTTGAATGGCCTCGTACTCGACCAGGACGGCCGCGGGGAGCTTGACGATGTTCAGCAGGCGGGTGACCTCAGACTGGCTTTTACCGATAAAGCGCGCGAGGTCCTCTTGGGTTAGCTTCTCTCCCTTAGCCAATGCGCGCTCTTGCAGTCGCACGAGACCGCGACCGCTCTCGACGGGCGTGAGGTCGACACGTTGAAGGTTCTCGACAAGAGCGGTAACCTCCACATCCTCCCGGTCCGACACGATGATCGCGAGGACGTTATCTCGCCCGAGCAGTTGGTGGGCTCGGAACCGGCGTTCGCCGGCCACCAGCATGTAGCCACCTTCAGCACGCCGGCGGATCAAAATTGGCTGCTTCAGACCATGCCCGTCGATGCTGGCTGCTAGGCCAGCGAGCTCGGCTTCATCGAAGGTCTTCCGCGGCTGGTTCGGATTTGGGTGTATGTCCGCGAGCGGGACCTTGTTGATCTCCGGAAAATCGGGATTTGTAACGCGGTCAAGGTCGATCGATGCCGCTGCGAGACCGAATGCCGGGTTGGTGTTAGCGAACTTCTTAGCCATTCGTCGTCTCCAGGGCAGGGGCCTTAGCGAGCAGGGCGTGTGCGATGGAGCGGTAAGTCTCGATACCGTCGGCTTTCGGCACGATTGCAAACAAGGGCTTGCCGGTCTGAACCGCCTTGGCGAAGTCTTTGCGCTTCGGGATCGGGTCCCACACCTTGATGTGCGCGCCGAACGCGGCCTGCAGATCGCCCAGGGTTTGCACGTCGATAGTTGAGCGGCGCTCGAAAATGGCTGGCAGGATCCCTAGGATTTCTATCTTCGGGTTGCCGCGCCGCTTCACGTCCTGGATGGTCTTGATAAGGTGAGGGACACCGAGTACAGCCATCGGTTCGCAGATTGTCGGGATAAGGACCTGATCGGCGGCAATCAGCGCGCTTTCCGTGAGTCCGCCGAGATGCGGTGGGCAGTCGATGATGATCGCGTCGTAGGATGGCTTCAAAGGGGAAAGGCGTTCGCCGAGAACCTTGTCGCCCTGCGTCTGGCCGAACTTCAACTGGCCCTCGGCCTGCGCCAATGTGATCGAGCAGCCGATGAGGTCGAAGGCGCCATCGCAAACCTTCACCGGAAAGTGCGCCGGATCAGCGCCTTCGTTGAGCAAGAAGTGGGTGAGGGAGCGCTGCTCAGTCTCCAGTTGCATCGGGTTTACAGCGAGGCTCTGCGTCGAGCTCGCCTGGGGATCGGCGTCAATGAGCAGAACGCGCTTTCCCATTTCAGACAACAGGAAGGCGAGGTTGCAGGAACTGGTCGATTTGGTAACGCCGCCCTTTTGGTTGGCGAGCGCCAGAACCACGCAGGCGGTGTGGTGAGCCGGCGGACTAGACGGTACGCCAAAAAGCTTGTCACTGCTGGCCAGGAGCGCTTCGCGCAAACCGGGCACGAGCTTTCCTTCAACTGCGTCCGAGTTCGCCTGGACGAACCTGGCGACGGCGGCCGGAATCTTTTCGCCCCCTGACTCCCAGCGGCTGATACGGGCCCGATCATAGCTTCGCCCCATACCGGCGTTTAGCCAATCTGCAAATTCGGCTTGAGATGCATTGCGTTGCTCACGTACCGCCTTCAGCGTCAATCCTTCCATCACGCGGCCTCATTCTTCTTATCGGGTGGTGGTCTGGCTAGAGCATCGCAGTTGGTAATGTGTGCGTCAACAACGCGCCGCGTATGTGTCACCCGCGCAGGCAATGTGCGGCAAAACAGCCACGATCACGTTTGCGGCGCGGGGCTGCGTTTGTTACCCGACGTCGGGTAAATAGGGCAGCTGGGCGGCGTTATCGTGCAGCCGCTTGCCCGAGAGCTACCGCAGGCATGGAGCACTGAACAATGTTACTAGCAGTGCTCTGGCGGGCTACTGAAAGCGTCCGAGTGCTAGCCATGATCCTTAGCAAGCGGGCGAAGTGCACTAGCGGTTCACACGAATGCAGCTCAGTGCGGGGTGGGAGGGAACAGGGCGGACCCAAGGCTTGGATGTCCGACAATGGCGAAGAGGAAGGGCAGGGTGTCGTCGTCAACACCTCCGGTACTGGCGTGAGGATCGAACTCCTGGGCCTTGGCCCCGTTTCCAGAACTGCCAGCCTGTGGCTGCTATCCCCCTATCCGGGCGCTGATAGCGGCGTGTGGGATGACGACAACAACCGGGTCTTCGAGGCTACTGATCGACTGCGCCTCATCGGGACCAAGGAAACTCACGTAGATGATTGCCAGCGATCATCCTGTTTCGCGCCGTTCATGAAGGCTAACCGGTGGATTTGCCTCGGCCAAAGGCGTTGGCAACAGGACGGCCGCGCCGGGATGCGCTTCACCATGGTGGAGCATTAGTAGGAGAGCGCGAAGGATGCCGTCCACGCCCCCGGCACTCTCTCCTGGCTCGCCGGGCGCTTTCGGCAGCCTTCCACCGATCTGGGGTGCGACAGCATGGTAGGCGCCTTGGCCCACGGTGCTTCCGATTGAACACTCGTGACGGACGCGGGCCAAGGCTGTTGAATTGACGGTTACCCTGTAGTTCGCGACCGCCCGACGACAGAGGGAGGAGTGCCATGCCATTGCCGCGGGCAGAGAAGGACCGTCGACGCGAAGAGGTCAAGGCGCGCCGACGGGAGATCTTCGACCGAATCCTCGCCAGTCTGGAAGTCCTGCAGGCCGCCGGCGTGCCGGGTCGCCTTGTATGGCCCATAGACGACGACCGACCTATCCAACTGCTTGTTAATGCTCAGGACATGCCCGCTCGTGCCCTTGCCGCCAGAGTGGTCCGGCGGTCCTTGGGCGATGCACATCATATGATAACCTACACCGGAGATCTCGGCACTGAAGCGCTTGAAGCAATGATGGCGACCTCCCTTCCGCTGGAGGCCCTGTACCGCCATTTGGGCTGATCGCATGGGCGTTACCTTCTGCGGCGCTCAGGAGCGTTTTAGAGCGCCAGTTGTTGCTAGCGATGCTTCCTGCTGCTCGGCGTTGTAGTCGTCAACCTGACCGCCGGTCAGCACGAAGGCGAGCGGCCGAACGCGCGGATCGTTAAGGGCGTGGATTTTGGTGGTTCATCCGTCATGGGGACGTCCGATGGCCTGGGATCGCTCCCCCCTTTGCCGGACCAACCCGCGGTCCGGCTCGGCCGCGGCGACGAAGGCGTCGTGGAACCTCTGGAAAAACACATGCAGGTCGGGGAATGGCGTTTCCCGGAGACGAAACCGAATGACCGCGGATTCTTTCTGCGGGTCCCTTGTGTCAGCCGGCACGTAGAAGGGGGCGTCCGAAACAGACCTCAGGGCTTTGAGAGCATGCGCACGCAACGAGGCTAGGCGGGCCTTCTTTCTGTCGTCCGCAGGTGACTGGTACTGCTGAAGCGACAGGTACGGCTGCCATTCGCCCATCCCGCCCATGTCGAAGTCGATGCGGTAAAAAAGGGCATCGCGGCCCAGCGCGGCATCTTCGGTGAAGCAGCATTGTGTCCACGGCCGCCCGCCGATGTTCGTCCCCCGATATGTGTCAGCGCACAGCCCAGCGGTCAACGCCCGAATCAGATACCATTGGCCCTCGTGGGTGCCGAGCGCTTCGGAAAGGCCCTCGGGATCGTGGGAGAGCGCGAGACGGCGGATCGTCCGGCGCCTGAGCAGCAGATGTTCCAAGGACCGCGCGTAGTCGTCGATCAACGGGTGCAGCGCACGCCCGCGTGCGACGGCTGTCAGCAAATCCTCTGGGCGGAAGATGGTCCATGGTGCTTGCCTGGTGAGCCGACCGTATCCGACACGCACTCCGGGCAGATCGTCGATCACTGGGTCGTCGAACGTGGTCGAGAAGAGGAGCGGTATGAAACCGGTTTGGTCGGTGCGCGCTCCCGCGTAGCGCTCCAACTGCTCGGTTGTTGGCATCGCCTTGACCTTGTTCTCGATCAGGATTTCGGTGTCACCGTAGGTGACCCGCAGGTCCGCCCGTCCTACGACTCGCCCGGTACCGTCGGAAAGCCCGCACTCGGTTTCGACAGTGACTGCCCCGGTCGGCGCTGCGCATCCGACTGCTCCCAGGATGGCCGCAGCCACCGCCTGCTGTCCAGCCGCTAGAGCTGCATCCTCGCCCAGGCCGGCGAAGATCCATGCCCAAAATCCCGACGACGTTAGCTCGCTCGACGCGTAGCGGAAGACTCCATACGGCGTGGGCGGGATCAGCGGCATCACCGGCTTCCTGTGCTTGGCTGTGCATTCGGACAGGATGGGAGGGTAGCAGAGTTGCCAGCCAGGACACCAAGGATCGCGCGGCGAAGACCGGGGCCGGCGGGGCATTGGATCGGGGCACGGGTGCTAAGGTATCGCGCCGCCGCCGCCGCTGGTCACCGGCCACGGGCAGAGCGAGCGCCGATGCAGCGTCGGCTTCGCCCTCTTTCGGTGTTTGTTTGCCCTTCCTCGGGGCACGCGGTATCTCAGGAATATAATGGCTTGGCGAAACAACCCCCAGCCACTGGAGGGTCACCTCGCTACGCCCATTCAAACTATAGAGCTCAGAGCGGTTTCACTTGGGAGGTCGAGACGATCCGCCAAACCGGATTAGCGGTTATCAGGTGAGCTGAGATCGCACTTATGTGGAGTTGGCCATAGAGCACCAGGATATTGCGGTTGCGGGCGTCCTCGATCGCGCGAGTGACGCGCTGTTCACGCAAGGTCGTGATCGCCGGTGGGAGCACCGCGTGTGCATATCGACCTGATGTCGTGGTGGAGAGCAGGATCTGGAAGGCGGCGCGCACGCGGTCCTGAACCCAGCCGGGGAGGGTGTCGAATGCTTCCCGCGCTTCTGCCAAGGTGAATGGTGCGTCAGGTTGGCGGTCGTGGGCGGACGGTGGGGTAGGGGGGAGTTCCGCGAGCAGCTCTGACAGCGTCACATCCACGTTGCGCACATCCGGCCCAGGCCGACCAATGATGGCATCGTTATCTTGGAGCACCAAGCCTTTGCCGAGAGCCGGTGCGAGCGTTTCGTACGGATGTGCCTCAGAGCACCTAACAAAACGGCGTTTGGGCTGTTGAGAGGGGTATGGCTTCCCCTCTCGTATCCGACGCCCTTTGGGCGCTGATTGAACCGTTGCTCCCACCGGAGCCGCCCAAACCGAAGGGCGGGCGGCCTCGGCTGGACAACCGCGCCGCGCTAACCGGTATCCTGTTCGTGTTGCGGTCCGGCATTCCCTGGGAACTGCTGCCGGTGGAGATGGGGTGCGGTTCGGGCATGACCTGTTGGCGCCGGCTGCACGACTGGCAGCAAGCCGGCGTTTGGGAGCGGCTGCACCGCGTGCTGCTCGATCGGCTTGGCTACGCCAACGCCATCAACTGGGATCGCGCGGCGGTGGACAGCGCCAGCGTTCCAGCAAAAAGGGGGGCGAGGAGACCGGGCCGAACCCGACGGACCGCGGCAAGCCGGGCTCCAAGCGCCATATCCTCGTCGATGCCAATGGCATCCCCCTCGCCCTGAGGATTTCGCCGGCCAACCGGCATGACAGCAAGTTCCTGGAGGCGTTGATCGATGCCGTGCCGGCAATCCGCCAGTGTGCGGGCCGGCCACGGCGCCGACCAGCCAAACTGCACGCCGACAAGGGCTACGACTTCGCCCACTGCCGGCAGGCGCTACGCCGGCGGGGGATCATTCCACGTATCGCCAGGCGTGGCATCGAGAGCAGTGAGCGCCTTGGCCGACACCGATGGGTGGTGGAGCGGACACTCGCCTGGTTTGCCCGCTTCCGCCGCATCGCCGTCCGTTACGAACGGCGCGCCGATATCTTCACCGCCTTCCACCACATCGCCGCCAGCCTCATCTGCTGGCGCTTCGTCCAAAGATGGTTCTGTTAGGCACTCTCAGTATCCTCCAGGAGGTTTGGCGCACCTCCCAAGCTGTTTAGGACATCGGAGAAAGCACCGTTGCCGCGGCCGACGTCGTCGCGGATACCTTCGTAGAACACGAGCCAGCCTTCGCCCCGGCGGCGAGCGACTAGATCGGCCACGTCGCGGTAGAACTCCGGCGAGGCGATGTGGATCATGCCCTGCATCTCGATCTGGCGTGTGCCATCAGTCAGCACTATGCGGGACAGCTCCAGCGGCAGCGCGGAGGCAATAAAGGGGAGGGCGGCAAAAGTGGCGACGCCCACACCGGCAACTGCGACCGGCACTGCGAGGATAAGAGCTCCGGTGATGCAAAGGACCCGGCGAAGGCGGCTTTTCATGGCGGTTACTCGCTGCTTCGGCCCGGTCCGCGGCCGAAGTAAGCTCCGGCGGCCTGCGGATCGATGATGTGACTGCCCCCCTTGCCGGCGACAGCGGCCGGGTGATGGCGAAGGGCAAGGAGGAGGGTGGCGAGGCTAATTCGGTCGGTGAGCCACAGGCGCAGGGCCGTCGAGGCATATTGGATGGTCAGGCGGGGCGGGCGGAAATCGTGATCGGAGATGGTCTGCATGCGGCCTTACTCACCAGCCGCGTTGCGTTCGCATGAGTACCAATAGGTGCCCATGACGAGGGCCACCCAAGCGATAACTACGGTCGGCGACCACATCATGGCCACCTCGACAACGCGGAATAGCGGTGTGTCGATGTAATCGGCCAGAACGGTAAATTCACTAGCGTTGGCCTTGATAAACTCATGATATTTGTCACGATTCAGTTGATAATAGATTGCGCTGACTGGATGATAGATAACTACCAGTGCCGCGACTAGTGTACCCTTATTCCGTAGCGCCCAAGAAATCATCAGGACGTTCCATTCTGTTGTTGGTACGATCGCCAAAAATCGCCAGATTGAAGGACCAGACATGTCCGCAGACTTCTGCACACGAGAGATGCCGCGCCGACGCGATCATCTTGCGTCCTCCGGTTTTGAGGTAGCATCCTAGCAGCGACCGTTGGTCACCGCGTCGGAGAAAGACGGCGGCTTTCGACGCCTTTCACGCATGCCAACGCAAACGTCCGAGGTGAGATGGCCACTATCTACGGTGTCGATCACTGGGTTGACGGAGACCGATGACGAGCCCGGGAGATCCCCATTGCTCTTCAGCACGGTGGGCATTAACTCCGTTGGTCCGGGATAAGGCTATCTCAACATCGAGATCCATTCAGCAGCAAGAATCTAAAAATTGTACGATTGGTCTGAACGAAGGTGTGCGCAGCAATGAAGTCCATAAACGCACTGATGGGGACAATCATCTTAGCAGCAACAGCTGGTGTGACTGGCGCTGCGTTTATCTCCCTTGGTCAAAGCGCCGAAGAAAGACTGTTCGAAAAGGTGTCCACCCAAGGTAAACTCAATGCCAAGGACCTTGTTGACGTGACATGGGATCGCGTGTGCGCTGTCGGACCTTATTGCAATGGCTACGGAACAGGCGATTTTTGCGAGAACTTCGATGAAGACACCTGGGGGCTCGTGTTTTTCAATCAGGAGCATGTGGTCTCTGTTAAGACGTTCTCCAGAAGGATCCAGTATAATGGTCCCGTGGGGCCAGTCTCTTGTCAAACTCTGAAAAACAGCCCCGCATTCCTTGCTACGGGTGTGCGTCAGCTAACTCTCAGGTCGACTGAGTGATAGGCTGGGGCGATACGCAATTTGAACCGTTGGGCGAAGAGACCCGGCCGTAGCTTTCGGCGCGCAACGTTGCGATGGGCGTGACGCAGAAAGAGGTGGCAGTCGAACCGACCTATTGGTCGTCGTGCTCACTCTGCGACGGAGAATGCCCTTGGGCGTGTGAGGCATTTGACCGGCCTGGTCGCACCCCGTCCATTGTTTTGGATCGCAAGCGACATGAAGGCCGTCAGGTTCTGGCGCAGGGATTCAGGTTGCGCGAAGAACAGCGGCACCGGCTTCTTGAGCTTCGGCTGCCGAACGGTAATAGGAAATTGCGAACATGCGTAGCGCCGATGTCAGGCTGTCAGCGCCACGACGGCGGTTGAGCTGCTCGACAAGGGTGGCCAACTCGGTGTTCTGCCGGGCTGCGATGTCCTGAAGCGCTTCCCAGAACTCTTCTTCGAGTTCGACCCTAGTGCGGCGTTCGCCGACGGTGAACACGACAGCGATCTTATCCGTTTTCATAGCAGCGGACCGTCATCCTTCGTTGAACGCACACTAGCTGATGCGGACGGCACTATCCACGCCGGCGCTATCACGCAAGGTATGGTCGTGTACAGAGGAGCGGCCCTTTGCCAGGGATGCCCCGCAGTGAGGGCACGACGTTGGAGATGCCACTTCGTCGTGGACTACGTGGTCGCGTCCACACTCGCAAGCCTCGAACGAAATGGTCCGTGAGCGTAGCTCCCGAGCAAGGACCCAGGCTGCAGCGATGGTCGTCGCCTCAGCGGTGTTCGGGTCTCGTGATGCGAGGTGCAAATCGTGAGAAACGATGAGCGCATTCACGTCGACCCGGCGGTAGGCGTAGCTCCCCGCCAAGCGGGCATAGTGGCTCAGGAAGATAGAAGCCTGACGTGCGGAGGCCGTCGTTCCCAGGAGATCAGCGATTTGCGGGAGAATTGATGGCGGGGGCGGCGCATCATGAAACTGCCGGTAAAGCTCCTGGACAGCGTCATTGGCGAGACCGGTGTGGAGGCGAATAACCGCCAGGGGAAACCACCGCAGGATCATGCGTGCAGCCAGATCGGAATCTGCGGGCGCGATGGCAGGTCGTGGCAGTGAGACGGCCGACATTCAGAGACGCTCCTGTGGTGCACCGGTAGAGTTGCCGCAAGGGGATTGTGGAGACCGTCCACAACGCCCCACCAAATGCGTTACACCCCTACTTAAGAGGGGGTAGGGGTGACCCTACCTGTGGGGCGGTCGGTGCCGCAACAGAAAAATGCGCAACTTTGTCACAGTTCGTGCCTACGTCCCTTAAGCCGTTGAAAAACAACGAGAAAGCGCCCGTACTGATTTGGGCTGTGATGTCGGTTTTGGGAAAATCGCGTGCGGAGCTGCTGGGGCGGTCACTATACCCGACCTGCCTTTCGGGGAAGCGCTACCCCACCAGAGGGAGTAGGGCGTTGTACCATACGGGGAGGCTGTATATAGTGCCCTCGCTTTTGAGGGCATCGCATATCAAAGATGGAATAAAATAATGAGGATACTGCTGGCAGATGATCATTGGTTCATGTTTGAATCTATGGTCCGTTTGCTTAACGAAGAAATTCCCGGAAGCGAAGTTGTGGGCGCAGCAAATCTCGACGACGCGATGAAGGTCGTTGATAGTGATAAGTCCTTTGATTTGATTTTGTTGGATTTGAACATGCCCGGTATGGCTGGTCGAGGACAGGACAGATTTTCGTGTATTGATAAGATAAAAAATATTATTCCGGATACTCCCGTCGCCATTATTTCGGCTGAGGAGGATGAAGTTATTGTTCAGGCAGCGCTATCGAAAGGTGCGGCTGGTTACATTCCGAAGTCTTTGGCAAGAAATTCCCTCGTTGCAGCGATGCAGTTGCTGGTATCTGGGATGGCATCCTATCCTCGTCCTGTGGCTCGCAGAGTAAACAAGGCTCCCGACAGCCATCTAGGAGTGCTGGGCCAGCGGGGTAGCAGTGAGGCCGTGAACCTTAGTGCCCGCGAGAAAGAAGTTCATTCTTTGATTATTCAGGGTCTTAGCAATAAGGCAATAGCAGAGCGACTGGCGGTAAAGGAAGTGACGGTTAAAGAGCATGTTAGTTCAGTATTGAAAAAGTTTGGGGCGAAAAGCCGTTCAGAGATTATAGCTGCGGCTGTCAGGTAATGAAGAGCAGGTGCAGAGATGTAATGTTGCCGCCACTTTGAACGGACGATCTGATCGTGATCAAGTTGGTGTCTCTACGGTCAGTTAATCGCAGGAACCGCACTGTGTATTGATCGCCGCTAACTCAGGGGATATAGAGCATTATGATGAAGGCCTTGTACCGCTCATTCTTCGTTTCGCTTTCGGTTGGATGCGCCGTTGTCACTTTTGACGGCGGGCGTCTCGGTGAATCGGCTTACGCAGCTGAGAGTTCTGAGCAGGTCGCTAGCGAGCCGATTCTGGTCGTTAGTGGCTCGGTCGCCGCCGGTCAGGAGCGCAGCTTCACGAGGGAGGAGTTCGAGGCTATGGGATTGTCCAGTCTCACGACGCGGACGCCCTGGAACCAAGACCCGGTTGAGTTCTCCGGCGTCAGACTGTCGACCTTCCTGAAACAGGTCGGCGCCACTGGTCGGGCTCTGCGTGTAACAGCGTTGAATGACTATGTTACGATTATTCCGGTCGAAGATGTAAAATACGATCCAATCCTCGCGACGCGACGGAATGGGAAAACCATGGCAATCCGCGACAAGGGGCCGATCTTCATCATTTATCCATTTGACGATGATAAGCCGTTGAATAGCGAGCTGTACTTTTCCCGTTGCGCTTGGCAGGTGAAGTCCATTCAGGTTGAGTGAAACTGTCAATGCTGCGACCATGGTCACTGTTGAGCACTATTAGGCTGCGCTGCAAGCCACGGCGATGCACGAACAGAATTGCTTTCCAGGCACTCGCTGCGACCGGCGCGCTTATGGTGCTCCTGTGGTCCTACCTTGACAGTGAAATATCGAAGGAACTGGACGCACAGACAAACCAAAGGATCGAGTCTTCCCAATGGTCGCTCCATCAGTTCGAGGTTGAGTTTTATCGGTTGTCCGCGCTGGTCCGGAGCTCAGAGCAGAGCAAGGCTGAGCAAAGGGATTTAGAGGTTCGGTACGACATTCTTCTGAGCCGGTTCAGTGTTCTTAAGAACGACCATTGGTTTATTCTTGAGCAGAACGCCACTTTGACCGAGCGGATCAATTCTCTTGAACAAATGGTCTTGAGCTGGGAGTCCTTCCTAGAGGCACCGTTCAACAGTAGAAACCGAGAAGCACTGTCCGCGGCGGTTCAAAAGGCCGAAGCCCAGCTCAAGCCGTTGGTTGCAGAAATTCATGGTACTGCTAGCGCCTCGAAAGCAGAGGCGAGAAGCGAACTTGTTGAAAAGCTAACACACGTCAACTGGGCAATCGCCGCGTTGGCTTTCACAGCTTTCGGCTTGGTTACCTCGCTCTACGTGCAGATCAAGCGTGAGGAGAGAGCTCGGCTCGCAGCGGAAACGCTCGCCGCCGAGAAGACGGCTCTCGTGCGTGAACTCGAGGACGCCCGAAACCAGGCTGTGGCAGCAGGCAAAGCGAAATCGGCTTTCCTCGGCGCCATGAGCCACGAGATCCGTACGCCAATGAGCGGGATAATCGGCATGGCCGACCTGCTTCACCGGAGCTCAACGGGTTCTGAGCAGCGCCGCTGGGCGATGGCAGTCAAAAGCTCCGCGACAGCACTTCTCACCGTGGTCAGCGACGTTCTCGAATTTTCGCGAATTGAGGGATCAACCGTTCATCTCGTCCACGAGGCCTATGACATCGAGGAGCTAGTGGACGGGGCCCTTGAGTTGCACGCGCTGCCGGCCGCTGAGAAGGGGCTGTGGCTTGAGTCGATCGTCGAGCCTGATGTGCCCCGCGAACTGCTGGGCGATCCCGGTCGTATTCGGCAGATCGTTGTTAATCTCGTCAACAATGCTGTCAAATTTACCCAGGCCGGCGGCGTAAAGGTGTCTGTTTCCACATCTGAGGCCGGCGGTGGTGGGAGGGACTTGTGGATCTCGGTAGAGGACACGGGGCCAGGGATCCGCAACGAGGATATTCCCCGCCTATTCCAGCCGTTTAGTCAACTCGATGCCGGCGCATCAAGGCGGTTCGGCGGGACCGGTCTCGGACTTGCAATCTGCCATGGATTGGCGGACCAGATGGGAGGCAAGGTCACTGTCGAAAGCGCTGCCGGCAGTGGGGCGGCATTCAGGCTTTCCCTACCGTTGTCTGCAACAGACAAACAGGAGACGAGCGCACGTCTCAACGGGCTTCCTCCAGTTCTGGTTTTCATGCGTTCGTCAGAAGAACATAACGCGGTGTTGAACAAGCTGCGCATGATTGGGTGCGAAGTGTTCAATGCGAATGAACAACTCGCTACAGGCCATAATCCAACCCGGTCAGTGGTCGTTCTAGATATGGAACACCCTGCCGCAGCCCAGATCGAAAGCAGCATACCGCCTGACTGGCCGGTGGTACGCGTGGTTTCCACCAGGAGTCATGGGTTGATCGGCGAAACCGGCACTGTTCTCCTGAAGCCTATACGGCGGTCTGCTTTGGCTGCGGCGCTTGCGGAGGCGGCGGGACAAGGAACTGGCGGGACTGCTTCGGGTGGAGCCCATACCAATTTGTCGATCATGGTCGCCGAAGACAACAGTTTGATGGCTGACATCATTTCGTTCTATCTTCGTAAGGAAGGGCACGAAGTAACCGTCGTTGGGAATGGCGCCGAGGCAGTTACGGCACTAGAACAACGATCCTTCGATGTGGTGTTGATGGACGTCCAGATGCCTATTATGGACGGCATTACTGCCGCACGAGCCATACGTGCACGGCAAGACGAACGAGGACGAACTCCAATTATCGCGGTTACAGCGAACGCTCACGACGACGCGGCTGAGCTATGCAAGAGCTCGGGGTTTAACGGATTCATAACTAAGCCGGTAGATAAAAGAACTGTCGGTCATGTCATAGCGTCCGTGCTGGCCGGAACATCAGCTGTGTAGGCCGACGACTGGTAGCCGGCGTTATAAAACCATAGGCGGATCGTTCAGGAAATGGACTATAAATTGCCTGCGGAAGCCCCACGTTGGCAGCTTCCACTGACGTTGCCTCCCAGCTATTCGATTGAGCAGCATCTGTACTCTGCCCTCGAAATTACAGTCATCATTCCCGTGAGGGACGATCCGGACGGTCTCAGCGAGACCCTACATGCGTTGAATGAACTCCACGCTGGTGTGCGTCCGGCCAGGGTGATCGTGGTCGATGATGGGTCGAGCGACGCCGGAGCGGCCACGAGTGATGTAGTCCGCAAAGCGTCCGAGGCTGGTCTCGCGGGTGAAGTGTGCGTCCAGGCTGTAAACCGCGGGCCAGCCGCAGCGCGTAACCGTGGAGCTGAGTTGGCATCTACGCAGTGGCTCTGGTTCCTCGATGCTGGCGTTCGGCCGGATACGGACTACCTGGAGGCACTGACGGACCATGGCCACATCTGCCCGGCGGTGGCGTGGACCGGCCCGATCGCCTCGGACCCGACTGGGCTGTTCGCCTCCTACTACACCGCCCAATCCACTCTGAGCCCACCCGCTCAGCCGGACGGGCAACTGGATGGCTTCGTGACCGCGTCCGTTGTCATTAATCGCGCAGCATTTGAAGCGGTTGGTGGGTTCGATGAGCGCTTCCGGCGGGCAGCTTGCGAGGACCTCGATCTCGGCCTACGTCTCCGCCCTCACGGCCTGATCGGATACGCGGCTGATCTGTTGGTGCGGCACCGGTTTCGCGAAGACGAGGAGGATTTCCGCCGGCGGTTCAGGCGCTACGGATTTGGCTTCTTCCAGTTCGGCGCAAAGTGGAAGCAGAACATGGAGCCTTGGCCGGTGATCGCGAAAACAGACGATCCTGTGCACCGCCAGCTCGCTGGAATCCAATACGAGGCACTCTGGCAAGGCTGGAAGGAAGCCCAGGCCATGGTTGAAGTGGCAACGTCACAGGGGGCGGGCTTGCTCTCCTAAGGGCATTTCGCATACCTGCGCAACGTCCTGGAGCGCATGGTGAACGGCTACCCCGCCGCAGGCCCCGCCGATCTGCTCCCCTGGAACTGGAAGCCCGCCGTCAACGCCTGGTCGGGTGCAATCACGCCCCGCTTACATTCAAAGAAGCTGGTAGTTAGCGTAAGCCGCCTCAGCATCTGTGAGCGACTGTTCAGCTGCATCGAGGAGAGCGTTGATCGTCGTCCATGGCGCTCCGGTACGGCATGCGTGCTCAAGCTGGCTGGCTTGCAACGAGACCTGAAATGCTCCGAAGGACCGTGATGTACCTTTGAGGGTGTGCGCTTCAGCTTGCATCGTGTCGTGGTCGCGGATCGAGCGCATCGTGGCAAGCTTGCCTCGTGTCTCAGAAACGAACCTGGCGATGAACAAGGGCACATGCTCTTGGCCTAAGTCCCGTAGCATTGCGGATAGCGTATGCCCATCGATCCTATCGTCGTTGACCGGGAGCGATGGAAAAGACTGGTCCAAAACCCTGACGAGTTCGTCCGGGCGCACGGGGCTGGCAAGAACCTCCTGCGCTCCAAGCGCCAGAATTGCGAGCCGGTATGCGGGGTTCGCGTCTCCGATCAGCGCCACTATCGGTGTGCTGCAGAACGGAAGGGGGAGGCGCCGCAGTGACGCAATCATGTCGGACCCCTCCATGTCCTGAAGCTGAGTGCTTATCAGCAGAGCATCGTAGCGGTACCTACCAGCGGCATCGATGGCGTCGCTGCCCTTGATCTCGACCTCGAGCGCGACATTGGGCACAGACTGGAGAAATGCGCTGATCAGATCAGATACGGCAGGGCGATCCTCGACTAGGAGCACTCGCCGCTCGGGGGGGTGGTTGCGGACGATCTCCCACACTGTGCCGGTCTCTTTCTCGTCGGGTGTGGACACTGAACAGGGAGCATTATCAGAAGAGAGCCGCGACGCTCCGGCAATCCGTCCACCTGTTTCGTGCACAGCAGTCAGAACGCGCTGGGCTGCGGCCAAAGATGAGAGTGGGCGAGTTACAGTGGCTGTGTTGCCGTTGCTCTCGTCATAGTTCTGCCAAGCATCAGGGTCGATCGCTCTGGCAATAAACTCAATGTCAGCTACGGTTTTCATCTAGGTCGTACAGCTCGAAAATTCATTAACTGATAGGGTTGGGTTAATCGAAAGGCTCTGCTCATTCCCAAGGTGATCGTAACCCTTCAAAAAGCCGGTTGTTGGGCGGCTTGAAGCGAGTAGCGACAACCACAATGTTCCTTCTGATATAATAGCTGAGAACTTAACAAGAAGTTTACTGGTAATTTAGACGATATTTTAGTAAAAAGCATCAATCGGTTGGAGCCAATCTGCGATGTGACTTCTACGTGGCATGGGAATGTTGAGCGGTCATGGACTTGTACTGACAAGCGTGGGTTGTGGATTTCCGAGGTGCGTTATCAATGTCGGCTTCATCTATACATGTAGTAGGATTAGAACGGCGTGAAGAACTGATTCCGTTGATGTGAGCCGGGATCAGATCGGATCTAGCCGTACGATAGAAGTCTGTCATTGACGCTACCATAACGAGCCAGCAGTGGGTCCTGTCTTTTAAGGATCCGCTCTAAGTGAGCGAGTGCGTCGTCGACTCCTTCGGCCGGCTCCACCCAGCGATCGGGTTCGGTAGCCACCGCGGGCGGGGGAAGGAGCGGGGACGCAGCAACAGCTCTGACCGCAGCTTCTGAACGCGGCGCCACCTCCCCGAGCATCGGCGCCAGATCCTCGGCCACGAACACCCGATGGCTGCGCCGGCGGGTGATCTCCACGGCGATCTCCAGGCGCTGCAACTCCTCCAGTAGGTCAGTCGCCGCGCTGGTGGCGCAGCGCAGCCGCGCTGCCAGCCGGGCCGGGCTCATCACTCCTTCCGCCGCCATGGCGTCGACGGCGCGGCGGATGCGGGCGTCGCTGCGCCGGTCGCCGACACGCCGGCGCCAGCTGCGCCAGCGGTGGTGCAGGGCGACGAGACGATCCTCTCCGTCCTCCGCCTGCCGAGCCATGCCGTCTAGGAAGGCAACTAGCCAGACCCCGCGGGGCTCGGCGCGGCGTATTGCTTCCACCCCGTTCAAGCAGGGAAGCGGCAGAGGCGTCAGTCCCTGAGCGGCGAGGAAGCGGGAAACTGCAAGGCAGGCGCCGCTGCGGTCGCCGCCAGCTTCTAGGTGGGCAAGGAAGCCAATGCCGCAAGCGATCAGCGCCGCCGACCCGACTGAGGCATGGGCCTCGTCCATCTGGGCAAGCGCGTCATCCGTGCCGGTCGGGGCGAGAGCGGCCGTGCCAGGTTCGGTGAGCATCTGCCGCATCATATCGAGGGCAAGCATGGTGGCGCCCCAATCGCGCTGGGCCCGGGTCGGCACCTGCGCCAGCAAGGTGCGCAGACGGTTGGGATCGACCCGGCGACCCTGGGTCTCAGAAATCTCGGCCACGGCCTCGACCCGCGACCGGTGCAGCCACGCGGCCAGCACCGGGGTCCCGGCGGTTGCCTGGGCCAGCCGGCCGACGGCCACGGCGGCGCGCTCCAGGGGGGCGAGAAGGGGGAACGGGTCCAAAGAACGAAAACGCATGTATTGTTCTATATCAGATGGTTATCGGCTTTTGATATCGAAAAACCGCCGACTAGTCCACTACTGCGGACGGCCGATATCACATGTTGGTGATAATTTCCACTATCGCCAACAAGTGAAGGCGGCTATCGTCGCCCGTTGTCGTTGTCAGGCAGTTGATGCAAAAAGCCGGATCCTGAGGGGTTGGGGGCTTTCGGTGCCTCGGTTTTGCAAACCGGTTCATGCAAAATGTAAGCGGTTCATGCAAAAAGCTGAGCGAAGCTCCTCCGCATTCGGCTCAACTCATTGAAAAGAAATAGCTTCGCCCAAGAGTTCGAGACGTGCCCAGCAAGGTGGTGCGCGTCCGACCATCTCGGCCGGCGCTTACCGGGCGATCGTCTGGTTTGGCGTCTTGTCTCGCCGCCTGCGGAGAGGAGTAGGGCAGGCGTGGCGGTCAAATCTTTTCCGCTGACTTTCAACCGGCCGGTTATGGGCTCGCGCTTGACCTGAAAATTTGTTAAACTGGCGCATCGGCCTGCAGGCGGACTTCACCTCCCTTTTGCGGCAAGCCCTTTCACCACAGGAATGAGCAGGCCATGGCCCTCATCGGCTACGCACGCGTATCCACCGAGGACCAGTCGACCGAGGCGCAGTTCCTCGACCTGAAGAAGTTCGGCTGCACCGAGATTTTTCGGGAGAACGCCTCAGGCGCCGATCGCGAGCGGCCGCAGCTCAAGGCGGTGCTGAACCGTGTGCGGAAGGGCGACACGCTGGTGGTGGTGCGCATCGATCGTTTGGCACGCTCGCTCGCCCATCTGCTCGACGTCATCGACAGCCTGGAGCGCAAGGGGGCCGCATTCAAGTCGCTCGGCGACCCCATCGACACCGGTAGCCCGCAAGGCAAGTTCACCCTGCAGATCCTGGGGGCCGTAGCCGAGTTCGAGCGTTCCTTGATCCGCGAGCGGACGAAGGCCGGTGTGCGGGCCGCCAAGGCGATCGGCAAGCAGCCGGGCAACCCAGGGCTTATCGCCAAGGACCCGCTCGCCCGACGCCGGGTAGCCCGCGCCCGAGACGACCGGCTCAGCGAGCGGGTCGCCGAAGGCGCCGGGGAGTTTCTTCCCGTTGTCGAACGGCTGCGACCGGCGCATCCCTGGGACCGTGTCGTCGACGTGCTCAACACCGCGGTGAAGAAGCGGCCGGGCGACAATCCGGCACCCTGGACGCGCGACGCGCTGATCCGGGCCGTCCGTCGCTTGGTCGGTGACGGCCTCGCCGACCCGGGCCTGCTGAAGGCCGCGCCAAGGCGCTCCAAGAAGGCGGTGGCGCAGGACAAGCGGCTGGTGGAACTGGTCGCAACCATCCACAACGCCTCCGATGGCGAGAAGCCGACGCTCGCCCGCATCGGCCGTCAGCTGGAGCGTCAGGGCATCCCAACTAAGACCGGCGCCCGGACATGGGCGCCGTCGAGCGTCAAGGCTCTCCTCGACCGGGCACGCGACCAAGGCTTGCTTGCTCCTTCCGAGGAAGATGTCTGAGCGGCTCCCTTCCGGCATGGCCTGATCACCATTGGCCCACTTGACAGCGTGGTGCGTGGATGGGGGATTGGCGGCGGCTTGCGGCTTGGCGTAGAAGCTGTATCCCGTTGATGCCTGCCACCCCGTCGACCGATGCCGTTCAAACACCACGCTGCCCACCGCCAGCAGTTCCCTCGCGCCAAGTACCGTGTGACGAACTGGTCGACGTATGAAGCTGGGCTGCGTCAGCGCGGCAGTTTGACCATCTGGTTCAGCGAGGAGGCCATTCAGGCCTGGCGAGCCGCCCCGCGGACCACCCGCGGCGGGCAGCCGCGCTACTCGAGCCTGGCGATCGAGACAGCACTGACCCTGCGGGCGCTCTTTCACTTGGCGTTCCGCCAGACCGAAGGGCTGAACGGCTCGCTGATGCAGCTGTTACGGTTGGACCTGCCGGTGCCGGACCACACGACCCTGAGCCGACGGGCCCGTCCCCTGGCCGTGAGGATCCGTCCGCAGACCGCAGGGGCGCTGCATCTGCTGGTCGACAGCACGGGGCTGAAACTCAGCGGGCCCGGCGAATGGCTGGTGGAAAAGCACGGCTCCCAGAAGCGGCGCTCCTGGCGCAAGTTCCACATCGGAGTAGACGCTCGAACGGGGCAGATCGCCGCCGTGGAGCTGACCCCACCCGACACGGACGATGCCTCGCAGGTTGGTCCCTTGCTCGATCAGGTGACCGCCCCGCTGGAGCGGCTGAACCGCACCGGGTTTGTTGGAGGCCATTTGGCTTGAGTTACGCCGCCATGGCGACGTCCTCAGTTTGAGCATAGTAGCGCGCTTCGGCCTCGGCGGGCGGAATGTTGCCGATGGGTTCGAGCAGGCGCCGGTTGTTGAACCAGTCCACCCATTCCAGGGTGGCGAACTCGACAGCCTCCAGGGTGCGCCACGGCCCACGACGCCAGATCACCTCGGTCTTGTAGAGGCCGTTGATCGTCTCGGCCAAGGCGTTGTCATAGGAGTCGCCGACGCTGCCGACCGACGGCTCGACGCCAGCCTCTGTGAGACGCTCGGTATACCGAATAGCGACGTATTGCGATCCCCTGTCGGAGTGATGGATGAGACCGCTGCCCTTGGCGGGCCTGCGGTCGTGAAGCGCCTGCTCCAGGGCATCCAAGACGAAGTCAGCGTGGGCGGTGGGCGACACCCGCCAGCCGACGATGCGGCGGGCGAATGCGTCGATGACGAAGGCTACGTAGACAAAGCCCTGCCATGTCGACACGTACGTGAAATCCGCCAACCACAAGGCGTTCGGGCGTGGCGCCAGGAACTGGCGGTTCACCCGGTCGGCGGGACAGGGAGCCGCCCGGTCGCTGATCGTGGTGCGGATCGTCTTGCCACGCGTCGCCCCCTTCAGACCCATGTGTTTCATCAGCCGGGCCACTGTGCAGCGTGCCACGTCGATACCGTCCCGCCGCAGCTGCCGCCACACTTTACGTACCCCATAAACCTGGAAGTTCACGTCCCAGACCCGTCGGATAGCCAAACTCAGCTCCGCATCACTTCGCGAGCGGACCGGCGCCTTGGACGGATCGGCCCGCCGGGCGGCATGGGCGCGGTAAGTCGACGGGGCGATCGGCAGCACTCTGCAGATCGGCTCGACCCCGTGAACGGCGCAGTGTGCGTCGATGAAGGCGATCATTTCTTGAACGGGCGGTCGAGCTCCGCCTGGGCGAAATACGCCGACGCCTTGCGTAGGATCTCGTTCGCTTGACGCAACTCTCGGACCTCGCGTTCCAGCGCCTTGATCCGCTCCTGTTCCTCTGTCGTCGGCCCGGGCCGCTTGCCCTGGTCACGCTCGGCCTGCCGGACCCAGTTCCGTAGCGTCTTGGGATTGCAGCCGATCTTCGCCGCGATCGAGCTGATCGCCGCCCACTGCGAGGCATGCTCGCCTTCGTGTTCGAACACCATCCGGACCGCGCGCTCGCGGACTTTAGGGGCGTATTTGGGTGATGCAGATTTCGTCATGATGACCCCACTCTCTCAAAAAACGGGGCCTCCGGGAATCCCGGTGCGATTCAGTTCAGCAAGGTCCGATGCGTTGTGGAGCACGGCTGCGCTTGGCTGCTCGCGAACAAACGCCTGGATCGACGGCAGGATAGGCTCGGACGGATCGTCCTCTCCTTGCTCACTGCCACCGCCATTTTCATCATCGCAAACCGCCTCAGCGCATTCTGAAAACCGCCTCTAAATGGTGCATCCACCAAGTTGTTTAGACATTCGGGAGCGCGGCGACACCTAATCGGCTGGGCGCGCGATGGCGCCTGCGCCTGCCCCAGACGAAGGGGTGCTTGTGCACGTTCCAGTAGGCGGTGGCCCGTTCCACCACCGCCTCGATCTCGGCCCAGGCATCGAACCGGCGCCCTTTCAGCGCCAGTGAGCGCAGCACTTTCCACCAGGGCTCGATGAGGTTCAGGTAGGCGGCGTACTTGGGCTGGAAGACGAATTCCCAGCGCGGGTGGGCGAGGTTGAACAGCAGCACGTCCGGGCCGGAGTGGCAGTTCAGGTTGTCGAGCACGGCGTAGACCCGCTCCACCGCGGGGTCGATCCAAGCCTCGACCCGGCCCAGGAAGTCGATCCAATTCGCGGTGGTCCGGCCCTCGTAGGTCGCCGTGAGGGCGTCTCCCGTAGCCGGGCGGAAGGCGCCGAACACGTACCCGGCCACGTCGCGCCGGCCGTAGTCGATCTCCTGCTTGGCGCGCTCGGCCTTTGGGCCGGCGGGCAGGACGAGCCGGCGACCCGGATAACTCTTGCTCGCTTGCGGCCCCATCTCGTCGAGACAGACGACTACGCAGCCCGTTGGCGGCGCGGTGTAGAGCTGCTCAATCGGCCCCTTTTTTTGGCGAAATCCGGATCGACCCGCGCCCCGAACCACGTCTCCTCATGACGCCACTTCAACCCCTCCTGGACAAAGATCTCGGCGATGCGGCTGCGCTTCATCCCGATCCCTTTCTCCGACAGGTGGGCCACCAAGCGGTCCAGCGTCCACGACGCGAAGGGCAGGCCCAGCTCCGCGGGCGGGGTCAGGGCGGTGTCGATCACGGCGCTGCGCTCGGCCGCGGTGTAGGTGGGCGGACGCCCCGACCGCACGTCTTCCTCCAGACCGTCGAAACCGCGGGCCTTGAAGCGCTTGAGCCAGTGGCGGACGGTCTCGCCGCACAGCCCCATGCGTTCCGAGATGGTCGGCGCGGTCAGACCCTCGACCGAATGCAGGACGATTTGCGCCCGCCGGACGAGGCCGGCGCCCAACGTGCGCGAGCGTGCCATCGTCCTCAACGTCTCCAGCTCCTCGTCGCTCAAGTCCTGCACGCGGATGGCCATGGCCCGGCTCCGGGTCGGTGGGTTTCTCTCACCAACCGCTCCGAAGCCCTGGAGTTCCAATCAACTTAGCGGATGCACCACTAAAGGATGCGGATCGGCAGGGGTGCTCTCGGCGCGATATTATAGCATCCGTGATGTGCACCCTTGATCCTACCGGATTGGTTCGGTCGGCGGGTTGTCGGTAGCCAGCAAGTTCGAGGTACGCTATTGCTTATCTCTGGGTTCACGCTTGAGTGGACGGGAGGTCGGAAATCAGTGATGAGCCTTCGAGGCCGCCTTATTCTCCTTGTGCTGCTCGCCGTTCTCCCAGCTGTAGCGCTTCAAATCTGGAACGCAATGCACTTGAATGCATCGCGTGAAGCCGAAATTCATGCCACCGTCCTTCGACAAGCCGTGGCTCTAGCCGCGGAACAGGAGCAGATGCTCGACGGGCTTCGGAAGCTTCTTAGCGCAGTCGCTCAGCTTCCCGTGGTGATCAACCAAGATCGCGCCGGCTGTGGCAGCACGATGGCCAAGATCATCGCCTCATCTCCGGACTTGCTCAATCTTGGTGCTGCGGCGTTGGATGGTGAGGCATTCTGCTCGGCGAGTGAACCGCCGGCATCGAAAACCCCGGTCATGCTCAACGACCGGCCGTACTTTCGCGAAGCCTTGGCTGTCAACCACTTTATTGTCGGGCAAGTGAACAAGGGCCGCTTCCTTGACGTGCACGCCCTGCCGGTCGCCGTGCCATATCTGCGCGATGGCATTCCGGCTGGCATCGTCTTCGCCAGCCTCAACCTCGACGTTCTCGCCCAGCGCTTGGGACAGCGTGGCTGGTCCAGCGACTTGGCCTTCCTGATCGGCGACCGCGTCGGCGTGACGGTCGCACGGCAGCCGGATCACCACAACTTCGTAGGAACGCCGTTCCCGGCGACTCTTCAGCCGCTCTTGGCGGGCAAGGAGCCTGGTGTGGTCGAGACGACGGGGATTGATGGCGTTACCCGGATCATCGGGTACGTGCCCCCGGCAGCCGGAAAGAGCGGTTTGTATTTTGGCGTCGGTGTGACACGAGAGTCCGCCTTCTCCGCCCTGTCTGAGACGAATAGCCGGGGCGCTGTCGTCATTGCCGTCGGTGCGGTCCTGACCATTCTCCTGGCAGCCTTGGGCGCCCAGGATGCCATCGTGCGGCCTCTTGCCCATCTTGCTGGAACGGCAACCCGCCTGAGCGCCGGTGAGTGGTTCACCCGAGCTCCGGAGGATCATGGCAGTCCTGAGATGGTGACATTGGCTCGTGCGATGAACCGCATGGCAGAGACCATCCAAAGCTCCTTGGCGCAGAAAGACATGCTACTGCGCGAAGTTCACCATCGGGTGATGAACGGCCTTACCATGCTCGCTGGTCTGGTGACGCTCCAGGCGCACGGCATCTCGGACCGCGAGGGTCAGGAAGCCTTGGCGGAGACCAGTCGGCGCATCCAGGCTCTGGCTCTGGCGTACCGTCGTCTGCACGTGGCGAGCGCCGTCACCGATGTCCAGATGGCGGAGTACCTAGAGGGCCTCTGCTCGGATATTGGCCAGTCCCTTCTGGCGATCGGCGATACTCAGACGATTGCAGTTGAAGCGGATGCCGAGAGCCTGCCGATCGACAAAGCCGTCCCCATTGGTTTGATCGTGTCCGAACTGGTGACGAACGCCTTGAAGTATGCCTTCCCAGACAGAGCCAACGGCCACGTAGGGGTGTCTTTTCGACAAAACGGATCGATGTGGCACCTTACCGTGGAGGACAACGGGATCGGCTTACCTGCCGGCTTTCGCCCAGACAGCTGCAACGGTCTCGGCATGCGCGTCGTGGTGTTGCTGGTCAAACAGATGAACGGGGTACTGGCGGTGGACCGAGAGCATAGGGGAGCTAAATTCTCCATTGTCCTGCCAATTTGATGACATGGCTCAGGTGGGAGATTGGCCCGGGGACCGGGAGCCGGCATTGTCACGGGAACGGTGGCGGCTTGCCGACCGTGACATTATCCTCCTCGAATGTCGCCGCTCTCGTATGCCCGCCATCAGTGATACCGTTGGCGAACTCGGCGGCTCACGCTGCAGCGGCGCTGCAGACGGCAGCAAAGCGCGAGCGGCGCGTTTTCGCGAGTGGCTGGTCGGAGAGCCAAGCGTAGGCACGGATCACGTTCATGGCGGTGGCCGCGAGGGCTTCCTGTAGAGAGATCTTTGCCAAACCAAAGTAGCGGCACTTCCGGAGTTCAAAGGCTCGGATCCCCTGCGAGAGGGTGCCTTCTATACCAGCGCGCCGCGCGTAGTCGGCCTGCCAGCTCTCCTGTTCCTGCTCGCGGCGCGCCTTCTGGATGGCCTCGTGCTCGGGCTGCGGGCGCACCGTGATGCGGCGCGAGGCCGTGGGCGCATGAGTGCACAATGTCCGGCTGGGGCAGCGTCGACAGATCGCGTGGCCAAAAGTAATCTCAATCACGGCGTTTCCCTGCATGTCTTTGCCGGGCTTCCAGGTCGTATTGAGATG
>Ga0366769_1009_pt1 | contig 31840 bp, 32 predicted proteins | sample BONcelHN113001C8_FD_207053 | JGI IMG/M metagenome (GOLD analysis project Ga0366769, IMG submission 207053) | Enriched cells from coal bed in the Powder River Basin, Montana, United States - BONCAT cells N11 rep2 HSBNCT.N11.300.1.C8 ...
GTTAGAAAAAAAACCTTTAATATGGATAAAAACGGGATTTCTTATATCAGCAAGGAAGAAGCTTTTGATGAATTTTTCAGCAGCATCTACGGAATCATGCAGTCGGATTTTCTGAACGATATGACTTTGGAAAAATATGCGCAAAACACACAGCCTTTAATGATTATCGGAGAAATAGGAACCGGAAAAGAACAAATGGTACGTCTTCTGTATGCAAAAGGGCAGTTTTCCAATAATCCACTGGTCACAATCGACTGTGCCCGCCTTCACGAACGCGGATGGGACTTCCTGCTAGGAAATGACAAATCCCCTTTCTATGACTCAAATATCACAATCTACATGAAGCACATAAAAAGTTTGTCTGAAACGCAGTTTTTGGAGTTGTTCGGAACCATCAAAGATTTAAACGTTCACCAGCGGAACCATTTGATATTTACTCATTCCTATAACGAGCAGGAAGGTTTCAACGAGCGTTGCCAGATATTGATTAATCTTTTTTCCTGCCTTACTCTAACCATTCCTCCTCTTCGTACACGAAAGAACGACATTTCCAACTTTGCGAGCATTTATCTCAGTATTCTGAACATGAAAATGGCAAAAGAGATAATCGGATTTGAACCGGAGGCACTGGCCAATTTAGAAACCTATGACTGGCCGTACAATTTTGATCAGTTCATCAGGGTAGTAAACGAGCTGGTAACAGTTGCGGATTCCCCATACATCAAGCTATCCTCCGTTACAAAAATTATACGCAAAGAGATGCAATTGGTTCATTCCTTTGATACCCCTCACAGCTCGTCCATAAAATTAAGCCGAACACTGCAGGAAATTAATTACGACATTTTACAGCAGGTCATGTTGGAAGAAAAAGGGAATCAAAGCAGTACGGCAAGGCGGCTTGGGATCAGCCGAACCACATTATGGAGAATGCTGCAAAGTCCCTCCTCCCCAATTGAAAACACTACTCAAACCAAAAACTGAATCCTTATAAAAAGGGGCAGGCACAAAAACCTCCCATCGTAGTCATGACTACGATGGGAGGTTTTTATATATGATTCAAGTTTTTTGGTATGTTCCATACCGGCAGTTTTGGCTAAAATGAACTTTCAGAAATATCGGTTCCGCTTACGCAAAAATCATAGGTACTAAGATTCGCCTTCAATAAGATGTATTGACCTTCAAATGTCCGCCGAATCTGGAATCCGTTATTCCCTTCCAGTTCCACCTCTATCTCCCCGTCGACAGCAAACGCCGGGTGGGTATTACGCAGCTTCATGAGCTGAAGCAGTTTCTGGACTACAGGGCGCTGTACCTCCTGTTCCACTTCTTCCACAGTGTAGCCGTGCCGGTTTATGTCACGCCCGTTCTTTGTGCGTTCCATTCGTTCAATGTCATTGGCACCGGCGAGCATTCCCACGTAATAAACCTGAGGAATTCCCGGGGCAAAAAACTGAATTGCGCGTGCAAGCAGGTATGCCTTGTCGTTATTGCCCAAAGCAGAATAATAAGTGGTATTAATCTGATAGATGTCCAAATTATTATAAGTGGCTGTATTGTAAATTTTCTTTACGTTGGCGCCTTGTGAAAACATCTTTTCTTTTGTAAATTCGATTTGCTCGTCTTTTAGCAGATCCTTGACATCAACAATCCCAATCCCATCGTGTGTGTCAAGCGTAGTGAACTGCTTTTTCGGGCTGACTTCAAGCCAATGTTTTAAATTTTCGCCATCACCAGAATACAGGGCATGGAGAACCAACACTGGAAGAGCAAAATCGTAAATCCAAAACCCCTGCTTTGCAATTGCATGCTGTATGCTGTAATGTTCGTGAATTTCCGGCAGAATTTCCACTCCGAACGGACGAACGATATCTTCAATTTCATGCAGTAGATTCCAAATTTCGGGCTCAATAAAAAAGCAGCTGGTATCAGGCTTTTTCACCGCGTAGGCAAACGCATCCAATCGGATAATGGATGCGCCCCGTTTGCACATGTCTGTCAGCGTATCGCGGAAAAATTGCCTGATGACAGGCGAAACAACATTCAGGTCAACCTGTTCCTCTCCAAAGGTACACCATAATTTTTCCGACGTGCCGTCGGAAAATTGAATTTCGATATACGGAGCACGTGGTTTCCGTTTATAAATCACATCCACCTGTTCCTGAGTTGGTTCTCCTCCCCGCCAGAAATCCTTATAACGAATAAAGAAATCCTTGTAAGGGGAGTCGTCCTTTCTCTCGGAAAAATCTTTTAAATAATTTGATCTGCGTGAAATATGGTTTACCATAAAATCAAACATTAAATAATAATCCTGCCCAATTTTTTGAACCTGTTCATAGGTTCCAAATTTTGGGTCCACATGATCATAGCACATTGGTGCAAATCCTCTGTCCGCACTGGATGGAAAAAACGGCAGAATATGTATGCCTCCTACTGCTTCTCTGAAATGAGTGTTCAAAAGGTAATTCATTTCTGTCAGATTACTGCCCAGACTGTCTGCATATGTAATAAGCATGATTTGATTTTCTAATTTCATTTTATTTTCCTTTCCTTCCCGTCGTTTCTCGGACTATAAGCTGTACCGGTAACACATACAAGGCAGAGTTGCTGTTTTCAAATCGATTTTTTTGAATAAGCTGAACAGCTAACTGTGCGATTCCTTTGACCGGCTGTTGAATCGTCGTAAGATTCGGGGCGCATAATGCAGCCAGAGGCGTATCATCAAAGCCAATTATTTTCATTTGTCCGGGAATAGAAATATGGTTTTTAACACAATACTGGACGGTATTCGCAGCTAAAATATCATTGCTGGCAAATATTCCGTCGACCGACGGATCTTGTATTAAAATATCTTCCACAAATTTCGAATAGTCCATGGCGTAACCATCTTCCTGCCTGCTGGGTACGATTCTATATGGAATGTTTTTGTCCTCACAAACTTCAGCAAAGCCTTCCGCACGGCGATCTGCCGGCATGGATTTACCAATCACTCCGCCAAAGTGCAAAAGGGTTTTGCATCCGCATGAAATCAAATGCTCCGCAGCCAGAACACCGCCCTGATAATTATCGCAGACAATTCCGGCCGTTGCAGAATCATTGTTCCGTTCAATCGTTATAACCGGAATCCGAAGTTCATTCAATTTTATTGTATCGACAGAAGGACTGCACAGGATAATTCCGGCGACACGATTCGCGAGTAACATCTCGATATACCCGCTTTCCAGCTCTGTTTGGGAATTGGATTTACACAAAAGAACCTTGTAGCTTCCCTGCGTTGCCACGGATATCAGCTCGTCCAAAAGAAGGGAAAAATAGGGATGGTTAATATACGGCATTATAATTCCAATGGTATTGCTTACCTGTTTTGAAAGCGAACGGGCAATTTCATTCGGCTGGTAATTCAGTTTCCTCATTACGTTATACACTTTTTCCTGCGTTTCCTTACTGATATACCCCCTGTTGTTTATTACACGAGAAACCGTCCCTACGGTCAGACCAGCCTTTTGCGCAACATCCTTAATAGTTGTTTTCGTTTTCATTGTGCCCTCCTGAAACAACTGATTACATAGTTTTACTTTATCATAGCATCCTCTCAAAAACATGTCAACCGATTGTTATATATGCACGTTGTCCCAAGAATTTTTCAGTTTCGGGCCATGTACATAAAAACTGTTATATTTTCCTTTCAAGCCGCATAATTATTACCATTCGAATTGGCTTGGGAGGCGGAACTGTTGAAAGGTATTGTTGAGGAGCGCGCCGTCGAACTCGGCGAGTACATAATCGAGAACAAGACAACCGTGCGCGGCGCAGCAAAGAAGTTTGGTGTGAGCAAGAGTACCGTACACAAGGACGTGGCACAGCGGCTGAAATATGTTGATCCCCAACTTTATAAGCAGGTAAAACAGGTGCTCGAGATCAACAAAGCACAGCGCCACATTCGGGGCGGCATGGCTACAAGGCTCAAATACAAAAAAACATAAGGCAGCCGCACCTGCGGCCCGAAGGGGTCGCGGGTGCATTTTTTGAGTTGAAATCAGGTGGAGTTTCCGCAGCAGAAACGCATAAATCAACAACTATGGTAAATATTACAAGCAGGAAAGTTCTATAGACGTTGGGAGCGTGAAAGAATGGGAACAGCCGGCTCAGACGGCAGTCAAGGGAATTATGCCGCCCTTACGAAAAAATTAACTGATAATATTGAATTAATCAAAACCGTTTTTAAAAATGACAGTACTCTAGTTACACGAAGTTTTGAAAGCCAGTTCGAACCAAATCTAAAATATTGTATCTTCTACAGCGACGGCATGGTAAACAACAAAATTTTAAACGAAGACATCATCAAACCATTACTGGAATACAGGCCGGAGAAAAAAGAATCCGACCTTATTAATGCGCTTGCCAAGCAAATCATATTTTCCAACAGTGTGGAAATAACAACCGAAATGGAAAAAATCATTCAGGGGATCATTTACGGCGATACCGTCCTGTTCACAGACGGCTATGCTGAAGCACTCATTCTAAACACAAAAGGATGGTCCATTCGATCCACCTCCGAACCGGAAAATGAAAAAGTCCTAAAAGGCCCCCGCGAAGGCTTCACGGAAGCACTTTTGACGAACCTGTCCATGATTCGCCGCAGAATCAGAACGCCGGAACTGAAAATGGAATACCAAACCTTTGGCACCAGAACGAAAACGCAGGCATGCATCTGCTATATGGAAGATTTGGTGAATACGGATGTGCTTGAGGAGCTTCGAAAAAGGCTGGAATCGTTCACAATTGACGGAGTGCTGGACGTGAACTATATTAACGAATTCATTCGGGATGCGCCGTATTCCCCCATTAAAACCGTGGGCGAGACGGAACGCCCGGATGTTGTCGTGGCAAAGCTGCTGGAGGGCAGGGTCGCACTGCTCCTTGACGGCACACCGGTTGCACTTACAGTCCCGCATCTTTTTATAGAGCATTTTCAAAGTGATGAAGATTATTATATCAATTTCTACTTTTCTTCCATCGGGCGCATTCTGCGCCTGATGGCTTTCTTCGTGTCAACCAGCGTTCCTGCTCTTTACGTTGCGCTGACCACCTTCCATCAGGAAATGCTTCCCACATCCCTGGTAATAAGCATATCCATGGCGCGTCAGGGCGTTCCGTTTCCCACTGTAGTCGAAGCGGTTCTGATGCTGGTTGTCTTCGAAATGCTTCGGGAATCCGGCGCACGAATGCCCGGCATGATGGGGCAGGCGCTCAGCATTGTTGGCGCTTTGGTCGTTGGGCAGGCGGCCGTTTCTGCCAAGATAGTCAGCGCACCTATGATCATCATAGTAGGAATAACCGGAATAAGCGGTCTGATGGTTCCCCGCATCAAAGGGGCAAGCATTGTCACCCGGTTCGCTCTTTTGGGGTTAGCTTCCATTTTTGGATTTTATGGCTATATGTTTGGCTTTCTTGTCCTGATGATGCATCTGTTCAGTATCAGTTCTTTCGGAATTCCCATTATGAGCAGTGTCTACACAAATGGGGCGCAGGACAGAAAAGATATTGCCATTCGAGCGCCCTGGTGGAAAATGCAGAAAAGGCCGAAGTATCTTTCCCCCAATACTACCCGAGTGTCGGTCAAAGGTGGCAGCAAATGAAAACACTCAAACGTTTTTCCGTACTGCTGCTTGCGTTTTCTTTGCTGCTGATGACCGGCTGCTGGAATTACCGGGAACTTGACAATCTTTCAATGGTTTCGGGATTTGCTATAGATAAAGGCACGCAGGGCTTTAAATATCACCTTACCATTGAATTTCTTGATTTGTCAAAATCACCGCCCGCCGGTAAATTACTGGAGACAGAGGGGGACACAATTTTTGACGGGGTTCGAAACGCTCTGGCAAAAAGTCAAAAGAAATTATTTTTTAGTGACTGCAAAGTAGTTGTTGTCAGTCAGGATATTGCAAAAGAAGGACTTGCCCCTGTTTTTGACTGGATATCACGTGACTCGGAACCGAGAGTTACAATCAACCCGGTTATTTCAAAGGGAAAAACAGCAGCAGAACTTCTGCAACAAAAGCCCATTACAGACCAGCTTATGGCAATGGAAATAGGAAAAACCATAAGTCAAAGTACAACCGCACTTTCCGAAGTACCAAACGTAGAATTGTATCAGGCTAATAATATGCTGGCTTCCGAAGGCACTTCTCTTATTCTTCCCGCTGCAAAGGTCGCGGAATCGCAGAGCGGAAAAAACTTTGAACTTGACGGTACGGCAGTCTTCGAAAAGGACAAGCTGATTGGATACCTGAACAGGGAAGAAACCAAATATCTGCTTTTCATTAAGAATCAAGCTGCCGGCGGCTTGTTAGTGACAAGCCCCGACCCCGAAGACGCGGCAATTACTCTTGAAATTTTCGGAAGCCAAACCAGTGTCATGCCCGAGATCAAAGGTGACGAAGCAACGATGAAAATTGATGTTAACGTAAAAACATCGCTTGCAGAGGATCAAACCGCAAAAGACTATGTTACCCCGGATGGTCTGAAAAAGGTGGAAAAAAGCGTTGAAAATACGCTGCAGACTAAGATCACCGGCCTTATAAAAAAGGTTCAGGAGCAGTATGGCAGTGATATTTTCGGTTTTGGCGACACCATTAACCGGTATGCACCAGATTACTGGAAAAAGAATCAGTCAAAATGGGAGGAAAATTTTCCCAAACTAAAATGCACTGTTACAGCTCATGTAACCATTGAAAACTCAGCAACCGCAAACACTAATATAAAGGTCGGGTGATGGAATGGATACGGCTTTGATTTACCTGTTCTTTTACGCTTTTCTGCTTATCGTCGATTTGATTCCGCTTATGAAAAGGAAAGAAAAAAAAGTTTTATATCTTTCTATCCCGATTTTCTTGCTTACTCTCGTGATAAACCTGATGGCAAGCTTTGGAGTTCAATTTCCTGCCCTTAGCCCCATGATCGGGCAATTGGTCAAATTTATTTTCCATATGCAATGAGGTGACAACATGACAAATCATATGATAACCGGAACACAAATCAAAAGTACTTTCATTATGTTCTGGCTGGGAAGTCTGGTCGTTCTGGGTGTGAATCAGGATGCCAAACAGGATGCATGGATTCCCATCCTGCTGTCATTTATCATGTTTCTACCTCTCATTTGGCTCTATTCACGGCTGGTCCATCTTTACCCCGGCTTAAACCTGTTTGAAATGCTGCTGCAAATTTTCGGAAAAGTATTCGGGAGAATTATGGCAATTTTGTTCATCCTGTTTGCAATTCATCTCGGCAGTATGATCATGCGGATTTTTGCCGAATTTATTCAAATTTTAAGTATGCCTGAGACACCTCAGATTTTAACAATAGCTCTTCTTTCCTTAACTTGTATCTTTTGCGTGAGCAACGGCCCCGAAAACATCGGAAGAATATCTAAATTCACATGGCCGATTATGGCTGCCGCCGTTTTGGTTACTCTGATCATTTCATTTAAAGACATGGATTTTAATAATTTAATGCCGGTTATGACAACAGATTTTAAAACCTTAATTGGCGGAGGCTTAGTTTTATGCATGTTCCCGCTGGGGGAAGGAGTTTTGTGCCTGTCCCTATTTTCCGCTGTCAGCCCTAAAATAAAGCTGTTCAAAATTTTAATCGAAGCTCTTGCACTCACTGTTGTTATTTTACTTTTGGTAAATATGCGTAACATCCTTATCCTTGGCTTTCCGTCCTCCACTATGTATTACTTTCCCTCAGATCAAGCTGTCAGCGTAATCTCCGTCGGCGATTTTTTCACGCGCATGGAAGTGATTATCGGCTTAAACCTAATGCTTGCCGGAGTGATTAAAGTTTGTGTGTGTCTTTATGCCGCTTCGCTCGGTCTTGCAAAAGTGATGAATATTAAAAATCAGAAAAGTCTAATTGTCCCTTGCTGCTTACTCATGGTAACAGTTGCCGGTCTGATTTATTCCTCAACGCAGGATATGACAGCATGGATTAAAATTTATCCGGTTTACGCCATTCCGTTTCAAGCCCTGTTGCCGGCTATTACACTAATTGGCGCAGAAATACAGAACAAAATAAAAAACGGCGGTTCCTCCAAATCAAAAAACTCAGAAAATGGGAACGAACCCGCTTCGTAAATATGCAAAGTCAATTACCATCGGCTAAAGCCGGTGGTAATTGACTTTAATAAAGCCGGGAGCAGCTGCGGATTGCTGCTCCCGGCTTTATGACTTATTTTGATTGAGTAAAAACAATTTTACAGGAATATTAGATCAGCAGATTCTAGGCAGCCCTTCGCCGTAAAGCTCCGGAACAATCCGTGTGCCCCCGATTGGAGTTTTCACTAACAACGTTCCTACTTCTCCGGGTACTACGGAACCGATGACAGACGTGTTTGCTCCGTATTTCGCTGCACGCATCACTTCAGCCGCCTTCTGCGCATCTTCTTTTGCGACCACGGCAACAAACTTGCCTTCGTTCCCCATATAAAGCGGGTCAAGCCCTAAAATTCCGCAAAATGCTTTTACCGGCTCCGACACAGGGATGTCCTGCTCATTCAGTTCAATGCAGCAGGATGATGCGGCGGCAAATTCATTCAGCACCGTGGCAAGGCCGCCACGGGTTACGTCGCGCAATGCTTTTACCCGAATCCCATTTTGGAACAGCGCGCAAACCATTTCATTCAGGGGAGCACAGTCGCTTTCAATCTGATTTTGAATACCGATTCTGGTACTAAGAACCGCGGCGTGATGTTCGCCCAGAAAACCGGAAAGCAGAACGGCATCCCCTGTTTCACAGTTGCTCGCGCTGATATTCCTGCCCTGCGGTACAAAACCGACACCGGACGTATTAATGTAAACTCCGCCCTTGCCCTCAATAACCTTCGTGTCGCCGGCAACAATGCAAACACCCGCTTCCTTTGCGGTTTTAGCCATGGAATCTGCAATTCGTTCCAAATCCGCGCTTTCCGCACCTTCCTCAATAATAAACCCACAGGTTAAGTATTTGGGCTGAGCGCCGCTCATCAAAAGATCGTTTACAGTACCGCAGACCGAAAGCCTGCCGATATCGCCGCCCGGAAAAAAGACAGGGGTTACGACGAAGCTGTCCGTTGTCATCGCAATGGTCTGCGCCCCCGGCACCACGGCGGAATCCTCCATTCTGGCAAGAATCGGGTTGCTGAAACTTTTGGAGAAAATATCCGAGATTAACTCCGAAGTTGCTTTTCCCCCGCTGCCGTGTGCCATTGTGATTTTCATATCTTTAACTCCATTCTTCCAATGTGATAAGGAATTCTTTTACTTCCTGTGGTTTACATAATATTGGTAACAGCTTCCCTCTGTTGAAACCATGCAGGCTCCCTGCGGTATTTGCGGAGTACACTGACTGCCGAACAGCGGGCACTCATGCGGGCTGATTGCGCCGGTGAGCACTTTCGCGCAGCGGCAGTTCGGGTTTGCGCTGCGGTCATCCGTTAAATTCATGCTGCCTGCGTCAAACTCTGCATATTCCGCCCTAAGGCACATTCCGGATTCCGCAATAACGCCCATTCCACGCCACGCCGCATCGCACGACTCAAAATATTGATTTACAACCCGCTGTGCGGCTTTATTCCCTTCCGCGGTGACGGCGGACGGATAAAGATTCATGACGTCACCCTTGCCGCGGCGGCGAACCAGAGCATAAATTGAAAGTAAAATCTGCTGCGGTTCAAACCCGGAAACAGCAAACGGTATGGAATATGTTTGAGCCAAAGGTTCAAACATGCTGCTGCCGGTAATTACACTGACGTGGCCGGGGGCTAAAAAGCCGTCGATGCCGCCCTGATTGGCACACACCCAGTCAATAACCGGGGGCATGGTTTTGAGCGACGTCAGCAGTCGAATATTCTGAATTCCGGTCTTTTGCGCTTCTTCCAACAGCAGGGCATAAACAGGGGTGGTAGTTTCGAAGCCAACCGCTGCGAATACAAAAATCTGCTCCGGTTCGGCGTCGGCAAGCTTTAGCACATCCATTGGGGAATAAACCATGCGCACCTGCCCACCCAAAGCCTTCGCATCGTTCAGGCTTTGGCTGCTGCCCTTTACGCGCAGCAGGTCGCCGAAGGAAACCACAACATGGTTCGGCTCCAGCGAAAGCGCGACAAGCCGGTCGATATAAGACGTCACCGTAACGCACACAGGGCACCCCGGCCCGGAAATCAGGCGGATGTTCGGCGATAACACGCTGGCAATTCCGGAATGTGAAATTTCCGCCGTATGTGTTCCGCAGACTTCCATCAGCCGGACCGGTTCCCCGTCATAATTTTTAAGATATGCTTGATATTCTGTCATAAGCTTTCTATTTCCTTAAAAAGATCCATCAAATTATTGCTATCCTCTTCCGACATAACCTGCAAAATACAGCCGGCGTGAACCAGCACATAATCGCCCGGCTTTATTTTAACCAACCCGGCTTCCGCACGGACCAAATTCCCGCTGAAGTCAACTTCTGCCTTTGTTCCGTCAACTTTGACCACTCTGCCCGGCATTGCAACACACATACTATCCCAACCTTCCGCTGTATCAATTATTCTGTTTCTCTGTTTTCCGAAATTTCCTTCTGTGCACACAGCCATGCTTGACCAAGGCTGATTCCGCTGTCGTTGCAGGGAACCGCCGCGTTCAGGCACACCCGGAACCCGTCGTCTTTCAGCAGCCTTACGCATTCCTGCACCAAAAGCTGATTGGCAAAAACGCCCCCGCTCAGCGCGGCGGTATTTTCCCCGCTCTGCTCCCGAATACTGCGGCAAACGGTTAGTACAACCTGTGCGACTGCCAGATGGAACCCCAGAGCAAGCCTGCCTTTGCCGACCCCGTTTTCAACCGCCTGATAAATATCTTTTATTAAGTTTACCTGATTTAAAGTCAGTTCGCAACCCGTGTCCTGAATTTGGAAGCTTAACGGATACGGCGCTTCCCCTGCGGACTGTGATGCGGCGGCTGCATTCTCCAGCGCAATGGCGCACTCGCCTTCATACGTATTTTCCGTTCTGATCTTCAGCACGGCGCTCACTGCGTCAAACAGTCTGCCCATACTTGCGCTTTCGCTGGTATTTACTTGGTTTGCCACTGCAGCCTTTACCATTGCAAAACGGCTGTCCGGCACATCAACTCCCGTGGCATACAGCAAACACAGCGCTGCCAAATCAGCGTCCTTAGAGGCTTTATCGCCCCCGCACAGTGTGACATAGCCCAAGTGCGCGCTCCGTTTAAACTCAGAGCCGCTGCAGAGCAAAAATTCACTTCCCCACACGCACCCGTCCGTACCGTATCCGGTGCCGTCAAACGCGACGCCAATACAGCTTTGCAAGCTGTGCTCCGCCATAACGGAACCAATGTGCGCATGGTGATGCTGAATGCGCACAAGCGGGGCTTTCAACTGCTCCGCAAGGCGCGAGGTAAAGTAATTCGGATGCAGGTCACAGGCAATGACAGACGGCATAATACGGAAAAGCTGTTCCATCCGATTCAGGTTTTGCTGGAACACCTGCGAGACCGCATATTCCTCCATATCGCCGAAATACTGGCTCAGGTATGCACGGTTCCCCTTGTAAAGACAGAAACAGGCTTTCAAATCGCCGCCCATTGCAAGAATCGATTTTTCTGTGCTAAGTTCAAGCGGAACCGGCATGGGAACATATCCCCTGCTGCGGCGAATCATCTGCCCTGTGCCGCAGACTACCCGTGCGACCGAATCATCCAGCGGGGTAACGATTTGTCGTGTATGGTACAGCACACCGTCCAGATCATCTGATTTTAGATGAAGCATTTCTTCATCATGAATCATAATCGGCTCGTTCGTCAAATTACCGCTGGTCATCACAAGCGGGCCGCAGTCATTCAGCAAAAGCTGATGCAGCCCTGTATAAGGCAAAAACACACCTAAAAACCGGCTCTCCCCGCTGACAGCCGTACAAAACTCACCCTTTAATTGGTTCAGCAGCACAATCGGCCTTGCAGGGGAAGTCAGCAACTTCTCTTCTTTATCATTGACACTGCAAATCTGTTTTACCGCATCAAGCGAGGGAAACATCACTGCAAACGGCTTTTTATCACGGCGCTTCAAAAGGCGCAGTCGCTCTACCGCGCTCTGGTCGTTAGGGGAACAGGCAAACTGGTAACCGCCGATCCCCTTCAATGCCAGCACCGCACCGGAGTTGAGCATTTCAATTCCTTTTTGTAAAGCTTCCCCGCGGTGATACACGGTTTCGCCTGTTTTAAAAATAAGCTGGGGGCCGCATTCATGGCAGGAAATGGTCTGCGCGTGGCGGCGGCGCGTATTTGTCGTGTATTCTTCTTTACAATCAGCACACATGGGGAACTCGTCCATCGTAATGTTGCAGCGGTCGTAAGGCAGGCTGTTGATGATGCTGTAACGCGGGCCGCAGGCCACACAGCTGATGAACGGGTAGCAATATCTGCGGTCGGCAGGAGAAGCCAATTCCCTTTGGCAGTCTTCGCAAATTGGCAGATCGGGCGGAATCAGCGGAGTTTCTGCACTGCTTTGGGTGCTCGGAATAATATGAAACCCGTCAAAACTCTGCTGGGGAGCGGGCCTGGTCATAACCTGAATGACGTCGGCTCCGGGAGGCTGTTGCGACTTCAGGCGGTGGATGAATTCATCCGCCGCCTGTTTTGAAGCATCGGCGGTAATTTCAACAATCCCGCCGTTATTCTGTACAGTTCCGTTAATTCCGAGTTCCTCGGCCAGCCGCGCTACAAAAGGCCGGTAGCCTACCCCCTGAACAACTCCTAAAACGGAAATGGAGATGGTCATGCAAACTCAAGACTTTCTATTTCCATTTCTTTTCCGATCTCGCTGGGTTCCCCTTCGGTACCGCACTGGGGGCACTCGTAGTGGAACGGTTTGCGCTCAAACATTGCGCCGCATTTCGGGCAGCGCAGCATGGTTTTAACAGGGCGTACACAAAGTTCCGCGCCCTCGCAGACCGTTCCGGCCCAGTTCTGTTCCAAATACATTTGGATACTGTCGGCTGAATAGCTGGAGCTGTCACCGATTACAAGATGAATTTTTGTCACCTTGTCCTTTTTTGCCTGCTTTTCCTGTTCAGTGGCATGTTCAATTATGTGCATCGCTTCATGATAATCATGCATTCTTCTCAGCCTCCTTTTGTTCTGATACCACAGGTTCCTTTGGCGGCTCCGGCGGCTTTTCAAATGTATCGATACGCTTTTGTCCAGCCGGCTGAGTGTAATCCTGCAGCATGGATAAGCTCTTTTTCGGGCAGCTTTCTACGCAGTAACCGCACTGAATGCAGCCGAAGCGCTCAATGGACCATGTTCTTCCCGCGCGGTCAACCGTAATGGCGTCAGCAGGGCATTTTTTCGAGCAGATTCCGCAGAGGATGCAGGTGTCAATATTGATTTCTATATGGCCCCTTGTACGCTGCGGGTATTTCCGGGCCTGTTGGGGATACATTCTTGTTGCAGGTTTTGAAAAAAGATTTTTTAAAGCTGTTTTGGTAAACGGCATCATATTCATAACAGATTCCTACCTTTCGGTGCAGCTGATGCACGGGTCGATTGTCAGAATCAGAATCGGGACATCTGCAAGCTGACAGCCTTTCAGTGTTTCGAGCATACCCGGTAAGTTTGCAAAGGTTGGAGTGCGCACACGCACACGGTCAAGGAATTTCGTTCCGTTGGCCTTTACGTAATACACGGCCTCGCCGCGCGGCTGTTCAACACGCATCATATATTCGCCGTTCGGGAAGCCCTTAACCGGGACAGAAACCTCACCGTTAGGAATTTTAGCAACGGCTTGGCGGATGATGTCAAACGACTGAAAAATTTCATGGATACGCACGTCGGTACGGGCGTAACTGTCACCCACCGTGCTGGTAATCGGTTCAAAGTCAATGTTCGGATACGCTGCATAACCCAATTTTCGTGTATCAAGCGCAATTCCGCTTGAACGCATGAACGGGCCGACAGTACCCAAATCGTGCGCCTGCTGCTTTGTCAGGAATCCGACATCCTTCAGGCGTGAGTTGACTGCGTAATCCCCCAAGAACGTTTTTGTCAGTGTTTTGAGTTCTTTTTCCATGTCGTTAAACATGGACAAAAAGCTGTTGAGCATGTCGTTCGGCATATCCTTTAGCTCACCGCCGATTTTATTCACCGAAAAAATCACACGGCCGCCGGTGGAATATTCAAACATATCCAATATTTTTTCGCGCATGCGCCAGCTCTGCATAAACAGGCTTTCAAAGCCGAATGCGTCGGCCAAAAGTCCGAGCCACAGAAGATGACTGTGGATACGCGACATTTCACTCCAGATCGTGCGCAGGTATTTCGCGCGATCCGGTATCTCAACATTCATAACATGTTCCACTGCTTCGCAGTATCCCATGCCGTGCATAAAGCTGCAAATGCCGCAGATGCGCTCTGCTACATAAACATATTCGTTAAAATCTTTCTTTTCCACAAGCTTTTCCAGCCCGCGGTGAATAAATCCAATGGATGGCACAGCTTCAACGACTCTTTCATCCTCAAGAACCAAATCAAGGTGAATCGGTTCGGGCAGAACCGGGTGCTGCGGCCCAAATGGCACAATGCTTCGGGTAGACATGGGTGTATCCTCCTTTATTTAAAGGGCGTCTTCTTTTCAATCCGGTACAGATTGCCCTTGTAGTCCAGTGTAATTAATTTAATCTTCACGCCGAACAGGTCAACAATTTCGTTCTCATAAAGAAATGCAGGTTCAAAAATATTGCTAATACTTGTTATTTCGGTATCATCCGCAATTTCAAGATGCATATTTACAAGGTTGTATTCCTTCGCAAAAGAGTAGTATAGTTCAAAGCCGGTTTTTGTCCTTATGGCGCAAATCTGCACCAGACGGTAACCGTCATGTTTCATTTGAAGCGCACCGGACACAAGGTCGCCGGGGCCAATGCTTAGAATTTGTCCGTCCATCATTCCGTCGCTCCTTTTCTAAATTTTTTGCGCTTTTCATCCAAAAGCGCGACTGCCTGAACTACACCATCCATAATGGCTTCGGGCCTTGCAGCACAGCCGGGGACGTATATATCAACCGGCAAAACTTTGTCCACTCCGCCAAGAATATTGTAGCAGTCCTTGAAAATTCCGCCGTTGCAGGCACAGATTCCAACCGCGACTACAACCTTGGGGTTGGGCATCTGTGCGTAAATCTGCTTTACCACAGGCTCATTCTGTGCATTGATGCCGCCCGTGATCAAAAAAATATCGGCATGCTTCGGGTTACCGGTATTGATAATGCCGAAGCGCTCCACATCGTAAACCGGTGTTAAGCAGGCAAGTACCTCGATGTCACAGCCGTTGCAGCTGGATCCATCATAGTGTAAAAGCCATGGTGATTTTGATACTTTTAACATTTTTGCCCGCCTCCTACTTTATTAAAGTGAGAATCATAATGTTGATTACACCTGCAATCAGGGTAACAATCCAGGTCGATTTCAGCATGACCTCCCATTTGACACGGGGGAATGTGTTATCAACAAGGATTTCCAAGAAATAGGAAAGAATACATACCGCAACCGCGATAAGACCGCTCCACCAGTCAGAGGTCATAACGAACAGACCGACAATTCCAAGCAGGAAAACATTTTCGTACCAGTGGGATAACTCCACCAGCGCTAAAATATTACCTGACAGCTCCGTGGTAAGGCCTTTGACCATTTCCTGATGCGCGTGGTGCGTGGTGCTCAAATCAAATGGAGATTTACGGAATTTAATCACAAGAATCCATAAAAATCCAAGAAAAATTCCCGGCATATACACAATTGCGGGAATATTGCTGAATACGATAATATCCTTTACCGCAAAGCTTCCGGTTACAATATAAAATCCGATACCGACCAAAAGAACCATCGGCTCGTACGCCATCATCTGCATCAGTTCCCTTTGCGCACCCATGGAGCTGTAGGGGGAATTGGCTGAACAGGCAGACATGATAAAGAAAATGCCTGCAAGTGTCAGTGCGAAGAACACCAGCAGCAAATCGCCGCCGGAAAAGAACAGGCAGCCTGTGAATACAATAAACACTAAAAAGCCCCAGACCAAAAAGTCCTGAACGTTATTTACTACAACGGCCTGCTTGTTAAACAGCTTAAATAAATCATAGAAGGGCTGTAACACAGAAGGGCCCTGTCTGCCCTGCATTCTTGCTGTAATTTTACGGTCAGATCCGGCTAATAATCCGCCGACCACCGGCCCGAGGAGCAGATACAATATAACACTGATAACGGAAGCATTCATTAAAGGGCACCCCCAATCGCAATTACCATCAAAATAATAATCGCAGCGGCTGCAAGCACCAAAGACGGCATTAACAGCTTCTTTTCGCCGAAATAATCTTCCATATACCAGTTGGCAAGGTACATTCCCTTTTTATCGCCGAAGGAATCGACAAACGAACGGTCATTTCCCGCGTTACCGCCGCCCATGTAGGACATGACAACCTTTTTCTTCTTGCCAAAGGTAAGCAGACGCACGGCAATCGGAAGAATTACGATCATGCAGAGCATCATGAGCATAATGTTCACATTGCCGCTGCTGATAATTGCCGGAACTTCATTATGGAACATGTCCCCAAGGAACGGTTCCACCAAATAAAGCGAAGCAACCGGGAAGGAAATGCAAAGTGCGATCATAATAAATGCCTGAGAAATCAGTGAAAACCACTCGCTGCCCTTTGTAGTGTTTGGCAGACGCTCCGAGTTATGTATCATTGCGACAAGTTTGCCAAGCCATTTTGTCCAATAAAACAATGTGGATGAGCTGCCGAATACAACAAAGATGACCAACAGCACACTGTTGGAGTCAACAAACGCTTTTAACGCAGCCCATTTTGAAATGAGCATGCCGAACGGCGCGAGGAACATTCCCGCAATTCCGACGATCATAATAAACGCCAGTTCCGGCAGTTTTACGATCAAGCCGTGCATATCTTCAATATTGCGGCTTCCGATGCTATTTTCAACGGCACCGACAGAAAGGAACATTAAAGATTTTGAAACCGCATGGAACATCATCAGCAGCACTCCGGCCCAAACAGCTTCGTGCAGACCGACTCCAGCGCAAGCGGTAATCAAACCGAGATTGGAAATAGTGGAATAAGCGAGCACTTTCTTGCCATCGCTCTGTGAAATTGCAAGCAGCGAAGTAATGAAGAAAGTGAATCCGCCCACGGTTGTCACCATCATACCGGCAAGATTGCCGCTAAGGGCGGGAGCGAGACGAATCAAAAGGTAAACGCCCGCTTTTACCATGGTTGCGGAATGCAAAAGTGCGGAAGTCGGCGTTGGTGCGACCATCGCACCCAACAGCCAACCCGAAAACGGCATCTGAGCGCTTTTGGTCAAGCCTGCAAAAGCAAGCAGAATAACCGGGATGAGGGCTATTTCCGTTCCCGTTCCCATCGTAACCAATTTTTCCAGTTCAACCACGTGGAGCTGCTTTGCGCAATACACGATTGCTACAGCAAACCCTAATCCACCCAAAAGATTCATCCACAGGGCCTTAAATGAGTTATTGATTGCTTCTTGGGATTTATTATAACCAATCAGCAGGAAGGAGCAGATGCTCGTAATCTCCCAGAAAAAATAAATCCAAGTTAAATTGCTGGAGAATACCAAACCGAACATGGCACCCAGAAAAACAAAAAGCATGGCAAAGAAAAATGGGCGTCTGTCCTTAAAATCCGTATGGTGAGCATGGTAATCCTTCATGTAACCAACCGCGTAAACACAGATTAACGTACCGATTACGCCAATAATCAAGCACATGATAATCGTGAGCTTGTCGGCTACAATATGCATACCTTCAATTTCGCTTCCGCCCGAAAGCTCAAGCCAGACAATCAGTCCGGTCTGCGCAGCGGAAAGCAACGCGACATAATATTTTTTATACCGGACGCCGTAGTAGATTACAAGCCCCATGATCCCGATTTCTGCAACCAGCATCAATGTATCAACCGCGTGTGTCTCAGTAAGGTACGTTGCATTTTTTCCTGACAACAAGGCATCGGTAACAAAATAAAGGACTGCCGCAACAATCAGGATGCAGCAGGTGAAAATAAAATATTTTCTCGTTTTTCCGTGTTTCTTCATAAACGATAGAATCGCTGCCGCGAAGAACGGAAAGCAAATTAGAAATGCAATGACTGGCAAACGGATACCCCCTCGTTAATTTGACTGATTTTAACCAACATTCGCTAGTGATTTTATTATACTACTTCTTTCGTCACGTACTGTCAATAAGTTTGCCGTTAAACTGCAAGAACATTTTAAGCATTTGTCACGACTTTTTAGTTAAGTTGGTTTTTTGGCTCTGAGCTTGGATTTTTTGTAATTTTTTGGTTTATTTTCCATTCCAGAGCATCATTATTTTCCATATTAAATCAACCTTAATTCTACGAAAAAATGCGTCCCCCGGAAGGAACGCATCTAACAAATTCTGTTTATTCTTGAACCGCTGTTTTTCTTTTCGGAGCAATCTTTGCGCTGAACGGTATTTTAATAATGCGTGTTAAAGGCCTCCATACAAATACTGCAATGCCGAAATCAACCATGCTGTGTACTACGGTAACGCCGCCTACCAGCAGAACAACGGAAGTTAAGTATTCCTGTCCGCCCTTCGGTACCCCCATCGCCAAATAGTACAGGGTCACGGCCGCGACCTCACTGATTGCATGAATCAACGCCAGAAGAAGCCCGAACGCAGTACCGCGCCCAAAAGAGGATAAAATATTCGAATGCTTTTTCAAAATATACGCACCTGTCAACGCAAATAGGATATGAGTAAAAGCTCTGAGTACAATCACAATCGGAAAGCCTGCGAGCAGGAATCCAGCCGTGCTCCCAAGCGCTACCGCCACTGCAACAGGAGGCGAAATAAACATGGCGATAAACACCGGAACATGGCTCGCCAACGTTACGGAAGCCGGCCCCAAAACAATTTTAGGGCAAAACACGGGAATGACGATGGCGATTGCAATCAGCAGTGCGGCAATTGTCATGGTTTGCAGGTTTATTTTATTATTCGGTTTCATAATTTTACGCCTCCCAATTATTTACATCCATTTATGTCTTTATACGTGTCATGACACCTATGATGTATATTGTAATAAAAAGATGCGTAAATGTCAAGTGCTTGTTATTTTACAAATAAAATTCCTTTTGCCTTCAACTCATCCAGTACCCGTTCATACGCTTCCTCCGAGCGGCAGGAAAGGGTGTGCAGATGGATTCCCCCTGTCAACCCGCACAGCGGGGATACGTGATCCTTCGCAAGTTTTTCCAAAAAATTGTCCGCATCATACCGCGAAAATATATGCAGTTGACCGGAAAGCTGCCCGTAAACGGCATGCTCCACAATCACGTCGATCAGTCCGCAGCCGTTATCCACAATGATATACAGTTCTTCGGCAAGGTTGTCATCGTTATGCCTACACGCGATTGTATGGATGATTTCATTTGTCCGGGCATTCTGATCCACCAAAATATATCCGCGCGGCGTGGCTGAAATATTGACATTGGCAGCACGCAGCAGCGCAATGTCACCGACAATTACCTGCCGGCTTACCTGAAACTGTGCGGCAATCATACCCGCACTCACCGGCTGTTCGCTTTGTTTAAGAAGCTCCTGTATATTTTTGCGCCTTTGTGCTGCGTCCATTCATATCCCTCTTTTATACAAAATTCTAATACCAATTCATGAAAGGTGGTTCTGTTATAATACCACAAAATAAAGAAAAACAATATGCTGTTCGGAAAACGGTCACACGATACTGATGTTCAAAACCGCACCGGGAAAAATACCCGATGCGGTTTTGAATATATCTATTTCTAATTAAAGCCTAAGCTGTGGCCAAATCAGTTTTTTGCTCCCATGTAATTACCCACACAATAAAAAGCAAAAGCCCAATCCCGAGCAGAAGATCCCCTACACTGAGAAATCCCCCTAATGTGCGCAGCGGCGCGGGAATGATGTCCCCAAGGTAATACAAATTTGCGCCGTTTTGAGCAATAAAATAGTTGACCTTTTTAGCATATACCGCTTCCGCGGTCATACCCGGATACATTGCCAAAGCGGCCGGTGAAACCGGCATTCGAAATCCATTTGCTGCAATAACAGCAAAATTGCTCAGCGAACCCGCTGCCATGAAAACGGCGGGAAGTTTCTTCTCATGATTTAAAAATATAAAACATAAAACACAGAAGTAGCTTGCACACGTAATAATTCCGGCGTAATGCAGTGCAAAGTCCGGAAGGTAGGAAAAAGAGTTATCAAGCAGCAGCCCCGCAACAGGAAGCCACAGACCGTGAAGATGGGAAATGCCCTCCAAAGTATTCTTTTTTCCGCGGCGCCAATTCATTACAAGGCCAATGATCATACCGGCCAGTATAAAAATAAATAAAATCATACTGCTCCCTAAGCTTTTTATACTTTTCCCATGTCCTGCAAAACTTCAAGAAAAGCGGAAACCACCTTGGGGTGGAACTGCTTACCGCTTTCTTCTTTTACAATAGTTACGACCTGATCCATGGATACACTGCTGCAATAAGGTCGATTGCTGGTCATTGCGTCATACGCATCCGCCAAGGCGATAATATAAACTTCAAGCGGGATTTCGTCCCCTTTTGTATGGTCCGGGTATCCGCTGCCGTCGTAGCGCTCATGATGGTGTAAAATCGCTGTACGCACCGCTTTATTCAGTCTTACATTTTTTAAAATGTTGGTGCTGATTTGCGGATGTGTCATAATGATAGCCCGCTCTTCCGGAGTGAGCTGGCCCGGTTTATTCAGAATTTTATCATCAATTCCTATTTTCCCAATGTCATGCAATAACGACGCCACTTTGATATTTTCAATATCAAAGGAAGAGCAGTGCATTTTTCTTGCGATTTTCTCAGCGTATTGTTCCACCCTGTGGGAGTGACCTTCGGTGTATTCATCTTTGGCTTCCAGTGCCGCCGTCAGCGTTTTCACCATATTATAATAGTTCTGCTTTACATCCAAATAAAGCACGAAGCTGTATCTTGCCAACATAAGAGGAAGCATAAACAAAAGAACTAAATACTCCCCGCCGTCCATCAGTAAAAATTTTGCAATAAAATATCCAATGGGTGCCGAGGCAGCAATATTGGGAAGAAATTCAAAAAAATTTTTAAGTATTGCAGAAAAAAATGGAATTTTTTTATCCAGGGAAAATAATAATAAAAGTATGCCACAGTTGACTAAAAAGAAAGCGAGTGTCGCAACAACCCCTGGAATTAAGACCCCTGGTAAATTTAAAGATTTAACTTTGCCACCCGTTATTTCAAATAAGGCACCGCAGATAAAAACCGATAGGACTATATTAGAGGTATTAAAAGCGGTTTTAATAGGCTGTGTGTTAAATATATGTATAAATTTTTTATCCGGTGTTGGAGATGGTTCAATGACAAAAGGTGCAGTAATAAGTACCATAGCTGCGGCAGCAACCGGTCCCTGGCATAATACTGTGGCAAGATTGCAAATAAACGACATATCAATCGCATAATCGTCCCGAATATAAATTGGAAAGCATCGGCAAACTATGTATAGTAACCAAAGTAGACCAAACTGCGCCAATTCCTCTGCAGGATTTGCACGGGTAAATATATATTTTAAATTAAAGAAAACACAATATAAGCCCAGTGAAAGTCCAATTGCTGAAATGGAATATGCGTAAATTTTAGACGACCGACTCATATTGACCCCCTTTTAAATATAAAAAATCAGGTTTGCAAATTTATTGGCTTAAATCACTTCCATGTAAAAGCTGCGCCTGCTGTTGCAAGTACAGAAAGAACGGACATTAGTGCAAATAGAATTTTTTTCATTGATATAGCCCTCCATAATTGGAACTCTGTTTTCCGCTAGTCAAACAGGCTATATCCGCTTCGCTTATGTACTTTTGTGATTGCTTATGCAAACCTGATTTTTCGCATGGTAAGGTGGGACTTTTCTACAGCATCAATTATGCTGTGGCGATTCTGCGGTTTAAAGCATCCATTGTCGCTTTAACTACCGCGGTTCCGCTGTCGTCCCCAATAAATGAACTGCCGATCATACGGTCAACATTACTTTTTGATTTTACCGCAATGCAGACGGCGACCGCCTTTTCCCCGCTAAGGTCGAATGTCTTCACATCGGCGACCGATAAAAGAACATTTTCATCAATAAAATTTTCGACTGCGTTTAAGGTTGCCTGGCAAATCATCTTGTTCACCTCCAAACAATCATTCAGCGAGGAAGCTGTGCCGGAAAACGAGGAATCCGCGTCGGAAAGGGAAACCGTGGCGGAAGAACGTTCCTTATTACGCGACATGCTAATCTCGTCGAAAATAAGGCGGTTGTGAAGCCGGAGGTCATTCTCGGCGGGAATCTGCGCAATACTGATTACTTTATAATCAATATTAACTCCAAACTGCGCCATAATTGCAGACTGGATATCCCGGCTAATCTGTTTTGGGGCTCTGTGCGTATCTGCCAGCACATGAATTTCCGCAATTTCATTTTGTGAAAAAACGATACTGGAATTCATTACTCCGGGTAACTTGCCAATTAAATCATTATATTGCTTTGCAATCACAGTCTGATTACTTTCTGCCATACTCAAAACCCCCTGTTTTTTCATCGTTATTTTTAGCCAGCCTTTCAGACTGACAAATACTTCTTTTATTATCAAATATATCCTAAATTATATAAAAAACCATACTGTTTTTCAATGCATTCTTGAAAATATATTTTTTATTTGAATGTTTTTCAATGAATTGAATCATTATTCTAATTTTACAATAATTTTACATAATAAAAATACTGCCTCTTGAGTTTATCTCTGCCTGAATTTCATTTTCGAAACTTATTTAGGGGGAACCGGCGCTCCGCTTCATCTTTTTTCGAGTAAAATCAAATATATTTCAGCCTTTTGACAAAGAAAACCGCCGGATTACTGTTTAATACTGATCTCCAATAAAAGTATCGATAAAAATCCGCATCAAAATCCATATACGAAAGCTTTTGATTTGATTTTTATATATTTTTAATCGGATATCAGTATAAGTAAACCGACGGCAACAATCAGGTCTTTTTTATAAATTCAGTTTTGCACACAGGGCATGTAATGCTGATTTTACCCTTTCCTTTTGGAACGCGAAGTGTACTGGAGCATTTAGGGCATTTATAATATCGATGCGTCTTTCTGTCCTTCAGCATATTGAATGCACGTTTAAACCGATCTTTAACCGGGTTCCAATATTTTAGAAACAGCATGTTTTCCTGATAGCGTTTTGTGTAATTTCTTGAGAACATTCTAAAAAAGCAAAGGACAAGGGGGATAATTGCAAACAATGCAAGCAAATACCAATGTATTATCTGCGCTAAAATATACAGCACTGCGTAAAGAGCTAGCAGGGCAATCGACAGCTGATCGGTTCCGCACCGGCCCGCCATCACTTTTCTGAGCCAATTCATATTTCCGTCTCCTATAATATGTGATACTTTTATTGTAGTACATACCGTCCTGTGTATTCTGAATGAAAAATGAACATTTTGTAAGTTTTCTTTGTACCGGCCCGATTCCCCGCTAAACGGTATACAGAAACAAAACAGCCCGATACGCAGTGCATCGGGCCGTCAGCTTATTCTGTGATTGCGGAAGTCGTCCCCCGAATCAGGGTAAGGAGTGCCTTCGGCTCCACTTCCACCTGAGCGCCGATTTTTCCACCGCTTACGATGATTGACGCCAGCTGTTCACAGCTGCTGTCAATTACGGTTTTAAATTGCTTTTTCATTCCAATCGGGGAACACCCACCGCGAATATAACCGGTAGTTTTGTTGATTTCATCCACGTGAATCATCTCCACCGACTTTTCACCGACACTTTTGGCCGCGGCTTTTAAATTCAGTTCCTTTGCAACGGGAACAACAAAAACATAAAATTCACGGCTTGCTCCGCGGGTAACCAGTGTTTTAAAAACCTGTTCTTCCTTTTGACCAAGCTTATGCGCAACGGACACGCCGTCGATTTTTCCATCCTCGTGATCATAAAAATAATAACGATAAGGAATTTTTGCCTGATCCAGAATTCGCATTACATTTGTTTTATTGTTTTCTTTTGCCACTTTTGCCGCTCCCTCCGTCTTCCGGATTACTGCTCAATCTTCCACTTAATGCCCTGGGGAGTATCCTCCAGCACAACGTGGCGTGCTTTCAGCTCGTCGCGGATACGGTCGGCCGTTGCCCAGTCTTTGCTTGCGCGGGCCTGTGTGCGCTCCGCAATCAGCTTTTCAATTTCCTCATCAAGATTCTCTTCCTTCTTATTGTAAAGAAGCCCAAGAACCCCTGCGAGTTCGTTAAATAAATCAAGAGCAAACGTGCAAATCTCTTTCGACGGCGCATTTGCGGCATTCAGATTGGAGTTAATATCACGTGCCAAATCGAACAGTGCGGAAATCGCATCGGCAGTGTTCAGGTCGTCCTCCATTGCATCAATGAAGTGATCCTGATATTCGCTCAGTCTGCGTTTCATCCGGTGTTCCCCGTCCTTTTCTCCGGGCACGGCATGCTGCAGCATAAATTGGAGGTTGTCGCGGCAATTGTACAGTCGCTCAAGTGCGGCTCTGCACTGTTCAATTACCTCTATACTGTAATTGATGGGAGTGCGGTAGTGCGATGCTACCATCATGTAGCGGATTGGCTCATAACCGAACTGATCGGCCACATCGCGCACGGTAAAGAAGTTGCCAAGGCTTTTGCTCATCTTGCGGTTGTCCACATTGATATAGCCGTTATGCATCCAGTAATTTGAAAACGGCACGCCATTGCAGCATTCGCTTTGGGCAATTTCATTTTCATGGTGCGGAAAAATAAGATCCTGCCCGCCGCAATGGATATCAATTGTTGTTCCGAGGTATCTGCGTGCCATCGCGGAGCACTCGATATGCCAGCCTGGCCTGCCGTTGCCCCATGGGGAAATCCAGCTCGGCTCGCCCGGCTTTACACCCTTCCACAGGGCAAAGTCCATGGGGTCCTCTTTGATTTCACCGGTGGCGATACGCGCCCCGGCCTGTAAATCCTCCAGCGGCTGATGAGAAAGTTTTCCGTAGTTCGCATCTTTCAGCGTTCTGAAATAGACATCTCCGTTTGAAGTCGCATAGGCATATCCTTTTTCGATCAAATCGGAGATAATGTGGATAATCTCATCGATATTTTCGGTTGCGAGGGGGTGAATGGTCGCAGGGCGGGCATTCAGCCCCTTGGCATCGGTTTTGTACTCTTCAATATATCGCTCGGAAACTGTGAGGTAATCGCTATCCTCTTCCTTTGCTTTATTGATAATCTTATCGTCTATATCTGTAAAATTCTGAACGAAAGTCACTTTCATTCCCCGGTATTCAAGGTAGCGGCGCAGCACATCAAACACGCAAATAGGACGGGCGTTGCCAATATGAATGTAGTTGTAAACAGTAGGGCCACATGCATAAATTTTTGCTTCGCCTGCGGTTATTGGGACAAACTCCTCTTTTTGGCGCGATAACGTGTTGTAGATTTCCATATTATTTTACCTCTCTTTGATTACTTATTTCCTGCAGACGTTTCTGCATCTTTTCTAATTCCAAGCTCACACGACAAAGTTCCTGCGAAATTGGGTCGGCAACATGAATTTGATCCATGTTGCCGGGGCGAACACCGTTCAGGCGCGCGACCCTTGCCGGTACACCGACCGCCGTCGCATTGTCGGGCACTTCATCCAGCACAACAGCCCCGGCCGCCACACGGGCATTGTCACCCACACGGAACGGGCCAAGCACTTTTGCCCCCGCGCCGACCATGACATTATTCCCGAGTGTGGGGTGGCGCTTGCCGTGATCCTTGCCGGTACCGCCGAGTGTGACGCCCTGATACAGCGTGCAGTTGTCGCCGATTTCGGAAGTTTCCCCAATGACCACTCCCATGCCGTGGTCAATAAACAATCCTTTCCCGATTTTTGCGCCGGGATGGATTTCAATTCCTGTCCGGTGGCGCGCATGCTGGGATAAAAACCGCGCAATGAACTTCATATCATGGCGGTAAAACCAATTGGCCTTGCGGTAAGCGCGCACTGCCTTAAAACCGGAGTACAAAAAATACACTTCCAGCCTTGAGCGGGCAGCCGGATCGCGTTCCATAATAGAGTCCAAATCCTCTTTCAGTTGTGTAAACATATCTTCCTCCAATCAGTAATCAATTATCCACAGGCAATCCGATGATGGTGTGCATAAATATTCTGACGCAAAAAGGCCGCCTACGCCCCCTTAGGGACGGAGGCGGCCTATCGTTCCGCGGTTCCACTCCGTTTTACTCTTTGGGGCCTTTAACGGTGCCTGCCGTGCGGGGATACTAATACTAATCAGGGATTAGTTTGTTCCCTCCCGCCTGCTTACGGATGCATTTCGCCGCATACCAAGCAAAAAGTGCTTCCAGCCCCGGCACTTTCTCTCTGCTGCTTTTCTTACGGCTACTTCTTCCGCTCATTGCATTTATTGTACAATTCACTACAGTATAGCATAGGATGAAAAGAATGTGACACTAGTATATACCAAACATCGGTTCAAGTCAATTACCAGCGGCTTTCAGCCAAAGGATTGAATTTGAGACTGAAATTTCCTGAAGTGTACTACCTTATTCCATAAGGCAATGGGACACCAAAAGCTTTGAACCGTGATTGACCTTGGTAAACCGCCGGCTATACTTTATTTCATCGTATTAATCACACCGATATTTTCTTTCATGTAAACAACTCCTGAAAACACCGTGAAGAAAGTCGCAATATAAATAAATACGTTTCCCGCCAGCAGGAACACGGCTGCACTTCCCGCTCCGAAAACAGAGAAGTTCGGTATTATGCCAAAGCTCATCAGCTCCTGAATATACTGCAGAAGAAGGATAACGACAATCGCGACAATCTGGCTGACCGTTTTGGTTTTACCCCAGTTATTAGCCGCAAGCACTACGCCGCTGTCAATCGCGACTAGGCGGAGGGAAGTCACCATAAATTCACGCGCAATAATTAAGAGCACACACCATGTTTCAGCCATACCGAGCTGGACAAAGCATACCAAAGCCGAAACAACCAGTATTTTATCCGCAATGGGATCCAAAAACTTACCAAAATCAGTAATCTGATTGTTTTTTCGCGCAAGCTTACCGTCCAAATGATCGGTATACGCCGCAATTCCAAACAGGATGCCCGCCCATAAATAATGATGAGGGACGCCCGGAATTAAAAGAGCCGCTACAAAAAACGGCACCAATATAATGCGAATCAAAGTCAGCTTGTTGGGCAGATTCATTCCTGCGCCTCCTTATTTTACTTTTTCACCTGTAAGATCACCGTCAATGCAATCCGTGATCAGCACCTCGGTGAATGTGCCGATTTTCGGTTTTTTACCTTGGGACGTAAAGAATATCTTTCCGTCAATGTCCGGCGAATCGGCCCACGAGCGGCCAAACCAGCATTCGGCCAAACGGTCAAAGCCTTCGACAAGCACGTTCAGCGTTTTGCCCACCATGCTGTCGCCCCACGACTGCATGATGTTCATTTGGTCTTCCATAATCAGTTCCATGCGGTGCTGTTTTACTTCTTCGTCGATCTGGTCGGGCATTTCCGCCGCCGCCGTGCCTTCCTCCTGCGAGTAAGCAAAGCACCCCAGCCGCTCGAAGCGAATGTCACGCACGAACTCGGCAAGTTCGGTAAAGTCTTCCTCTGTTTCACCGGGGAAACCGGTGATAAGCGTGGTGCGCAGAATCAGATTCGGAATTGCGGCGCGCATTTTTTGAATCAGCGCGGTCAATTCCCCGCGGCTGCCGCTGCGGCGCATGGCTTTAAGCAGGCGGGCGCTGCAGTGCTGCAGGGGAAGGTCGATATATTTAACAATTTTATCTTCTTTTGCAATGGTTTCAAGCAGCTCGTCCGTGATGGAATCCGGATAACAGTACAAAATGCGAATCCACTCAATCCCGTCGATTTTACACAGTTCCTTTAAGAGCTGCGACAGCATCAGTTTGCCGTAAATATCCCAGCCATAACGTGTGGTGTCCTGCGCGATCAGAATGAGTTCCTTTGCGCCGTTTCGGGCCAAGCCCTGCGCTTCTTCGATAATATTCTCGATCGTGCGCGAGCGGTAGCGGCCCCGAATAAACGGAATTGCACAATAAGCGCAGCGGTTATCGCAGCCCTCCGCAATTTTAAGGTACGCGGTATAACTCGGTGTGGAAAGCGCACGTTCACCGCACAGCGGCAGAAGTGTTTTTTCGGGGAACAGCTCTGTTCTTTCCCCGCCCAGTGCCTTCTCAATTACGGCAGCAATGTCGCTGTCCGCACCGATTCCGGCAACGGCATCCACTTCGGGCAGCTCTTCCAGTATCTGCTCACGGTAGCGTTCGGCCATACAGCCGGTCACCACGATTGCTTTGATTTTTCCCTCTGCCTTCAGTCTGGCGAGTTCAAGAATCTCCTCAATCGATTCCTTTTTGGCGGCGTTGATAAAACCGCATGTGTTGACAATGGCGACATCCGCGTGCGCGGGGTCGTTCTCCAACTGGTAGCCCGCTTTTTTCAGCGTAGCCATCATCATTTCGGCGTCAACCTGATTTTTGGCGCAGCCAAGGCTCACCATTCCTACACGATATGCCATATAATCTTCCTATCTCAGCTCAACTGTAAAATCCTCTGTATGAAAGTTGCTGTAATATCTTCCCGATTGTACCGTGAATTTCAGCACGCAATAATCGGGGTCGGTAACGCCCAAAGGGTAATACACGGTATCACCCTCCCGCCAAATCATTTCTTTCGTAGCACCATCCTCCAGCACTTCTGCCGTACCTTTCAGCATAACACCGCGGAAAAACCTTTTATCGCAAAAATAAATACACGCTTTCGGGTTTTCACGATATTGAGCCACCCGCATGGAGGAAGTATTCGTAGTAAAATAAAAAGTCTGAATTCCGTCACGTTTTCTTGGCGGGAGCATGGCTTTTGTATTGGGGAACCCGTCGGCATCTACCGAACTGATCAAAGAAACGCCCTGCTTATCAATTAGATAGCCAATTGTTTGCGTTGCATCCCGCATCATACCATATTCTCCCCACTGTCCAATTGATTCAGCGCCGTTCGAATGTCGTCCCAGCGGTAACCGAGTCTTTGCAGCGCGGCAATACAGCGTCGGCGTCCCTTTTCATCGTCCAGCGTTCTGATGTATTTTTTTTGAATTAGTTCTAGGATTTTTTCGACAGGATCAGGAGAGGACTCCTCTACAATCTGTTCGGTAAGTTCCCGGTCTATTCCCTTTTGCAGCAATTCCTGCCGCACCCTCGAAGCGGAAAATCCCTTTCGGTCCAGAAGTTCCGCCGCAAAGCTGCGCGCGTACTCCTCGTCGTTGACAAGGCCGATTTCTGCCATATGTTGTGCGGCGGCTTCGGCGGCTTCGCGCGAAGTGACGCGACTGATTTTATCCGCAAGTTCCTTTTGGGAATGGCTGCGGTGCTCCAAAAGGTAGAGCGCCTTTTCGCTGGCGCGGCGGGTTTCACTGGCCTGAATCAGCTCGTGAAGCTGTTCGTCATCCAGTTCCTTGCCTGGTTTCCAGCCCGCTTTCAGCAGAGTTTCCGTATCGATATTTACCGCAAATTCGCCGTCGAGGAACAGAGCGGACAAGCTTTTTTTGCGGGGTTCAACCGCAGTAATCAACATACTCAGTCATCCGCTGTAATATCAATATTGGCGGCTTTCCCGCGTGTGGCTTTTGCAGGCACGGGAGCGGGAGTCGGCACGGCAACTTCAATCGGTTTCGCCGCAGAAGCAGACGCCGGCGCTGTTTTCGTATAGAGCTTCGAAATATTCTCTTTAACTAATACTTCAATTTCATTCGCCACATCCGGATTTTCAGTCAGGAAAATCTTTACATTATCGCGGCCCTGTCCAAGCCTTGTTTCCTTGTAAGAGAACCACGCGCCGCTTTTCTGGATAACTTCCAGCTTTACGGCAAGGTCGAGCAATTCCCCTTCGCGGGAAATGCCTGTGCCGTACATTACATCGAACTCCCCTTCACGGAAAGGAGGAGCAATTTTATTTTTTACGACCTTAGCGCGGGTACGCGAGCCGATTTGCTCGGTTCCACTTTTCAAAGTCTCGATTCTACGGATGTCAATCCGCACAGAAGCATAAAATTTCAGGGCGCGGCCGCCGGGGGTAACCTCCGGACTACCGTACATGACGCCCACCTTTTCACGCAGCTGATTGATAAAAATAGCCACGCAGTTGGATTTGGAAATCGCACCGGCCAGTTTGCGCAGTGCCTGACTCATCAAACGGGCCTGCAGGCCAACGTGGCTGTCGCCCATTTCGCCTTCAATTTCGGCACGCGGCACCAATGCGGCGACTGAGTCGATAACGATTACGTCAATTGCACCGGAACGCACCAAAGCCTCTGTAATCTCCAATGCCTGTTCGCCGGTGTCCGGCTGAGAAACAAGCAGGGAATCCACATCGACCCCCAGCGCGCGGGCGTAAACCGGGTCGAGCGCATGTTCCACGTCAATGAACGCCGCGTTTCCGCCGTTTTTTTGGCCCTGTGCAATGCAATGCAGTGCAAGGGTCGTTTTACCGGAACTTTCCGGCCCGTAAACCTCGGCAATACGGCCGCGCGGAAGTCCGCCGATACCAAGTGCCAAGTCGAGCGAAAGCGAACCGGTCGGGATTGCCTCCACATGCATTGCCTCATTCTGACCAAGGCGCATGACCGCGCCTTTGCCGAACTGTTTTTCAATCTGCATCAGCGCTGTTTCCAGCGCCGCCTTTTTATCCGCCACCATAACAATCCCTCCGGTTTTTTCAATAATAGTTAAATTATATCTGATTTTGCGTGTAAAATCAATACGCGGAAAGATAAAACTCGAACAAATGTTTAACTATTTTTCCCAAATGCCCGCTACCACGCGTTCAATTTCATTAAAATCCCTGTGAATTTGAATCTGTGCAAGCCCCGCTTTTCCAAATAATTCGGATACAGCAACCGCCTGCCCCTCGCCCACTTCGACCGCAGCCACACCGCCCTGTTTTAATTTTGGCAGCCAAATATGCGCGATCGCCCGGTAAAAATCCAACCCGTCCGTGCCGCCGTCCAGCGCTGTGCACGGCTCCCGCCGCACCTCAGCCTGAAGCGTTGAGATAATCTCTTTCTCCACGTAAGGCGGATTGGAAACAATGCAGTCCAGCCCCAAAACAAGCTGTGCGCTCTGCGGGTTCAGTACGTCGAGTTGAAGGGGTGCCACATTCCGATATCCCGTTTCTTTTATGTTTCGGTTTAAATAGGAAAGTGCTTCGTCATAAAGCTCCGCCGCGGTAATCACCGCATGCGGCAGCAAAGAAGCCAGCCCGAGCGCGACCGCGCCCGTCCCTGCGCACAGGTCGAGTATGCCGGGGCGGTCAACATTCCGCAGCAGCTGAGCCGCGGTGTACACGAGCAACTCCGTTTCCTCCCGGGGAATCAGAACACCCTCGCCCACATTCAGTTCCAGTTCCATGAACGGCCATTTGCCCAAAATATACTGGAGGGGTCTGCCCGAAGCACGTTCCGCGATGTATCCCATAAAGTCACTCGCTGCCGTATCGTCGGCAGGAGCATTGGAGTTCACCACACGCCTTTGACGGTTAAGACCGAATGCCTTTTGAAAAAGACAGTCCGCATCAAAAGCGGGGGCTTCGTTGCCCGCCCCTCTTAAAATACCTTTTC
>Ga0366769_1013_pt1 | contig 28217 bp, 23 predicted proteins | sample BONcelHN113001C8_FD_207053 | JGI IMG/M metagenome (GOLD analysis project Ga0366769, IMG submission 207053) | Enriched cells from coal bed in the Powder River Basin, Montana, United States - BONCAT cells N11 rep2 HSBNCT.N11.300.1.C8 ...
ATATCCACTATTACAACTTTGAGCGTTTTCAATTAAAATACCGCCTGACTCCTTTTGAAAAACGGAGCCAGACGGCGTAATCCATTGATATTCTACGATTGCCTTTTCCTTTTGTGTCTATTTTCCTTGAACCGGTTCAACGAACGATGGGCCAAAATATTTAACCTCAAACAGATGGCCGCGACGCTCCAATATTTGCAGGAAAACGGCTTGCTGGAATACGGGCAGTTGGAAAAGCGGGCGGCGGAGGCCGCAGACCGTTTTCATGTTCTTTCTAAACAAATCAAGTCCATCGAGGGCGCTATGAACACCAACACAGAGCTAAAGGGCACAGTGGTGGATTACGCGAAAACCCGACCCGTGTTCAACGGCTACAAGGTTGCGAAATACAGCCGTAAATATCTCGCGGAGCATGAGGCTGAAATCGCGCTTTACCGGGCGACGCAGGATACATTCCGGCGCGTACTGTCCGGGGCAAAGCTCCCGAAGATGGACGCGCTTAAAGCCGAGTATCAAAAACTGGCGGCGGAAAAACGGGCCGTATACAAGGAGTACCGCGCGGTCAGAAAGGACATGCAGGAGGTCGTTACGGCGAAATCCAATATAGACCGTTTGCTTGGGCTGACTGACGCGCAGAAAAACAAGGAAATGGAGCGATAGTGACATGACGCAACAAAGAGCGCAACGCGCTCACTTCGGGCCAAGTAGGCCCGAAGTGACAGGGTTTGGGGTTGACCCCAACAAGCAATTTTTTGTAGGTGGAACCTACAAAAAATACGCAACTGTGGCCACAGTTGCCCTGCTTGCCGTTTAGTGAAAATCTTCTTCTACTGCTTTTTGCAATAGCTTAAATTCGTTTCTATAAAAGTCAATCAAGCCGTCCCGCTTCATCCATGCAAGCTCTCTTGATAAAGCACTTCGATCTACATCTAAATACTCGGCCATCGCTTCTCTATCAAAAGGAATAGTAAAAGTTTCTGTTCCAGTTTCGCGCATAACTTTTGTTAAGTAAGTTAAGACCTTATCCCGGATAGTAGGCATAATCAGACAATCATTTCGGTCATGCAGTTCTAACGCTCGTTCTGCAATACTATCAAAAAAATTTCCAAGTAATTGTTCATGTGCCATACAAAACTTTGTACAACGGCTCAATATGCTTTTGATAGGAATAAACAGAACCTCAAGTGGTTCTATTGCCTGTACTGACATAGGGCATCTTCTTCCACGGCTAGCCGCTGTCAAAATAGCAGTATATCCGCCCGGATAGTGGAGGGATACAATAATTTGTTTTCCCGTGACGCTCAATTTCGTACTTTGAGCGCTACCCTGCAATATGATGCCGACATCATCAACCAAATCACCCTCACGGACAACCATCTCATCTTTTGCATATTCTTTCCGTTTGGCTGACAGACATTTAAGCATTTGGGGAATATCATTTGGAGAAATCCCCGAAAATAAACGTGATTGACATAGGGAATCTAAGTTGTTCATGAGATGCTCCTCGTTGCACGTGCAACATACTTTTTCTTTTTACTATACTATATTAATCATAAATACACAAGAAGTTTAGTCACCTTTTCTAACGTCAGAATGGAGGAAGAACAATGCAAGGGAAAGAAAATTCAATAAAAGCGAGAAATCGACTTTTAGCATCAAAGGTTATTAAAAATCTGCAAAGCAGAAAGTTTGAGGCTTATTACTGTGATAACGCCATAGAAGCTGTAGAAAAGGCACTATCATTTATTCCGGAACATTCTTCGGTATCATGGGGTGGGTCAGTCACGCTTGAGGAAATCGGGCTTCTTAATCGAGTACGTCAAGGCAGCTATATAATCACTGATCGTGATAAAGCGCAAACAATGGAAGAACGTTATGACCTCATGCGCCAATCTCTTTTGTGCGATACCTATTTAACGAGCTTTAACGCCGTTAGCGAAGATGGCATATTGGTCAATATAGACAGTGTGGGCAATCGAACGGCGGCGATTACCTTTGGACCGAAAAGTGTTATTGCTATCGTTGGGATGAATAAGGTTTGCAAGACCGCTGAAGACGCAGTTATAAGGGCCAGAACATATGCGGCCCCCATTAATGTATACCGCTGTTCGTGCTCGTCAAGCCCATTTTTACATTCGCCGCAAAAAACGCCCTGCCTGATCAATGGTGCTTGCGGAGATTGTAAAACAGATGATTGTATCTGTTCTTACATCGTCCAAACAAGAATGTGTAAAACAGTGGGGAGAATAAAGGTTATCCTCGTTGGTGAATCTTTGGGATTTTAAATAAGGATTATAGTTTAATAGCTGCCTGACATAAATACCAACTGTATCACTTGTTGTACAAAGTTCGCGGGATCATAGAACTGTCCATGAAAGAAGGGTTTGATTAGAAAACGTATAACTGTCTATCAAGAGTTTGGATAACCGCCTAACGGGTAATAAAAAAAACCGTTATTTTGGCGGTGAAATATCTGTGTGCCTACGTAGGATACATTAGCCAAGCAGCGGTTTTGAAACGAGAATTCAAAGCCGCTGCTTCTTTTTGAAAAAGAAGATGGCAGAGGGCGTGATAATAACGCTCATTTTTACACAAAGTAATGAACGATTACAGTTCATGCTCCTTTAGTATCTAAAGCGTCCGCAGGACGCGTAGCCGCACAATTTATTGTGCGATCAAAGGGGGTTGGGGGCCTGCCACCAACAAGCAATTTCACGGTTTTCACGGGAGTGAAAAATCGGGAAATGGGCATAGTGGGTCCCACGATGCATTGCTTGCCACTTTTATTTCGAATTCAAGATAAGTCTGGCAAGCAAGGCAAGTATATAGTATCGCTCGTGGGCATAGGAATTCCCTTTTTTCGACCCATTGACAAATTTACTATTTAAGAGTATTATAGATAAATAATTTCTACGATATCCAGAAAAGATGGAGGTGCCTAGTGTGAAATACACGAAAGCCACAAATTACGCCCTGCATATCATGGCTTTTATGATTAGTCAGGATGGTAAAGAAAATATGAGTTTGCAGCCATTAGCGAAACATTTGGAGATGTCGCCCACCTATCTTTCCAAGATATTAACACAGCTTGTTAAGGCCGATCTCATTCAATCTACTCCCGGTGTAAATGGAGGGTATAGTTTACGAAAAAAAAGAGAAGCTATTACTTTCTTTGATGTGGTTCAGGCGATTGAAGGGAGCGGAGCACTTTTTACCTGCGAAATGAACGAGGAAAAGTGCAATCTACAAAAAGTAATGCGAGACGCCGAACAACGATTGGAAGGCTACTTACAAAGCAAAACAATCTATGAAATTATAAAGGATTGCCGCGTCTTGACATAGACGGCGTAATGCCATATTCTTTAGTTAGGTCGAAATATGCTTGTGAGGTGTATTGAAACCCCTGGTCGCTGTGGAGGGCTAGTCCATCAGCGACCTTTTCTTTTTGCATAGCAAGACGGATGGTGTCCGTGACCAGCGAGACTGTTTGCTGTGTACTAGTCTTGTAGGCAATGATACTGTTATCAAAGAGATCGCGAATCACGGACAAATACAGAAACCCTTGATCTGTAGGAATATAAGAAATATCGGTGACCCATTTGCAATTTGGCTTGTCTGCATGAAAATCTCTGTTCAAGACATTTGGATAGCGATGCAGGGCTTGGCCACAACCTTTCCATCTAGGACGGCGTATCTCACACAGCAGGCCATATCTGCGCATGACTCGCAGCACTGTTTTTGGGTTTTTGCGGATATGCTTTTCTCGTTCAAGCCAAAGCTGGATATAGCGGTAGCCGTGGATTTTACCTCGCTTATTTTGACATTCCTGAATCATTTCACCTAGCTCGGTATCTCGATCTGGTGAATCTTTATGTTGCAAGTAGCGGTAATATCCGCTACGGGATACTTCGAAAAAGCTACACATTTCTTGAATCGGATATTTGCCTGTGTGCTGTTCCATTAGCCTGTATTTTAAGCTGGGCTTCACCTTCTTCCAACGACTGAGAGAAAATTTCGCAGCAGTTCGTTTTCCATCTGTAGTCTCCGGATGAGCTGTTCCGAGTTTTCAGGGCTCTTTCGTGGTCTCCCTTTTCGCAATGGGGCTGCTTGCTTAAGATTCACCTTTTCACTGAGCCCACACCAGCAATGTATTGACATCGGCTGACACCATATTTCCGGCTTAGCTCATGGATACTTGTCCTTTATGCATATTCTTCTCGAACCTGTTCCTTCATTTCTTCCGTATAGTGGAGCATTCCTCTTTTTCCTGACATGTAAAAACCTCCAATCGTAGTTTCTATCCTACGACTGGAGGCTTTTTCTTTCAATGTCTATTTTTCTTGGTTCTGTTCAGTCAGGATCGAGTTGTAAGGCTGTTTTTTTATTCTAAATAATTGCTGCTGTTCACCGAACTGCAAATGCGCTCAAAATAAAATCTAAAGTATTGTAAATTAATTTTTTCTCATTCAGTAAAAATTTGCTGTATAGGTTTTCTCGGTTACTAAAACCTTAATAAAGAAAGCCGAAAATCAAAAAATCACCAGATAAACGGTTTCTCTTATATCTATATCCGAGCGGATGACCAGACAGAATAACTGATTATTCTGTTTTTAGCTCCGGCAGACTGTTACAGAAAATGAATATACGATTTATTTAAATAGTTCCGTCCCATGTACTTACTGTGGTGGATTTGGATTCTTCTTCGTCAAACCAGCGGGTGGTTACCACCTTGCTGTCGGTGTAAAAACGGTAACCGTCTTTGCCTAGGCAATGCAGGTCGCCGAAGAAGGAGTTCTTATGTCCGGAAAAGGTGAAATATCCCACCGGAACAGGAATGCCCACGTTTACGCCGACCATGCCGCCGTCGGTATGACGAACGAACTCTCTGGCATAATGACCGTTTTGTGTAAAGATGACGGAACCGTTCGCAAATGGATTCTCATTCATAACGGCAAGGCCCTCTTCAAAGGTTTTAACTCTCTTAACGCAGAGCACAGGCCCAAAGATTTCTCTCTCGCCGACTGTCATACCGGGTTTCACGTGGTCAAAAATGGTTGGCCCAAGGTAAAAACCTTCCTCAAAGCTTTCGACTTTGGTGTTTCTGCCGTCAAGCACAAGAGTGGCACCCTCGTCGATTCCTTTTTGAATCCAGTTGGATACAGACTGGCGGTGCGCCTCGTTGATCACTGGGCCTAACGTCGTGGTTTTGTCATAGGCAGGCCCGATTTTCATCTTCTTGGCCTGCTTTATCAGTTCTGCGACCAACTGATCGGCGATTCCTTCCTGCACGACAATAGCGGGAAGAGCCATGCACCGTTCACCGGCACAACCGAAAGAAGAATTGATAATACCGGCCGCGGTTCTTTCAATCGGTGAGTCGTTCAAAACCAGAGCGTGGTTCTTTGCTTCACAAAGTGCCTGCACACGTTTACCATGTGCCGCCGCGGTGGAATAAATATGTTGACCGACTTCGGTGGAGCCTACAAAAGTAATGGCTTTCACATCGGGGTGAGTCAGAAGGATCTCGGCCTCATGGCGGGAACAGGTAACCACATTAATTACACCGTCCGGCAGACCGGCTTCTTTATACAGTTCGACAAAGCGCAGTACGGACTGCGGCGTAAAAGTCGCTGCCTTCAGGACGATTGTATTGCCACAGGCAATGCAGATCGGTGTCATCCAGCCCATTGGTATCATCGAAGGAAAGTTGAATGGGATAATCCCCGCGCACACACCCAAAGGGACGCGGTATAGCACGGTGTCGTAACCTTTGGAAGCATCCATCAAGCTTTCGCCCATCATAAGCGACGGGGCGGAGATGGCCTGTTCGGTTCCTTCTTTTGCTTTCAGAACATCGCCCTGTGCTTCCGACCAGTTCTTTCCGTTTTCCTGTGCAACCAGATAAGTCAATTCATCGAGGTGTTCTTCAATCAGCTGTCGCATCTTATAAAGAATCTGTACACGCTTTACGACCGGAGTGGATGACCATCCTGGATAAGCCGCTTTGGCGCTTGCAACCGCTTTTTCAACCTCATCCGATGTGCAGCACGGTACCTTAGCAATTACTTTTCCGGTGCTGGGGTCGTAGGCGTCGGTATATTTTGTTGTCTTGGATTCCACGAATTCTCCGCCGATATAGAGTTTCAGTTTTTTGACTTCGCTCATTCCATTGTTCCTCCTTAAAATGATCAAGTGTTGAGTTTGTTGACAAGATTTGTTTTATTATAATCTATATTTCTCATAAAAGTCAAGAGTTATTCAAAACATATTCATTAATTATAAGAAAAGGCATAGAAGATCATTACATGTTCAATGATCTTCTATGCCCTGTTATGCCCTGTTTTTCGTAGGGATGAAAATAAATCTTGTATTTTCTACTCGGCGAGCAGTATTTTACCGCCATGCTCCTGAATAAAACTGCATACCTCTTTTGAAGGATACGTTTCGGTAACAAGAATATCCACTTTGCTTAGATTACAGTAGGTAATCAGGGAAATTACGCCGCACTTGCTGCTGTCTGCCAAAAGGTAGACCTGTTGGCTGCGCTGCACGGCCATGCGTTTTACATCTGATTCCATAGGGGATGAATTGGTGGCACCACCAACGACTGAAAACCCGGTCGTGGCCATAAAGGCCTTGCTGATGTTGTAGGTTTGCAGTACTTGAGCCGCACTGGACCCGGTGAAGGAAAGCGTTTTTCGGTTCAGCACCCCGGAAAGAGAAATCACATTAAGATTGTTATACGGAATGGCCCTCATAATGATTTCTATATTATTGGTCAGGATAGTGAGATCTTTTTTATCGCTTATATAATCAATGATATGCAGAGTGGTTGTGCCGGAATCAATAAAAATAATGTCCCCATCCTCCACCAGGTTCGCTGCGGCTGCCGCAATGCATTCTTTTACTTTCAGATTAGAGATATTCCTTTCCTCAAAAGAAGTCAGTTCTTTTTTCGGCAGCACAGTGACGCCGCCGTAAATCTTCTTAATATCACTGTTTTCTAAAATTTCATCCAAGTCTCTGCGGATTGTGCTTTTTGAAATATTGAAATTCTCACAAATTTGGTCAAGAGTGACGGTTTTGTTCTCATAAATATAATCCTTGATTTCCTCGATTCGTTTTGGGCGCATAATGATTAACTCCTCAATTTCATTGACAGATTTTTATTGCATTGGTTCAATCTTGAATAAAGTTGAATCACAGTACAACTGAATCATGGGCATATCTTTCTTTATATTATATAAAATTTGATCATAATTTGCAAATAGAAATTATCCATAAAGATTGGCTTTCATTCTAACATATTTTAAAAGAATAACGCAAAAATATAATATACTAATCTGAATTAAATATACATTGATGATAATATTATGATAATATCACATCTATATCTTATAAATATAATTAGAAGTCCATAGATATTTAGCTATTAATGACTAAGTTGATTTAATTTTATTGTAAAATATTATAAATATATAAATTAATCAAAACATATATTAAAAAACTATTGAAATATTAAAATCTTAGTGATAACATATATTCATAAATTGGTCAAAACGTTACAGAGAGAAGGTCGAATATGTCTATGTGCTACATGAAAGGGCTCCTGGAGGATGCTGCCAAGGAGAGCAGAGCAGTCGGAGCCTTTAGCGTTGGAAATATGGAAATGATTATTGGTGCGGTAAAGGCCGCGGAAGAACTCAATACACCGATTATCCTGCAGATCGCTGAAGTTCGGTTGCCGCATTCCCCGCTAAACCTTATGGGACCAATGATGATAAAAGCGGCGAAGTGCTCGAAAGTTGATATTGCAGTTCATCTTGACCATGGGCTTACACTTGAAACAGTGAAGCAGGCGTTGGATTTGGGCTTTACTTCCGTTATGTTTGATGGATCAAGATATGATCTTCCCGAGAACATTGAACTTACCCGTCAAGTGGTTAAAATAGCTGAAAAGACCGGTGCCACCACTGAAGCGGAACTTGGTGTGGTTGGAGGCAGCGAGGACGGCAGTGAAAATTGTAAAATCATATGTACCGACCCGGCAGTGGCAGAAAGCTTTGCAGAAAAAACCGGTGTGGATGCGCTGGCGGTCGCAATTGGCAATGCACATGGACATTACGTGGCTGTCCCCAAATTACGGCTTGATGTTCTTGAGAAAATTAACAAACGAGTAGAGATTCCGTTGGTGCTGCATGGAGGTACCGGAATCAGTCCAGAGGACTTTCGCAACTGCATCTCGTACGGCGTAAGAAAAATCAACATCGCCACTGCAAATTTTGACGCGCTTACAGATGAAGCATATAACTATTTTAAACATGACGGCCCTTACAATTATTTTTCACTTAATGAGGCAATGGTGCAGGGAGTTTATCAAAACGTAAAACGTCATATCCAAATTTTCAACAATCAAATACCGTTGAATCAGATCTTATAAATTATTTGCATAGAAAGGGACAAAGTTTAACATGAAATACATAGAATTCGACGCAAACAGGAAATTTGACCTTACGCTTACCGGCAGAATTACAATTGATTTGAATCCGGTGGACTATTATATGACGCTGGCGGAAAGTAAAACCTTCAAAAAGTATTTGGGTGGTTCTCCCGCAAATATTGCGGTTGGCCTTTCTCGTTTGGGTAAAAAATGTGGATTTTTCGCCCGGGTTTCCGACGACCGGTTCGGCGATTACGTAACGGAATATTTTAATAGAGAAGGAATTGACATCTCCCATATCCGCCGCTGTGAACACGGCGAGAAGCTGGGACTTACCTTTACCGAAATATTAAGCGAAACAAGCAGCAACATATTGATGTACCGCAATAAGATTGCTGATTTGCAGCTGTGTGTTGACGATATTGACGAGGAATACATAAAACAAAGCAAGGCTCTCCTAATTTCGGGTACGTCACTGTCAGAAAGCCCTTCCCGCGAGGCCGCGCTCAAGGCACTGTTCCTCGCGAAGAAGACTAACACTCCTGTCATTTTCGATATCGATTACCGCGCTTACAACTGGGCTTCCAAAGAAGATATGGGTATTTATTACGCCATTGCTGCCAAGCAGGCAGATGTTATTTTGGGTTCCCGCGAAGAGTACGATCTGACAGAGCAATTGATTGAGCCGGGCCGTTCAGACCTTCAAACAGCTTCCTACTGGCACACGCAGGGCGCAAAAATTGTCGTAATCAAACACGGTAAAGAAGGTTCCACTGCCTATACCAATGACGGGCAATACTACAATATCAAACCATTTCCGATTAAAATGCTCAAGGGCTTCGGCGGTGGGGATGGGTATGCTTCCGCGTTTTTGTATGGTTTGCTGGAGGGCTGGGAAATAATCGATTGCCTCGAATTTGGAAGCGCGTCTGCCTCTCTTCTGGTGGCCAGCCACGCCTGCGCGGATGATATGCCAAGCGTGAAAAAAGTTAAAAATTATATTGCGGACTGTAAAGAAAAATACGGTGAAATGATTGCCAGAGCTTAGTTGAGTTTTGGAAGGAATATAATCGGCATACAGAAGCGTTTGATTTTAAATACCAAGTGGTGATATCCAATGATGCCCCTTGGTACGTCGTATACCGGTTTTTTTATAAGGAGGTCATTATGAATAATATCTTCGGTTATCCTAATTTTGATAAAGATGGTATAAAAATTTTAACCCGCACACAAGGTTCGTATGCGGGAATGATGATGAACATCACGATATACCGCATGGAGAAAGGAAAATCGCTTTCTTTTTCCCTCTTAGATGAAGAAATGGCACTGCTGCTGATACAAGGCAGCGTCACTTATAGATGGCAGGGCAACGCCGTGTCCTCTGCCCGTGTCGATTTTATCAAAGAAGGTGCGACCTGTCTGCATGTCAGCAAGGATGTACCTGTCATAATCACGGCGGCAGAAGAAAGTGAAATTCTCGTACAATCTACTGTCAATGACAGAGTTTTCGAAAGCAAACTCTATACGCCGGAAAACTGCGGAGAGGAAACCTTTGGACAAAATCAGTTTGAAAGCAAGGCACAGCGAACAGTCCGTACGTTTTTTGATTATCATACCGCGCCGTATTCCAACATGGTAATGGGTGAAATTATTGTTCCGCAGGGTGGATGGTCCAGTTACCCGCCGCACCATCATCCGCAGCCGGAGGTGTATTATTACCGCTTCCAAAGGCCGCAGGGATTTGGTGCCTGTTTCATCGGCGATGATACCTGTAAAATTAAGGACGGCAGCTTCTGCGCAATTCCCGGAGGCCTGACTCACCCACAGGTCAACGCTCCCGGTTACCCTATGTATTACGTTTGGATGATCCGCCATTTTGATGGGAATCCATGGACAGACCGCATTTATGATCTGTCGCACGCATGGCTGCTGGAAGAATCCTGATACAGGTTATTGATTGGGTACGGAGTAAACCGTAAGAAGGATCGTAAAGTAATTCAGCATATTATAAAAACCTTCGAATTGGTGCGAAACGGAGCATCAATTCGAAGGTTTTTTGAGTCTGCAAAGGAAAAGCAATAAACTGTCATTCATGCCGTTTATATTTCAGAGGGCTGACACCGGTTACCTTCTTAAATACTTTTGTAAAATAGTTCTGGTTGGAAAATCCTACGGATTCAGCTACTTCGGACATGGATTTGGTACTGTCGCGAATAAGACGTTTTGCATTGTTGATGCGTATTTTCTCAAGGTAGTCCCCGAATGACACATCCATCTCTTTTTTGAACAGCTGACTTAAATAAGAACGATTGAGGAACACCTGTGTCGCCACATCGTCAAGAATTATTTTCTGGCTGTAATGTTGATTGATATATTCAATTGCCAGCTTGATTGCCGGTGAAACTCCGTTTACAGCAGCGTGTATCTGTTCCAAATAAGTCCTGCAGAAAAGGTCAAGTGCATTTTGTACACTTTCGCTAGTGGATGCGTTAGCCGCCTCACTAAGAAGAATCTCCAAGTCCTCCGATGAGCCGTTCTGCAAATCTCTCAGGGTAATATCAGTTAAAAATATATTCATAGCGGACACTATCGAAGTTTTCACTTTCTCCGGAGAAAGATAGGAGCTGTGGGCGTGAGAAAGGAATTCAGATACCTTAGCAACTGCTTTTTCATGCTCTCCGGCGTCCAATAGTTTCTGGATTGAAGAAATTAATTCCTTGCGGGGGGAACGCTGCTCCCCTTCCGGCTTGCTAAACGACGTTGCAGACAGAGAATAGTAGTACCGATAGTCCATGATATCGATGGCTTCAGCAAATTTTAACCTTAAATCGTCATCTTTTTTGCAGACGAGATTAATACTGTGAGAAATGGGGATCCCAGTGTATTTTTCCAAATTCTTGTCCAAGAGCAAGAAGAGCTTTAGATACTCCTCTTTTTGATTCTCGCTTATGGTATCAGTACAGTTGTACATCAGCGTGAAGTAGCCCTTGTTCCACGGAAAAGCTGTGCCGTTGATATTTTCCCCTTTCATAGCATCTTTGCAAATACTTGAAATGGTATACACAGGGATATCGCCGCCGTTGCTTATGCCCATTTTGAAAATAGCGATGCAAAGATGGTTTAGGGTAAGCTGCGGAGTGATAGAAGAAAGAAATTGCTCATCAGGAATCGTTTTGTCGTTCAAATATTTGAGAAAATTCTGTTTCATATCCGAAATCACAGAATAATTCCGCTGGGAACCGCGCTGCATAGAATTTTCAAGCTTAAAATCATTTGAGACTTTTTCCAATAGTGCCGAGATATCCTCGATTTTCATCTCAGCTTTTAAAATATAATCCAGCGCACCGCATTTGAGCGCAATGCGGACATAATCAAAGTCATCATATGAACTGAGGACCGAGGTTCTGATATGAGGATATTCCGCATTCAGACGGTTTATTAAATCAATCCCGTTCAAGCGCGGCATTTTGATATCGGTGATTACCAGATCAATTAGCGAACGGGCGCAAATCTCTAAAGCCTCGATTCCATCGCTTGCTTCAAAAATCTGTATTTCATAATTTTTAAGTTGTTTCAGCAGCATAGAAAGCCAGTTCCTGATTAGAGTATCATCATCAACTATCAAGATGTTCATAGGAGGAATAATCTCCTTCACTTAAAATCTTGGGAATACGCACCGTAACAATGGTGCCCTGATTAACGCGGCTAGACACTGTAATGCCGTACTTTTCACCAAATGTCAGTATAATGCGGTTATGTACATTTCGCAAGCCCACACCCTTTTTAAAGTCACGATCCTGAAAATTGAGATCGCTTTTTGAAATATCAAAGCCAATGCCATTATCCTCAATTTTAAATTCCAGACTTTCCTCTACTGCCCGTCCCGTAATCGAAAGAACGCAATCCTCTTTTTTCGGCTTTAGACCATGAAGAATAGCATTTTCCACAATTGGCTGAAGTAGGAGCTTAATAATCTTGCAGCCGTTGATTTGCTCGTCGATATCAAAATCAATCGTGAGCAGATTTGCAAAAGTGAGCTTTTGAATATTGATATAATCCTGCAGCAAATCAATTTCCTTTTCCACCGTGACAAACTCATTGGTGTCGGACAGGATGTTCTTCATGATGTGGATTAAGGCAAGAATAATGGTATCGGCATCCTCCTTATTGCCGGTATAAACCATAAAACGGATCGATGCAAGAGTGTTATATAAAAAATGGGGATTGATCTGTGTTTGCAGTGATACGATTTCAGCCTCCCGTTTTAATTTTTGCTCTGTTATCACACTTGCCATCAACTCACGTATCTTTGCGATCATATCATTAAACTGTTCGGAAAGTTCCGAAATTTCATCATTTGAGGTTACTGTTACATGTGTGTCCAAATCACCGTTTTTTACCTTTGCCATATGGTTGTACAGATTGTTAATCGGCACGACAAAACGCTTTGCAAGCACATAGGAGAGAATGATGGTGGCGATCAGGTAGAGTACCATAATTGCAAGAAAAGCCGAGCGGACACTGTTTGAACTCTGTAACAAAACCCCCATATCGGAGAAGGTAACGATCTTCCATTGAGTGGAATTGATGGTGTAAAAGGTAACCAACTGTTTCTTGTTACCAGATCCATAATTGAAAGTGCCAGAATAATTTTGCAGTTTTTCGAAGGGCAGCAATGACTCCACCCCAAGGTGCTGATTGTCTATTTGCGAGACTATTTCATCATTGCCATTTAAAATATAGGTGCTTTGGGAATCGCCCACATATGCCGAATACATTTTTTTAATTTCATTTTCAGAAATTCCAATAATTAAAGTGCCTGTACGATTCCATGTTTTCAGGTCGTGCAGGTTACGTACAACATACACATAAGGATAGCCGGGCGACGAGAAAAGGATGTCCAATTTGGGATCTCCCGTCCAGATGATGCTGGTCTGTGTGCTTTTGATAGATGAGAACCATGGCATGACGTTAAGATCAATGGTTGGCATCTTATTAAGGAACATTGGGTTGCCAATCACCTTGCCGTCAAGTGCTATAATTGCAACCTGAAAATAGACATTGTTTACTCCGGAATTGTATTTTGTTACGATACGGTCAATGTCATGGATGTTTTTTACGCCGCTGGATTCGGAGTTGTTGTAATCGATTAAAAAATTAGAAAGATCAGAATCCAAATAAAAAAGATTGGAAATGGATTGAATCTGCGAAAATTCGAGGCTCATTTTCTCCGCCATCTGAATTAATTCACGTTGAGCAGACTTGCTTGCTTCGCTTTCTGTTGTGGTTATCTGCTGGCTTAAAAGAAAGGAGCCAAAAAAAATCAGAGGGACAACGATGGTGCACAGAAAAAGCATCATCAGCTTTGTTTGAATATGAATTGCTTTTTGAAAAGGATGGAAGTTCAAATCTGTCCCTCCTTGATAGCTTACCTTACGATGGGCTTCGTTTGTTTACCTATAATAGCATAGCGGGACATGGATTGTAAACAGACTGAAAGCAATAAGGCAGCATAAAATCAAGTTTCGAGTATAAATCTCATAAAAATATAGATATCTGTCAGTATAAAATATGCAAAAATACGAACAAAGTATAAATAATCAAAATATTGTACTAAATAAAATAGCATTGTTCACAAGAAACAATGTATTTTGCATAATCACCTAAATAAAGTGGATATTCACCGGACAGTGATTACGATACAATAAATGTTGTAAATAGCATAAGGTCGGTTTGCAATCAATACACAAAACAAAATGGGAGGAAAAAGAGAATGATTAAGAAGATTATAGCAGTTCTATTGGCCGCGGTGATGGCAGCAAGTGTGGCTGCCTGCGGCACAAGCACTCAAACAGCCAGTGCGGCTCCGGCAGCTTCTGAAAAGAGCGGCGCATCCGCAGCAGCTTCGGGCACGGCTTCCGGCGAGGAAATTAAAATCGGTCTTTACGGTACCATCACAGGCTCTAACGCCTTGGCCGGTGAGATGATGGAAAAAGGCGGAGAGCTTGCAGTAAAAGAGGTCAATGCTGCAGGCGGAATTAACGGCCGTCCTTTGAAACTGATTGTTTATGATGACAAATCAGCCCCTGAAGGCGCGGTAAAAGCGGTTACAAGGCTGGTAGACGTTGATAAGGTGATCGCAATGGTTGGTTCTAACTCCTCTCCGAATATTCTTGCGGCAGCACAGATCACAGAGGCTGCCAAGGTTCTTCAGGTGGGCGGAGGCACAAGCCCATCTTACACAAATGCCGGATTTAAGTATATTTTCCGTGGCACTGCAAACGGAAATCTCCCAAATGCTGCAAGTGTAGATGCAATGAAGGAGATGGGCGTTAAGACAGTCGGAATCCTGAGTGTTGCCGCTGAGAATGGTAAATCCGGTGTTAAAAGCTATAAAGCACTGATGGGCGACAGCATTAAGGTTGTTGCTGAAGAAGTCTATCAGGCCACCGATACTGATTACACGGGACAAATTGCAAAAATTCTGAGTGCAAAGCCGGACGGGGTGCTGCTGTATGGTATGACCAATGAATGCGCACTTGCAATCAAACAATTCAGAAGAAACGGGTTTGCCGGTTTTATCTATGGCCCGGAGGCTCTCGGTGTTCCTGATCTGCGTAAGATTGCCGGGGATGCCGCCAATAATGTCATCTTTGGTTCCGGTGCCGTTGTTCCCGCTACGGTTGAAGACGCTTCCAACCCTGTTGAAAAAGAAATGTTAAAGGCTTTCGTTGCGGCGTATGGTGCACTTCCTGTATCCGATGTTGTTTACAGAGGGTATGACGGCGTTAAACTGATTGCGGAAGCGTTAAAAAATGCAAAAGACATTAGCAATCCGGAATCTATCCGTGAAGCATTCTTAAACATCAAAGGCTTTGCCGGTATTGGCGGTAATTATGATTTCTCCGATGGCTCCGGCGATGGCCTAAAACAAGCCCGCTCTTATATCATTCAGGACGGTAAAAATGTTCTGTTCTCTGAATGGAGAGTAAATAATAAAGACAAAAAGTAAACCGATTCAAGGGGCTAATCAAAAGAGGTGCTCTTTTGATTAGCCCCTCTTTTTTAATATGGGATACGGGTGGACACTACCGCATACAATCTTTGAAAATCCAATAGCTGCAAGTTTAAATACAATCCTGCAGTCCAAAAGAAAAGAGGAATACATATATGATCGTACAATTGATAATTGGTGCTTTGATGATAGGCAGTGTTTACGGCATAGTGGGGCTTGGCTACGGAATGATCTACAAAGCGTCCGGACTTATGACACTGGCACAGGGTGATATGTTGATGATCGGCTCATTTCTTGGCATCACCTTCTACAAGTATCTGAAATTCCCCTTTATCGTCTCTTTACTGCTTACCATGTTTATTATGTTCTGTCTGGGTGAGTTTATTGAACGTGCTATGGTTACCACATTGCTTAAAAAGGGTGCTGAACCCGTTTATATTATACTCTGCACTATCTCGGTTTCGATGATCCTTCAAAACTCGGCAATGTTTATCTGGGGCAGAAATTATCTTCAGTTTCCATCCCTGTTCAAAACAGCAACGGTCAAAATTTTAGGATATGATATCGTACCTGAAAATCTCCTGTGCCTCGGCGTAGGTATTCTTTGTATGGTTGCGATGCATTTCTTTATGACAAAATCAAAATTTGGCACTTCTATGAGAGCTGCCGCGCAGGATGAGACAGCGGCAAGCGCGCTGGGAATCAACGTTCCGGCAACAAAGGGCGCGGCGTGGGGAATTGCCTCAATGCTGGCAGGCGGTGTCGGGGTTGTAGTCGGACCTATCTTCGGTGTTTATATGTCCATGGGTGCTATGATCGGCCAAAAAGGATTTGCCGGCGCAGTTGTAGGCGGATATGGCAATATGTATGGCGCGATTGCCGGCGGTATGTTCTTTGGTTTTGTAGAAACGTTTATCTCCGCTTACGTTTCATCCAGCTATAAAGATCTTATCTCCTTTTCAGTCTTAATTATAGTTATGATCTTTATGCCAACCGGCTTATTTAAAGAGCAGGTTATGGAATAAGGAGGGGGAGAAAATAATGTTAAAAAAACTAAGGCAAAAAAGGATAAGCATAATCGTACTGCTTATTGTTGCTATCATCTGCGCCTTTATGCTGAAAGAGCGTTATCTCGCATTGGTTCTGTGCTTTATCTGCATCAATACGATTGCGGTTACCGGACTTGATATTCTGTTCGGATATACCGGTCAGGTATCATTCGGACATGCGGCTTACTATGCCATCGGTGCTTACGGCTCTACGCTACTTTCTATGAAGGCAGGGATTCCGCCCGCGATCAGTATTCTGATGGCCAGTCTTATTTCGATGGTTTTAGGCATGATTATCGCAATTCCGGCTGCAAAATTGGTGAAGCATTTTCTTTCGCTGCTCACCATCGCCTTTGGTCAGATGGTTTACATATTTATTTCGATTACAGATCCGCTGACAAATGGGTACTCCGGAATTATGGCAATTCCGCATATCAGCCTTTTCGGCTACACCTTTACAAGCAACCAAAGCAACTTTTTTCTGTTGCTTGCAATTACTATTCTGGTTTTGATTGCAAAAAACAGGATTATCAAATCCCGGGTGGGACGCGCGTTTATTGCGGTGCGGGAGAACACTCAGGCTGCAAACGGCATGGGTATCAACGTCCGCTACTATAAAATTATGGCGTTTGCCATCAGCGCTTTTTTAACAGGTCTTGCAGGTGCTTTGTACGCGCATCTGGTCTGCTTTATCAGCCCGGACAGTTTCACTAATACCACATCCAACCTGTTTATGACTATGCTGCTGTTTGGGGGGATCGGCTCTCTGGCAGGCCCTGTAATCGGGTCGGCAATTCTTGTTATTGTCACTGAGTTGATGCAGAGCTTTGTCGCCTACCAGATGCTCATTTACGCAATCTTTATTTTGGCTGTCCTGTTTTATCTGCCTAACGGCGTGATAGGAATTCTTGACACGTTCAGAGCCAAAGTGAAAAATAAGTTTGGAAAGAAGGCAGAGTAATATGCTGAAACTTGAGAATTTAACCGTTCAGTTTGGCGGACTTACCGCTGTCAACGACGTTACTACAGAAATTGAAAAAGGGGCCATTTTTGGACTGATCGGTCCAAACGGCGCAGGTAAAACCACCTGTTTTAATTTGATTACGGGTGTGTGCAAACCTACCAGCGGCAAAGTTATTCTCAACGGTAAAGAAATTCAGGGCCTCCCGCCCTATAAAATTAACGAACTTGGTATTGCAAGAACCTATCAGAACATTAATCTTTTTAAAAAGATGACAGTAATTGAAAATGTTATGGTAGGATGCCACACAAAAACGACTTCAGGACTTACCGCTGCAATTTTTAAGGTCAGAAAGCAACGCGAAGAAGAAAAAGCGATCATCGTAAAATGTATGGATATTCTGAAATTCATGGATCTTGCAGAGAAGGCGGATTATAAGGCAAGCAACCTTTCCTACGGTGAGCAGAGAAGGCTCGAAATCTCCCGTGCGTTGGCGAGCGACCCGGCACTGCTGCTGCTCGATGAGCCTGCGGCGGGCATGAACGGCAGAGAAAAGGAAGAGCTCACCCAAACCATCAAGAAGATCAGCCAGAAGGGCATTACTGTTTTACTGGTTGAACACGATATGAGACTCGTTATGAGCGTTACCAATATAATCTGTGTACTGAACTTCGGGAAAAAAATCGCATTTGGCTCACCGGAGTCCATTCAGAACAATGAGGAAGTTATTACTGCGTATTTGGGAGGTGGCCTGGATGTCTAAGGTTTTGGAGATTAAAGATCTAAACTTCCACTATGGTGAAATCCATGCGCTCAAAGGGATTTCTCTTGACGTGAACGAGGGGGAAATTGTAACACTCATTGGTGCAAACGGTGCAGGAAAGACAACAACCCTGCGTGCCGTATCCGGATTGCTTGGACACATTACTTCAGGTGAAATTCGTTTTATGGGCGAACGAATTGATGGGATCAGACCGCATAAAATCGCATCGCTCGGTTTGTCGCAGTGCCTTGAGGGACGACATATTTTTACAAATCTAACAGTTCGTGAAAATCTGAACATGGGTGCGTACCTTAGAAAAGGTTCCGATGTTAAAAGCGACATGGACTATGTTTACAGCTTATTCCCAAGGCTTCTGGAGCGCGAAAGCCAAAGCGCCGGCACGCTTTCAGGCGGGGAGCAGCAGATGCTTGCGGTTGGACGCGCGTTGATGCAAAAGCCAAGTCTAATCATGATGGATGAGCCGTCCCTCGGACTTGCGCCTATCATTATTCAGGGTATCTTCCAAATTATTAAAAAAATTAACAATGATGGCATGCCGGTACTTTTGGTTGAGCAGAACTCCAACGCGGCGCTTAAGGTTGCCGATAGAGGCTATGTCATTGAAACAGGAGAAATTGTGCTGACCGATTCGGCAGAAAAACTGCGCAATAATGAAGATGTTAAGAACAGTTATCTCGGCGCGGGGCACTAAGCTACCTTTGAGAACAGAATTCCGCCATTGACGGTTTAGGGGACTCAGTTGCGGATGCTCTGATGGAACGGGGCCGCTTCCCCATTAAAAAATTGGGCGCGCAGGACCAATCTGGCAAACCTACCATTATATTTGGATTAATCGGTACCAAATTCCGCATTGGTGCCGCTTTTCTCTTTTTGATGAAATTATAGATTATATTGAGGATTTTATAGTCCGACCATACTGCTATGAATAAAGTCAAGTGTTACTTTAATCATCATAATGACGAATCACTTGCACCAAAACAGAGACTCGCGGAACACGTGCTGTTTATGTGCTATTCGGGTCTTGTCACCCACACCAAAACAGTCTCGAAACTTAAATGTTTCGAGGCTTTTTTGCATCGCCTATTAATTTTGGGGGTTTGAAGTTTACGCTTAATTCAGCAAGTGAGATAAAAAATAAGCCCGGATCCCTACCCGAATCGCAGGGCAAATTTCGGAAAGGACATTGCTGTTTAAATTTCATTCATTTATAATGATAATATTCAGGAAAAGTTGTTATTTAACGCAAAATGATTTATAATGAAAAAAATATTATCTACCTGTGCATAGCATTGCACAGCGGGTTCTTTGGAGGAAGCCATGCGGAACAGATACTATAAACACGTTGGTAGGCAGATCGGTCGAACTGTGCGGGATGCTTTCCGTTCCGGTAACTTAGAAGATATTGGCCAGGCAATCGATAGCAGTGTTCAGGAGATTACCAGTGTTGGGAATGAAGTGCTGGAAGACCTGAAAAATGCCGGTCGGCGCCCGCCTTTTCCTTATGCACAAAATGAATCGCAGGGCGGCGGGGTTGCCCCAAATAACATGGGAGGCCGGCAGCCGAAGCCGCCGCCGGTACAGCCGGGGTATCAAAAACCGGTGGAACATTTCGCATTTCGCAACAGGATGCCGGGTAGCATTTCCGGCCTTGTTTATACGATTATCGGTTTAATCCTTGGAATACCGATGTTAATTTTGGACATCGTTGCAATCATCATTGGCGCAACCGGATATATTGTCTTATCGGATTTTGCCATAGCTTTTTCGATCCTAATGCCCTTGACACTGGCTGCTTTGGGCATGATGGGTTATGGAATTGTCCTGCGCCGCCGCGCACGCCGCTTTGCGCGGTACCGCGACGCAATGGGCAGCGCAGATTTTTGTACGGTGGCTAAGCTTGCAGAAACGGTCGGGGCAACACAGGAACGTACAAAGAAAGATCTTAAAAAGATGATCTCCAGTGGCGCCTGTCCTCAGGGGCATTTGGATCGCGGCGAGACCTGCTTTATGGTGGATAACAAAACATACAATGAGTATCTGGAAGCGGAACGGGAATATACCATCCGAGCAGAGGCTGCACGGGCAGAAGAACAAAAGAAACAGGTGGATCCGAAAGAGGCGGAACTTGAGGCTGTCCGAAAAGAAGGCAGCGGGTATCTGCAGCAGATTCGTGCCGTAAACGATGTCCTGCCGGGCGAAGTGATTTCCGAAAAGCTGGATCGGCTTGAAAACGTGGCGGAACGCATTTTTGAGTGTGTTCGTCAGCATCCCGAAAAATTGCCCGATATCCGCCGGTTTATGCGTTACTATATGCCCACAACCTTGAAACTGGTAAAGTCTTATGAAGAGTTTGAAACACAGCCGGTACAGGGTGAAAATATTACCAAGGCAAAGGAAGAGATTGAGCGGGCGCTGGATACAATCAACACAGCTTTTGAAAACTTGCTGGATACCCTTTTCGCTGATGATGCGCTCGACGTCTCTGCGGATATTTCCACTCTGGAGACCATGCTCAAACAGGAAGGTCTGACCGGCAGCGACTTTGCAAAAACGCCGGACGAAAGCAAACTTTTTTAAAAGAAAACCAAGTCATAAATTGGTATTGGAGGTTTACTATGAATCAGAACGAGACACCTGCTCTTGAGCTTACACTTGACCCGGCTCTTGAGCAGCCCATTTCCGCGCCGACTATCCTTGCACAGGCGGTTCCCGCACATGAGACAGCACCGGAACCGCAGCTTACGCTGGCTGAACAGAAAATGGTGGCTGATTTTGCCGCGAAGATCGACCTGACGAACAGCAATCAGATTCTGCAATACGGCGTGGGTGCCCAGAAAAAGATGGCCGACTTTTCTGAAAGTACGCTGGAGAATGTGCGCACAAAGGATTTGGGTGAAGTCGGACAGATGCTTTCCGGCGTAGTAGCTGAGCTGAAAAGCTTTGATGTCAACGAGGATGAAAAAGGTTTTTTTGCGCGCTTCAAACGCGGGGGCAACCGGATTATCGCGCTGAGAGCCCGCTATGCTCAGGCGGAAACCAACGTCAGCCAGATTTGTGACGCGCTGGAAGCGCATCAGGTGCAACTTTTGAAAGATATCTCCGTTCTGGACAAAATGTATGAGATTAATAAGACTTATTTTAAAGAGCTTTCCATGTATTTGCTTGCCGGGAAAAAGAAGCTTGAGCTGGTGCGTTCAGACGATTTGCCCGCCTTGCAGCAGAAAGCGCAGGTTTCCGGTTTGCCGGAGGACGCGCAGGCGGCAAACGATCTGTCCAATATGTGCGGTCGTTTTGAAAAGAAATTGCACGACTTGGATTTGACCCGCATGGTTTCAATCCAGATGGCTCCCCAACTGCGTCTGGTGCAGAACAACGACTTGATTATGAGCGAAAAAATCCAGTCAACGATTGTTAATACAATACCCCTGTGGAAAAGCCAAATGGTGCTGGCACTGGGCGTGGAGCACTCCACACAGGCAGCAAAGGCCCAACGTGAGGTTACAGATACGACTAACGCCCTGCTGCGCAAGAATGCTGATACGCTCAAAATGGCAACCATCGAAACACAGCGGGAATCCGAGCGCGGTATTGTGGACATCGAAACTCTGCAGCATACCAATGAAACACTCATCTCTACACTGGACGAGGTCATGCAGATTCAACAGGAAGGCCGCGAGAAGCGAACACAGGCTGAGCAGGAACTTAGAAAACTCGAGACTGATCTGAAAAACAAACTTTTGCAACTGCATTAAGTTCACTATTGGAATGCCCTGCAAATCCACTGATTTATTCGGCTCTTGATTGTTTGTAAACCGTTGAATTCATTGAGCTTGCAACATCAATATTTATAATCTACCGCAGCAACTGATCGAGTCTGCGTGCGGTTCATAATTCCCCACAATATGGGGGCCTTTTAATTTGCTTGTGGCGAAGCTTGCATCTTAATTGAGCAAATGACACAAATCAAAACCACCTACCGATAAAAAATTATTATCGGTAGGTGGTTTTTGTTATACCGGAAAGCCCAGCTTAGCTTTGTGCTTTATGGACTGATTCAAGAACTCTTTTTTCAACCATGAGTCATGGCGCTGGGCGTTCGCTCTATAAACGGCAAGGAATAAATAAGATCATAGAATAGTATTGAGCCAGACCAGCATTTCCCCCGGGGTGCGGTTGCACCAGTAACCATAAGGAATTGCAGTGAGGGTTACTTCTTCGATCATGGGCTTTGCTGCTTTATAAAGCTCGTCATTGTTCCAGTTCTCGTCACTGATTTTTTTTGCTCTGCAGGTAATTACGGTTGTGCCACCGAATAATGTTTCATCATAATGTTCTTCAAGCTTGGCAGAACGGCTGATGAACGCGGATGGCAGATTTTTAAAATTATCTGTTTCTTCCAGACAAAAGATTTCCGGTCCACGCACAATTGCAACTTTATTGCTGTCCGCACGTACATTTGGATTTGCACTCACCAGCTTTGCAGGCATGTCAAATGTAATATCAATTTGTTCGTCGTGCCAGCACCTTTTGATACAGGCATATCCTTTGTTTACGGAGTACGCTTCCGGTTTTCCACCGATTGCAATATGAAAATTTTCAGCGTAATCGGGAATGCGGATATGAATCGAGAAATCTGATACGCCTTTTGTTGTAACCTGTAAAGAAAGTGAAGATGACTTAGGAAAGTCGGTGACCAGTTTTAGCATGACGTCATTTCCGGCGATTTCTGTATGTAAATCATTTTGTATAAATAAGTTGATATACACATTTTCATCATCGGATGAGTATATATATTGCCCTAAAGATGTCAGTGTACGTGCCACATTGGTGGGGCAGCAGGCAATATCAAACCATTTTTGACGAACCGGCTTTACATGTTGCATGGCGGTATCTGCAAGGCAATTGTCCGGCCAGACTTCAAGCGGATTTACATAGAAATAGCGGTTGCCCTCAAGCGATATCCCTGAGCGGACGGTATTATACAGCGTACGTTCCACAACGTCAAAATAGGAAGCGTCCCGATTAATTTGCGCCATTCTTTTCCCGAAAAGAACTAATCCAATAGAAGCACAGGTTTCGGAATAGTTGCTGCTGTTCGGCAGATCATAATCCGCAGTGAATCTTTCAAGATGCGCCGAGGACCCAATACTGCCGGTAATATACATCCTTTTGTGAACAATATTATCCCAGATTTTTTCGCAGCACTTCAGCAATTTCTCATCTTCATAATAAAAAGCCAAATCAGCCATTGCACAGTACATATAGGTCCCACGCACCGCATGACCTTCGGCCGCTGTTTGTTCGCGCACTGGCTTATCTGATTGCGAGTAAACAGGATTGTAGTTGGAGAATTCAGGAAATATCTGTATATAGTTCGGCCTTTGCATTTCTTCAACAAAATAATTCGGCTGATGGCCGCGGGCATCAATAAAATATTTTGCGGTTTCAATATATTCCTTTTTGCCGGTGACATCGTAGAGCTTTATAAGGGCAAGCTCAATTTCCTGATGTCCCGGGTAACCGTGAATTTGATTTTCTTCAGTACCGAACACTTTACAAATCAGGTCGGCAAAGCGACAGACAATTTTGAAAAATGCTTCTTTACCGGTTGCATGGTAATAAGCGACTGCCGCTTCAATTAAATGACCTGCGGTATACAGCTCGTGCCCTTCCGTTAAGCTAATCCACCGCTTACCATGTTCTTTCAACGTAAAGTAGGTGTTAATATAGCCGTCGTCACACTGGGCGCGCCCAATTAAAGCGATTACAGCATCTGCGGTTTTTTCCAGTTCTGGATTTGGGGTTGTTTCGAGGCTGTATGCTACTGCTTCCAGCCATTTGGCAACATCGGAGTCTGAAAAAACAACACCTTTTCGTTCCCCTTTTAACTCACCGGCTGCGATTTTGAAATTTTGTAGGCAATAGCTTGGAGCTGCATCTTTTTCCTGATCGTTTAAAATTTTCCACTGATATGGCAGGACCACGTCCGGAACAAGCTTTGTGTATTTATTCCAGTAACAGTCGTCTATTTTCATAGCTTTTAATGGGAACGAGTGCAGTCTCTTGTTAAGCATAGTAGTATATTCCTTTCAATGTATGACCTATTAATTAAACGTTTAATTAATTTTTTATAAAAAATTCAGTGAAAACAAAGTTACAACGTCAGTATTATAGCATAGTAATTTCAAGTTGAAAAATCTAATTTATGCCATTATGTTAAACTGTGTCGCATATACGTTTAATATCGCTGATTATCTTCTGATTTCATCTATTTTTAAAAAATAAATAAAATTATAATTTTTATTTAACGTTTAGTATAATTAATATGCACAATAAATAAAGAAGATAAGATAAATTTACTCAAAAAAATAAAATACTTCACGCAATTGGTATTAAAGGTATAAATTCATGCTCGCTTTTATAAATTTTATGATATAATAAGTAAAAGGATTAAGTTCGGCAAGGATATGGTGATAAAATGACAACAATAAAAGAGATCGCAAAAGAGGCTAATGTTTCGGCTGCAACCGTTTCGAATGTTTTGAATGGAAAAGGCGGGGCAAGCGAGGCAAAAGCCAAGGAGATTAAAGGAATCGCCCAAAAACTGCACTATACGCCGAACGTACTGGCACAAAATCTGAAACAGAAGCGTTCCAACACAATCGGAATTATTACCGAAGACTTAACCGTTTTTAATACACCGGATATTGTGGATGGAATCGATTCCTATTGCGAAGCGCACGGCTTTGACATCATCATGGGCAATATGCGTTTGTTTAAGCGTTACAACAATGATTTTACCGACACCGAAAAACATCAGTATTTGCTGAATGAAGTTGTAGAGTCCATGCTTTCCAAGCAAGTGGAGGGAATTATCTATGTTGGCTATCACTGCCGTGAAATCACTTATATGCCTGCCAGAAGGACGGTACCGCTGGTATATGCATACTGCTTTGCGGAGGATCAATCAATCCCGTCTGTCATCTATGATGATGAGAAGGCAGCCTATGATGCTGTTACTCTGTTTATTCGAAATGGGCATAAAAAAATCGGTCTTATCTGCGGACCGATGACGAGCTTTCATACGCAGGAAAGGCTGCGTGGTTACCAACAGGCCTTGTTTGACAACAATATTCTTTATGACAACAGAATTGTCCTTTTTGGGGACTGGGAACGCCAGTGCGGCTATGATAATGCTCAAAAGCTGGTGAATTCCGGTGTTACCGCTGTTTTTTCGCTGAATGACAGGATGGCAGGCGGTGTGTTTGATTATTGCTTGGAGCACAATATGACCGTGGGGCGTGATTTATCGCTCATCGGGTTTGATAATCGTGAGATCAGTCTGGCTTATCGTCCTCAGCTCTCAACGGTTGCTTTGCCATTGGCCGAAATCGGCGAGAAAGCCGCGCAAATTGTGATTAATGAAATTTTAGGCAAAAAAAATGATGAAATTCATTTTAAAATGCCCTGTAACCTTCTTGAAAGAGGCTCTGTAAATGCAATTGAAGATTGATTTTTGTGCATTATCACATCGATTAAACGTTTATTATAGTTTCAAAATTAAACAAAATTTTAAAACTATAATAAACTGATCAATCTTGAAAATCACCTGAAATTTATGAATTATTTTACAAATTCTATAGAATATTGAGCTAAACTTACATTTATTTATGAAAAACTATTGACATTTGAATTTAAAATTATTACTATTAACGTAGTGGAAAAATTGTATAGGTTTTTGGCTTCACACATTTGGCTTTTGCCAATTTATTTTTTAAATTTTACTTAAACGTTAAACAAAAATGCCGCGTGATTTGTAAATCAGGGAAAAAGAGTAATATCTGCGATAATTATGATAATCGTTCGTTTACATTGTATTTTTATCTGCGGTTCTTTTGAAATCTTTCAGCTTTGAAATTTAATTAAGAGCGCAGGTAGATATAAATATTTATCACAATTGGAGGAATTGAAATGAAAAAGCAAGTCCTTGCAGCAGCCCTGTGCTTAGCAATGATATCAACAACAATGGTTGGATGCGGTTCAGAAAAAACCGCTTCCATGGCAGGATCTTCAGCGGTAAGTGCCGCCGGCAGCGACGAGAAGGTTACCATTACTTATGCTCAGTGGGGCAATGACACGGAGACAAAGGCTACGAAGGCTGTCGCCGATAAGTTTAATGCTTCTCAGAATCACATCAAAGTCGAAGTAATGCAGATTGATCATGAGAGCTACATAACCAAACTGAATGCCATGGCCACTGGGGGCCAACTGCCTGACACCGGCATCATGAGCGAAGCCGGCGTTCTTACCTTTGCAAATAACGACATGCTGTATGATATTTCCAAAATGTATGATCAAAGCGAGGCAAAGCCGCTGGAGAGCCTGACCTTTAAACACAACGGAACCCCGGTTGCCTATTCCGCCGCCAACGAAGTTTTGAATACTTGGTATAACAAAGACTTGTTGGAAAAGATTTGCAAACAACAGGGACTGAAGGTGGAAGATTTTACGCCCCCCGCCAGCGCGGATAAAGCATGGACCTGGGACGAGTTTGTGAAAGTGGCAAAAACACTGACGATTGACAAAAACGGCAAAAATGCCAACGACCCAAAATTTGACCCGAAGAATATTGCTGTATACGGCTGCTCTGTCAACACCCTGCCCTGGCAGATGGAAGTTTGGGCGCTTTCCAACGGCGGCGGCTATTACTCTGCGGACGGCAGCAAATGCACCATTAATGAGGATGCCGCAACCCAAGCAATCCAGGCGGTAGCCGACTTGTATTTGGTTGATCACTGCGCACCGCAGCCCAGCGCGTCCAGTACGGCGCTCAGTACCTCTCTCGGTACTGAAAAAGTTGTTATGGCCACTGACGGTGCCTGGAATGTAGGCACCTATCTTGGTCCGGACGCTAAATTTAAATACGGCGTAGGCGTTCTTCCCTACTTCAAGAACAAAGTCACCATCTGCACCGGCGGCCCAAATGTTGTGTTCGCTACCACCAAACACCCGGAAGAGGCAATGACTTGGCTGAAATGGTACGCACAGGAAGAGAATTCCTGGGATTTGATTAAGGCCGGCACATGGATGCCCATTCTTGATTCATGGTATACAGACACTGAGAAAACAAATAAATGGATTGACAACGATAACTATCCGGACCATGATATGTACAAGAGCGCTGTAGTGGATTACGCGCGAAACAATTCGAAATCTACCGCATGGTACTATGTCAGTGGAACCGATGTGTTCAACACCACGCTGGACACAGTGCTCTCTCATATCTGGACTGGCAACATGACCGCGAAGGATGCGCTGACTAAGTATTACCCCGACCTGAACGACGCGTTTGAAAGCGGTAAAACTAAGTAATATGTTTAAAAGCAGTTAATGCTTATATGAATTCAACTAAGTCATGTTGGGGTACTGGCTCATCAGGAACTGGCACCCCAATGCGGCTTCATGAAAAGGGGGCCTAATTATGGCAAAAAGAACACAGGGCAGTGCAGAAGTGATATTACATTCTGGCACTGCATTAACAGACAAACCCCATAAAGCAGCGGGCAGGGGAATAAGACAGAAGAAGGAATCTACAATCGCATACCTTTGTCTGATTCCCGTATTCCTGGGGCTCTCAATCATCAGTTATATTCCCACCGTTTCGGTCTTTGTATTGAGCCTGTTCGACTGGAACGGGCTATCCTCACCGAAATTTGTGGGTTTTGCAAATTTTGTCAAAATTTTTACCCGTGACATGTATTTTTATGATTCCCTGCGTGTTACAGTAGTTTATGCGTTCATGGCGGTACTGTGGTCACTGCTGTATTCGCTCATTATTGCGCTGCTGCTGAACCGCAAAATACCTGCGCGCCCGTTTTGGCGCGCCATCTTTTTTATTCCGTATTTGCTGCCTGCTGTGGGTGTGTTCACCGCATGGCGCTGGCTGTACGAGGTCAACTACGGCCTTA
>Ga0366769_1016_pt1 | contig 26002 bp, 23 predicted proteins | sample BONcelHN113001C8_FD_207053 | JGI IMG/M metagenome (GOLD analysis project Ga0366769, IMG submission 207053) | Enriched cells from coal bed in the Powder River Basin, Montana, United States - BONCAT cells N11 rep2 HSBNCT.N11.300.1.C8 ...
GATTTCCGCAGTCGGCCTGTGCTGGGAAGAAGTAAAAGGCCGCACAAAGGGTGAACTGATGGAACTGATGACGGAGGCGGTAAAAGCCACCGTGGCAAAGCTTTATGCGGCCGGAAAGATTGACGGCATAATGGCTGCGGGCGGTCTTCAGAATACCACCGTGGCGACTGCCGCCATGCAGCTGCTACCGATTGGTTTTCCAAAGGTGATGGCCACAACGGTTGCCAGCGGAAAAAAGGAATTCGGCCCCCTCGTCGGCACAAGGGATATCGTGCTGATTCCGTCCATTTCCGACTTTACGGGAGAAAATATTATTACACGAACTATTATGATCAATGCCTGTTCCTGCTGTGTGGGTATGGTGAAATACGGCGGAAAACCGATTCAGAAAAGCGAAAAGGTTGTGGTCGGGGTTTCCCTGATGGGAATTACCAATACCGGCGCATGTTCCGCGATTAATGAACTGGAGCGCTGCGGACTGGAAGCAATCGGGTTCCATACGACGGGCGTTGGCGGAACGGTCATGGAACAGCTGGCGGAAGACGGCTTTATCAACGGGATTTTAGATATGACCACACACGAAATTGTGTCGGAATTTTTTGGCGGCGGTTTCTCCTATGGTGCAATGGAACGCCTGGTCAGACCGGCCCGTCTGGGAATCCCTCTGGTGGTATCCACAGGTGGGTTGGACTTTATCGATTATGCAAAAACAGAATTTCCCCCGCGGATGAATGAGCGGATTTATAACATGCATAATGCCACTTATGCGCATATCAAGATTTTACCCGACGAGGCACAGAAAATCGGTGAAATTGTTGCGCAGCGCTTAAACATGGCATTCAAGGGAGTTACTCTGCTTATTCCCACAGAAGGTATGCGAAAGGATACAAGGCCAGGGGAAAAACTTTTTAATAAAAATGTGGATAATACGTTAATTCAGGCAATTACGGGTCATGTCGGCAAAAATGTTAAAGTTCAGTATCTGAAGGGCAACCTCAATGATGCGGACTGGGGTGTGCAGGCTGCTCACGCCATGATTGACGAACTGAAAAGAAGGGGTAAGTTCAGTGCAGACTTAACCTATTAGGGGGAATTTTATTCATGAAGTATGCAGAGTATCCATATGGACGGCCGGAAGATCTGGCCGGGGATTATATTGTTGCAACCTATTTAATGTTTGGTGCCGACTGTGAAAACGCCCTAAAAAAAGCAGGCAACTTTGCCGTAGGGCAGACGGTTGGAACTTGGGTTGCCGTACCGGGCGTTTCGGACGATATGGTCGAACGCTATCAGGGGAGAGTGATTTCACTGTACCCGGTTTCCTGCGGGGAAGAACAAACCTTTGTCCTGCGCGTTGCGTTCCCGCAGGTGAACTTTGCAGGCAGCTTTACAATGATGATGACAGCGCTTGTCGGAAACGATGTTTCTACCGCGCTGCAGACCAAGCTGATCGATCTTGAATTTTACGGAAATGCCCTGTCGTCATTTCCGGGGCCGTCGCAGGGAATTCATGCACTGAGAAAACTGACGAACGCGTATGACCGGCCTGTTGTGCTTAACATGATCAAACCCTGTACGGGTTTTTCTCCAAGGGAAGGCGCAAAGCTGTTTTATGCATCCGCCTGCGGTGGAGTCGACCTAATAAAGGACGACGAGCTTTTGGGCAGCCCGTCTTACAACAATGTGGCGGAACGCATAGCGGCGTACAGCGAGGCGGCAGAGAGCGCGTATGAACACACCGGAAAACGAACCGTTTATATGCCGAATATTTCCGGTTCTCCGCAGAAAATGCGGGATAACGCCAAAGCAGCCATACAAGCGGGCGCCAAAGCCTGCCTCGTCAATTTTGTGTTCGGCGGAATGGATTCGCTTGCTGAAATCTGTGAGGAATTCGGGAAAAGTCTGTTTATTATGGCGCATTATGCCGGGGTCGGCGTTATGAGCTGGGCGCGCGGGGGAATAGCAAACCGGGTGTTTTTGGGCCTGATTCCCCGTTTGGCAGGTGCTCACGCGGTTATGACTATGTACCCGAACCGGCAGGATACGGCCGCAATGCTGGATTTTTATCAGACCGTGCAGGCGCAGAACCTGGCTCTTGGCGCAATCCGCCCTTTGGTCACCACGGTCGGCGGAGGGGTTACTCCGCTGAATCAGGAGATCTTGCAGAAAGAGCTGGGCAGCGACATCATCATCGGGATCGGCGGTGCAATTCAGGGACATCCCATGGGAACTACCGTTGGCGCACAGACCGCGATGACGGCCGTTCAGGCAACGGCAAGCGGAATACCGCTGCAGACAGCGGCGGAAAGCTGTGAAGGATTGAAAACAGTATTTCAATTATGGAATAAATAAGGGAGCGTATTATTATGAAGACAATCGTCATCGGGTGTGACAATGCGGCGGTGTCAATGAAAAACATGCTAATCGATTTTTTGAAAAGCAAGGGGGTAACGGTGGAAAATGTGGGCTGTGACTCAGCGGATGATCTCACATATTACCCCAATGTTGCCGAGCGGGTTTGCCAAAAAATTATTGAAAGCAATTATGAAAAGAACGGAATTCTGGTCTGCGGTACCGGGATCGGCATGTCCATTACCGCCAACAAATTCAAGGGAATCCGTGCGGCAGTGTGCCATGACAATTTTTCTGCGGAGCGTTCCAAACTGAGCAACAATGCCAATGTGCTTTGCATGGGCGAGCGTGTAATCGGGCATGAGCTTGCAAAAAAAATTGTCAGCGAATGGATCAGCCTTTCTTTTAAGGACGGAGGCTCGACCCCAAAGGTTAACGCAATACTGGAAATAGAAAGGAAGAATCTGAAATAGTATGGCAAGGTTGGATAAGCTGTATCTTGGTACAAATACAAAAATGTACAAGACCATTTTCGACACGGTTGACTTTCTTACCAGGCTTGACACATTGACTTCCGACATTGACCGCGAAAAATTGGAACTGTTTGTGATTCCTTCGTTTACTTCCCTGGAAGCTGCACGAAAATGCATTCCCGCAAATAAAATCAGTCTTGGCGCGCAGAACATGTGCTGGGAGGACAGCGGTCAGTTCACGGGAGAAATCTCCCCGGTGATGCTGAGGGAAGTCGGCGTCAAAATTGTTGAGATAGGCCATTCCGAGCGCAGGCACATACTGAGGGAAACCGATTCTGAAGAAAATAAAAAAGTTCTGACGGCACTGAGCCACGGCTTTACCGCTCTGCTTTGCATTGGGGAAACGGAGGAGCAAAAGGAGCTTGGCATGTCGGATGAAGTGCTTCGAATCCAGTTAAAAGCCGGGCTGCATGGTGTTGCCCCGGAACAGGCCGAAAATCTTTGGGTGGCTTATGAACCGGTATGGGCGATCGGTGTAAACGGAAAGCCGGCCAGTAAAGAGTATGCCGACGAAAAGCACGCGGTCATTAAGCAGACATTGACGGAATTATTCGGGAAAGAGGCCGGCGGTGATATTCCCACCCTTTACGGGGGCAGTGTCAATAAGGAAAACGCGGAGGGCCTGATTGAAATGCCGCATATCGACGGTTTGTTCATCGGAAGAAGCGCATGGGATGCGAAAAATTTCAATGAAATCATTCGGCGGGTATTCCCTTTGTTTTTTAATCGGGAAGATAAAGAAAGAGAGGCAATGTAAATGGAAGACTTGCAACTTTTAAAAGAGCAAATGGTTTTGGCGTCCAAAAGGGCTTATCACAGGGGAATCCAAACCGGCAGCGGCGGAAACATCAGCGTCAGGGTACCCGGAAAAGACCTGATGATTGTAAAAGCCAGCGGAAGTTCGTTTGAAGACAGCACGGTGGACGGCTTTTTGATTACGGATTTTGACGGAAACCTGGTGGAAGGTATCGGAAAGCCAACTTCTTTGTATTTGGTGTCACAACTTGCAATTACGGCAATTGTTTTCATCATTGCTATGGAAAGTCCTTGAGCCGGATAAATATATGTGTGCGGAGACAGTAAATTCTGCCTCCGCCAATCATATATTCCCAGGCGGCAGACTTTCGGTTGCCTCCTTTGTTCCTATTTCGCCAAGCCGATGACCGGTGTTTTTTTGATGCGATCCAGCATGGTAATATCATGGCAGAGCAATAAGTGGTCGGAGTCCATTGCTCTCGCCTTCTGGTATTCAATGCTCTTCCAGGATTCCACAATATTGTAGAATCGGCCGGGAGGTGTAATGTTATAGTGCAGTTCCGGAACCGGGTTCAGGTTTCCGAGCACGAAGACGGAATCGCCGGCACAAATGTAGCTTGTTCCGTCCGCGCAGTCAATTTCAACCGACTGGTGCCCCGGGGAATGGCCGAAGGATTCAAATACCCTTACACCGGGCATAATTTCCGTTTCGCCTTCTACCGTATGCATTTTCCGCCCCGCAAACGGAGAAACAATGCCTAACTCGGGCGCTTCATAGGACTTGTAATACAGCGGAATCGGGTCATTTGCGAAGTCCCATTCCCTTTTATTTACGAAAAGTTCCGCATTGGTGAATTTCTCCATATAGAATATATGGTCCCAGTGCAGATGGGTAAATACAACAATGTCGACATCGCTCGGTTTATAACCGACTGTTGCAAGCATGCTTTCAATATCCTGACCGGGATCCTGCCAGGAACCCGGATGATGATATTTATTGGCTCTTTCCGTATCCGACATGCCGGTGTCCACCAGCAGCAGCTTATCGCCACCCTCAACGAGATAAGTAAATACCGGAAGGGAAACTTTTTCATTGGCGTTGGGAATGTTTTTAAGATAGGGCGCCGCAGAAAAATGATAGTGGTACTGAAGCGGAACAGTCGGAACATATCCCGTGTTCAGTGGTCTGATTGTTAAATTGGACATTAACATCTTCCTTTACATTTTTTTACAATATATAGTAAATTTATATTGCATTCGTTATATGATGGATTTTTCTTTCGCAAATCTTTTATAGGCATCAAACAGGACCATTGCGATAATGACAAATCCGGCTACGATTGGCTGTGCATAAGAAGAAATTCCTAAAAGATTCATAATGTTTACAAGTACGGTAAGAATCAGCGCGCCGATAATGGTCCCGCTTATGCTGCCTTCGCCGCCGAGCATGGAGGTTCCCCCTATGACTACGGCCGCCACGGTCTGCAAGCCGTAAGCGTCACCCATTGCAGTATCTGCGGCATTCAGTCTGGCTGTCATCAGCAAGCCCGCAATCGCGGCACATACGCTGCACATTACAAAGGTAAGGAACAAAGTCCGTTTTACGGGCACTGCAGAATAACGTGCGGCGTCGGCATTGGAACCGAGAGAATACACGTCGCGCCCGAAGGTGGTTCTCTGCAGCAAGACATAAGCAATGAGTACAATAATGGCGGCAATGACGACTACAACCGGGAAAATCGCAATGTAGCCGGTACCGAGCCAGGTAAAGCCCTTGGGCAGATTATAAATAACTGCACCGTTCATTACCATGATTGCAAGACCGCTTGCAACCCAGTTGGTTGCATAGGTGGCCACGAAACTCGGAAGCTTAATCGTCCCTACCAGAAATCCGTTGAAACAGCCAAATATCACTCCCATTCCGATTCCGATCAAAAATACAACCGGAATCGGAAACTCCGCTTTCAGCAGTTGGGCACACAGACAGCCGATCAATCCGGAGGTGGCGCCGACCGAAAGATCAATTTCACCCGTTAGGAGCACTGCCGTTAATCCCGTACTGAGAATCAGAAGGACGCTCGCCTGACGAAGAATCGTAATTACATTGTCCAAAGACCTGAAATTGCTTGAAATCAAAGAGCACAATACAACCAGAGCACAAAGCCCGATAAAGCTGTAAAAAGAACTGGAGTTCCGGAATTCCTGTAATTTCTTATTCATATGCATTCCTCCAATTCTTCCCATACCGCCGTGCACAGCAGTCCAGAATAATTGCAGTAAGCACGATGGAGCCGATGAGTGCATTCTGATAAAGCGCGTTTACTCCCTCCACATTCAGGCCGTTCTGTAAGATTTTAATCAAAAATACGCCGAAAATCGTGCCAACCAAACTTCCCTTTCCCTCAATAAGCGAAGTTCCGCCCAACAGCACCGCCGCCATTGCTTCGAACTCCCACCCGATCGCAACGGTCGGCTGACCGGATTCGACCCGGCAGGCGGTGATCAGACCGGCGATTCCCGCCAACAGCCCGGCATATGCATAGGTTTTAATCAGGCTTTTGTTAATGCTGATGCCGGCAAGCGTCAGTGCCTCTGAATTTCCTCCAAGGCCAATGATATTTGTTCCGAACTTCGTTCTGTACAGCATGACCCACGTTACGCCAAAGACGGCCGCCGCAATCCACACCGGCAGCGGAAGGAACAGAATTTTAGTTTCCGAAACAAACAGGAAAATATAACTTGAAAAATAAACCGACGCCCCTGCGGTGATTAGAAGGGTAAACCCATTGGTTATGTACTGTGTACCTAACGTTGCTATAAAAGGCGAAATTCTTCCGTTTCCGATGATAACTCCGTTTACGATTCCAATCATCACGGTGGCAGCAATGGAAATCACTGCGCCCGCCAGCAGCGGAATACCGCTGTTTGCCATCAGAATCCAGATTACCGTGCAGAAATTGACCTGCGCGCCCAGGGAAAGATCCACGCCCTGAGTAAGAATAACCAGCGTCTGCGCAAACGCCAGAATAAGAATTGGAACTGACTGAATCAGAATATTAGTGATATTGCTCCACGCAAAATAATCCGGAATGGTTATGCTAAATATGATGACCAGCATCGCCAGCATCCACACAACAGGAGGCAGTTTTTGAACTGAGCGAAGAAAACCCCACTTATTTTTCATTGTTCCCACCTCCAACTCCCAACATCCACGAGCCGATCTTATCCGCTGAGCTTTCACCGCGTTTAGACTCGCACCCGATGACGCCTTCATGCATGATGTAGATTCTGTCGCTCATGCCGATTACTTCGGGAAGCTCAGAAGAGATCATCAGAATCGCTTTTCCTTCCGAGGCCAGCTTATCCATGAGTGTGTAAATTTCCATTTTCGCACCGACATCAATGCCGCGGGTCGGTTCATCAAAGATCAGAATATCCGTTTCCGCGCTCAGCCATTTGGCAAGCACCACTTTTTGCTGATTTCCGCCGGAAAGCTGCTTGCACGCTTTCAAAACATTAGGTGCGATGATTCTAAGATCGTTTTTAAATCCCTCCGATATGCTATACATCCTGCTTTTGTTGACAAAGAAACCCGGGAAATACTTTTTTAAGCTGACCGCCATAATATTCCATGCAATGGAATCTTTCAGCGCAAGCCCCTGTCTTTTTCTGTCTTCCGGGACCAAGCCAACCCCTTTTCTCACCATCTGCACCGGAGACTTCGGTAAAACTTCCTTCCCATTTACCAGAACGGCACCGGACTTTATGGGGTCAATGCCGAAAATCAAATTGATCAGTTCCGTTCTTCCGGCGCCAACCAGCCCCGCCAGGCCGACAATTTCGCCCTTGTTCACCACAATGCTGACATTTTTGACTTTTTCGGCCTTGTCGCATAGGTCTTTTGTTTCAAGCGCCACGCCCGTGTGAGGGTTGGGCGTGCGCTTGTAAACCTGAGAAATATCCCGGCCAACCATCATGTTGACCAGTTCTTCGTTTGAATAATCCTTGATTCCGACGGTTGCTATTTTCTTACCGTCCCTCATAACTGTAATACGGTCACCGATCAGGGGGAATTCCTGCATGCGGTGTGAAACATAAATAATGCCGATTCCTGCCGCTTTCAGTTTATGTATCTGTACAAACAGCGAATCGACTTCGCGCTGTGACAATGTGGCGGTCGGCTCATCGAATACGATGATTTTGGGATGGAACGAAAGTGCTTTCGCAATTTCCACCATTTGCTGTTCTGCCACACTCAGCATTTTGACCGGTGACTTCACATTGATATATTCGCAATTCAATGTTTTCAGCAGGTCGGCCGCTTCCCGTTCCATCCTTTTTCGATCAATCAGCCCAAATTTGGTTCGGTATTCTCGATTGATAAAAACATTCTGGGCAACATTAAGCCAGGGAATAAGCGTAAATTCCTGATAAACGGCAACAATTCCTTTGGCGAGGGCATCTTTTGTACTGTTGAAATTCATTTTTTGGCCCTGAAAAGAAATGGTGCCTTCATCCTGTTTATAAGCACCCAAAATAACCTTTGCCAGGGTGCTTTTTCCCGCTCCGTTTTCGCCGACTAAAATATGTACTTCACCGGCCCGCAAATCAAAATCGATATTATCCAGCGCTTTTACTCCCGGGAACTGTTTTGTAATACCGGTGGCGGTTAATATCGGATCGTTCATTTTCTCACTCCTTCGCATTAAACATTGCCGAAAAAATTATTTCACTTTCCACCATGCTGAGGTGTTTGAGTACTCCTCTACATTTTCTTTTGTAATCAGAGGCTTATCATTTTTGGATGGGAAGGGAACAAAATCCTTCGGAGGCTTTGTCCCGTCGTTCAGGAACTGGGTAAGATAAGTCGCCGCAAGATAGCCCGAACCGAACGGATCGGTATTGTAGCTTACGACCATGTCGCCGCTTGCAATTGCCGCGCTTGCATCGGAGCTGCCATCAAATCCGCCGACGGCAACATTGGTCAGGCCAGCGGACTTAAGTGCCTGAATGGCGCCCAGCGCGCTTTCGTCGTTGCATCCGATAATGGCATTTACGTCTTTATACTTCTGCAGCAGATTTTCCGTAACGTTCATGCCTTCGGTTCTTTTAAAATTGGCTGTCTGAGAAGCTACAACTTTAATGTCGGGATATTCCTTGAGTGCTCTGTTAATGCCGGCAAGTCTTTCCTTTGCGTTCTGTGCACCTGCAGGGCCTTCCAGAATAATCATCTGGCCTTTGCCATTGATTTTTTCTGCAATTTGTTTTCCTACTTCATATCCGGTTTCTTCATAATTAACGCCGGTTCTTAAGAAAGTCGGTTCCGCAGCCGGCGTTCCGATGGTTACGACCGGAATGTTGGCCTCTTTCGCTTTGCGGATACCGGGCATAATGCCGTTAGAATCCACACACTGAATAATAATGCCGTTTACTTTTTTCTGGATCATATCCTCAATAATTTTTACCTGCTCTTCTACGCTGTCCTGTGTTGCGGGAGCCATAAGAACGGATTCAAAACCTTCGTCCGCGCCGGCTTTTTTCACGCCTTGAAGCTGGCTGAGCATGTATGGGTTCGTAGAGTTTTTCACAATGCAGGCAATCTTGTATGTCTTTTTCGCCTTAACCGTAGTGGCTATCTGACTTCCAATTCCTGTGGTAGGCAATGTAACCGCGCTGGATGCGTCGCCTGATGCAGATGCGGTGCTCTGACTTTCGGCAGGGCTGGCTGCGCTGTTGGCTGCAGGTGCCGCGCTTTGAGTGGTTTGCTGAGGAGCTGAACATCCCGAGAACACTGAGAACGTAAGTGCTATCATGACCAATGCTGCTAATACCTTTTTCATTTTTTTCCTCCACTTTCGTTTTAGGATATTGGATCCAAAATCACATCCTGGAATCAGTATAGCTCGAACGTCCCTTAATGTCAACATTTTTTATCAAATATATCCAAAGTTTTTGTGCTACCAATACAAAGCACTGCCAGAAGCTAAGAAAGAACAACCTCGAATGCACAAAATCGACATGAAAAAACCGCAACAAACTGCGCGGGAATGCAGTCTTTTGCGGTTTTGTTTTTGAATGTTTAAACGGATTTTATTCTTAAGCTCCCCCCTCCATATTATGTGGCAGCGTGCTTGCCGCTTGATAACCTGATAAAGAAACCGAATAGCAGATACTCAGACTACTTCCACATTCAGATTTGCGGCTCGGTATTTTTCTACAATATCCATGGGTGCGTTTTTGTCGGTGATTAGAAGGTTCAGGTCCCCCTTACCGGCAAAAGACGCAATAGAGACGTTGTCCAGCTTCGTATGGTCAAGCAGAGCAATTCTTGTTTTCGCCCGCTGGATCATAAGCTTTTTCAGACCGGCTTCATAAATATTAAAATCCGTCAGCCCTGCATCCAGGGAAAAACCCTGTGCCGAAACAAAAGCAATATCGATGTTGATTTCACTGAAGAGATCTTTTCCAAGCAGCCCTTCCACCGACCCCGAATTTTTTGTCACGATACCCCCAGCCATAATGACCGTGATATTCGGCTTATCCTTCAGCGTCATCATTGTATAAATGCCGTTCGTGATTACGGTAAGGCGGTCAAATTGGTCAAGAGAATTTGCCAATGCCAAAGCAGTGGAACTTGCATCCAGTATAATGCACTGACCATTGTTGATATGCTGCAGCGCGGCTTGGCAAATTTCCGCTTTTTCCGTACTGTTTTTACGCTCTCTGGAATGAAAGTTAACAATATTGCTGTCATTCTCGGCTAAGACCGCCCCGCCGTGTATTCGCCGGAGCAAGCCGTCTTTTTCCAGTTTCAGCAAATCATTGCGTATCGTACAGGCGGAAACGCCAAAGAACTGACTCAGCTCATCTGTTGTAACTCGTTTTCTATCTTGAATCAGGGAAAAAATTTTATTGCTTCTTTCAAACGCTAAAATATTGCATCATCCTTCCAAAGGCCTCTGTCACTAATTGCTGATTATTATTATATACTCGTTTTGGAAAAAGACAAGAAAATTTCTTATATTAATTATATCGTTTTAATAAAATATGATAATAAACGATAATTATATAATAATATATTTTAATAAACGTTAACGAAATGATAAAATATCTTGATAATTGATAAAAAATAGCGTAATATAAAATTACAAAGCAGAAACCTTCCTGTTTCTCTTTGAAAATATGAATGAACAGTATGATTTTACCCGTACTATTTTCAGACAAACTATAAGGGAGGGAATGTTAAAATGATGAAGGTCGGAGCAGTGGCCGATCGTTTTGCCGATGCTGCATCGTTTGGTATATCGCTCGCAAAAACGGGAGCCCGAACAGCAGTAATCTTTGATGCGACTGCCGCTGAAGACGAGCATATGCGCAGATTCGACGCGGTTTCTGTCAGTGCGAATCTGAATTCCTTTTCGCATGAGGAGGTATTCCACAATTACAGCGCTGCAGCAAAAATACTCAAGGAATTCGGTGTACAGCAGCTTTCTTTAAAGATTGACCCAATCCCCGGCAGGGAAACCTTAACAAAGATCAGAGCAATGCTTGATGTGCTTGGCGGCGATTCCGTCGCCATTGTGGTCCCGCTCGAGTCGGAATTCATCCCCGCCGCAGAAGCAAATGATATGGCCGAACGCATTAACGAATCCAAATTGAAGGTCTGCCACATCGGCGCAGAAAACCTGATTCTGGGTAAAGAGCAAATAAAAAAGGCGCTCATTTGGCGCCGACAGGAGAAAAACAGGATTCTTATCATGGATGCCGTCACGAAGGAAAACATGGACGAAGCCGCCTTAGCTGTTGCAGAACTCGACTGGAATGTATTAATCGTTGATTCCGGCGTATTTACTGCAAAGTTTGCGTACCGAAAAGGACTGATTTTAAATCCGGCATCAGCAAAAGTGGGAACAGTCATTCCAAAAGAGGGTGGAACTGCGCTGGTCATAGACGGAAGCACCTCCCCTGTCACACAAAGACAAATGGAAGTTTTATTCGCTCACAATGATGTGGACCATATTGCCGTAAATACCGGATTGCTGACGAAGTCCGATGAAAATGCGGAATATGAAATCAGGAGAGTAGCAAGAAGCGTCACAGAAGCCATTCATTCGGACAGGCCGCCACGCACTATGGTTGTGGATACTGTGCTGTGCGGCAAAATTCTTGATCTTCCGGCGGAAGATCATAAAAATCATTTCCAAAGGGGATCGTGTGCATACAACATTAAAAATTCTCTGGGAAGAATTGCCACCAAAATTATTCATGACACCGCCGAAAAGCTGATTGGCATTTATATAACTGGAGACGAAACCATAACGGCTGTCTGCAGCCATTTGGGTGTGAAAGCAATTGAACTGACGGATTCTGTTCTTCCGCAGGCAACTGCCGGGCATTTGATTGGTGCAAACCAGGAACTACCGATTATTTGGAACAAAGGGGGAACCGGAAGCGAATATACTGCGGAGGACCTTGTGAACCATTTGTTTCTTGCGGCTTCAAAAGATCTGTCCAGCTAAATTTAAAAGGAGATACATACATGGAAAAAACGGAAAAAAGAAATATGCAGATTCTGGCATGTAAGGTCAGAATGGGAGCAATCGAAGGCGTTTACAATGCAAAGTCGGGTCATCCGGGTGGAAGCCTGTCAGCAGCAGACCTTTTCACCTACCTGTATTTTAAAGAGATGAACGTTGACCCCAAGAACCCGAAGGACGAAAACAGAGATCGCTTTGTGCTTTCTAAGGGGCATTGTGCCCCCGGCCTTTACGCGGCTTTGGCGTTAAAAGGTTATTTCCCGATGGAGGAACTGAAAAAGCTCCGCCACATTGGTGCAATGCTTCAGGGTCACCCTGACATGAAGGGTACTCCCGGCATCGATATGAGCACAGGCTCGCTTGGTCAGGGGATTTCCGCAGCATGCGGTATGGCAGTCGCCGCGAAATTGGATCATAAAGATTACCGTGTATACTCCATGCTGGGCGATGGCGAACTCGAAGAGGGCCAAGTGTGGGAAGCTGCCATGTTTGCAGCGCATTACCATCTTGACAACCTCTGCCTGATCGTGGACAACAACGGCCTGCAGATCGACGGCCCTGTGAGCGAAGTCGGCGGCCCAGAGCCAATCGACGAAAAATTCCGTTCCTTTGGTTTTGATGTTCAGATTATAAACGGTCATGATTTTGATGAAATTGACGCGGCGTTTCAACATGCAAAAACCGTAAAGGATAAGCCGAGTGTAATCATAGCAAAGACCGTAAAGGGCAAAGACGTGTCCTTTATGGAAAATAAAGTGAACTGGCATGGCGCCGCCCCCAATGCAGAGCAATATGAAGTTGCGATGCAGGACTTGAATCAGGTGCTGTCCGGATTGGAGGCGCAATAATGGCAGAGATGATTAAAAAGGCAACCAGAGAAAGCTACGGTCAGGCATTGTCCGAACTGGCCGAAGAATATCCGCAGGTAGTCGTATTGGACGCAGACCTTGCGGAAGCAACCAAAACAGGTATTTTTAAGAAGTCAAATCCGGAACGCTTCCTTGACTGTGGTATTTCGGAGTGCAACATGGTGGGCGTAGCTGCGGGCCTTGCAGCCTGCGGAAAAATCCCGTTTGCCACTTCTTTTGCTATGTTCAGCACAGGCCGCGCTTACGAGCAGGTGCGCAATTCCGTTGGTTACCCGCATCTGAATGTTAAAATAGTCGGCTCTCATGCCGGTATTTCCGTCGGAGAAGACGGTGCGACCCACCAGTGCAATGAGGACTTGGCGTTGATGAGAACTATCCCGGGCATGGTTGTGCTGAATCCGGCCGACCACTATGAAATGAAAGCTGCAGTAAAAGCGGCTATTGAGCACTATGGCCCGGTTTATATCCGTCTTGGCAGACTGGCTGTGGAAAGCTTTAATAATGCTGACGACTACAAATTCGAGATTGGCAAGGGTATCACTCTGCGCGACGGCAAGGATATTACGATTGTTGCCACGGGCCTGATGGTATCCCGTGCGCTGGAAGCGGTCAAAACGCTTGCGGGGCAGGGTATCGACGCAAGGCTGATTAATATCCATACAGTCAAGCCAATCGATCGTGAGCTGATTGTCAAAGCCGCGAAAGAAACCGGCAAACTGATCACCGTTGAAGAACACAATGTCATCGGCGGCCTTGGCGACGCGGTTTGCGGCGTGCTTTCCGAAGAGTTCCCGACCCCGGTTATTAAAATCGGCGTAAACGACACCTACGGCCATTCCGGCCCGGCTGTCGACCTGCTGGATGAGTTCGGTCTGAATGCTTCTCACATTGTGGAAGTGACTAAAAAGGCACTCGGTAAATAACACTTGTAATAAATTCTTCTTTTCAACTATTTTCATTAAGTCTAGCTTCTGTGCAGCAGATTAGCCCCATATTCTTTGTCACAACGCCTTAAAATAGTTGATTCTATTGAAAGCAGCCATAATAATACGCCTTGCTGGGAGGGTATTATTATGGCTGTACTCATAAAATACGGATCGTTGGGATGAAACATCGCTTGATCTTTATATCTAATATTATCCGTAAAATACTCCAAATCTACTACATACAGTGGTTTACCTGTCTCATTTCCCATCCAAGCCACTATTTGTCATCAGAGCTATACGCTCCACGCGCCTTGAGTAGACAAAAAAGATGTCACTTAGACATGGTGATACCTTGGTGGGCAGGAGCAAGTTTCTAAAAAATTCAATTTTCATGTTCAAATTTAGAACACACAAAATCATGCCTTTCTGAGTATTGAGTTATCAATTAAGCCCATCTAATTTAATCTGATAAAACCTAAGTTTACATTTGGTTATTTATGTAATAAAAAACAGATAAATTTTATAAATTTATTTAAGCAAGCTCAAATGCCCCTTATAGGATGATTCCATAAAAGAGGCATTATATCTGCAAGAAAATCACCTATGCCTGATCCAAACAGCCATTTCCCCGGGCTTCCTATTGCACCACATGCTATAGGGCACGGCTTTTATGCTTGTTTCCTTCTCCATATTTGCCGCCGGACGGTATAGCTCATCCGACCAATCAGTATCATCTGTCCTTATTGCCTTTGTTCTTATGGCAACAGCTCCGTTTGAAAGGCTACTTTCGTTTTCGATTTCGAGGCTACAGTCCAGTGGAATTGATATGGCAGACAGGTTGCTTCCGTTGTCAATCTCCTCAAGACAGTATACCAGCGGTCCCCTTGTGATGGCAACCTTTCCCGCGTCGGCCCGAACTTTTGGATTGGCCTGGATTAATTCCGCCGGCATATCCATTGATAATTCAACTGTATCTCCATCATTCCAAATCCTACTGATTTTAGCATATCCCTTTAAGATATCCACACCGGATTCCAAAACCTTTCCGTTCAGTGCAAGCTTGTAATTCCTGCACCAGGCCGGTATCCTCAATGCCAGTGTAAACTCCTTTTCACCGAAGTCTGTGGCTTTTAGCCTTACGTTCCCATCCCACGGATAGTTTGTTTCCTGAGTAAGTGTAACTGAAGTACCGTCAAGGTCAAATTCTGCCTTTCCGCCTATATAAAGATGAGTATATATGGTGTTTTTGCTTGCAGTATATATATACTGACCCAATGACATTAGCAGCCTTGCGATATTCGGCGGACAGCAGGAGCAGCTGTACCACTTCTGCCGAACAGGCTTGATATGTTCCTTTGTCGGATTCTTCTCGCACGCCTCCGGATGTACCTCTAAAGGATTTACATAGAAAAAGCTCTTCCCGTCCAACGCCATTCCGCTCAAAATATTATTGTACAGCGCTCTTTCCATCACATCCCCATATTCGCTCTTTGCCTCGATTTTCAGCATCCTATGGGCAAACATCACCAGGCCCACCGAGGCACATGATTCTGCGTATACCGTATCATTAGGGAGATCATAATCAAAGGTGAATGCCTCACCGAAAGCTGCAGATCCTATGCCACCCGTAATATACATCCTTTTTTTTACAATACTGTTCCACAGACTGCGACATGTATCAAGAAGCTCTGCATCCCCCGTTTCACCCGCAATGTCCGCTATAGCCGAACACATGTAAACAACCCTTACGGCATGGCCTTCCGCTGTTTTCTGTTCCCTCACCGGAAGGTGGGTCTGCATGTATTCCCTTTTAAACTTGCTGAATCCCGGCCAAAATTCCAGGACATCTCTTTTTTCCCTCTCAAGCCTGAAATAATAAGGTTCCTTCCCTCTTTCGTCTATAAAGTATCTGCTCAGGCTCAAATAGCGCTCATTGCCTGTAATCCTGTAAAGCTTCACCAAGGCAAGCTCTATTTCCTGATGGCCGCAATACCCCTTCATCTTCCCGGGCTCAGGCCCAAAGACTGAATCTATTAAATCGGCAAGCCGGCATACAACATCAAGCAGCTTCCTCTTCCCGGTGGCACTGAAGTATGCAACACCCGCCTCTATCATATGTCCTGCACAATACAGTTCGTGGCATTCCTCAAGGTTTGTCCAGCGCTTTTCAGGTTTTTTAATAATGAAATAAGTATCAAGGTAACCATCTCTTTGCTGTGCTTTTTTAATAATATCAATGACCTCATCCGCAGAACGCTCCAGTTCCGCATCCGGATGTATCGCGAGGCTGTAGCCCACGGCTTCAAGCCATTTTGCAACATCACTGTCCTGGAATACCCAACCGTGAAATTCTCCAGTCTCAAGACCTGCAGCAATCTTGAAGTTTTCTATGGCATGGCTTGGTTCAGCACCTGGAATATTGTCGTTTAATGCATCTTTCTGATAAGGAAGCACAACATCCCAGATCAGCTTTTGATATTCCGACCAGAAGCTGTCGTTGATAACGGTTTTCTTTAGAGGCAGTGAGTATGTTTCAGTAAGTTTAGACATATAATCCTCTCCTTTGTCTTATTTTATATTTTGGGGCTAGGGCTATTCTTGTAATCTATAGTCTATTGTCATATAATAATTTTAGCAAAACAGATTTTACAAATCGACCCATAAATAAGGAGAATTGGTGGTGAAATCCGACATATGCTTTATTTTAAGGCTTCCCTGGAAAGACCTTTTACATATATTTCTTCCGGACAATTTATTTCTGATGGAAACTGGATTCACAGCAAACGGAACATGGACAGCTATGAAATAATAATAGGGGTCAAGGGAACTGCATTTATCATGCAGGATGATATCAAGTATGAGGTGGTTCCAAGTTCGGTTCTGCTCCTTCTACCTGGCCATACTCATACAGGCTACCGGCATTCGACAGGGGAGACCTCTTTTTACTGGTTGCACTTCTACTGCCACGGTCAAAACAGCATACTTAACAGAATGGATGCCTTGAACGAGATTTCCCCCTTGAATTCCACCCCGTATTTCAACAAGCTTAATGACAGCATTATGTTACCTGTATTTTGGCAGCCTGAAAGTATTGAAAAGAGTGTTATACTTTTCAAGCAGCTGCTTCATATAGCTAATTCGGGCTATTATAGCTCCTTCTGCACCGATTATTCACTTACTTCACTACTCTTGGAACTATCCCAGCAGTTTATTCATGCCAGTCTGAAGCTAAACGAATTACCCAACACCGGCGGAGGCAATTTCAATATTCTCCTTGAATGGATTCGTCTTAACATAACCGAGGAGTTCACTATTGATGAGCTGGCTGAAAAGTTCAATTACAACAAAGACTACATGTCCAGAATGTTTAAGAAGCATTTAGGAGTCAGCCCCAAAAAGTATATCAATGGTATGAAAATACTTAAAGCAAAGCAATATCTCGGCATGCTCGACCTCAGCATCAAAGAAATAGCCTATAAGTTGGGCTTCAAGGACGAAAAATACTTCATGAAGCTTTTTAAGGAATATGAAAATCTGACTCCTTCCACTTACAGAAATGCTTATTACAGAACCTTGTACAACAACGAGTGACCATATTTTCTTTTTTAAGAAAATATGGTTACTATATTTTACCATTATTTACATTAGCAATATACAATCTTCTTACTCTTATAACGGATGAACCGGAAAAACATAATTCTCGGCAAACAAAGAATAAGTCTCTAGGCTTGTCTCTACTCCGATTAAGAACCAAGATATTTTTGTCTCCTCAAAGGAAAACCTCCGAGTTGGTGCTTCTATTTTACACCAACTCGGAGGTTTACACCAACTCGGAGGTTTACACCAACTCGGAGGTTTACACAAAATCCGGGATAGACTCGTACAGTAATGGCGAAGACTTCTATTTTCTTGCTCGTATGTTCATTCTGAAGAGTTAAGCATTCTTAACTGACCATCCTTTAATGTTATGGCGGTGACTGAGCAGTTTTTCGCTTCGGCTCCCGCCCAAAAATCACAGTCGGAGAACTGATTAACGATACCGATCATTCCCTTTATAAAGGCGCCATGTGTAAAAATCATCATACTGGAAACCTGGGATTCGCAGCCATATACTTCTTCCTCCAGAAAGAGCCGACATCTTGCTTTCAGTTCTTGGATTGTTTCCCCGCCCCGTGGCGGAACATACCTTTCAGGGTGTTTAAAATAGTTATGCAATCTTAAAAGCGGACATTTGTAGATGAGCCGCAACGACTGTCCTTCTCTTACTCCATAAGAAATTTCTTTCAGAAGCTGGTTTGTATGCAGAGGGCAGTTCTCCCTGCCTGCTAAGAAGATTTCCGCAGTTTCCCGGGCCCTTTTCAACGGGCTGGTATAAGCAATATCCACCGGTATGCTTATCATTTTCTCAGCTGCCAATCTTGCCTGTTTTCGTCCGGCTTCATTTAAGGGAATATCTGTCTGGCCTTGAATTTTTAATCCGCGGTTCCAGTCTGTTTCTCCGTGTCGAATTAAATAAATTTTCATTCGGTCGTATTGGTTTTTTCGTGTTTTTTAAAATTTTTGCTGAACTTTTCGCGAAATACTTCGTTGTCTTTTACAGCATCGATGAAAACAGCAATCAGTACTACAGCACCTGTAACTATTGTTTCCCAGTAGGAAGATACTCGCAGCAACGTAATGCAGGTACTAATAACGCTACTAAGGAAACCACCCACAATTGTGCCGACGACCGATCCCAAGCCACCAGCCATTGAAGTGCCGCCGAGAACAGCAGCCGTAATGGAATCCATCTGCCAGCTCTCTCCGATGCTTGCCTGAAATGATGCCAACTTACAGGACATCATAACGCCGGCAAAAGCAGACAAGAGACCACTAAGGCAGTAAACTAAAATTTCAACCCTTACCGTAGGAATTCCTACGATTTTTGCACAGCTTCTGTTGCCTCCAAGAGCGTAAACATAACGGCCAAACTTTGTCTTTTTCAGCATAACAGTTAGCAGGATGCAAATAACGACCATGATAATAACAATATTGGGAAGGATGCCGTTTATGACGCCGTTCGCAAGGTTCTGCGCAGAGTCCGGCATCCCTGTGACCGGCATACCTTTTGTGACAACATAAACAACACCCTTGTAAATCTCCATCGTGGCAAGAGTAACGATAAAAGGGGTCATTTTGAATTTTGCAATGAAGAAACCGTTGACTGCGCCAAGAGGAATTCCTAAAAGGGTCGTCATGAAAATGGACAGGAATGGATCGATCCCATACTGAACCATGAAGATAGCATTTGCCATGCCACATACAGAGCCAATTGTTGCTACGGAAAGATCGATGCCCCCCGTTAAAAGGACAATTGTTTGCCCGAAACCAATGATGATCACAAACGACGCAGCTCTTGTCAGGGTACTGATATTATATGCGGTAAAAAAATTACCCGTAGCAATCTGTACAGCGACTCCTACTAATAAGGTAACAATCAGCACCATTCCCGCCGTAGTCTTAAAAAATTTAATTGTTTTATTCATAATTAATAAACCTCCCGCTACTGAAAAGCTACCTTAAGCACATCTTCCTGTGTGGTCAGATCGACATCATCAATAAACCCACTCACTTTGCCACGGTATATCACCATAATTCTGTCAGCCATCGTGAATACTTCATCCATTTCGGAAGAGATTACGACTACGGCGACACCATGATCTGCAAGTTCACGAATCAGATTATGGATCTCTCCCTTGGCATTCACATCAATGCCCCGAGTCGGTTCATCAAGAATAAGCATCTTGACACCTTTGGCAATCCATCTGGCGACGATGACTTTCTGCTGATTGCCGCCGGACAGGTTTTTTATCAGAGTATCTCTGGACGCGGTTTTTATTGACATTTCTTTGATATATTGATCAGCGAGCGAAGTAGCCTGACTGTAATCAATTAACCCATGTTTTAGCATCTGACCATAGGAAGGGAGTACCATATTTTCCATAACCGACATACCCGGCGTGATTCCATCATGTCTTCTTTCCTCTGATACATATCCCATTCCATGAGCGATCGCCGACATTGGGGAGCTGATTACAACTTCTTTTCCTTCAATGTAAGTGTGTGCGCCCAAGTCGCTCTGCGTTATTCCAAATACACATTTAAATATTTCTGTTCTCCCGGCTCCGACCAAACCGGCGACACACAAAATTTCACCTTTATAAATACTGAAATTAACGTCCTCGAACTCGCCTTTTCTACTCAGATGTTTTGCTTCATAAAAGATCTCGTTTGATACGTTCCTTTTGACTCTCTTCATCTGTTGTACTTTTTTCCCTGCCATTTTTGTTATCATTTCATCTTTGGTGATTTCTGAGACAGGCACTTCTTCAACCAATTTTCCATCCTTCATAATGGTTATCCGATCCGCCTGTTCCATTACCTCATCCAAATGATGGGTGATAAAGACCATCGCTGTACCCTGCTGTTTCAGCGTCGTCATCGATTTAAAAAGATTTTTTGCTTCAACATTTGTAAGAACGGATGTTGGTTCATCCAAGATTAATACCTTAGGTGTATAGGCTAGGGCGCGCGCAATAGAAACCAGCTGCTGATAAGCTGCCGACAGATCTTTCACCGGCTGCATAACATCTATTTCAACATTGAGAAGTTTAAGAATCTCTTCCGCCTTTTTCTGGGTGGTTTTGGAATTGATCAATCCGAAATTCATAATTTCGTTCCCAAGAAAAATATTTTCAGCGACGCTGGATTCAGGAACCAGATTCAGCTCCTGAGGAACTAAGACAATATTTTTTTTCAGAGCCTCTTCAGGAGTGGAGAGCCTTAACGGCTCCCCCTCCATGAAGATCTCCCCTTCGTCCATAGGAATTTGCCCGGTAAGAACATTCATTAATGTGCTTTTACCAGCGCCATTTTCGCCGACCAAGGCATGTATTTCACCTTTCCTTAACTTAAGGCAGATTTTATCCAGTGCTTTTGTGCCGGGAAAGGTCTTGGTGACGCCTTTCATTTCAATGATATAATCATCATTTCTTTGATTGAGCTTTTGCATCTGCATTCTCTCCATAAAGCATCTTGATAAATTTATCAGCATCCGCCGCATAGACTGATGTTGAGCCAACTGCCGTCGATTCCTGAACCTTTTCGCCATCGATTGTCTTGATCGCATTATAGACCAGCTTGTAGCCCATGTCGTAGCAGTTCTGAACCTGCGCGACATAAAGGGTGCCGTCTTTCAGGTAGTTAAGCGTACGAAGGTCATGATCCATGCCGCCAATTGTGATTTTCCCGGACTTGCCCGCGTCTTTAACTGCCTGGCAGGCACCAACCGGGTTGGACATGTTGTTGCAGAGGATACCGCCGAGGTCCGGATAAGCCTGCAGCCAGGATTCCGTGATGCTGATCGCCTTTTCAACCGAGTCATTGTCCCTCTGTTCGTCAACGATCTTGATGTTAGGATATTTCGCGATCGTGTCTTTAAAGCCTTTCAGTCTCGCTTCATGGGATGCAGCGCCCATGGTTCCTGAGAGGATAGCGATTTGTCCTTTGCCGCCCATTTTTTCACAGACAGCTTTTGCAAGCGTGCAGCCGTCGCCGTAGTTATCCGTATTCCCTACAAAGAACGATCTTTTACAATTCAGCACGTCGGAACTTGCGAAGGTCGCGACCGGAACGCCTTTTGCCACGGCCGCATCGATTGCCTTTGCCGTTGTTTCAGGCTGGTTGACATCGACCGCGATCAGGTCATATCCCTGACCTACTGCGGTTTCGATCGAATTAACCTGGTCGACAGCATCGGGCTCAGCCGGTCCATACCATTCATAATCGACCTTGATGCCCTTGCTGTTCATATCCTTGACCGCCGCGTCAACTCCGGCCTTGATCGCGTCATACCAGCTGTGGATGTTTTTGTATGTACAGTAGATCTTGTAACTCTTCTTCTTCGGCGTATAAGATGTATCGAAGTTCTGGTCTGCGAGTATCGTTCTTCCGGTAGCGCTATCACCCGCTTTTGCCACCGTGCTAGTCGTACCGGCCTGGGCTCCGGAAGAAGCCGTAGAGGGCGTCGACGATGCGCACCCCGCCAACATGGATACCGCCAGCAGCGCTGCGGTTGCTACAGATAACAGTTTTTTCCTCATCATTTTTTCTCCTCCAAATTAATACAATTAGCCGTGATCCAAACCAAGTGAAAAAACAGACACGGCAAACACTGCTTTTATCACTTTATATAGAAAGCAACAGGCCCCTGATTGATATGATCGAATTGACGAAACAAACATAGAAGCCTATTGTAATCTATCAGTAGATAAATGTCCGGGACATTTAACAGTTTTCTGCATGGCACAAATAAAAAACGGATCCTATCGTGAACTGTTCTTGCATAAGGGTGGCATTTTGCCTATTGCAATACGCAGTCAGAACTTTACGACCGCTTTGATGACCTCATCCTTATGGTTCGTACTGTATTCGATTGCATGGATGCAATCTTTAAAGTCAAATGTGTGCGAAACGATCTTCTTGAGCGGAATCGCTCCGGACGCGACCGCTGCAATCGCTTTCGGGTACAGGTTCCTGTAGCGGTAAACGGAATAGATCGTCCCTTCCATTGCGTTTAGGGTGGCAATGTCAAGTTCAAGGACAGGCTCTGGCGAAACGCCGACCAGCGTGATTTTTCCGGCACGTTTGATCAGTCTGCATGTCTGCAGGGTCGTGACCCGGTTACCCGCGCATTCATATACCTGATCGACGCCTCCGCCTGGGAGCGTTTTTGCAAATTCTTCGATACTCTCCCTCCTACTGCTGAAAACCCTCGTTGCGCCGACTTCCATTGCCTTTTCAAGCCGCTTATCCAGAACGTCCGCTACATAGATTTCGCTGACACCTCTGGCCTTCAGGCTCATGATCGTGCATAGCCCAATGCAGCCGCTCCCGAGGACGATGGCGCTTTCACCGATTCTCGCATCCGACAGCTCCGTCGCGTGCAGCCCCACACTCAGCGGCTCAAGCAGTCCGCCCTCCATAGTGCCGACGGAATCCGGAAGCTTGTAGCACATGGAAGCGTCATGGACGCAATACTCCGAAAATACACCGTCACGTTCGTGGGGAATTGCGAGCATCTTAACGTCTTTGCACAGATTATAATGGCCTTTTCTGCAGTCTTCGCATTTTCCACAGGGAACTGCAGGTTCAATCGCCACCTTATCTCCTATGAAAAAGCCCTCCACGCCTTCGCCGACCGCAGAAACAACGCCTCCCGGTTCATGCCCGAGCGCAAGCGGTCCATCAAGTTCCCAGTTGGCAAGACAGCCTTCCTGGTAGAAGTGAAGATCCGAGCCACAAACGCCTACATATTCCAGCTTGATCTGTAGTTCTCCGGCTTTGGGCTGCGGAATTTCCCGTTCGATCCAATCGAGTTTCTGTTTGCCCACCAATACACATACTTTCATTTTTCCCTGCATTGTTGTTTCCTCCCTAATCATTCATTTTTACAGGTCGTTTTTATCGTGATAAGATCTTTGACTTTCTTTGCAATTCCTTCCGGATCCATCCTGTAATATTTGAAAACTTCTTCATCAGTACCATTTGGCACATCTTCATCCGGAATCCCGCATATTTTCATCGGAACGGGTATGTTCTGCGTAATAAATTCAGAAACAGCGCCGCCTAAGCCGCCATATATGCTGTGTTCTTCCAGCGTTAGGATGCATTGGCACTCTTTTGCCACACTCCCGATCATACTGGTATCCAGCGGCTTAATGGTATGCATGTCCACAACCGTGATATCGATTCCTTCCTTTTTAAGCAGTTCAGCGGCTTCAAGGGCTTTGCAAACCAACTGCCCGCATGCAATGATAGCTGCGTCGTGCCCGGAAAACCATCTGTTCGACTTGCCGATTTTGATTTCTGACATGTCATGATATAAGACGGGGACCGCATTCCTTCCAATCCTGATATAAGTTGGTCTTCCCGCTTTCAGCAATTCGGCAATAATGGCCCGCATCTGCGTTGCATCAGAAGGAATTTCAACTGTCAAATTCGGTATAGCCCGCATTAATGCAATGTCCTGAAGAGAATGATGCGTTGCCCCCAAAGCTCCATAACTGATCCCTCCGCTGATGCCGATCACCGTCACATTGTTATGGGAATAGGCGACGTCGACTTTGACTTGTTCGGCGGAACGCATACTGTAAAAGCTTGCGGGCCCGATTACAAATACTTTTTTCCCTATATAAGACATCCCGGCAGAAACCGTAATTGCATTTTGTTCAGCAATTCCCATTTCCACAAATTGTTCAGGTAACTCGTCGGGATAGGTCCCCATCTTTGCAGATCCTCTCGAATCAGTGCAAACGACCATGATATCCTTATTGATTTTGGCTTCTTCAAGAATCATCTTGGAAAAAGCGCTGCTGCATGCTTCTTTTTCCATCAAGCTAGTTCCTTTCTGTATTCAGCCATGTCTTTCTTTAACTGCTCCAGCTGTTCTTTCGTCGGGGTTTTGTGGTGCCACTCCGCCTTGTTCTCCGCGCAGGCAAGCCCTTTTCCCTTCACCGTGTCGGCAATAATGCAGACCGGCCGGTCTTTTTCCCTGATGTTCAGCGCGGTAAAGATCTGATCAAAATTATGCCCGTTGATCTCAACGGTTTTAAAGCCGAACGCTTCCGCCTTTTCCTTTAAGTTTTCAAGCGGCATAACCGTCTCCGTCTTACCACTGATCTGAAGAAAATTCCGGTCGACGATCCAGGTCATGTTGTCAAGTTTATATTTCGACGCGGACATCAGGGCTTCCCAGTTGCTTCCTTCGCCAAGCTCCCCGTCGCCGGTCAGTACATACACGCGATTTTCTTTACGGTTCTTTTTCAGCGCCAGCGCGATCCCGGTAGCCATCCCCAAACCATGCCCCAGGGATCCGGTATTTGCTTCGACACCGGCGATTTTCTTGTTGGGGTGACCTCCGAGAAGAGACCCGAAAGTCCCGTATGTATCAAGTTCTTTCCTGTCGATATATCCATACTCCGACAAAAGGGTGTAATAGGTTTCGGATGAGTGGCCCTTGCTCAATATGAAATAATCTCTGCCGCTCCATTGCGGATTTTTGGGATCATATTTGATGTAGTTAAACAGGGTGACCATGACATCCACTTCCGACAGATCACCACCGATATGTCCCCCTCCTCCGTGATAAATCAGTTCTACCGTTTTTTCACAAATTCCAGACGCCTGAATCTTCAATTTCTTAATCTGTTGTTCGTTCAGCACTTCTTATTCCTCCCTGCTGTCAAGCAGCATTTTTATTGCCTTGTTCCATCCGGTGAGCTTTTCATTTCTGATGCCGCTGTCCATTCGCGGCTGATACCCACTGTATGAAATAGCGTTATAAATGCCGGCTTCATCATACAAGCCTGCGGAAATACCGGCCAGATAGGCAACTCCGATCACAGAAAGCTCTTCAGCATCCGGTACTTTGATGTTGGCATTGGTAATATCGCTCTGAAACTGCATCAGATACTTGTCCCTCGTGGGGCCTCCGTCCACACACATCTGTAAGATATTGAGTCCGGTGTCTTTTCTCATCGCTTCAATGACATCATTAATCTGATACGCAGAACATTCGCAGGCCGCCTTCACGATTTCCTTTTTGCCGGTCGTTCTGCTCATTCCGGTTATCAAAGCACGCGGTCATTAAGCAGACATTGACGGAATTATTCGGGAAAGAGGCCGGCGGTGATATTCCCACCCTTTACGGGGGCAGTGTCAATAAGGAAAACGCGGAGGGCCTGATTGAAATGCCGCATATCGACGGTTTGTTCATCGGAAGAAGCGCATGGGATGCGAAAAATTTCAATGAAATCATTCGGCGGGTATTCCCTTTGTTTTTTAATCGGGAAGATAAAGAAAGAGAGGCAATGTAAATGGAAGACTTGCAACTTTTAAAAGAGCAAATGGTTTTGGCGTCCAAAAGGGCTTATCACAGGGGAATCCAAACCGGCAGCGGCGGAAACATCAGCGTCAGGGTACCCGGAAAA
>Ga0366769_1017_pt1 | contig 25808 bp, 22 predicted proteins | sample BONcelHN113001C8_FD_207053 | JGI IMG/M metagenome (GOLD analysis project Ga0366769, IMG submission 207053) | Enriched cells from coal bed in the Powder River Basin, Montana, United States - BONCAT cells N11 rep2 HSBNCT.N11.300.1.C8 ...
TGTGGAAATTACAACGAGAGATATCGTTCGTAACCGCCCCGTGCATATTCTCTGCTACTTGCCGAAAAATCCGGAAATATTGCAAGACTTTTTAAATATTACGCTAAAAAACCGTGCTGAACAAAAAGCCGACATGATTAAGAAAGTCATGAAATTATATCCGGTCACCATGGAACACATTCAGCGCTACAGCAACCGCAGTCAGTCCATTTATGAGTCCCATATTATGCAGGCGCTTGCTGACTTGGGTTATACAAATGTGGCAATCGGAGCATTGATGGAAGAACTGATTTCTTCAAAGGGTACTTGTTATGTTCCAAGCAAATACCCCAGTGTTCAGGAAGCTCTGGAAATGATTCGGAATGCCTGCGGCATTGCCGTGATGGCCCATCCCGGACAGTTCCACTCACTCGAACTGCTCGAAGATCTAGCTAAATCAAAGCAAATTCAAGGTGCAGAATACAATCACCCTAGAAATGCCGAAGAAGATAAAAAGAAAATCAGTTGGATTGCAAACAAATATGGACTGTTGCTGACCGGGGGCACAGATTTCCATGGGCAATATGCAAAACAGCCCTATCCATTGGGATCGTTCCTCTGTTCGGAAACCGCGGTGCAAGATTTATATCATTTATCCACTCAGCTAAGTAGACTCTGAGTGGATTTTCATTAATTGAAATGGAGGAAGTTGAAATGAAATTGGGTTTTGTGAGTTCCATTCTAAGTGATTTCAATTTTGAAGAGGTAATCGATTACGCCAGTGAAAATGGATTTGAATGCGTGGAAATGGCGTGCTGGCCAAAGGGAAAGGCCGAACGCCGCTATGCCGGTGTCACCCATATTAATATTGATGAGCTAAATGAAAACAGGATAGAATACATCAAAAATCACTGCAGTAAAAAGAATGTTTTTATATCCGCCCTCGGCTATTACCCCAACACCCTGGACCCGGACTTAGAAAAGAGAGCAGTATATATCGACCACATTATGAAACTGATTACCGCCGCAAAAAAGCTGGGCATTCCCACGGTAACTACTTTTATCGGTAGAGTAAGCTATTTGAATGTTGATGAAAATCTTCTAATTTTCAAAGAGATCTGGGAACCTATAGTAAAATTTGCAGAGCAGAATGATATTAAAATCGCCATTGAAAACTGCCCTATGCTATTTACGGATAATGAATGGCCGGGCGGACAAAATCTTGCAACTACTCCCGCAATCTGGAGAAGAATGTTCGAATTGATTCCCAGTAAAAATCTAGGAATTAATTATGATCCCTCGCACTTTGTATGGCAGCAAATCGATTATATTAAACCGATTTATGAGTTTAAAGACCGTATCTTTCATGTGCATTATAAAGATATTAAACTATACCGTGACAAGCTGGAAACCGTAGGTATCATGGCGACCCCGCTGCAGTACATGTCCCCAAAACTTCCTGGCTTAGGTGACGTAGATTGGGGTAAATTTGTTTCTGCGCTGACGGATATTGGGTACGACGGATATTCCTGTATAGAAATTGAAGACAAAGCATTTGAAAGTTCTATCGAATCTGTAAAAAAATCTCTAGAATTAAGTCATCGGTATATGAGTCAATTTGTAATATAGTCGAATTTTCTTTAGAAATGAGGATGTTATATGAGAACTTTACGAGTTGGTGTAATCGGAACGGGATTCATCGGAAAACAGCATATTGAGGCAATTCGTAGAATCCCGGGAACAGAGGTTTCAGCGATTGCCGACAGTAACAGTGCAGCGGCGCAATGTGTCGGGGAACAGCTTTGCATTGAAAAGATATATAAGGATTACCACGAATTATTGAAAGACAGTAATATCGATGTCATCCATAACTGCACTCCAAGTTCTTTTCATTTTGAAATCAACCGTGAAATTATTCAAAGCGGAAAGCATGTTTACTGTGAAAAACCGCTCACTACCAGCGTTGAAGAATCCCAAGCATTGATAACACTTGCAGATCAGATGAACATTGCCGCCGGAGTTAATTTCAATTACCGCCATAATTGTATGGTACAAGAAATGCGCCAGCGTGTAGAAAGTGGCAATATCGGAAAACCATCGATGGTACACGGACAGTATCTGCAGGATTGGCTTTTGTACGATACGGATTATGATTGGAGAATGGACCCCAAAATAGGCGGCGCATCACGCGCGGTAGCGGATATTGGCTCCCACTGCTTTGATACCGCGCAGTTTGTGCTCAACCGTAAAATATCAGCTGTCTATGCACACCTCATCACAGTATATCCGACAAGAAAACGCTGCGAGAAAACAGGAAATACTTTCTCCTCTGAAGTCGGTAAAGTAATTGAGGAGCTTCCAATCCATTCGGAGGATGCGGCTTTTATCATGGTGAAATTTGAGGATGGCACCCCCGGATTATTTCATCTTTCCCAAGTATGCGCGGGCAAAAAGAATGGACTGGAACTGACTGTAAGCGCCAGTAATGCCTCTCTCGAATGGAAACAGGAAGTTGCTGACAGACTGTGGATCGGTCATCGGGATACCCCAAATGAATCTATTTATGTTGATGCTAAATTTATGACCGGAAACGCGCAAAGCTATGCTTCACTGCCCGCAGGTCACGCGGTTGCATGGCATGATGCGTTAAGAAACGCGATCAACGCATTTTATACCTCGATTCGCAACAGCACCTATCGCGAGGAATTACAAAATTACGCAACGTTTCGGGATGGGAAGCAAATCATGAAGCTTGTAGAAGCTTGCCTGCAAAGCAACAAACTTGAACAATGGATTCAAATTAAATAATAAGAACACGTAAACCAATATTCTGTCTATTCAATTTATTTTTCAGTATTTAAATTACGATGTATAAGATGCTTGGTAATGAAAAGAGATGTAAAGTGTTAAAAAATATGAAAATTGGTAAAAAGTTAATTGTATATTTCTTTTTAATCGCGGTAATTTCCGGTGTTGGAAGTGTAGTTGGCCTAAGTGTAATGAACAACATTGCTTCAAGTTATCGTTACGCATTAAACAATTATGGCTTTTCCCAAGGCAATATTGGAAAATTCAATTCAGAATTTAATAATAGCTGTTCCATCATAAGGGATATGGTAATCGAGACCAGTCAGCAGGATAAGTTAAAAAGTGCAGATGAACTCAAAAAGTCGAATGCAAAAATTGACGAATATTTTGCAAATATAAAACCAACTTTGGTTAATGCAAAAGAGATCAGTTGTTATAACAGCATTAAAGAAAACCTATCAAGTAATCAGGACATCAACAATCAGGTTGTAACCCTAGCAATACAAAACAGGAATGATGATGCCCATAGGCTGTTGATGGAGCAGGGAGTGACTCTTTCTGATTCCATCAAAAGCTCCGTAGATTCATTGCTCAACATGAAAACAACAACCGGGAACCAATTGTCAGCAAGCCTCAATCAGCAGTCAGAAGTATCGGCGGCCGTTATGATCTCTATCATTCTTGCCTCCCTGATAATATCTCTCATAATAGCTATAAAAATTTCACGCGGTATCAGCAAACCCGTATCAGAAATGGCAAGAGCCGCTCAAAGAATGGCCGACGGCGATTTAAACATTCAAATCAATATTCATTCAAAAGATGAAATTGGGCAGCTAGGCGCTGCTTTTTCTGATACAATATCAACGCTTAAGGCATACATAGCCGATATAGCAACAAGCCTTGCCAAAATAGCAAACGGCGACTTAACAGCCACTACCAATCAAAACTTTAAAGGCGATTTTGTAGCGCTTAGAGATTCAATTGATGGTATCGTATTGTCTTTGAATAATGCGATTACCCAAATCAACCAAACATCGGAGCAAGTTTCAAGCGGTTCCGAGCAGGTTTCCAATGGTGCGCAGGCACTGGCACAGGGTGCGACCGAGCAGGCAAGTTCGATTGAAGAGCTTTCAGCAACGATCAATGAAATATCCGAAAATGTGAAACAAAATGCTGTAAGCGCCACAGAAGCAAGCATCAATGTAAGCCACGTCAGTTCTGAGCTTGAAGCAAGTAATCTACATATGCAGGAAATGATTGCTGCTATGTCTCAAATCAGCGATTCATCGAATGAAATTGCAAAAATTATAAATACCATTGAAGATATTGCTTTCCAGACCAATATTCTCGCATTGAATGCAGCCGTTGAGGCTGCAAGAGCAGGACAGGCAGGTAAAGGCTTTGCTGTAGTAGCGGATGAAGTGAGGAATTTAGCCAGTAAGAGTGCAGATGCAGCAAAAAGCACAGCCATTCTAATTAAAAATTCAACCACAGAAGTCGAGAAAGGTACAAAGATCGCAGAGGCAACCGAAGCTTCTCTTTTTAAGGTTGTGACTGATGCAAAAGCGGTTGCCAATACTGTCAGCCGAATTGCACAAACGTCAAATCAGCAGGCAAATTCTATTGACCAAGTAACTTTCGGTGTGGAGCAAATTTCCAATGTAGTTAAAACCAACTCCGCAACAGCAGAAGAAAGCGCCGCGGCCAGCGAGGAACTCTCTGAGCAAGCCAGCATATTAAAAGATTTAGTTAATAAATTTAAATTGAGGGAATGAATAGACACAAATGAAAATGATCTAGCTTTAAACTCACTATTATCCATCGGGGCTGAAAAGTTGTTTATCGAAATGGAAGGAGACGACAAAATTCCATATCCTTTTTTATTTTTTCTGGTTCGGTGCGATGAGTGAGCAGATGAAAAGGATCGATAATACCAAAGGTATTGTGATTGTCATTCGTACCCTGTATGACTCACTAGGAGTGGAGTTGCCTGAGATTTTCAGTAAGATCGAGGAAAGCAGCTTTGTTGCACAATTTGCGAATGAACTCTTTGCTGACTTTGACGACATCGCCTGCGAGAAATACTTAAGATAACCCCTTGGGTTGTATTTGTGTTGAAGAAATGCGATGCAGTTGTTGATATCTTGAAAGAATACAAAATATGGCAGACGCAACAGCGGCTCATGATGGGTGATAGATGGGAAAACAGCAACCGAATTTTCACAGCGGAGAACGACGAGCCGATCAATCCAGACGTTATTACCAATTGGTTTCATAAATTCATTCAAAAAACTGATATGCCTTCGATTTCAATTCACAGTTACGCCACACTAATGCCACGCTGCAGATCACCGAGGACGTTCCCCTTACCACAGTATCTGGGCGGCTCGACCATGCAAATGAAACAACGACTGGGAAAAAATATACGCTCATGCCATTAAATCAGCCAATGGAGCAGCAGACACGCTACAGGATATTCTTAGCCTGAGTTATAAAAAGAATCAGGCATAAAAAAGGAGGCTCCGAAATGGAACTTTTACCTGTGTTTTGGTGCCGTCGAGAGTTTTCCGCAAATTAAGTTATAGTTGTTTGGTAGAAAATAGTTAACCGACTACGGAATCTGATTCATTAGAGTCAAAATTTTCTAAATGCTTCATGTTCATGTATTTTTTGTTGCCCCATTGAGTGCCTGCAACATGGCGCAAACGAGCGCAAACCAACATTAAGGCAGAGTTTCCATCCGGGAAGGTACCAACGACTCTGGTTCGTCTGCGAATTTCCCTGTTCAAGCATTTAATTGCATTGTTGGTTCGAATTCTTGTCTAGTGTTCATAGGGAAACCCATGTGGGTAAGCGTTTCTTCAATGCCATCTTCCAACTTTTTAGCAGCCTCTTTGAGTTTCATAGCCTTGAGGTCTTCTACAACAGATTTTGCCTTTTCACGGACAGCTGTCTTGCTTTCCCGTGCATGGATTGCCTTGTGCATTTTGGCTACCAGCTTCATTTTTGAGCGTGGTGTGGCAGAGAAGATATTGCGGTAAAAATGGACGGCGCAGCGCTGATATTTGGCTTCTGGAAACACCTCACCAACAGATTCCAGCATACCAAGACATTTGTCTCCAACGATGAGCTTCACTCCATCCAGGCCGCGCTCTTTCAACCATTTAAACTTATCAATCACCAATATGACGAACTGCTGGATATCGTTTCCGGTGCCTTTCTTTAAACATCGCACATCATCCATGGACAGACGGAAACTTACTAGAGCACTGTTATTGAAATAAGAGCTTTCTTGTTCATATGATCTATTAACGATCGATGTATCTTAAATCTATTTTTTCTTCTTATGATGAAATGCTTTTTTATCGTCTTTCATTTTGCATAAAACATACTCGGGTTTTACAAACCACTTTACGGAACGTCTTGTATGGTTTTGCAGATTATTCACTTTCGAACATCAAGGACATTGTAACGTTTGGTAATTTTAGAAATGTGTAGTTATCTCATTGTAGCTGTACTTTTCGCACACACATTGATTTTTAAAATGTGTTAATTTAGTTATTCGTCATTTGTCTATATTAAGCCTAATTTTAATAATACCTCTTTATTTTTCTACAATTACTGAAACTCCATCTGGAATAATAACGACATGTGCGTCCTTTTCTATAGATTTCAAGGCGCGTATAAGTGCTTCCTGCACGGTTTCGGCATATTCCAGTTTCATTTCCTCTAATGTTGTCTGCATTTTGGGATCGGAAACAAAAATAGTGCGGTGTTTGCTAAGTACCCGTGCGAGAATTTGATATTCCCACTGGTCAGGGCGAGTTTCGTTCATTGGCACACGAGATACCTCAGAAAGAAGTATGGCAGGGCTCTTGCAGTCGCGCAGCGCATGGTAAAAGTCGTCTCCCCCTGTGCCATCATTGCAGCGCGTACACATGATTAAAATCGCATCGGGTGCAGCAGCGGATTCTGCTGCAGTCAGCCCCTTGACTGACTGGTAAATATTCTGATCGAGCGGAGCACCGCCATTAGATGAAATAACGATATCTCCCAATCTTTGAGGTTTGACATGGCAGTAATCTTTGAGCAGAGTGCATCCTGCCTCATGAGCAACTATTGGATCTCCTGCAAAGGCTGCTACAACCTCCTTGTGTTCATTGATAATCACATTCACAATATAACGCAACCCTGCCATCCTTGCAGCCGCCACCATATCCTTGTGGATGGGGTTGTTTTCCAATACACCGGTGCGTGCATAGGGGCTTGCGATGAATTTGCTGCAATGATTTCCCAATACGGTCATACGGCTGCAAACTCCCGGAAGGACACTTTTGCGTCCCCCCGAAAATCCGGCGAAGAAATGTGGTTCAATGAACCCCTCAGACACAAGAATATCTGTTTCAATTGCACAGCGGTCTACTACCAGTTTAGCACCAGACGGTAAGATACCGATTTCGATGTTTGCACTGTCATCCTGACAATCATGCACAATGATCCGTTCCTCTTGCACAATTTTTTCGCCCAGTTTACTAATTAACTCTTCCTTCTTGGTACCACGGTGAAAACCCGTGGCAACCAGCAGAGTGATATCAATATCGTGGCTACCAGCACGCAGTTCTGCAAGCATGAACGGAATGATATGACGGCTTGGTACCGGACGGGTATGGTCACTGATAATTATGGTGGCAGTATGCTTTCCTACAGCCATCTCACGCAGCGTGACACTTCCCAACGGATGCGCCATAGCCTCCAGTACAAGTTTGTCATCAGTCTGATCGCTTTGCAGGTCTTGTATGCTTGACTGGAGCAGTTCAACTGACAATCCATCTAACGAAAGTTCAAGTCTATCATTTCCATAAGGAATTTTGATATCCATATAATTTCCTCCTTTCGGTCATATCTTGCAGAGATAAAACAATTAAGAATATTCAAAGAAGGTCCTCCTTGTTGAATATTATGGTCGGGTAAACCCGGGATGTGGATATCACAACAAAGTCTCAATCCTCACCGCTTTTTTCGGCAGAGGAAGCAGTTTCAAAATTGCTTTTGTGACGATGCCAAGCGTTCCCTCAGAACCGATCAACAAATCCTTCATTGCGTATCCCGAACTGTTTTTAACGATTTTTCCTCCGAAGTTCACAATGCTTCCATTTGCCATGACTACTTCTAAACCGCGGACAAAGTCGCGGGTGACCCCATATTTGACTGCCCTCATACCGCCGGCGTTTGTACTGATATTGCCCCCAATGGTCGCTGACTTTTCGCCTGGATCCTGAGGATAGAAAAAGCCTTTTTCCTCGACATACGCCGCAAGCTCCATAAGCAAAACACCCGGTTCAACTGTGAGAGTATCCACGCCGTTCCTGTTCAGTACGCCGGTGACCGGGTTGACTTCAACCTTATTGGTTTCAGGAACCTGCTTAATGCAAACCAATATATTCATAATTGAACATTCCTTTCATACAATGGCAAAAGAATAATTTTTATATCAATTAATAGATATAATCTTACAGACAGTCATTCTGCAATTATCCACCGAAGCAATTCCGTATGCAATGTTCAGGAGAGTCGTTATAGGGCAGATATACCTTTGTCGCTTTATATCGTCTTCATAACACAAGGCTAGTCTCCGTTTCTAAAAGAAATGGCGGCCAGCCTGTTTTTCGTTAGTCTTATTTATCGTAAAACTTTGCCACAAATTCTTTCATGAAATAGGGAAGATCTTCCGGACGACGGGAGGTGATGAGGTTATCGTCCACCACCACTTTTTCGTTCTGATAGATGGCGCCTGCGTTGATCAGATCATCCTTCACACCGGGATAGCAGGTGGACTGTCTTTCATTTAGCACCCGCGCAGAGATCAGAATTTGCTGGCCATGGCAGATGGCGGCAACGGGTAATTTCTTTTCTATAAAATAATGAACAATGTTCAGAGCGGCCTGATTTTGGCGGATTTTTTCCGGGGCTTTTCCCCCGGGTATCAATAGACCGTTATATTCCTCTGGGTGAACTTCTTCGAAGGTCTTGTTGGCTTCGATTATGAAATGATATTTTCCGTGGATAGGTTCTTTTCGGAAAGAGGCCACGTCAATTTCAAAATCTTCTTCCTGAAGACGGAAATAGGGATACAATACTTCGGAGTCGTCATAATCCTCTGCAGTAATCATCAATATCTTCATACAATTTCCTCCTTAAAACTCAATGTAGTGTAAACCGTAGCCAGAACTCAGCCGTTTCTCCCTCGGACAGTACAAGGTGCTCGCCGGGCATATTCAGGCCGTTTACGCAGCCTGTTTGTGGCTCCACACATAAAAAGCCTTTCTTTCCTCCTCCATTATACAAAATCCATTGTGTAAATTTGGGTGAAGTTTCATACAAAATGCGACCGATATGTGCGGTATGGTTCTCTGCTGTATAGAAACCGGTAATCACCTTTCCGTCCGGGTGGCAGCCGCTTCGATAAAGCAGTTCCTGTTCATTCAAATCCGTCAGTTTTTCTGTGGGAATATAGCAGCTGTCAATTTCCCAGCGTTTTCCGATGGGTACGGAAAAACACTCAGGTGTAGCAAAACTGGTGTGAAAAGCCAGAAGAACTGGCATAGCATGATCTCCATCATTGTGAACGTTAATGCGCTGCGTCAAGCCTTCCTCATCCAGTGTGAAGGAAATCTCCAGTGTAAAGCAGAAGGGGAACAATTCCCCCTCGTTTTTCAAGAAACAGACCACGCTGTTGTCTGAATAGTTCTTCGTCTGAAAAAGGGCATTATAAAGTAGCCCATGCAGATGATTACCAAACTGTGGTTCGTTTATCGGCAGAAAGTACTCTTTTCCCTCAAAACAGAATTTTCCTTCCGCTGTTCGGTTCGGGGGAAAAAGCAGTGGATTTCCGTATAGATAGGGACTTACTTCCAGCTGTTCCATGCTATCGGGCGTACGCAGGAGAGCATGGCCATCTTTTTTCAGCGAGATCAGATTTGCCCCAAAGAACGGCAGAACCTCCGCTTCCCAGCTTCCACAACGTAGCTGGATTCCATTTAAACTCATCTGTTCAATCCGTCCACAGCAGGCAGGCAATGTCCTGCGAAGCAATATTTACCGGCTGGCCGCAAGCCGTGAACTCTGCCTCCCTGTCAGAATCGTTCCAAAATACAAGCAGAGTTCGTCCGTCCGCACTCTCATATTCAGTCATGCGAATTTCTTTCGGTAAGAAAAGCGTGTGGTTGCAAACAAAGCGGCCTTTGTAGAAGAAATCACGATACTGTTCTTTAATATCAATCAGCTTCTTAATATATGCTGCATAATCGGGCAGGTCGCTGACGATTGACTTTCTGCCCCGATAAACCGAGATATCAAATCGAAATCCATAGGAGAAAGCATAGTTCAGCAACCTCTTAAAATCATCGCGGTTGTCATGCAGAAAGCGGTCGGTCATGATCGGCTCGGGGAATGTCCGCAGGAACAGCTCAGGATAAACGGTTTCGCCGAAAATATTTCCATACTGGCAGCCGTGATGGTAGTCTATATGAGGAGCAAAGGCGTCTACACACTGCTCGGTGCCAAAAGCCTGCTCCGGCCCGCACAAAGCCTTGATGGCGTCCATGTTTTCAGTACGCCATTTCGCTTCTGCATCTCCGCGTTTGCCATGCAGATGCGCCTCATCAAAGCAAAGGCCTGGTTTGTGACCGCCCATCTGGTCGAAAAAGATGGAGTCTGGCTGGAGGGCAAGTTTTATTTTGCCGTTTTTAAGTAGTTGCTCCTTCCATTCCGGCGTAGCAGGACAGGCTGTAACAAAACTTTTATATCCGAAGCTTCGCAGCAGCATACCGTCGTTGGAGAATTGGTAGTGATCGCGGTATTCATTGTGATCCAGATCCTTCTGACAGATGCGAAAGCCTGTTTCCTTATAATAATCGGTTGCAACATCAATGAGGATCCCGTTGGTATAAAGCGCCACATGACCGCCCATTTTATGTATCTGCTCAATAGCATCCTTAAGGCCCTGTTCGCCGCCCAGATCCGGGTCGATTTCATAGATAGGATAACCGTTATCGAAGCGACCCTTCCACCAACCAAATACCATCAGTGTGTCTAGACCGTATTTTTTCCCTTCTTCATAAATGTGCGGCAGATCTTTGTACCGGAAGAAAACTTCTCCGTATTGGTGACGCAAAATAATTCGCTGCCATCCGGTCATGTTCTGTACCCAGTCAGGCTTTTTCGGCACGAAATACCAATTGCTTCTGGCCCAGTTTCCGTAAATGTCGGAACCAGTTCTCCAGTCCCCTTCATTCAGAGAAACTACGGAATGAGCGCTCTCCAGCTTCTCACCGGACTGTGCAAGCAGATAGTTGGAAATCGAGAGGATTAGCCTCGGATCCGCGTTTCTGGGGGCAAGCCCTGCAGACAGCGTGGCGATCCGGGACTGACTATCGTGGCGTCCCACATAAAGAAAATGACCACCGCTCTGCACACCGAACCAGCACATACTGGCAGGACAGGGATATTGTACGGGATCCCATATTTCATCATAATCCGCTGCCATATACTCTGTATGCTCTTTTTTTAGCGCTTCCCACGGGTTAGAAACTTTCTCGCCCAGTCCGTTCATTTTATAAAAGACATCCTGCTCTCGTTTTTCCGAGCAAATTACAGACAAATCCACAAAAGGAAGCTGCAATTCATTGAGCCGTGCATTACTTTTGTTATCTACTTCCGCCCACATTTCCATGGATTCATAAGTGTTAATGGTTGATTTGATATGAACTGTGAAAGCTACATCGAACATCCGTCCGTCGTCACCCATCAGTTGTGGATAATAAATCAATAGGCCGTTGCTAGACTTTTTGACAGTACCTTTCTGCCGGGAGGAACGTACCGTCATTGAGCGATAATATTCATCGTCAATGTGTACCCGCCATAAGTCAGCTTGCACCTCATTGCTCATAGGAAGTCCCTCTGCCGACCATTTTACTTTGCTTGCGTCCTCACTAATCTGTAGCTGTAGCTTGCCCGCTTTTATCGATTGATACATAAAATACACCCTCTATGTAAATTCCCAAGCCTGATTTTTCAGCAAACATACTGTTTAGTCGACTTTTATTAATAAAGCTAGACTGATTTTGGGCAGTCTAGCTTTTGATTTTACTGTTGCGACTTATAAGCAGCGGTAGCATCTTTCTCCCAATCGAGACCACCTTCTGCTTCCCAACGTGCAATCGCTTCCTTGTATTCTTTCTCAACGTCGCCCTTAGAGGAAATCAACTGGCAGAAAACCTCTTTTTCAATGGTACTTAAGTTCTTGCCATAAGTTGTTTCTGCTTTAAAGGAAGTGTAGATGTACGGCCAATCGATGGTGCACATGGCATTGGCCATCTCAACGCCCTTTTTACTCTGCTCGTTTAAGGTGCGGCGCTCCGTGGTAACCTTCGGTTTCAGAAAATCGGCATAAACAAACACGCCATCGTTGCGGTTTGTGGTACTGTCGTCATAGGGTGCTATCATTTTATAGGTTCCGGCAGCTTTGTCAACCCAATTAAAATGCTTGCCTTCTATGCCGAGATTCATAAGGCAGTTGCCTTCCTCGGACATTAAAAAGTCCAGAACCCTAACGGCAGCAGCCGGATTCTTGCAGGTGGAGCTAACGAGGGTAGTGGGGATGTAGGACGGGTACTGCTTACCCTGTGCGGCTACGCCGGTAGGCCCTTTGATCTCCGCAAAGTCAAAGGTAGGTACTGGCTTTTCCGTATAACGGGCAGGCATCCAGTTGTTGGTCGGACCGGCACACTGGAAGTCAAACGCGCCGACCTTACCGTTCCACAATTTTCCGTAGGAATCCATGGCAGGGATGGTCGCAAAATCGGGATCCATTACGCCGGCTTGATACAGCTTACGGAAGTATTTTATGGCATCTAGGAAATTCTTATTTTTCATGCCGGTGGTTACGGTACCGTCCTCCAACTGATAGGGACGTAGGCCGTTCGAACTGGCAGGAATGCCATAGCTACCCAAAATGCTTGTAAAATTATTCCATGTTGCAACGATGGAAGCACCGAGGCCAATGGTGTCGTTCTTGCCATTTCCATCCGGATCTTTAAAGGTGAAAGCGTAGAGCACATTGTACAGGCTGTCAAGATCGGTGGGCATTTCCATGCCAACTTTTTTGAGCCAATCAGTACGGATGTTCATGTTCTGTGCATATGAGGTTTCTGCGTTGAACAGTGCATAAATCTTGCCATCTTTATTTAACGGATTATCTGTGAGAATCTTACCGAGTTCGGACTGAATTGAAGGCGCATTCTTTATATATTCGGTTAAGTCTGCGACCATACCGTTCTTTTTTAAATTCTCCGCGGTGGAAATACTTCCTGTCCGGAAGATGTCTGGCAGTGTTTTCGCTGCGATTAGAGTGTTCAGCTTGCTGGTTACATCGCCGGCAGAAGCATAGGTAACCTTCAATCTGACATTAGTTTTTGCTTCGATTTCTTTTAAAACGGAGTTGTCAGCGGGCGGTGTGTTATCACCTGTGACAAGTATACTCAATTCCGTTACAACGTCTGGTGCAGAAGAAGCTTTAGTTTCGGATGTGTTTCCCGGACTGACGCCGGCATCGCTGGAGGATGATTTGCCGCATGCGCTCATGGAGAACACCATTGAGACTGCCAGTAAGCCACTTATCAATCTTTTAAGTTTTTTCATATGATCTCTCTCCCTAACAATTTATTATTTGCTCACGTTCAATTATCCTTTTACAGCGCCGGCCGTCACCCCCTTGGTATAGTATTTTTGTAAGTATGGATACACAGCAAGAATTGGTAACACAGAAACTGTGATAGTGACCATTTTCAGCGTTTCTTCCGTTACCTTGCTGGCTTCGCTGATTCCCTGCACGCCAGAAAGCACGGCACCGGCACCAGCCGATGCAAACAGATTACGCAGATATACCTGTAATATTTGCAGGTTGTTGCTGTTGATGTAAAGAATACCATCCATGTACGCATTCCAGTTAGCTACACCATAGAACATTCCCACAGCTGCCAGAGTTGGGGCTGATATGGGGAGAATGATGTGAAATAGGATCGTTAAGGGATTTGCACCGTCTATTCTCGCGGATTCCTCCAAACTGGGCGGAATGGTTTGAAAATAGTTGCGCATGATGAACAGGTTATATGCACTCACAGCATTTGGAACTACCAGTGCCCAGAAGGTGTCAATCATATGTAAATCGCTCACCAAAAGATAGGTGGGAATCATGCCGCCGTTGAACAGCATAGTAAAGAAAATCGCGCTGCACAGAAATTTCCTGCCACGCAGTCTCGGCAGCGAAAGCGGATATGCTAATGTTGCGGTGAGGATAAGGCTAAGAAACGTTCCTACAACCGTTCTTGAGATGGTGTTCCAATAAGCAATGTAAATTTGGGGTTGTTGGAGCACCAGCTTATATCCGAGAAAATCAATTCCTCTCGGCAAAAAGAACAGTCCGCCGGAGGACGCAGCCTGGGAATTACTGATGGAGTACATGAGTACATGCCAGAAAGGATAGATGGTAATAAAAGCAAGCAAGAGCAAAATAAATCCGTTAATGAAAGAACCTATTCTTTCCCCTTTTGTTTTTTTCATCTTTTTTTCCTCCTTAAACCATGCTGCTGTCCGGGTCGACCTTTTTCGCTATCGCGTTGGTGATGACCACCAAGACAAGGCCAATCACTGACTGGAACAGGCCTGCTGCCGTTGCCAGTGAAAATTGCTGGTTCTGCATTCCAATACGGTAGACAAAGGTGTCAATGATATCCGCTACGGAATTCACCATGGGGTTGGTAATGGCGAAGATCTGATCGAAGCCCGCATACATTACTTCACCGACTCGGAACATCAGAAGCACGATGATGGTGGAGCGCAGGCAGGGAAGTGTGATGTGAATCAGTTGCTTCCATTTTCCTGCACCGTCGATGGAGGCAGCCTCATAAAGTTGGGTATCGATTCCCATCAGGGCTGAGAGATAAACGATAGTTCCCATACCGGCACTTTTCCAAATATGTGACCATACAATAAGACCCTGGAAAGAACCCTCATCTGTCAATAAGTTCGGCAATTGGCCTGTATAGCCGAACAGACTGGCTATTTCCTTAATGCCGCCTGTATTTGGGGAGAATAATGCGTACAATAGGCCGTTGATGACAATCCATGAAACGAAATTTGGCAGGATAACCGAGGTCTGAATGACTTTTTTGTATAACCGGCTGTTAACCTCATTGATCATCAAAGACATGATGATTGGAATTGGAAATCCTATCAGAAGCTTCAGTAGACTGATAACGATATTGTTGGATAATGCCCTTTGAAATCCGACTTGAGCAAATAATTGCTGAAAATTCGAGAATCCAACCCAGGGAGAAGATCCCGGATTAAATATGTTGTAGTCTTTAAAAGCGACTGTTACGCCATACATCGGTATGTACTTGAAAATAATGAAATAGAGAAGCCCTGGAATCATAAGCAAATAGAGCATGTATTCCTGTTTCATATATGAAACAAATCCTCTCATTTTTGGTGCGGTGGAGGATTTTATTAGTTGGATTTGTTTTGTCATGCAGGTTACTCCTCTCTAAAATTATTAAACAAATGTTATCCGACTTTGAATGTAAATTTGTAATATTTATATAATAGTCATTTGAAATTAATTTGTCAATAATTTTATTTTAATTTGAAATGAATTTTTATAAATTTAAATACTTGACCTTTTTTTGCATTATGATAGAATAAAATTAATCATATTATTAATATATTGTTGTGAAAGAAGTGAAAAAATTGACCGGTTGTTGCTTAAAAATTAAAGAATCGCTGAACGGCTTGACAAAAAAAGAAAAATTGGTGGCAGAGTATGTGCTTAAATTTCCCAGCGAGGTTTCCAAAATGTCGATTGATGAACTTGCAAAAGCCTGCGTGACGAGTCCATCTTCTGTAGTGCGGCTTTGCAAAAGTCTCGGTTATGCGGGATATAAGGACTTCTGCCGGATGCTTACCGCTGATGTCAGTGCCAACCGTGAGGAGGATATCGTTTATGAGGACGTACGTCCGGGCGACGACCTACCCTCAATCGCAAGAAGTGTTTCTATGGGCAATGTCAAAGCCATTGAAAGTACCCTGCAAATCCTTAGTCCCGAGCAATTGGAGATGGCAGTGAATGCTATCAGCGAGGCAAGCAGAGTGGACTTTTATGGCGTTGGATCTTCCTGCTTGGTAGCTATGGATGCTCATAACAAGTTTGTGCGCATCAATAAGACATGTAATGCTAACGCGGACCCCCATGTTCAGATCTTAAGCGCAACCACGTTGAAAAAAGGAGATGTGGCAGTTTTTATTTCATACAGCGGCGAAACCAGGGATATTCTAACCATCGCGGACGTAGCTAAAAAGACTTCGGCAACGATCATTTCCATTACGAAGTATGGAAAAAACTCTTTGATTACTCTGTCGGACATCTGTCTAAGTACCTTTAGTACCGAAAATCTTATCCGCAGTGGCGCCATGAGCTCCCGCGTCAGCCAGCTGACAATTATAGATATTTTATATACGGCCGTAGCCAGTAAAAATTATGAAAAGGTGAAGCCCTACCTTGATAAGTCCCGCTTTGCTGCGGGAAGAATGCGTGCCGGGGGAAAATAACCGCTTTATCATAAAAGAAAAACAGACCCTGAGTTATACTCAGCTATGAAAAAGGTGTCCTACGCTTTGCGTAAGGCACCTTTTTGTCTACGCTGGTTATTTTGACCGGAACACATTAACAGCTTTTGCGATTGGCTCCAGATTTCCTGATACGTAGTCATACATTTTGTGGTTGGTAGCTTCAAAATGCGCAACCAGATCGTCATAGGAAGTGTTGCAGATGTCGATGACACCATGCTGCATACATTCTCCGTCAAACCGGCCCAGCAAGGGCTGGTCGTTCATCTCAAAGTAATGAATGCCCACACAGTTTTTGTGATGCATCGCTCCCTGCATATAGTGTTCGCAGGCGCCGCCGCGTTCGTCCTGGGTCGCGGAGGCAAGCAGGCCGTAGGACAGCAGTCCCTTGTCCGCTCCGCCGATATGCCATTCGCCTATCATGCACGGCATATCAATTGCAGAAGAAGCAATATTTAGACTGTCTTCCGCTGATGGGAAATAGCAGTTAAACGAAAGTACATCAAAAAATTCACTGCCGGCGATTTCATTTTTGCTGATCTTACTATAGCGTAGTCCCAAATTCATGTGGTCTGGGTCAACACGACGCAGAGCGTCCTGCGGTACTTGCGCATATTTTTCAAGTAGATTTGCTCGCAGGAGTTTCATATCTTCTGCGGCAGCTTCGCTGAAACAATCTGCGTGTGCAAAAGGAGTATATAAGTCCTCGAAGGAGATAAATTCCTTATTCCATGCCTGATTCAACGTATCAATAGCGCTGTATTTTTGATGTAGCAATTCGATGAGAGCTTTTTTGGAGGCCAGATTTTTCGGATAAGCAAAAACTCTTTCTGCAAGATTGATGGAGGTTTGGAATTTCCATTCAGGTTCGTTCGTAATAAAGTATCCGATCATGTAGGGGTTGCCTACAAAAGGTGTAATCTGATTTTCGGCAAATGTTTTCGAGCGCTGCGCATATTGCTCCGAATAAACGTCGGGGAAATCGCGGAAAATCAGATCATCTGTAAGCGGAAAATCCTTCAGCGTCCACACGAACGGGATTTCTGACTCTGCAAGATAATCCATTACCCGCTCGTCGGTATAGTTATTAACCCCCACGCCAATGGTATTGAACCCCCAGCGTTTTAGGCGGGCGGAGTTGAGTTTTACCCATGCATCCCACCACTTGTCCGGGCCGAAAGCACGAATCATATTAGCACGGGAGAAATTAAACATCTTTCTGTCTTTGCCTGCTTCTGCGCCATTGCGCTTCGCAAATTCTGCAATATGATCGGCTGTTGTCCATGCGTCTTTATACGTAGCGTCATCGGGATCCGGTAACCATGAAAACAGGTTTTCCATTTTGTCAGTAAAACCGTGCACGCCCATGCGACTTCCATAGCACATACCGTTGCTGAAGAAAGCATAACCGTCCGGATCCACCAGCCACCAGCGTTTTCCATCATAATGGGTGTGAAAGAAACCTGTAGTGTCAAATTTCAGATTTTTCCATCCGCCGTACCGGTTCCATCCTGGGGGATAATGGTTGTCCGTCTTCGCTCGTTCGTACTCCTTATGTAGGTAAGCAGTCATCTGCTCCACACTGTGTGTTTTGGTGCTCCAGTCCTTCATGTTCCACTGACCCAACTCATCCACCATGGGCTCGCCAATCACCTTCATGTCCGGCAGGGAATCGGCTAGGTAGGCTTCGAAGATGGTGAAGCTGTTGAATACATGACTATACCCTGGGTGAATATACAGTTCAACTGCTTTCATTTCTGTAATACTGGAGGGATTGCATCTTGCCCGGCCTTTCAGCATGCCCGGCAGCGTTAATAGGAAGAAGCGATTTGACTGCAGCTCTTCCATGTCGACCGCCAGCTTTACGCGTCTGGTGGGTAACATTTCGTAATTTATCACACCACGTTTTTCTCCCGGCTGTGGATTTGTCTTTTCAAAACAGACGTCAATCAAAGCTTGGGTGTCCATGTCAGCCAGCATATCAACAATGAGATATCGGCAGTCGGCCCAATTCAGACCGGCTATTTTTCCGATTTCGCCTTCCAAACGCAGGCGGATAAAACCGTCTTTATCGGGATGAATAACAAGTTTTTCACTTGAAGGCACGGCCGTGCCCTGAGCCAGATAAAATTTTTTTAAATCGATAGGTTCCTTTTTCATACCTCAGCCTCCAGATTTTATTGATTTTGTAAAACTGTCTGTGCATTCGATTAATGTTCTCACTATACCGTATATTCACATGAAATTCAATAATCTATTCTAAAAAAAAATAAATTTCTGAAATTTTTTTCTAAAAAATATTTCTATAAAATTTATAAAAATGAGATACACCTAGGATAAAGTCTAATTATTGTTAAAAAAATAAAAATATTATTGTAAAAAATAAATATTATCAAAAAAAATATTGACGTTTATTTCAAGCAATTATATAATGGAACAAAGCGAAGGTTTCAAGAAAGCACTTTGCTGGTTAGGAGTGATACTAATGAAACAGTTCCCAAAAGCAAAAGTAGGCCTGCTGCTGATTGCCACCTCCCGGTTTCGCCATCTTGGGTACGGTCTTACGGAAGGTGACTATGAGTCGCGCAAAGAAGCGGAGGCTGCTCATTATGTCGAGACGCTGAAAGAGTTCAGCGATGTGGTTTTTCACGGTAACGTTTATTCGCGGGAAGATTTGGACTGTGCCATGCGAGCCTTTCAGGAAGAACAGGTGGACTTTGTTTTCGCTCTCTTCCTATCCTGGTCAGAAGATTTTACATGGGTACGCTTTTTACGCAACATGCCCACCGTTCCAGTCTTTTTCGCATGCAGAACGAGGGATTCTATTTCATTCAGAGACACCAATGAAGAGACAGATTTTGTAGAATTTCTTTCTGCAGGAGGTCTTGTGGGTGCTCTGGAAGCCTCTGGTTCCATAAAAAGGTTTGAGCGCCCGATGCTCGTAACGGCAATTGGTACATTTGACGAGCTGATGGAACAGGCAGAACAGTTTGCGCGGACGGCGGCTGTGCGTTCCGCTCTGAGAAGTACAAACTTCGGCTTGTTGGCTTCTTATAATGAGGTTATGTGGTCTACTTACGTGGATCCCTATAATTTGTTTATGAAAGCGGGCCCTGAGCTTCGATTTGTGTCCGTTGCTACCCTGACTAAGGAGATAGATGCTATCGACGATGCGCTTGTGGTAGAAACACAGAGTGCGCTAAGAAAACAATATGAGGTTTTGGATGAAGTGGATGAGGAAAAATTCGCTGCTTCCGTCAGAGCTTCTCTAGCCATGGAAAGCTTAGCCCGCAAAGTGGGGGTAAGCATGATGGTACTGAACGATGTGGATACTGTGCTTCTGACAGATGTGGGATTACGCCCTGGCTTTCTGCCCTGCCCTGGTACGGAGGATGTCAGCGTCGTGCCGGAAGGTGATATTGGCGGTGGTCTTGCCGTTTATATTCTGAAGCAGCTTTCCGGCCAGCCGGTCAACTTTATAGAACCATTCTATATTGATAAAGAGCGGGATTGTTTTGCCGGAGGACATGCAGGCCCCAATGATTATACGAATCCGAAGGGGAAGGTAAAGATTGCCCGCGATGTACGCTTTGCAAAAACAAACTATAAATATGCAGGAGCTCCTTTCGCATGGTATGTTATTCCGCAGGGACTCAAAACAATGCTTCATATTTCGGAATGCGGCGGACGTTTCAAGATGGTTTGTACCCTGGTTGAGGCTCTGCCTTGCGAGCATTTCATTACCTCCTATTCTCATGGCATGTTCCGGCCGCTGACTGGCAGTACGCAGGAGCTGTTCGAAAAACTTTTGAAGATTGGTGTCACCCAGCATTATGGCGTAGTAGAGGGAGACTATACACAGGAACTGTCTTACCTTGCACAGTTGATGGATTTTGATTTTATTAAGCTGTAGAAACGCATAACCTTATCAAAACAATAAAATATTTAGTAGAGGTGCCAGAAAATGAGTTTTATGTTTAATCCGTACCCATATGATGACCCTAATGCCGTCAATCATATTCATTTTGACAAAAAATTGCAAGATACCATTACTACTGATTCCCTTTCCTCGGCCAAAAAACTGACCGGAAAGATTTTGGGGCAGATTACTGCTTCTTCCCGCTGTATCATTGGTTTGGATGGTTACATAAGCGCCCCCATGTCCCAGTTTGTAGGTTTGCTTTCCTTACAGCTGGCGCAGAATGGCGTAGAGCCCCAAATCTTAACTACAGAGGCCCTTTTGCTGGACAATGACACTCTGTATGAAAAACTTCTACCCTATTTGCCGGAAGATAGGGTCACGGATCCCGTTTTGCTATACGGCTCTCTTTATAAGGAAGGCTACGAGAGCTTGATGAAAGCAGAAGAAATTGAAAAGCTCTCCAATAAAATTAAGGAGTTTGCAAAAAACGGCAAAGGTGTGCTGATTGTATATGGCTATGGCGCGCTCATTGATATGCTGCGCTCAAATTATTCATTAAAGCTCTATGTTGATATGACGCAGAAACGCACCATTCTGAATATCCGCGATGGCGCGTTGACCAATCTCGGTTCCACGAAGCGCATGCCGGTGAACCAGATCATCCGCCGCAGTTATTATGTGGATTTCGAAGTTGCGACACAGCTTCGCGGTCAGCTGATTCGCAATGACGAAATTGACTTTTATCTCACGGGCGATCATGCTGATAAAATGCAGATGATTTCCGTATCCGCGATGAAGGCTTTGTTTGAAACAATGGTAACCTATCCGCTGCGCTGCCGCCCGGTTTATATTGAAGGCGTTTGGGGCGGATTTTATCTCAAGCGCCTGCGCAATCTACCGGAAGAGATGAAGAACTGTGCGTGGATATTTGATCTGATTCCGATGGAAGTTTCCATTGTGGCAGATTTGAATACACTTCAGATGGAATTTCCTTTCTACTGCTTTGTACAGGTTATCGGCCCGAAACTCATGGGGCAGAAGCCTGCAGAGAAATTTCATGGCTATTTCCCAATCCGCTTCAACTACGATGATACCTATCACAGCAGTGGAAACATGTCTATTCAAGTGCACCCAGACGGTAATTATTTAAGGAAAAACAACAATGAATTCTGCCGTCAGGATGAGAGCTACTACATGGTCGTCACCGGGCAGGAGGCTAAAACTTACTGTGGTTTCCGTGACGGTGTTGATGTAGAGAAATTTATCGAAAAGGCGAAGCGGGCCGAAAAGTATGGAGAAGGCTTTAATCATGACGACTATGTATATTCTAAGTCTTCTGTCGCCGGGCAGCAGTTTATGATTCCGGCAGGCACCATTCACGCTTCCGGCCGCAACCAAGTAATTCTGGAAATCGGCAGCTTGACAATGGGCTCTTATACATATAAAATGTATGATTATATGAGAAAAGATTTGGACGGAAATCTCCGCCCGATTCATACCTATCACGGTGATAAAGTATTGCGTCGCGACTTCAGGGAAAGTTGGGTAAAAGAGAACCTAATCCAAAGCCCAAGGGTAATTCGCGAGGGCGACGGCTTTCAAGAAATGATTGTAGGACAGCATGACCTGCTGTATTTCAGCCTGCGCCATGTACGCTTTTTAGATAAGTACGAAGATGAAACCACGGATCGGTTCCATGTGCTCGCATTGGTGGAAGGTGAAAAATGTCTGGTTCGTTCACTGACAAATCCTGACCGCTATTTTGAGCAAAATTATCTTGATATGGTTATCGTACCGGCCGGATTCGGTCCCTATGAGGTTATTAATCAGAGCGTTGGAAAGGTGACTATGCATAAGACATTATTAAAGGATGGCTATGAAGATGTGTGCCTCTAATGTCTGCGTTCTAGCCATAGATGCCGGAGGAACATTCCTCAAGGCGGCGCTTGTGCGCAGCGATTTTACCATTTTACTGGATAGCTTTCTGCGGGTTTTCGTTGATTCAAAAGGTGATGCAGACGGTATCCGGACCGCTTATATACAGTTGGCGGCACAGGCACTGCAGAAAGCCCGGGAATATCATTTAACAATCACAGCGGTCGGCATTTGTATTCCCGGCCCGTTCGATTACCAAAACGGGATAAGCTTAATGACGCATAAGTACGCGGCAATCAAGGATATCCCCATGCGCCCGTGGATTCAGGAGGGCGTGGGGGATGTACCGGTGCGCTTTATCCATGATTCCCACGCATTTTTGCTGGGTGCGGTGCGTAACAGCAGTTGCAGTGGGTTTGAAAGGGTTGCGGGTGTTACGATTGGAACAGGACTGGGTTTTGCTTCCATGTTTGATGGAAAAATAAATGCGAATGCCCAAGGCGGCCCCGCTATCAGCATTTTTGGGAGGCCGTATCGCAGCGGTATTAGCGAAGACTATGTGTCCCGCCGCGCTGTGCTTGCCCGTTATAATGAAATCAGCGGCAATGTTGTAAAAGGACTGGATGTTATTGATATTGCCCGGCTTGCCCAGCAGGGACAGCCGGATGCCGTTTCCGTTTTTTCAGAAATGGGAAGCTGTCTTGCGGAAATCCTGTATGATATTCTCAAAAATAACCGTTTTGAATATCTTGTACTTGGCGGGGCTATTTCAAAATCCGTTGCTCTATTTTTACCACAGCTGAAAATTGGTCTTTCCGACTTGCCAGCCCTGAGGTATATCGAAGCTGCGCAGGACATCGATATTGCTCCGGTGCTTGGTGCGGCGCAGGTAGCGTTTGCTGAATAACTTCATTAAAAAAATAAAAACAGAATACTGTTTTTGCGAGGAGGGTCTTATGTACGGCTGTTGTTTGCGCTTAAAGGAACTCATGGATTCTTTTGCTCCGAAGGAGCAACAAATTGCAAGATTTATCATTGATTTTCCAGGAGAGGTCGTTAATATGTCGATAGGAGAACTGGCCAATTCCTGCGGTACCAGCATATCTTCTATAGTCCGAATGTGCAAGTCGGCAAATTATTCCGGATATAAGGAACTCTGTCGCACCCTTTCTACCGATTTAGCACTTAACCAGCAGGAAAGCATTACCTACAATGACGTAAGACCCGGGGATTCCATGGAATCAATTGTACACAGTGTTTGTAGCAGTAATACAAAGTCAATAGAAAACACAAAGTCAACCCTGGTCACGGAGGATTTAGACCATGCCGTTGACATCATCTGTATGGCGGATCGTGTTGATTTTTATGGCGTGGGTACTTCCGGAATTATAGCTCTGGATGCGCATAATAAATTCGTTCGCATCCATAAACTTTCCATGTCCAGTGCCGACCCGCACGATCAAATTCTTTGTGCTACCAGTCTTAAAAAAGGCGATGTCGCCATTTTGATTTCTTACAGCGGTGATACAAAGGATATTCTGGAGACCGCGGAGGTCGTGAAACAAACGGATGCAACACTCATTAGCATTACGCGTTACAGTAAAAATCTCCTGAGTCAAAAGGCCGATATCTGTTTGTATTCCTCGTCATCGGAATCGCTGATACGCAGCGGTGTCATGGGCCAGCGAATCGGCCAATTGACCGTCATTGATATTTTATACACCGCGGTGGTAAGCCGCCAGTACAACGCTGTGAAAAAACATCTCGATGAGACACGGCTGGTCTCAGCTCGGAAACATGTAAACGCAGCGTCCCGCGACGTTTAGCCGCTCTTTATCGGGCTGTAAAAACTTTACTAATATTTCTTCAAACTTAAAAAAGCTGGTACCGTTTTTATTCGGTATCAGCTTTGTTTTGTTGGTGGTATGGTGCGAGACTTCATTCATGATCTGCGCCGGAAAGCCGTAAAGGTTTGCTTCTGCTTCTCAAAATTTCGATCGAGGAACTCCACCTCTATGAACCGTAGCGAGTGGTTTTTCGCACGCTGTCCAGCGACAGACAGCCTTCCTCGGTTTCATACGAGTCAGCACACTTTACTTTATGATAATTGGGTTAATCATAGCTAATATAGCTAATATTGTACTAAGGCCGAAGAAACAGGCATAAAAAAAGAGCGGTTGGCATTGTGAAGTGCACCCCTTTAGTTAGACAGTATGGTATACTGAAATAACTAAAGGGGTGTTTTTCTATGCCAAAAGGGGCTTTGTTTTCAGGAGACTTCAAAAAAGAAGTCATTGAGCACATGAGGAAAGAGAAATTAAGTTATAGCGAAACCGACAAATTGTATCATGTAGGGAATCATTCTGTAATAAAAAGATGGGAACGGATTTATCTGCAAGAAGGTGCGGAAGGATTATATGTTGATAGACGTGGACGCGCAAGTGCTGCCAGTGGAACAAGAAAAGGTCGACCACCCAAATTGGAAAAGCAAGTAGAAGAAGATTTGATAGCTGAAAATCAACGGTTAAGAGCAGAGGTTGCCTACCTAAAAAAATTGAATGCCTTGGTTTTAAAAGAGGAACAGCAAAACAGAAAGCACGAGTGATCTGGGAGCTAAGGCATGAGTTTGAGGTCACTTTGCTGGTTGAAATTGCCGACATTCCACGCAGTACCTATTACTACCATGCCAAGCAACTGGAGAATCCAGATAAATATGAATCTGTGAAAACTCAAATTACATCGATCTATGAAGAGCATAGGAAGCGGTATGGTTACCGGCAAATTACAACTGAGTTGTATAACCGAAAAATCTGTATTAATCACAAGACGGTACAGCACTTAATGCGGCAGCTTGGATTGTTTTGCCGGGTACGGATGAAGAGATACAACTCATACCGAGGAGAAGCAGGCGAAGTGGCTCCTAATCTGCTAAACCGAAATTTCCATGCAGACAGACCTAATGAGAAATGGGTCACCGATGTAACAGAGTTTTCTCTGCTCGGGCAAAAGCTGTATCTATCTCCTATTCTTGATTTGTATAATCGAGAAATTGTTAGCTACTGCATTAGTGAACATCCTCGATTTTCGCAAACAGTAGAGATGTTGGAATTAGCTTTTCAAAGAATACCCAACCAGACCAATCTCATTCTCCATTCTGACCAAGGATGGCAGTACCAAATGAAACCCTACCAAAAAATGCTCAAAGAAAAAGGTGTCCGGCAGAGCATGTCCCGCAAGGGAAACTGTTGGGACAATGCTGTCATTGAAAATTTCTTTGGTATTCTCAAAACAGAGTTGTTCTACTTGCAGGAATTTACTTCCATGGAGCATTTTAAACACGAACTTGTTGAGTATCTTGACTATTACAACAACCTTCGTATTAATTCAAAATTAAAGGGTCTGAGCCCTGTTCAGTACAGGATTCAAACCCTTCAATCCGCTTGATTCTATTTTTGTCTAACTTTTTGGGGTCATTTTATTATTGCCTTCCGCTCTATCTTTTCGCTCGCCATATATCCGTATTTTAAAGACCTTGTGCGTT
>Ga0366769_1019_pt1 | contig 25124 bp, 22 predicted proteins | sample BONcelHN113001C8_FD_207053 | JGI IMG/M metagenome (GOLD analysis project Ga0366769, IMG submission 207053) | Enriched cells from coal bed in the Powder River Basin, Montana, United States - BONCAT cells N11 rep2 HSBNCT.N11.300.1.C8 ...
TCCGTGAGGCCAACGTGCAGCTACCAGCGCCTCTTCGCATTGCGCCTCACTGCCATATTTCTTGAGAAATCCATCCAGCGATAGCCCTTTTTGAAACTGCACTTTATTCATTGCCATGGTGCGCTCCTTCAAAAAACCTCATCCTGTTAATACTGTATGTAAAACAGTAGTGTTTTCAAGGGGTTCTGAGGTTGGTAGCTAATCAGGTGATTTTATGCGGAGTATGCCTTGAAACAAGCATATTCCCGCATATATATTAAGCGGATTTAAATAATACTTATGCGTGTATGCATTTCAATATGGCATTCATGGTGCGCATTGAATCAAGTCGCTGCCAGCAATCGATCCAGCTTGTCCCAACTTTCAATCAAGTTTCCAAAACCGCTGCTGCCGGCTTGGCTTTCGAATATTGCGGTGTGCGTTAACTCTTCAGGCGACAGCGGCTGTTGCACGTTCGTAAGTTTTTCCAGTACCGCAATGTCCGCTTCCGATGCATCGTTGCCGAGCGCACTGCGGTGCCGGATCCGCGTGCGCAAAATGGCTGCTTCGGCCTGGGTGGAGGCGATGGCAAACGGCACTTTCATCTGCTGCGACAAACGCCGGAACATGGTGCGTTCTTCCAGGCGCAGAAAAGCGGCATCGATGATCACCGTATAACCTGCTTCCAGCAATCGTTGCGCCGTTTGCTGCAGCCATGCATAGGTTTGCCGGGTTGCCTGCGCACTATAAATATCCTGCTTGGCACCGCTATGGTCGAGGGCTTTAATGCCAAACAAGCGCTTGCGTTCGACGTCGGAGCGTAGCCGGATCGCCTGTTTGCGCTCCAGTATTGCCAGCGCCAGCGTGCTTTTGCCCGAACCGGGCAAGCCGTGGGTGATGATCAGCGCTCCCCGGCGCGGCTCGAGCAGCGTTGCGGCCAGCGCCAGATAGCTGCGACACTCCGCTTGCGCTGTTGTTGCATCTGCCTGCGACAGGCTGGGCTGAATGCTGCATTGTTTGATCCTAATCGCGCTGACCTTGGCGCGCACCGTCGCACGGCCGGCGAGGTAGAAACGCAGCAGCGCAACGCCCGCGTAGTCGCCGGTGGTTTCCAGATAGGCATTGAGCAAGCGAAAAGCGAATCCGTTGTGCTGCCGGTGCATCAAGTCCATCATCGGAAAGGCGATTTCGTTGATGACGTCGATCCAGCGCAATCCGGGATCGAATTCGAGGCAGTCGAACGGTACCGGCTGATCGTCGATCAGCACGATATTGCCCAGATGCAGGTCGCCGTGACATTCACGCACCAATCCCGCCTTGCGGCGCTGCGCGAAAATCGGCTGGCAGGCAGCAAATTCCGCTTCGGTCGCGAGTTGCAAGGCCTGCAAGGCCCGCCGGTCATCCGGGGTCCCCAGCAATGTGCCGAGTTGTTCGAAATTCTGTTTGCTGACGGCAAGAATGGCATCCGCAGTGCCGAACGCACTGGCGGGATCGGCCGGCGGCAGGCTGGCATGAAAACGCGCCAGCACGTCCGCCAGACGGTCCATGTGTTCGATGCGCAATTGGTGGGTGGCCAGCAATGCATCCATTTGGTCGGATACGGCAAAGCGGCGCATCCGCACCGCATATTCAATCGCCGGCAACTTCCCCGGCAGCGGGGCATCGACGCTGCCGCCGATCGGGATCACATCGAGATACAGCTCCGGCGCCAGCCGCCGGTTCAGCCGGATTTCTTCTGCGCAATAAAATTCCCGCTTGGCCAGCGTGCTGAAATCGAGGAAACCCAGATCGAGCGCTTTCTTGATCTTGTAGGCAAAGCCGCCATTGAGCAAAATCCATGAAATATGGGTTTCGCTCAGTTCCATCGGTTGCTGCTGCAGCGCATGGACCAGCTGCAATTGCCCGCGCAGGGCGGCTGATTGAACGGAGTGCGGTTTCTCGGACATTGCGCATTTCCTTGAAAATGGTGGTGCGGTGCATGCACCCGGGAAACAGCGCGTGCGCCGCGCGGCAATCCCGATTAATGCTTGATGGCGTCGGCTGCCGCGCTATTGAGCGGTCGCGCCGGCACTTGGAGTTCGATGGTTTGACGCTTCTTGTCCTTGCCCTCGACTACCAGCGTCACCGGCACCAGGTCGCCGTCCTTTATTTGCTGTTTCAAATTGATCAACATGATGTGATAGCCGCCCGGCTTGAGCTCGACGGATTTGCCGGCCGGCAAGTCGATGCCGGCAACGGCGCGCATCCGCATGATGTTGTTTTCCATCGACATTTGATGGATTTCGACCGTGCTGGCTATCGGTGCGCGCACTTCGACCAGGCGCGCATCCTGCTTGGCGTTGAGTTGCATAAAGGCGCCGGTGGTTTTTTGCTGCTGTACGGTGGCGCGCACCCAGGCATCCTTGACTTCGACCTGGGTTTGCGCCACGGCGGCAGCGGAGGCAAGGGTGAGCAAAGAGGCAATAAGCAAATGTTTCATGAACTTCCTATCTGTAAAGCGTATTTTATTTTTGAAACGCACATATTGCGCGGCTGAGGACATTCAAGCGTGCATCACCCTGCATGCAGCAACGTATCGAAGAAAATTGCTCACAACCGGCAGGTCAATGAGCACGGGAGCCAATCAGCGCGGAAGCTATAAATCCGGAACGAATAAAGTGAGAACCGGCTCCCCTCCTCCCAACCCTCTCCCAGAGGAAGAGGAGGAGAACAGGGCACGATGAAGTCAAGACTTCATCGTGCCCGATCAATAAGTAGGCGCAAGAAGAAACCGTTCTCGAAAGTAATTTATGCAGCCGATTACGCTTGCTTGGCACGCAATGCCACATTCAAACGGTCGATGATCTCGATCCAGTCTGCATCTTCCAGAAACTCTTCGCGTAAAAATGCAGCCTGGGCCGGAGTCCAGAAGGGCGCATTGGACAGTGTGATGTTTTCTGGCAGCGGCGAATGCGTGGCGATGAAACGGTTGATCGCCTCGGCGTCGGCGGGCAGGCCCAATTGCTCGAACAGTTCTTTCAGCGGATGTACGGGTTGGTCCATATTTATGCTCTCCTGGTAAATTTTTTCAATGTGTACTGCGGCGCTTGAGCTGGGTTTCCAGTGCGGCGATTTCATCCAGCAGATCCAGCGCCAGCGCGACTCCGGCCGGATTGATTTCAAGGTCGCGCGTGAGTCGCAGTGCCAACCGGGCGCGCTGCAACGCGGCGCCGCCAAAGCGCCATTCCTGCGGTTGTTGGCCGCGCGGCTCAAGCACGCCTTCCAGCACCCAGACCGTAATCTGCTCTTGCGGCGCATCGCAAGCATCGCACAGTTCAATCAGTGTCAGCTCCATTTCTTCCTCGACCACTTGGCCTTGAAGATAGCGCGAAATCGTTTGGTTCATGGTGATTATCCTTACAAATGCAAATGCGCGCGCGGATTGAAGTCGAACGCTCGCGCCATCGCGCGATACGCTTCCTTGGCACGCTCATCGCTGGCCGGCGGCAGCGCGATCACCAGCACTGCATACAAATCCCCGGCCGGGTTGCCCGGAATGCCTTTGCCTTTCAGGCGTAGCTTACGCCCTGCGACCGATCCGGGTGGGATCGTCAGATGCACCGACCCCTCTGGCGTGGGGGTAGTGATGCTGCTGCCGAGCGCGGCTTCCCACGGCGCCAGCGGCAAATCGAAGTAGACATCGCGTCCATCCACACGATAATGCGGATGCGGGCGGAATACGATTTCGAGGTATAAATCTCCGGCAGGCCCCTGGCCGAGCCCCGGCCCGCCTTGGCCGGAAAGGCGCAAATGCTGGCCTTCGCGAATTCCTTTCGGTATGTGGATATCGAGCGTGCGCTCCTGCGTGCTGACGTGGCCCTGCGCATCTATCACCGGCAAGCGCAGCGAAATGCTGCGTTGCGCTCCATGATAAGCATCGTGCAAATCGATTTGGACCTTCGCATGATGATCCTGGCCCTTCGCCTGCATGCTCTGGCGCGCCGCATGCGCGCCCCGGGTTCGGCCGCCAAACAATGCCTCGAAAAAATCGCTGTAATCGGCGTCTGCGCCAGGACCGGGCTCGGAATCGCGGCCGCGGAATTCGAATCCTGCATCCCAGTTCGGCGGCGGCTGGAAGTCTTGCCCGCTTTGCCACTGGCTGCCGACCCGGTCGTAGGCGGCGCGGGTTTCCGGGTCCTTGAGTACTTTGTAGGCTTCGCCCATTTCCTTGAAGCGCGCTTCGGCCGCAGGCTCCTTGCTTACGTCGGGATGATATTTGCGGGCCAGCTTGCGATATGCGCTTTTGATTTCGTCCTGAGTCGCCGTGCGCGGCACGCCAAGGCTGGCGTAATAATCCTTGAATTCCATGACTTGAAATTTCCCGATGTTATTGATCCGGCACGATGAAGTCCTGACTTCATCGTGCCCCGTTCTCCCCCTCTCCCTCTGGGAGAGGGTTGGGGTGAGGGGATCCGGTTTTAACTTTATTCGTTCCGGATCTATAGAGCGCTCAATCCGTTTTATGAAATTAGCCGATGTTGGATCCGTCTTGCTTGCGTTGCATCAATTACATCATTGTACCGAACAGTTTGCCTGCGCCCGCTGTGGCCGCCATCGCCAGCGCACCCCAGAAGGCGACCCGCAACGCGGCCTGGAAAACCGGAGCGCCGCCCGTGCGGGCGCCGAGTGCGCCCAGCGCGGTCAGGCATATCAGCGAGGTGCCTGCGATCAGCGGCACCAGTTGCGGCAGCGGCGCCAGCAGCGTCGTCAGCAGCGGCAAGGCCGCGCCGGCGGCGAAAGTGGCGGCCGAAGTCAGCGCCGCCTGCACCGGACGCGCACGCACGGTAGTCGAAATGCCGAGTTCGTCACGCGCATGCGCACCCAGCGCATCGTGGTGCATCAGTTGCTGCGCCACCTGCGCGGCCAGTTCCCGGCTCAACCCGCGACGCATGTAGATTGCAGTCAGTTCGTTCTGTTCGTGCTCCGGTTGCGTGGCCAGTTCAATGCGTTCGCGCTCCAGATCGGCTTGTTCGGTGTCGGACTGCGAACTGACCGACACGTATTCGCCGGCCGCCATCGACATCGCTCCCGCCACCAGTCCCGCCACGCCTGCCACCAGCAGTTCGTTGCGCCCGGCGCTGGCTGCCGCAATGCCCACCATCAGGCTGGCAGTCGATACGATGCCATCGTTTGCCCCCAGTACAGCAGCACGCAGCCAGCCGATGCGGTCGGTGCGGTGGCGTTCGGGATGGCTAATGCGGGACATGGCCGGGGCGCTTTCCATTTTTTACATAGTGCGGAGTATGCTAAAAAAATCTTCTTTTCCGCAAATATATAGAGAGGTTTTAAAAATACCCTATGCTGTGCGTGCGATTGTCATAGCGTCGTCGTGAACTCCCACGGCCCCAGTCGCACTTGCTGGGGCTTGCGCTTGCTGGCGGTACCGACATTGATGAAGCATACCGGATGCTCGCCATCGGTCAGTGCAAATAATGCATGCATATGCGCCGAGCGCATTGCTTGTCCGCTGGTGAGGCCGGCGCCAAAGCCCATCGCATGCGCCGACAGCAGCATGTTTTGCAGCGCGCAGCCAAACGATACCATGCGTTCCAGTGCCGGAATATCCGGCTCGGCCGGCCCCAGCCGGGCCACTGCCAGCAGCAACAGCGGCGCGCGGTGGGCCTTTTCGCGCGCGCTGGCGATCTGCTCTGAAGTGGCATCGGAGTCGCGTTCGATCAATGCCTGCGCGAACACTTCGGCCAGCAATGCGCGCTTTTCCTGCGGGATGATCACGAAGCGCCACGGGTGCAATTGACCGTGGTCCGGCGCTGCGGCTGCCGCGCTCAACAATTGTTCGAGTTGCTCCGGCGTCGGGCCGGGCGATGCCAGCCGTTTGGGTGAAATGTTCTGGCGCGAGTGAATCAGCGCTTGCGTGGCGTCGCACAAATCTTCTGCCGACACGCACGCCTGCGACCGATCCGGTACGGCCTCGCCGTGTGTCTGTGCTGCGGTCGGTAATTTCGGCATCGGTGATTTCCCTGCAATCGTGCAACCCTGAAGATCCGATTTTGCATGATCCCACCGGCGGGCGCAATGTTGCTGCCGCAGTCGCCCTTGCAGCACGTTTTATCGGCAGGCATTGCAGGGAATGGTAAATTATTGCTTAAAAGCACATTTAAAGAATTTACCCCGCTTCAGGAGCATCCTCATGCGTTGCCATATTTCTGTTCTTATTTCTGTTTTTCTGCGGCAGCACGGTGCCCACGGTACCTTTTCTTTGCGGTGCGTGCGATGACGCGGCTGTCGGTACCGCGCAAGCTGGTGCTGCTGTCGCTTTGCGGCGCGCTGCATGCCGGATTGCCGGCGATCGCGGCGGCATCCGAAAGTGCGGTCGAAGATCCCGCGCCTCCGGTGCCGCAGGTGCTGCTGGCGCAAAATTTCACCGAAGCTGTGGATCCGCGCGCTTATCTGGTGAGCGAAAAGCTCGATGGCGTGCGCGCGTTGTGGGATGGCCGTGTGCTGCAATTTCGCAGCGGCAGGATCATCGCGGCGCCGGACTGGTTTGTTGCGGGGCTGCCCGCGCATCCGCTGGATGGCGAGTTGTGGATGGGGCGGCGTAAATTCGACCGCTTGTCGGCCGCAGTGCGGCGTCAGAGTCCGCGCGATGACGAGTGGCGTCAGATCAGTTATCAGGTATTCGAGTGGCCGCAAGCCCCCGGCACTTTCAGCGAGCGCGTGCTGGCGTTGCAGGCCAGCATCGCGCAGGCCGCTCCGGGCTGGCTGCAACTGGTGCGGCAAGAGCGGATTGCCGATCATCGGGCGCTGCAGGCGCGGTTGCAGCAGGTAGTGCGCGCGGGCGGCGAAGGCTTGATGCTGCACCGCGCGGATGCGCCGTGGCAAACCGGGCGCACCGATGCGCTGCTGAAACTGAAGCCGCAACACGATGCCGAAGCGAAGGTCATTGCGCATCTGCCGGGCCAGGGGAAATACGCGGGCATGTGCGGCGCGTTGCTGATGGAGAATCCCGACGGCCAGCGTTTTCGTCTGGCGACCGGCATGAGCGATGCACAGCGCCGCTCGCCGCCGCCGGTGGGCAGTGTCGTGACGTACCGTTATCGCGAGCGCACGCCGAGCGGCTTGCCGCGCTTTGCCAGTTTCATGCGGGTGCGGGCCCCCGAATAAGGCGCGCGTAATCAGCGACCGGCGGCGATGGAACGGCGGCAATCGCCTCGATGCGTTGCGCGCACGGTGCGTTCGTGGATCGCTTGTTAAAAATATACTGGATTATGTATTTTTCAAGTGTTAATGAAATAAAGCGAAATAGGCTTATATTTTTCATATACTCTATGTTTTGACCGATATGTGGCTTATCGTTGCGTCGAGCATCTATTCCCGGCTTTTGCTTTTGGCGGTGGAATATCAAAGGAAAATATGTCTATAAAGTTTGAGCATTCCGTACCAGTTGGCATGCACGGTTTGCTGGCGGAGATCGGTACTGATCGCGTTTTAGCCTTGTCCGGGAGCGGTTTCGTCATTACGGATGCCCGCCAGCCGCACAATCCGATCATCTTCGCCAATCCTGCTTTTTGCCGCTTGTCCGGCTACGCTCTGGATGAAATCCTGGGGCGCGATATTTTGTTTTTGCAAAACAGCCAGGATCAACAGCCGGAATTGGCGACGCTGCGTGGGGCAATTGAGCACGCTTCGGAAGCGCAGCAGGTATTGCGCAATTACCGCAAAGACGGCGTCATGTTCTGGAGCGAAGTATCGATTTCCCCGCTGTTCGATGCGGCCGGACAGCTAACCCATTTTATCGGCTTGCAAAAAGATATTGCACCACAGAAATGCTATGAAGAGAAGCTGGCCCTCCTCTCCACGCATGACGGCCTGACAGGATTGCCCAACCGGACTCTATTGGAGGATCGCCTGCAACAGGCGCTGTTGCAAGCCGAATCCACTAAGGCCAATGTCGGCTTGCTGTTCATTGATATCGACCATTTCAAGTTGGTCAATGAGAGTGTCGGCCATCTGGCCGGAGATCAGGTGCTCAAGGCGATCGCCGAGCGTTTGGACGATTGCATCCGCGAGGGCGACACCATTGCGCGCTATGGCGGTGACGAGTTCGTGATTGTCCTCAGAGACATCGGAAAATCGCATTATGTGGCTTCCATTTGCGAGGCAATTTCACGCAGCATTGCAAACCCTTTTCCGATTCAGGAAAAGAGCTTGCACGTAAGCTGCAGTATCGGCGTCGCGCTTTATCCGCGTGACGGCGATGATCCGGAAACATTGTTTAAATATGCCGATATGGCGCTCTATCGGGCCAAGGATTTGGGGCGCAGCAATTATCAGTTTTTTTCCAGCGAAATAAACGAAAAAATGCTGGAGCGGGTAACGCTGGAAAACGCATTGCATTTGGCGGTAGCCGGCAATCAATTGTCGTTGCATTATCAACCGCTTGCGGATTTGCAGACAGGCGGACTGGTCAGTCTCGAGGCATTGGTGTACTGGAACCATCCGGAATTGGGATTGATAGAGCCCGACCGCTTTATCCCGATTGCGCAGGAATCCGGACTGATAGAGTCTATCGGCGAATGGGTATTGCGCAAGTCCTGTGAGGATATGCGGGGTTGGCTCGATGCCGGCTTGACGGATTTCCGTGTGGCGGTGAACGTGTCGCCAAAACAATTCGGAGACCTGCAATTAACAGAGAAAATTGAGGTCCTGCTGGCTGAATTGCAGATCGATCCGCACATGCTTTCTCTTGAAATCACGGAACCGATCCTGATGCACGACACCGCGGCCAGTGAAAGCACGCTGCGGCAGTTGAAAGTGCTTGAAGTGGATTTGATCCTGGACGATTTCGGTACTGGCTATTCTTCCTTGAGCTACTTGAAGCGCTTTCCTGTTGACCGGGTCAAGATCGACCGTTCCTTCATCTGCAATATCGAGACCGATCAGGATGACGCTGCGATAGCCAAAACCATCATTGCAATGGCGCACAGCCTGGGTATCAAAGTGGTTGCAGAGGGCGTCGAGAGCGAAGCGCAATGGCATTTCTTGCGGCAGAACATGTGCGATGAAATGCAAGGCTGTTTCTTCAGTCGCCCATTGCCGAAATCCGAAGTCGGCGCTCTGCTGCGCGATGGCTGCAGATTGCCCGAGCATGTTTTCGATGCCGAAAAGGCCGCACGTACCTTGCTGCTGGTCGATGACGAGCCCAATATCCTGACTGCGCTAAAGCGCCTGTTGCGGCGCGATGGATATGACATCCTGACCGCCAATAGCGGGCAAGAAGGATTGGCGCTGCTGGAGGAGAAGGCGGTGGATGTCATTCTGTCTGACCAGCGCATGCCGGGCATGATGGGAGTGGATTTCCTGCGCGCGGTAAAAGAAAAATATCCGGATATCGTGCGTATCGTGCTGTCGGGGTATACCGAATTGAAATCGGTAACGGACGCAGTCAACGAAGGGGCCGTATATAAGTTTCTTACCAAGCCCTGGGAAGACGATCAGTTGCGCGGGCATATAGCGGAAGCGTTTCATCGCAAAGGGATAGAAGATGAAAACAGGCGGCTCAATACCGAAGTCCAGACCGCAAATCAGCAACTGGCAACGGCAAACAGGCAGTTGGGGATGGTGCTTAAGCAGAAACAGCAAAAAATTGCCCGCGATGAAGTCAATCTCGATATCGTGCGCGAAGTGCTGGAATATCTGCCGTTGCCGATCATTGGTCTGGACGACCAGGCGATGGTCGTTTTTGTGAATAGCGCCTCGGTCGCGCTGTTTTCACGGATGGGCTTGATGCCGGGTTGCGAGTTGGCCTATGCATTGCCGAGTCTGCATGCAGCGATAGCCGATATAAAAGGCGGCGCCGCACAAATTATTGAAATCGACGGTGCATGGTTCAGCGTGACCTGTCGTGCGATGGGCGCGCAATCCCAGTCACGCGGCAGGCTGATTACCCTGATGCCTTGCGAGGAGTCGCCATGAGCAGCGATGCCAGATTGCTGGCCCTGGATGCAGTGCAGGTCGGAATGACCTTGTCGGAGGATTTGTTCGATATGCACGGCAGCCTGGTTTTAGGGCGGGGAGCGATGGTGACTGCGGCCATTTTGCTTTCATTGCAGCGCCGTGGCATAGCGGCGCTCAGCGTTGTGCCGCAAGCCGGCGAGGATAGCGAGCGCAACGCCGATATCGAACGCCAGCGACAGCGTCTTGCCAAACTTTTCAGGCGTTGCGGCGATGGCGCTGCCGACAGACTGTTATTGCAGTATGTGACGCAATATCGGTTGGAGGGCGGGCATGAGTAATATCGCCTTCACTGAAATTGTCAGCAGAATTCATGCATTGCCCTCTCTGCCGGCAGTCGTGATGGAACTCTTGGGCAGTATGGGACAGAATAATGCCGATATTAACCAATTGTCAGCAATCGTTGCCAAAGATCAGGCACTATCGGCCAAAGCATTGCGTCTGGCCAACTCCTCTTTTTATGGCATGCAGCGCAAGGTCACGACAATGCCGCAAGCGCTATCCATTCTCGGTCTGAACAGCCTTCGTACTCTGGTCACGGCAGCGGCCGTCATTGAGCGCTTTCCTGCGACAGAGCTGGAGGGGTTCGGTTTCCAGGGATTTTGGCGGCATTCGATTGCAACCGCTGTGTGTGCCAGGCTGCTTGCCAAACGGGCTGATATCAATCCGGAGTCTGCGTTCATGGCCGGGCTGCTGCACGATATCGGCCGGCTGGTGCTGGTTACCGGGTTTCCGGTTCAGTATCAAACGGCGATGCATTACCGGAGTGTGCATGATTGCACCATGCTCGATGCGGAGCGCGCGATATTGTCATGCGATCATGCGGCCGTGGGGCAAGCGCTGGCGGAATATTGGCGTTTCCCTCCCGCTATCCAGATGGCAGTTGCCGGGCACCATACGCCAGACCAGCAGTGGAGTGGCGGCTTGACTAATCTGGTACATGTTGCCGATGCAATAGTCCATGCACTGGACCTGTGTGCAGATGAAAATGATGTGGTGCCGCTCTTGTCGACAGCCGCATGGCACAGTCTGAGTCTGGATCAGCAGGCAGTAATGCGGTTGCTGCACCAGACCGAACTGCAGTTTAATGAGATGTGCCAGATTTTGGCAAAGTAAGGGGATCGGATGGAAATCAAGAGCGTTGACATAAAGTCGCCCATCGCGTGCGCAGAAAACGATACCGCTGAGACGCACGGCGCCGCCGATTTTTCAAAAAGGCATCTGGCACCAGCGCTTTCGACCTTTTTTGACGGCAATCCGGTTGCCACTTTTGTCATCGATGCCGACCATGTGATTACGCACTGGAATCGTGCTTGTGAGCATGCATCCGGCATGGCGGCCTCGGAAATGATCGGAACGCGCAATCAGTGGATGCCGTTTTACCGGGAAGCGCGGCCGGTGATGGCGGACCTGATCGTATCGGCTAGCCTGGATGCGATGGTCGATACCTACTATCCGGATAAATTCAAGCGTTCCAGCTTGATTCCGGACGCATTCGAGGCGGAAGATTTCTTTCCGAAGCTGGGCAAGAACGGACTGTGGTTGCATTTCACCGCAGCGCCATTGCGTAATATCCATGGCGAAGTGGTCGGCGCGATCGAAACCTTGCAAGACATTTCGGAGCGGTGCATCGCCGAAGAAGCGTTGCGTCGGGCGCATGCCGACCTCGAGCATGTAGTCGCATGCCGCACCTGCCAGCTGGCCGATGCAAATCTGAAGCTTGCCGAGGATATCCGGTTGCGCGAAAAAACAGATGCCGATACGCAGCAGCGCAATGCGGAATTACAGGCGCTCAATGCCAAATTATCGATGGCGCAAGAGCAGCTTTTGCAATCTGAAAAACTGGCGTCAATCGGCCAGCTGGCGGCGGGCGTCGCACATGAAATCAATAATCCGATAGGCTATATTTTTTCGAATTTCGGCACGCTTGAAAATTATCTGGAAGGGATGTTTCAGATGCTTGCCGCCTACGAAGCTGCGGAACCGCAGATTGCGTCTGCCGAGGTCGCGGCAAAAATCAAGAGCGTGCGCGAACAGGTGGAACTCTCGTACCTGAAAGAAGATATCCCGGCCCTGATGCGTGAATCCAGGGAGGGCATCGTTCGGGTGAGAAAAATCGTCCAGGACCTGAAAGATTTTTCCCGCGTGGATGAAAATCAGGAATGGCAATGGGCGAATCTGCATCAGGGCATCGATTCCACGCTGAACATTGTCAGCAATGAAGTCAAATACAGGGCAGATGTGATCAAGGAATACGGCGATATTCCGGATGTCGAATGCCTGCCGTCGCAGATTAATCAGGTGATCATGAATCTGGTCGTGAATGCCGCACATGCGATGGGTAACGAACGCGGCGTAATTACGATTCGCAGCGGAACGCTGGACGAGAATGTCTGGATCGAGGTCGCCGATAACGGGGCCGGGATTCCGGAAGAAAACCTGACACGTATCTTTGACCCGTTTTTCACGACCAAGGCGATAGGCAAGGGGACCGGTCTCGGGCTGTCGCTTTCCTATGGCATCATCCAGAAACATGGCGGCAGCATCAAGGTTGCCAGCCAACGCGGTGCAGGCACCACTTTCCGCATCATGTGGCCGATTCATCATAATGAAAAAAAGAATATGGAAGAGGGGAACGCATGAGCAATGTTGCGTACATGCCGGTCGAGCCTGAAGTAAAGCAAGCGACCTTGTTATGTGTCGACGATGAACCGAACATCCTGTCGTCGCTGCGGCGCCTGTTCCGCGCAAAAGGCTATCGGGTGCTGGTTGCCGAAAGTGGCGATGCGGGCTTGCAGGTGCTGGCAACAGAAACCGTGGACATGGTGATCTCCGATATGCGCATGCCGGAGATGGATGGCGCCCGTTTTCTGGAACTGGTGCGTATCCGCTGGCCGGACACGGTCCGTATCCTGTTGACTGGCTACGCGGATGTCAGTTCGATCATCGAGGCCATCAACCGGGGCGAGATTTATCGCTACATCACCAAGCCCTGGGATGACAACGACATGTTGCTGCTCGTGCGTGATGCGCTGGAACGCAAGGAACTGGAGAATGAAAAGCTGCGTCTGGAAGAATTGACGCAACGCCAGAACGACGAGCTGAAAGCCTTGAATGCCAGTCTCGAGGAAAAAATCCGCGAGCGCACTGCCGATCTGAAAACGGCCAACGATTCCTTGCGGGGTGCCAACGAGAAGCTCAAGGCCAACTTTCTGACCTCGATCAAGGTATTCACCAGTTTGATGGAAATGCGTGGCGGCCATCTGGCCGGGCACTCGCGCCGGGTTGCCGATCTGGCGCGGAAAGTCGCAGTAAAAATGGCATTGGACGGAAAGGCGATACAGGAAATATTCATCGCCGGATTGATGATCGATATCGGCAAAATCGGTTTTTCAGATCAAATGCTGACGATGCCGGCGAGCGATATGGTAGGGGAGAATCTTGCCATTTATCGTAAATTTCCGGTGCGCGGCGAGCAGTTGCTGATGCCGCTGGAAGATTTGCATGGAGCTGCGACGATATTGCGTTCGCAACTGGAGCGTTTCGACGGCGCAGGATTTCCTGACGGGTTTTGCGGCGACGAAATACCGATCGGTGCACGCATTCTCGCGTTGGTCAGCGATTACGACAGTCTCCAGATCGGTACTTTGATACAGCGCCGCTTTCTCCCCGCGGAAGCGCGAATCAGCGTCACCCACAGCAGCGGAAAGCGGTACGACCGCGAAGTCGTCAAGGCATTTAACTTGGTGCTGGATGAAGAAGAGGCCGGGGCTGAAACAAACGAAGCTGTCCTGAGCACGCTTAAATTGCTGCCGGGGATGGTATTGTCGCGGGATTTGATCGGCCATGACGGCGTCATGTTGCTTTCGGCGGATCACGTGCTGGATGAACGGTTGATTCAACTGATCCAGGTTTTTGAAAAAAAGGGCGAGACACGTTTAAATGTCAGCATCCGTGTGGAGCGGAGCGCGTGATGCGGCGGCTTTTGTTGGTAGATGACGAAATAAATATTCTGCAAGCATTGCAACGCACGCTCCGTCAGACATTCCGGGATGAAGAATTCGTGATGGAACTGCATACCGACCCGTTGCAAGCGTTGCAGCGCATCGACGAAGTTGGGTTTGATTTCGTCATTGCGGATTTTCATATGCCGCAAATGAATGGCGTGGATTTTCTGGAGCAAGTGCGCGATCTGCAACCAGATGCGGTGCGCCTGATGCTCAGCGCGTGCACTGATTTCGATACCGTCAGGAAGGCAGTCAACCGGGCGGAAGTGTTTCGCTACATCAGCAAGCCGTGGACTGCTACTGAGCTGGAAGAAATAATCCGGCTTGCGCTGGTGCGCAGGGACAAGGTAATGGAAGACCGGCGCCTGGCCGATCAGTTGCGCGCGCAGCGCGGCGAGTTGACGCTGCAAGAACTGGAGGCGCGACGCCTTGAAGAGGAAGAGCCGGGCATCACGAAAGTCAACTGGGGCCCGGACGGATCTGTATTGCTTGATTAAGCGTATCCAGCGTATCCGTTATCGGAACCGTGCATGAATCTTCCTGAATCCTGCACTCTTGCAATTCCCCTCAAAACCAGCGCCCGGCTGGTTTTTTTTCGTCCGTCAATCCGTAGTCTGGATGCCGCAGCCGCTCCGTTCCCGTGCGGCTGTCACTCTGCTGTCACGCTGCTGTCATTTAACCGTCATTCGAGCGTCACATTTCCCCTGTACATTTTGACTCGCTAAGTTGCCGTAAAGCATTTGTATGCTTGGGCCGGCACCCCGAGACAGCGGCCGTTTTGAGGGGCTGGAACGAATTTTTCGCAACTATTTTTTTGCCTGCATGGGCATGCACGATCGCATTGCAACGATAAAAGGGAAAAACAAAAATCATGAATAATTACAGTATCAGCACGCGCTTGAACGCCGGTTTTGCCGCTGTACTTATCCTGATGCTGGCAATCGCCGGCATGGGCATCGTCAGGTTGCAGGCAGTCGGCGATGTAGTGCATAAGATGTCATCCGAAACCATGGCGATCGAACGGCTTGCCGCCGAATGGTTTACCGAAATAAGCGTCAATAGTGCACATACCGTGGCTGTGGCCAAAACCGATGAACCGGAATCCCAGGAATATTTTATAGAAAAGATCGCTGCCAGCCGCGCCCGAATCAGCGCGATCCAAAAAAACATGGAGCCGATGATTACTTCGGTCGAAGGCCGTGCGCTGCTGCAGCATATCGCTGAAAAACGCAGCGTGTACGCAACCATCGGCGCTGCCGTGCTCGACCTGAAAAGAACCGGCAGGAATGCGGTTGCCGATCAGATGATCGAGGAGAAATTCCTGCCGGCAGTCGATGCCTATTTGCACAGCGCCCGGCAACTGATCGCGTATCAGCAAAATGTATCGCTGGCATTGGCGCGTCAGGCCGATGCGCATTTCCAGGACGGCAGCGTGGTGATGGCATCTCTCAGCGCAGCTGCGCTATTACTGGGGCTGGCGTGCGCGTGGCTGATCAGTCGTTCGATTTCGAGACCGTTAAATGCAGCGGTGCGGGTGGCGCAGCGCGTCGCCGCAGGCGATTTGTCGGCGCAGATCGTAGTGTCCGGCACCGATGAAACCGGCCAGTTGCTGGCAGCGCTGCGCGATATGAATTCCGCATTGCACCAAGTTATCGGCAACGTTCGCCACGGCACCGACACCATCGCCACCGCTTCCGGCCAGATCGCCGCCGGCAACATGGACCTGTCGTCGCGCACCGAACAGCAAGCCAGCGCGCTCGAAGAAACCGCCGCGTCGATGGAAGAACTGACGTCGACGGTCAAGCAAAATGCCGACAATGCGCATCAGGCCAACGAATTGGCGCTGTCGGCTTCGCAGGTGGCGGAAAAAGGCGGCGCGGTGGTTGCGCAAGTGGTCGATACGATGGCCTCGATCAACGACTCTTCGCGCAAGATCAATGACATCATCGGCGTCATCGACGGCATCGCATTCCAGACCAATATCCTCGCATTGAATGCGGCAGTCGAAGCGGCGCGCGCCGGCGAACAGGGCCGCGGTTTTGCAGTAGTCGCCACCGAAGTGCGCAACCTTGCACAGCGCTCAGCTTCGGCCGCGAAGGAAATCAAGACGCTGATCGGCGACTCGGTCGAAAAAGTCGACCAGGGCGCGAAGCTGGTCGACCAGGCGGGTGCGACGATGGAAGAAATCGTCGCCAGCATCCGGCGCGTCACCGACATCATGGGCGACATCAGCGCAGCGAGCCGCGAGCAGACCGCCGGCATCGAGCAGGTTAACCAGGCGATTAGCCAGATGGACCAGGTGACGCAGCAAAATGCGGCGCTGGTCGAAGAAGCGGCGGCCGCGTCCGAAGCGCTGCAGGAACAGACGATTCATCTGGCGCAGACGGTCAGTGTATTCACGCTGGGCAATGAGGCCGATGCGGAACCGGCAACCGTGGCAATGCAGGCGCAACAGCATCGCGTGCTACCGGCGGCAGGCAGCCGGCGGCGCATTGAAAAACCTGTTTTCGGGCCGGATAAACGCTTGCTGGCAGTTTCGTACAATTAACTATACAAGGACGTGTATATTTTAATACCGCAAAAAAATTATGCGGAAATGCAATGGTTTTTGCATATACTCCGCATAATATGGTTTTAATAGGAGGCCGGTCAGACGTGGTTGCCGGCTTCGTACCAGGGTTTGGTCGCGTTTACCACCTTCACCACCAGCAGCATTACCGGCACTTCGATCAGCACGCCGACCACGGTGGCCAGCGCGGCGCCGGATTCGAAACCGAACAGACTGATCGCCGCGGCCACCGCCAGCTCGAAGAAGTTGGACGCGCCGATCAGCGCCGACGGGCAGGCCACCGAATGCTTTTCGCCGACTTTCCGGTTCAGCCAGTAAGCGAGCGCGGAATTGAAGAACACCTGGATCAGAATCGGCACCGCCAGCAGTGCAATCACCAGCGGCTGCTGCAGGATCGCATCGCCCTGGAACGCGAACAGCAGCACCAGCGTGGCCAGCAGCGCCGCAACCGACCAAGGCTGAATCTTATGCAGCACCGCATCGAATCTGGCCTGGCCTCTAGCCAGCAGCGCGCGCCGGATCAGCTGGGCGATGATCACCGGCAGCACGATATACAGCACCACCGAGGTCACCAACGTGGCCCATGGCACCGTGATGCTGGACACCCCCAGCAGCAGTGCGACCAGCGGCGCGAACGCGAACACCATGATCAAGTCGTTGATCGCGACCTGCGATAGCGTGAAGTACGGGTCGCCGCCGGTCAGCCGGCTCCAGACGAACACCATCGCGGTACAGGGCGCGGCTGCCAGCAGGATCAGGCCGGCGATGTAGGAGTCGATCTGCGCGCTGGGCAAATACGGCGCAAACCAGATCCGGATGAACAGCCAGCCCAGCAATGCCATCGAAAACGGCTTCACTGCCCAGTTGACGAACAGCGTGACGGCGATGCCCTTACCGTGCTGGCGCACCTGATGCAGCGCGCCGAAGTCGATCTTCAGCAGCATCGGGATGATCATCACCCAGATCAGCAGGCCGACCGGCAAGTTGACCTTCGCGACTTCCATCGCGCCGATCGCCTGGAACAGATTCGGCCAGCCTTGGCCGAGCGCAATCCCGACCGCGATGCAGAGCGCGACCCAGGCGGTCAGGTAGCGCTCGAACAGGTTCAACGGCGCGCCGGCCGGCTGCCGGGCGATGATTTCAGAAGGTGCAGACATGCGTTACTCCGTTAAAAATATGTTACGCACTCTGGCTTTGACCCATTTCGCGCAATTGCTTCTGGAGCGACATCCGGTCCAGCTTGTCCAGCGGCAGGCTCAGGAATAGCCGGATGCGGTTGGTGATTTCCATGTGGGTGTGCGTAAAGGCACGGCGCCTGGTTTCGTCGTCGCCTTCGACGTGCGAAGGATCGGCAAATCCCCAATGCGCACTGACCGGCTGTCCGGGCCAGATCGGGCACGCTTCGCCGGCCGCCTGATCGCAGACGGTGAAAATGAAATCCATCTTCGGTGCGCCAGGCGCGGCAAATTCGTCCCAGCTCTTGCTGCGCAAAGTGCTGACGTCGTAATCGGTGTTTTGCAGTAGCTCCAGCGCCAGCGGGTGCACCTCGCCGCGCGGATAACTGCCCGCGCTGTACGCGCTGAAGTGCCCTGCGCCAAGCTGGTTCAGCACGGCTTCGGCAAGGATGCTGCGCGCCGAGTTGCCGGTGCACAGGAACAATACGTTGTAGATTTTGTCGCTCATAGCGAACTTCCTTTGAGAGTGGAAATTTGTTCAGGATGCGCCGCATCAGTCGGCGTGCGCGTCAGTGCCAGCAAGCGCACGACGCCGATCGGTTCTTCGGCCAGCAGCGGCACCAGCGCGGTGCGTTGCGCATGCTGTGTTGCCACCAGGTCAATTTGCGCGAGTTCGTTGGCGGCGCGCTGGCGCAACAGGCGCGATTGCGGTTGCGCGGCGACCAGGCTGTTGTTGATGATCCACGCCCACGGTTCGATGCCGGCGCGGCGCAAGTCCGCTTGCAGGTTGGCCGCTTCCAGCACCGGCGTGGTTTCGGCCAGCGTTACCAGCAGCACCTTGGTCTGGGCCGAGTCCTGCAACTGCATCATCGGGGTGGTGAAATGCAGATGCGGATCGGTCATCTGGCGCGCTACTTCGCGGTGATAGGCGCCGGTGGCGTCCAGCAACAGCAGCGTGTGGCCGGTCGGCGCGGTGTCCATTACGACGAACTTCTTGCCGGCTTCGCGGATTGCGCGCGAAAACGCCTGAAACACCGCGATTTCTTCGGTGCAGGGCGAGCGCAGATCTTCTTCCAGCAGCGCACGGCCCGGCGCATCGAGGTTCTTGCCCTTGGTGTCGAGCACATGCTGGCGGTAGCGCGCGCTCTCCAGCAGCGGATCGATGCGGCTGACCGTCAGATGTTCCAGCGTGCCGTCGAGCGTTTCTGCTAAATGCGCAGCCGGATCGGAAGTCGTCAGATGCACCGGAAAGCCGCGCTCGGCCAGTGCCACCGCGACCGCTGCGGCCAGCGTGGTTTTGCCGACGCCGCCTTTGCCCATCAGCATGATCAGCCCGTGGCCGTTGGCCGCGATGTCGTCGATCAACGTGCTCAGTGCCGGGGCATGGATTGTTTCCAGTGTTGGCGCTGCTGCCGAGGCTGGCAGGAAGGCATCTTCCTCCGTGAGCAGATGACGCAGCGCGTCCAGCCCGACCAGATTGAAAGGTTTCAGCCTAACCCGGTCGGTTGGCAGCGCCTGCAGCGCCGCCGGCATTTCAGCTAGCGCCTGCTGTTCGCGCTTGTATACCGCTGCAGCCAGAGGGTCATGCGCAGCTTCCTGCTGCGGCAAGATGCCGTTGATCACCAGATATTGCTGCGTGAGGCCGATCTCGGCCAGTTCTTCATGGGTGCGCGCCGCTTCGCGCAACGTCGCACGCTGGGCCCGCGCGACCAGAATCAGCCGGGTGCGTTGTGGATCGGCCAGCGCCTCGACCGCCGCATGATAGCGGGCGCGCTGCTTTTCCAGTCCGGCCAGCGGCCCCAGGCAGGATGCGTCGCCCTTGCCCTCCTGCAGAAAATCGTCCCATGCGCCCGGCAATTGCAGCAGGCGTATCGTGTGGCCGGTCGGCGCGGTGTCGAACACAATGTGATCGTAGCAATCCAGCAGCGCCGGGTCGGTCAGCAACGCAGTGAACTCGTCGAAGGCGGCGATCTCGGTAGTGCAGGCGCCGGACAACTGTTCCTCGATGCTCCTGACTACCGCGTCCGGCAGCACGCCGCGCACCGGGCCGACGATCTTGTCGCGGTACAGCTGGGCTGCCGCCTGCGGATCGATTTCCAGCGCCGACAGGCCCTGCACCGCATTCACCGCAGTGATGTGATTGCCGATCTCGATGCCGAACACCTGGCCGACGTTCGATGCCGGGTCGGTCGACACCAGCAGCACGCGCTTGCCCTGGTCGGCCAGTGCCACCGCATGGGCGCACGCCAGCGAAGTCTTGCCGACGCCGCCCTTGCCGGTAAAGAACAGGAACGGCGGCGGATTGTCGAGAAACTGCATCGGTAGCGTGGCCATCAGCAGCACCTGCTGCCGCTGCAGCATCCGCCGGCGGGTTTCGCCTCGGCGTCGGGCGCCGCGATGCCGGCCCAGCGCACCAGTTCGGCGCGCAGCGGATAGCGCCCGGCCAAAGCGACTTCGCCATCGACCAGGATCAGCGGCAGCGCTTCGGCGCCGGAGCGCTGCAGAAAGCCTTTGACCACCGTATTTTCGGCAAACGCCAGCGGCTGCTGCGCCAGATTGAAGCGCTCGACCTGCGCGCCGTTCTTGACCGCCCAGTCGATGTCGGCCGAAAAATTCACCAGCGCCTGATCGACATCAGTGCCGCAAACGCCGCTGCTGCAGCACAGCGCGGGATCGAAAATCTGAATGGTGCTCATCGAAAATCTCCTGTGGGTTGAAACAAATATATGAGGAATTGCGGGGAATTACGCCAGCAGCGCGCCAGGAAGTGCCGGTGCACAGAAATGCATTCATCGGATGGCAGCTTCAGAGGACTTGATCGGCGCCGGGACCGCGTCCGCCCCGGCGCACAGCGGCGTATCGCACGGGAGTGCGCATTGCTCCGGATGGCCGGCGCAGCATTCCTCGGTCAGGTAGGCGATCAATTCCTGCATCAGCCCCATGTTCGCGCGGTAACGCTGGAAGCGGCCTTCCTGCGTTGCTTGCAATAAATTTGCTTGCGTCAACGCTTTCAGGTGGAACGAAAGGTTGGTCGGCGCAATTGCCAGCGCACTGGCGATTTCGCCGGCGACCAGACCCTCGGGGCCGACGCGCACCAGCAGCCGGTATGCATCGAGACGGATGCCGGATGCCAACGATTCGAAAACGGAAGTTGCAGTATTTTTATCCATTGAATGATTATACAACTATAGTTGAAATATTAAAATGAAATGCTGCCCTGCGTTTCGGATCATTCGTGTCAAATGCCGCATAAACGTTACTGTTTAATGTGTGAAATTAAAGGAGTATATTAAAAAAACATATTATTTCCGCAATATTTAATTGCATTTTTTAAAATACATATTGCAGTATGTTTTTTTGCATTGAGGCGGGCGGCAATGTCATCGGCCATCCACTTTGCAGCATCGCTGTACTTAAACCTGCGTTTTCGGATGTGCGACTCGCGGTAACGCTGCCGCCAGCCTGTATTCACCGCGGATGCTTCATCCCCGGTACATTTTGCAGTGTCGGAGCCTTGCCTGCATGTGCGGCCGTAATCGGAACAGACTGCCTGCGCCCGAAGTTACGGATCTTGCGCACACGGATGTATTGCAGTGGCGACATGCAAATCTGTGTGGTTTCGCTATCAAAACAATAGTTTCAATCAATTTTACAAATAAACATTTTGCGCTGATAATGGTTTTATCCAATCGCGGATCGATCGCGACGCGATGACATGCCGACATCGCATGCGATCCTTGCACTGGAGCTTTGCGGGCCTTGCTGTGCCGCGAGGAGGAAGACAGCGCCAGGTAAGGGCTGTTTGCTAGCTGCAATGCAGCAAACCTACTTGACTGAAATGGAATCACGCATGAAAAAACTCACTACAGCGGCGGGTGCGCCGGTCGTCGACAATCAAAATACCCAAACTGCCGGCCCGCGCGGGCCGGTATTGTTGCAGGACGTATGGCATCTTGAAAAATTGGCGCATTTCGCGCGCGAGGTGATCCCGGAACGGCGCATGCATGCGAAAGGTTCGGCTGCCTACGGCACCTTTACGGTGACGCACGACATTAGCCGCTACACGAAAGCCAGGATTTTTTCCGCAGTGGGCAAGAAGACCGATCTGTTCATGCGCTTCTCGACAGTCGCGGGCGAGCGCGGTGCGGCCGATGCAGAACGCGATATTCGCGGCTTTTCAGTCAAGTTCTATACCGAAGAGGGCAACTGGGACGTGGTCGGCAACAATACGCCGGTGTTTTTCATGCGCGATCCGCTCAAGTTCCCGGACCTGAATCATGCAGTCAAGCGCGACCCGAAAACCAATCTGCGCAGCGCCGAAAATAACTGGGATTTCTGGACCCTTCTGCCCGAAGCGTTGCATCAGGTCACTATCGTGATGAGCGACCGCGGCATCCCGCGTTCCTATCGCCACATGCACGGTTTTGGCAGCCATACGTTCAGCTTCATCAATGCCAATAATGAGCGCCACTGGGTTAAGTTCCATTTCAGGAGCCAGCAGGGAATTGAAAATCTGAGCGATGCAGAAGCGACAGAATTGGTCGGGCGCGATCGCGAAAGCGCGCAACGCGATCTGTTCGAGAGTATCGAGAACAAGGACTTTCCACGCTGGAATCTGGCAATCCAGATCATGCCGGAAAAGGACGCCGGTTCTTACCACGTCAACCCGTTCGATCTCACCAAGGTCTGGCCGCACAAGGATTATCCGCTGATCGACGTTGGGGTGCTGGAACTGAACCGCAATCCGGAAAATTATTTTGCCGAAGTAGAGCAATCCGCGTTCTCGCCTGCCAATGTGGTGCCTGGCATTAGTTTTTCGCCCGACAAGATGCTGCAGTCGCGTTTATTTTCCTACGGCGACGCTCAACGTTATCGTTTGGGGGTGAATCACCACCAGATTCCTGTCAACGCGCCGAAATGCCCGTTCCACAGTTATCACCGGGATGGCGCCATGCGCACCGACGGCAATCAGGGCGGCACTATCGGCTATGAGCCCAACAGCAAGGGCGAATGGCAGGAGCAGCCGGATTTCTCCGAACCGCCACTGGCGATTGAGGGTGCTGCAGACCACTGGAATCACCGTGTCGACGAGGATTACTATTCGCAGCCGGGCAATCTGTTTCGCCTGATGACGCCGGAAAAACAGCAGCTGCTGTTTGAAAATACCGCGCGCTCGCTCGGCGGTGCTTCAAAAGAAATACAGCAGCGCCATATCGCCAACTGCACTAAGGCCGATCCGGCTTACGGAGCGGGTGTGGCGGCAGCACTTGAGCGCGGCTGAAATAAACGCCGCCTTCGGTAATCCGACCTGACCAACCTGACGCTGGCGGTTTTTTGATGGCTTTGCGTGAACCCGTGGCTTCGGCCGCCGGTTCATGCAGCGTCGCTGCAACGCTGGCAAAAATGGTATGCAAAAAAAGTAAAGGCGCGTCAATCGCGCTCGACGTCGCGTAGTTCGTCTGCCGGTCCGATGGTTGGCGTGACCCGGAAGAATTCTTAGGCTGCTTCCGGCTGTCATGGAAAAATCTGCGATACGCAGCCGCCAGCGGACATTGCCGCATCTCTTGATTTCTATTAAATATTGGCCAGTGTTTCGACGTTAGCATGCAACGAATGGATGCTTGGCCGGCAGCATTCGGGCACTATGCAATCTCCGCCTCATCAAGGTTAATTCAGTGCGATGGCGCGCTAATGACAACAGAAGAAACTCCCGGCTTCAACGCACGCCTGTGGCGACGATTCGTCACGATCGCGCGGCCGTACTGGCACTCCGATGAACGCTGGCGAGCGCGGGGCATGCTGGCCTTGCTGGTTTTGCTGCTGCTGGGGCAGACTACGTTCAACGTACTGTTCAACCAGGAAACCGGCGAATTCACGTCGGCACTGGCTGCACGCGATACCGAGCGTTTCTGGGCTTCGATCTGGCGTTATACCGCAATCCTGGTGGCCGCGGTGCCGATCTATGCGCTGTACTACTATGTGCGCGACACGCTCGGATTGCGCTGGCGGCGCTGGCTGACATACCGTTTTCTGGAGCGCTATTTTCATCAACGCGCCTACTACCGGCTCAACACGGCCACCGCTATCGACAACCCCGATCAGCGCATTGCCGAAGACATCAACAGTTTCACCCAGCAATCGCTGTACTTCTCGATGATCGCGCTGGGATCGGTAATCCAGCTGATTGCTTTCGCCAGCGTGTTGTGGTCGATCTCCCGGGGACTGGTGTACTTCCTGATTGGCTATGCAGTGTTCAGCACCGTGTTTACGGGCACGGTATTCGGCAAGCGGCTGATCGGCTTGAATTTTCGCCAGTTGCTGCGCGAGGCAAATTTTCGGTTCAGCTTGGTGCGGGTGCGCGAACACGCGGAGCCGATCGCCTTCCACGACGGCGAAGCGCGCGAAATGTCGGCGCTGCAGCGTATCTTCGCGGCGGCCTACGCCAACTACCAGCAAGTGCTGCGCTGGCAGTTCAAGCTCAATCTGTTCCAGTACGCACATGCTTTCCTGACGATCGTGCTGCCCACCGTGATCATTGCGAACGATGTGCTGTCCGGCAAGCTCGAAGTCGGCCGGGCAATACAGGCCGCCGGTGCTTTCGCGGCCATCCTGAGCGCATTGACGGTGATCGTTGAACACTTCGAGGGGCTGAGCCGTTTTTCCGCAGGAGTGGATCGTCTGCATGCCTTTTCGCAAGCGTTGGAGGCTGATCAGTCCGCCAGCGTCATCGACGTTGGCACGCAAATCCATACCGTGCATGGATTTGAACTTGCCCTTGACGGGGTGACCGTACTTACGCCCAACCGCGAGCATCTGCTGGTCCAAGACGTCACGCTTGCCGTTAATCCTGGCGAAGGACTGCTGATCGTCGGGCCCAGCGGCACCGGCAAAAGTTCGCTGTTGCGGGTGATTGCCGGGCTCTGGAATACGGGTTCCGGCGAGGTGACGCGCCCGGCCGGGGCGGATATGCTATTCCTGCCCCAGCAGCCCTACCTGCCGCTGGGCGATCTGCGCTGCCAGCTGACCTACCCCCAAACGGAGCGCAACATCTCGGACGAAGAACTATTGCAGTGGCTTGAACGGGTGAATCTGCCGACGCTGGCCGAACGTTTCGGTGGTCTTGGCGCCGAAATGGATTGGGCCCGGGTGCTGTCGGTCGGCGAGCAGCAGCGGCTGGTCTTCGCCCGCGCCTTGCTCGCCAAGCCGCGTTACTTGCTGCTCGACGAGGCCACCAGCGCGCTGGATGCGACCAACGAGGAACTCCTCTATGTCCAGCTGGCCGGCCTGTCGATCACGCCGATCAGCGTCAGCCACCACCGCGCCATTCTGAAACATCACCATCAAGTACTGGAATTGCCCGGCGGCAGTAGCTGGGTGCTGCAC
>Ga0366769_1021_pt1 | contig 23064 bp, 20 predicted proteins | sample BONcelHN113001C8_FD_207053 | JGI IMG/M metagenome (GOLD analysis project Ga0366769, IMG submission 207053) | Enriched cells from coal bed in the Powder River Basin, Montana, United States - BONCAT cells N11 rep2 HSBNCT.N11.300.1.C8 ...
CCATCAGGCTGTAAAGATTACCGATGAAATGGAACGGAACAATTTTTTAAACTGGCTGTGGGATTTGGAATTTGCTAAATTCGGACTGCCCATACCCAATCTGGTATTGTTCCTGGATGTACCGCCTGAATGCAGCAGCAAGCTGCTGGCTGAGCGCTCCAGCAAGACCGGGGGTGAACAGGATATTCATGAGCGGGATAATGATTATCTGACTCGCTGTTATCATAGTTACCGGTTGATAGCAGCCCGCTATGGCTGGAAATCGATTGAATGTGTAACTTCAAAGGGCTTGAAGAGTATTGACCAAATTCACCAGGATATTTATCAGTCTGTAATGACAATTCTATAGATGTTAGCGAGGGGCGGGGAAAAGTTATGCCGGTGGTGTACTTTTGTCTTGATACAAAAGAACCAAAAAATCAAGACCAGTACGGAAATGGCCTTGGAAGCAGGCCTCCCTTGCTAAAATTCCGAAAACTCGCTGCGCTCAGACAGTCGGAATTTCTTTACGCAAGGAAGGCCTGCTTCCACCCTGCGGGACGGTCATTTCCGTAAGGGTCGCAGGGACGAAAACAAGGAACGGATACCGTTGTTTTCCTCGTTCCTCCGTTCCCCGTCCTTATTGGCCATTTCTGGAAAAAAGACGGTCCGCAGGATGGAAATACCGCCAGCTTACGTGAAGAAATCCATTTGTTTGAGCGCAGCGAGTTTAATGGATTTTAGTAAGTTGGCGGTATTTCCAAGTCTTTTTGGAAGACTGGGCCTAGCATTTTTGGTACTTTTGTTGCGATGACAAAAGTACAAACCGTGTTTTTCCCATTCTCTGGGAAGGTTTACTAAGCAGATGTAGTCAAGACAAAATTTGCATAGCAAAAGGACCGCTTTGGCGGTTTTTTTTATTTACTCACTTTGTACTAATGTCCGCAGTAAACAAATAAAGATGTAAAATAGGCAGGATTTTATTTATGCCAAGAGAAGTTAGAATAAAATAAGCTTAAAAAGTGACATTCTCAGGAGGTACTTATGGAACAGAAGATTCACCACTTAGCGGCAGAACAACATGAGTATGTGATTGCTCTTCGCCGTCATTTTCGGATGCATCCCGAGTTGGGAGGAGAAGAGTACGAGACGCAGAAAAAAATTATTGCTGAGCTGAAAGCTATGGGGTTAAAGCCCCGGTCAGCTGCCGGCACCGGCGTTATTGTGGAAGTGCAAGGTGCGCTGCCGGGTAAGACAGTAGCGATTCGGGCCGATATAGATGCCTTACCGGTACAGGATGAAGTTGACCAGCCTTATCGCTCGTTAAATGACGGACTATGTCACGCTTGTGGTCATGATGGACACACGGCGATGCTGCTTGGATTAGTTAAAATTTTTACCGCTCTATCTCAACAGCTAAGCGGGAAGGTACGGTTTTTGTTTCAGCCTAGTGAAGAGAAGTTCCCCGGTGGTGCAGAGGCAATGATTGCCGACGGAGCGATGGAAGGCGTTGCTGCTGTGATTGGTGCTCATCTATGGCAGCCCATTCCGGTAGGTACAATTGGTATTACCTATGGTCCCATGATGGCTTCACCGGATGAGTTCAGCATCACTATTCAGGGCAAAGGCGGACATGGATCAATGCCCCACCAGACCATTGATCCTATCAGCGTGGGTGCTCAAATCGTTCTGGCACTCAAGGCAATAACGGGTAATGATATTAAAACAAATGAATTGGCGGTATTGTCATTAGGGTCCTTTAAAGCAGGCAATGTATTTAATATCATTCCCGATACGGCGATGCTGCAGGGAACGGTACGCAGTTTTTCCCAAGAGGTACGGGAAAAGGTGTTTGCCCGGATGGAGCAAATTTGCAGTGGGATTTGTGCCGCCCATGGAGCAACGTTTACTCTTGATACCGTTTACGGTTACCCGCCGGTCATTAATGATCCCCTTGTGTCTGCCGTGGTAGCAGAAGCAGGCAAGGAAGTACTGAGTGCAAAAGGGGTCATCGAACTGCAGCCTGCCATGGTCGGTGAAGACTTTTCCTTTTATCAGCAGCAGGCACCAGGCTCTTTTATTTTCGTCGGCATCGGCAATGCCGCATAGGCATTGACTGAATCAGGTTGTGTTCCAAAATCACCGTTAAGATACATTTTAATTAATGCAGATGATGGGCTGGCGTAATCAGGAAACTCCACTTTTTTCACAGGATATCCTTCTGCCAACAGCCGCTCGTAGAGTCTGGCTGTCTGCGTAGCCTTGCCACAGCCATCACCGGCTTCAATAATAATTAATTTTCCTTCTCCTGCCATACCCTGCTCCCTTTCTCTCTACTTCATCACAAACATTTCATACAAGGATAACACAATCTCTATAGCGATCAGAATAATAACAGCCCACTCCAGGCGATTACCACGCTTAGCATGGGCCAGCGTAGAAAAAACCTGGGTAATATCCAGCAGAGTATCTGACTTCTGGCGGATTTTTCCATAGCGGTCTTCCAGTTCAAAAATTGAGCTTAGTTCAATAAACATAGACTCGGCAGCTTCATTGACCCATGTTATATCCGGCTTATCGAGCAGCATGATATAAGAAAGCGTGTTCAGTTTAAAACCTAATACCTTGGCTGACAGCTTAGCCAATTGCGAATCAGAAGTAGTTAATCGTCCCTGATTCAGGTAGGTAACAACTTCTTCTATTTCATCGAGCAATAAATCAATGGCTTTTTCTGTTTTTTCCAGCGCCACCGACTTGGCTAATACGGTCGACACAATTTCAAGATGGTGATCGCTTAACTCAGCGGCTACCATGAAATCATTATTTAACGCCGGACTTTCCTCAGCATTAATCTCAAGTTTATAGTCATCCGAATAATCAAGGAGATTGGCAGTGTTAACATTTTTTTCAATCCGTTTAAGATACTGCAGAATATCCATGATGTCGTGATGCTCACAATTAATAAAGACAAGACTGCCAAAGTGAAATATATAAACGACTTTCTTTTCGGGTTGCTTGACAATACCTTTTAACTCATTTTCCGTAAGCTTAAGCAAATCTTCCCAACGGAATTTGCGATAAATACCAAAATGCTGGGCAATATTCCCCAGATTGAGCTCATTGCAAACAACAACAGCTTTAAATTCAATTGAATTCATTTGATTCTCACCTACTCTAAATTCTCCAACCGGTCTCCCATTTCAGGCTGACAGTCCCAACAGACCACAGCGTCACATTTGATCAGCCGTCACCTACTCAACAACTTTTATCGTTGTCAGCGTATAATCCTCGGGACCAGAAATATGCAGAGCTGCTGCCTGCAGACGACGGCAATATTCGATATTGTCCTCAGAAATGCGTTCACCAGGACACAAAATAGGTATACCCGGAGGATAAAAAGTCACAATTTCAGCACAAATCTTGCCGCCCGCTTGCTCAAAAGGAATTTGTCGTGTCCGGCCAAATAAGGCCTCCCGCGGTGATATTACCTGCTCCGGCTGAGCGGGATAACCATGTGTGGCATAGACATCTTCTACCACCGGAATAAATCCATCCCGCATATGATTGTTTGCCATATCCCGCAGCGCTTTGACCAGGGTTTGCGCATCTTGCTCGCTGTCACCCAGGGTAATCAGAAAGAGCAGGTTATACATATCGGATAACTCGGCCTGTATGTTATACTGGTACCGCAAAATTCGTTCCGCATCAGAGCCCTTCATCCCCAGCCCTTTAACAGTGACCGTGATTTTAGTAGGATCAAGGCTGTACACACCGGGAGTACCGATTTTGTCTTCACCAAACGAATAGAGTCCGGGTATTTTATTAATCTCCTGGCGAGCCCATTGAGCTAATTCAATTGATTTTTCTACCAGCCGGCGGCCTTCAGTAGCCATTTGCATCCGGGCCACGTCTAAGGAGGCCAGAAGAATATAATTCGGGCTGGTTGACTGAACCAACTGCAGCATGGCTTTCAACCGGGGTACATTGATACGGCCTTCCCGGCAATGAACCATGGAGCACTGTGTCATAGCACCAATGATCTTGTGAGTACTCTGGGCACTTATATCCGCTCCCGCATCCAGCGCTTGAATAGGCAGCCGGTCACTGAATTTCAAGTGCGGACCATGAGCTTCGTCAACAATAACGCACATGTTATTACGATGAACGATATCGACTATCCTTTTCAAATCAGTAACTACTCCGTAATAGGTGGGATTAATGATCAATACTCCTTTGGCATCGGGGTGAAGGCTTATCGTTTTCGCCACTGTCTCGGGCGTCACACCCATTGCCAGCCCCAAATCCATATCAATTTCCGGTTGCATAAAAACAGGCACCGCTCCACCTAAAATAATTCCGCCAATAATTGACCGGTGAGCATTACGAGGCACAATAATTTTATCACCCGGGCCGGCAATAGCCAGAATCATGGCATATATACCGCCTGTTGTACCATTGACCACAAAAAAACTGTGATCAGCTCCATAGAGCTGGGCCGCCAGGTCCTGGGCATGCTTAATGCAGCCGTGAGGTTCATGCAAATCATCCAGTTCTGACATGAGTGCCAAATCAAGAGCAAGTGCTTCTTGCCCAAGGATACGCCCCAGGCTGGGATGCATCCCTTTGCCTTGTTTATGCCCCGGTGTATGAAAAGGGATAACGTCATCTTTTACATAAGTCTGCATTGCCGTAAGTAATGGTGTGTCGCTTTGTTTAAACACAGCAAGGCCCCCTTAGAAGTCAAACTACCTTGTCTTATTATTGCCTTGTAAGGTAATTACTAGTATTTTAACACAAATAGTGTCTGGAATAAATGTCCATAGAAGATAAGAGGCTTCCTGCAATATTTACAGGAGGCCTCTTGTTTGAGCATTAATTCTATTTTACTAACTCCATACCTAGTTTAATGGCTTTTTCATTGAGTTCTTCCGTCCCTCGCGGGACTTTTGACAGTACAGCTTTGGTCAGTGATTCCACCGAGACTACAGCGGTTAATTTGACGATAGCACCAAGCTGCTCAACAAATAAACTATCTGTTATCAGGATACATTCTTCATTCAAATCTGCTGTATATTTCCAAGTTCTATTTCTTGACCAGGTCTTCGCACCGGCCAGCCTTTAAGACAAAGCTTTCTGTTTGATGCCCTACCATTCCCTGCGCCATCCGGGCGGTAGCCATTGCTGCTTCCAAATCTACCCCGGTAGCAATACCCATTTCATGAAGCATATGAATAATATCTTCCGTTGCTACATTACCGGAGGCCCCCGGTGCAAAGGGACAACCGCCCAAGCCGGCAAAGGCACCGTCAAAAGTAGTGATCCCCGCCTGTATACCGGCAATGATATTTGCCAATGCCATACCCCGGGTATTGTGAAAATGCATCACCCAGCGAACTTCAGGAAAGGTATTGATCATATAGCGACCAAGGTCAAAGGCTTGTTTGGGATTAGCCATGCCGGTAGTGTCGGAAAGGGATAGTTCCGTTACCCCTAGCCTCAAAAAATCGCGCACGACCCTGTCAACCTGTTCTACTTTCACCTTACCTTCAAAGGGACATCCAAAAGCGGTGGATATTGCACCAGATACATTCAGGTCATGCTGCTCAGCATAAGCAACGCAACTTGCAAATCCGGCAATGACCTCTGCCGGCGTTTTGTTTAGATTGCTGCGGCAATGAGCCTCACTAGCTGATACCGTCAATTTAACTTTGGTAATGCCGGCCTGATGAGCACGCTCCACTCCTTTGAGATTAGCAACCAGCGCCCGGTATTCCACCCCTGCCAGCTTAGGCATCTGCCGGCATAATTGATCGGTATCAGCCATGGCCGGAATGGCTTTCGGGCTAACAAATGAGCCTATTTCAATAATTTTTATACCAGAAGTCACTACCGCATCAAGCAAACGCAGTTTTTCTTCGATACTGAATAAACGCTTTTCGTTTTGCAGCCCATCGCGTAGACCGACCTCGCAAATTCTGATCCGCGCAGGCCAAATCGAATTATTCTCTCCCATAATCTCTACTCCCTTTAAAGCTGGCTTGTCAGCCATTCACCTCTGTATTATCAAAAAGGGGGAAAAGCTGGAGCGGCATGGCAGTTTACCGCTCCAGCTGGGTTTGCTTTTTGTTACTTACTTTTCCAGCTCCGGATCATAAAACTCGCCAAACAATTCGGCATCAGAAGGTTTATCTTCCGGTATCGGGCTGGATACCCAGGTAGTATTAAGGTAATGTTTCAAATGAACATTTTCAGAGACAATATTGCCCCCCCAAGTACCGCAGCCAAGGCTGGAGGTCATGGGCATGCCGTTGGTAAAAGAACCGGCATTGGCTTTGGACTGAGGCTGCCGCACCATAATCCGGCTGACGGGAGCCATTAGCGCCAATTTATGAATGTGCTCTTCATTAAAGGAGTAAATACCTACTGAATGTCCTTTGCCGCCAACTTCATAAATAGCCTTGACCGCTTTGAGGGCATTGTCAAAATCGCCGCTATATTTATGGATGGCCAGCAGCGTCGTCAGTTTCTCACCGGAGAATAGATGCTGCTTACCGATACCGTCACCGATAACAATGATAAATTTGCGATCTGCGGGAATGCTGAACCCGGCAGTTTCTGCTAACTTTTGCGGTTTGATCGCAACTGTATTGGACAAGCGGTGTCCTTCTTCATCCCACATAACCTTACGCAGTTTTGCTTTTTCTTCCTCGCTGGCCAGATAACCGCCTTCTGTTACCAGTTGAGCAATAAACTGATCATATATCTTATCGGATAGAATAATATTTCCGTCTGCCGAACAGCCCGAGCCAAAATCAGAAGTTTTGCTAAGCATGGTATTGCGAGCTGCTTCTTCAATATTGGCTGTCTCATCAATTACCATTGTGGCATTGCCGGCGCCTACTCCATATGCAGGTGTACCCGAACTGTAAGCGGAGCGAACCATATCTTTGCCCCCAGTGGCAATAACCAAATCAGCAGCTGACATCAAGGCACTGGCCATGGGAATACTGGCAGTAGTAAGACATTGGAAAATGTCGGCAGGTGCGCCCTCTTTTTCCAATGCCTCCCGCATGATGCGCACCGTTTCCATAGTAGTATTTTTAGCGCGGGGATGCGCGGAAAATATAGCTACATCTCTGGCTTTAATGGCATAGATTCCTATACCCGCCGGAGTGAGGTCCGGATTAGTTGTTGGAACGATACCGGCGATTATGCCGACCGGTTTAGCATATTTAACAATTCCCTTTTCCGGAATTTCTTCAATAATACCAACACTTTTTTGTCTAAGGGCATCTCTCAGGACGCCGCGAATTTTTAAGCGTTTACCCATACGGCTTACCGGGTCACCCAAACCACTTTCGGCAATCCCCATATCAACAAGTCTCTGGAAAGTTTGTTTATTGGCAACAGCCCAGGCTACCGCCTGACATAAGCGGTCAACCCGCTTCTGGTCATAGGTCTCTATGATTGCCAAGGCCGCTTTTGCTTTCTCGATTGCCGCAGCCAGTTCTGCTTTTTGCTCCTCGGTAATTACCCGTACTTTTGTTTCAGCCATTTTGTTTTCCCCCTCCAAATTATCTTATAGTCTGATTTCTATGATCTTGTTAGGCAGCCAACAAGATTGCTGGTCCCTTTGTCTGAATCTTATGCCATTCTCCTACTTATCGCAAATCATCTTCTGCATACCAGCCATCGCTTTCATCAATAGTTCTATAAAAGAAATCCGCTAAAGCGGTCCTTCGAGTGGCTGTACAACTGCCGGTTTCCCACATTTGCTCAAATAAGCCAAATAGGCTTAATGGAAAAAGCACGGGTTTGTACTTTTGGCATCGCCCCAAAAGGTCTAGGCCCAGTCTTCCAAAAAGACTTGGAAATGCCACCACCTTACTAAAATCCATTAAACTCGCTGCGCTCAGACAAATGGATTTCTTAACGTAAGCTGGCGGCATTTCCATCCTGCGGACCGCCTTTTTTCCAGAAATGGCCGATAAGAACGGAAGACGGGAACAGACGAAGCTCAGCGTTCTTTGTTTTCGTATCTTACGACCCTTACGGAAATGGCCTTGGAAGCAGGCCTTCCTTGCGTAAAGAAATTCCGACTGTTTGAGCGCAGCGAGTTTTCGGAATTTTAGCAAGGGAGGTCTGCTTCCAAGGCCATTTCTGTACTGGTCTTGACTTTTTGGTACTTTTGTGTCAAGACAAAAGTACACCACGGTCTCCATCCCTTGCTTCGCCTGGTATTCTGAGGTCTCATACAACAAAAAAAGCTCCCTAAGATTGTCTTCAGACAATCTTAGGGAGCTTCTAATAATCAGGTTAACTCTCTTCAAGCTTGAGAGCTTGAACCCAGTTTAATACAAAGCGGTTAAACGCTACAACAGCCGGTGAAAGAGAAACATGCTTGGCAATTGCCAGAACAATATTTTTTTGAACAGGCTGTTTCAGTTTAACAACAGCAATATTAAAATTATGGCCGGTCACTTTCTCAAGCGGAAAAAAGCCAATACCCATACCTGCGCTAATTAAGGCTAAACAAGTAGGTGAATGATTGCTTTGACAAACAATTTGCGGTTTAAAACCTGCCTGGGCACATGCTTCCATACAGGTGTAGTGCATGCGATCGGAAGCCGGATGAAAGATAAATCTTTCTTTTGCTGCCTCCGCTAGCTCAATATATTCCCGCCCGGCGAATAAATGTCCCGGCGGTACCGCCAATACATAGTCATCATAAGCAAGATGATAAAAGGCAATGTCTTCATCCTCCTCCTGAGGTGCTACAGCAACAAAAGCCACATCCAGCTCACGAGCACGAATTTTTTCCAATAAACTGTACGTGCCCTCTTGTACAATTTCAAAATTCAGCCCTTGATGTTCTTTATGAAACTTTGCCAACATATTGGCGTAGTCAATTTTCCCCAATGATGCAATTACACCAATACGTAACGTTCCCTTGAGCAGTTCAATATAGGTCTGAATGCTTTGTCTGGCAATTTCCAGGTTGGCTAATACCGTTTTAGCATGGTTGATAAACTCCTCACCAGCTTCAGTCGGATAGACAGTACGAGAGTTACGGTCAAACAATTTTATGCCCAGTTCATCTTCCAGCTTGGCAATTTGATGGGAAAGTGTCGACTGAGTCACACAAATTTCGTCAGCAGCTCTAGTAAAGTTACGTTGTTTAGCCACTTCAACTACATACTGCAACTGATGTATTTCCACCAACCAGCCCTCCCCACATAAACTAAGTACTCTACAAAGCTACTGGCTGCATAAGGTAATCTGCACAACTACCTCAGCACAAACAGTAATTTACCTAAGTATCTCAATCCACATGTCCTCTGTCAATATCTATATCTACTACCTGGCAAGCAAATTGGCATAATAATTAGAAAATAATTGCAAATTTTTTTTTCATCTTAAGGCAATTTGCTTTACATTTACAAAATTAAAAGGTACAATATAACTACCCAGAAAAAATAGTACCAGTGAATTTGTCATTGTCCTTCTCAAACTATTAGGTAGTTGGTAAGGGAAGTCCCGATGAGTATTCTCCATTCGCTATTTGGGTAATAGATTTGAGGAGGCTATATATCTTATGACTCAAGACAAAACTCTTTCCTGCCGCGATTGTGGCGCACAATTCGTATTCACTGCTTCGGAGCAAGATTTCTTTGCTCAAAAAGGTTTCACCAACGAACCAGGCCGTTGCCCTGATTGCCGCGCTGCTCGTAAACAACAAAACGGCGGTGGCTTCAACCGTGGCGGTGGCAACAGCTACCAACAACGCGAAATGCATGATGCAACCTGTGCATCTTGCGGCGTAAAAACCCAAGTTCCTTTCCGTCCAAGTGGCGATCGTCCTGTATATTGCAGAGATTGCTACAGCCAAAACAACAGCAGACGTTACTAGAATGTCATCATCCCCTGCCTCTTGGCAGGGGATTTTTATTATTGCTCACCAAAAGACTTAGCCTAGGCTAAGTCTTTTCTAATTGCACGGGAAGTTCGATGCTAAACTTTGTTCCTCGTCCTACAACACTTTGTACTTTTATATTGCCTCCGTGGTTACTTATAATATTATATACAATCGCTAAGCCAAGTCCCGTACCTTTTTCTTTTGTTGTAAAAAAGGGCTCGAAAAGCGTTTTTATTCTCTCTTGCGATATCCCCTGACCGTTATCAGTAAAGTGAATGTATATCTTATCTGCTCCGGAGCGGGTAATTTGAATATTGATATGACCTCCTGCAGGCATTGCTTCAATTGAATTCTGTAGTACATTGATAAAAACTTGTTTTAACTGATTCTCATCACCAAAAATATCAGGCAGTTGATCTTGTATTTCGGTAGAGATTGTTATCGAATTCCATACTGCTTGTGTTTGAACTAATATAATGATACTTCGGGTAAGTTCACCAATGCTTAACTTAGTGAACCGAGGGATCTGGGGTTTAGCCAGCATAAGAAATTCATTGATTACTCCTTCAATTCTTTCAATTTCAGAAAGCATTAGTTCATGGAGTGATTGATTCCAGACTTTCTTAGCTAACATCCACTGAATTGCTCCTTTTATTACGGTTAGCGGATTACGCACCTCATGGGCGACTCCGGCTGCCAACTGTCCCGCTACAGCAAGCTTTTCCGATTTTCTCAGCGCTTCTTCAGCCTGGTTACTCAAAAAAGTCTGCCTTGTCCTGAAGTGCAGATATAACCAGCCCATTGCTGCAATTAAGCTTTCAGCGATTCCAAACATAACCATATATTGCGATACTAATGCTGCTATTTTATTGTTCAGCACCTCAGCTGGAATATAGGCCACGGCCTTCCAGTAATAGGAATCTATCGACGCTGAGTTAGTAACAGCTGGCGACCGTACATGTAGGTTTTGATTCTTAAACGGGTATACCGTCATAAAGGTATATAGGCCATCTTTATTGTCTACTTGTCCGGATTCTTTATTTTTTATAATTTCCCAGACCTCAGGGTTCCATTTCGCAAAGGTTTGATTCTGTTTATCTGGAACAATAAACTCTGGTTCGAGAGAAGTCAGCCAATAGCCTTCGCTATTTAACAGCATGGCCGCTCTAAACCGGTCATCTGTTACATCTTTAAACTTAGAAAGAATAATGTCACCCCGGTAATGGATCATGATTGCCCCAATTTTTTCATTTGTTCGCGAAAAAATCGGCATTCCAATTCGGACTACCAGGTTATCACTCTTCTCATAATTTGCATCCCATGGAGAAAGATAAACTTCGCCTTTATTTAATCGTATTGTTTCCAGGTAGTCATACTGCTCCTGCTTATCTTGGAATTCTTGGGAAGAAACAATTTGGATATTGCCTGCTTCATTTGCAATTTTTACTACTTCACTACCGTTCAGGCTTATTATTTTCACTTGATCATAGATACCTCTTTGCAATGAGAACGCCTGATATTCCTCAGAAAGATTCCGTACCTGACCAATTTCATCATTACTAGTTAAGAATAAGTTATCCGGTTTTTTTAATTGTAGCAAATCATTCAAAAAAACAAGATCGGCAATACAAGATGTTAGATTTTCCGAAATAATGGTAGTACCTGCAATAACCTTAAGCTTTTCTTCCAGCATTGCTTCATCCAGGTACAGTCTTACTTCCATCCGGCAAAACATAGAAAAAACCAGACCAATTAGTAAACTGCCACTTATCACAATAAACCAGAATGCCAATGATCCACCAGACTTTCCAGCCTTGCCAGCTACTTTCATCTGTCTCACTCCTATTTCCATGCAAACCCTGCTTGACCCATTACGCCAATCTTCCGTCCTAGTGAATTTAGGCGTAAATAACCGAACGCGACTTGATAGCGTTCGGCATAAATCCACTATTTTTTTATTTCTTCGGCAAGTTCATTTAAATAGGTCCATCTTTCCAGCAGTTCTTCCAAATCACGCTCTAATTGCTGCTGCTGACTGATAAGCTGCGCCAAAAGCTCAAAGTTGCTTCCTGCATTGTTAATATTAGCGGCAACTTGCCGTAAGGCTTGTTCAACGCCAGCAATTGTATCATCAATTTGTTCAAATTCCCGTTGCTCTTTAAAGGTAAACTTGCGTACTCGTTCCTTGGGTTTATCATAGGTGACAGATTTTTTTTCTAAAGCTACTTGCCCGGCTGCTTGCCGTTTAGCATCCAGATAATCTGAATACCCGCCAACTGCCTGAGTAATGCAGCCATTTCCCGTAAAGGAAAATATTTTATCGACCACACGGTCCAGGAAGTAACGATCATGGGAAACGGTGATAACCGCGCCGGAGAAATCATCCAAATAATCTTCCAGAATTGTCAAGGTCTGAATATCCAGGTCATTAGTAGGTTCATCAAGCAACAGCACATTGGGAGCTCCCATTAATATCCGCAGCAGGTAAAGGCGCCGTTTTTCTCCTCCTGACAGTTTGGCAATTGGCATCCATTGTACGGCAGGAGGAAAGAGAAACCGTTCCAGCATTTGAGAGGCGCTAATGCTTTCTCCTTCAGCAGTGGCAATACTGTTGGCCTCTTCCTTGATATAGTCAATCACTCGCATAGAGTGATCCATCTCCGCACTTTCCTGGGAGAAGTAGCCAATCTTTACTGTTTGGCCAGTATTGACCAGCCCGCTGTCCGGTACAAGCTTGCCGGCAATAATGGTGAGTAACGTAGTTTTACCGCTGCCATTAAGCCCGACAATACCTACCCGGTCATCCTTTAGGATGATGTAGCTAAAATCAGCAATGACAGTCTTACCGTCAAATTGATGGCTAATATTCTCAATTTCAATAATTTTGCGGCCCAGGCGACTGGAACCTACTGATATTTCCATTTTTGTATCACTTAAGTCAATCTTTTGAGAACTAAGCTGCTCAAAGCGATCAATACGAGCTTTTTGTTTGGTACTGCGTGCTCGGGCACCACGTCTCATCCAGGCTAGCTCACTTCTCAGCAAATTTTGTCGTTTTCGTTCACTTGCTTCCTGCTGTTCCTCCCGGTCAGCCTTGGCTTCAAGGAACTTACTATAGTTGCCGCTATAGGTATATAACTTCCCCTTGTCAATTTCAATGATGCGATTGGTTACCCGGTCGAGGAAATAGCGATCATGGGTAATCATCAACAAAGCACCTTTGCGGTTTGCCAAATATTGCTCCAGCCAAGCTACTGTATCATTGTCAATGTGATTGGTCGGTTCATCCAGAATAAGCAGGTCACAAGGATTAATAAGTGCACTGGCCAAAGCAACCCGTTTGCGCTGCCCGCCTGACAGAGTGTATACCAGCGCAGTAAACTCAGCAATACCTAACTGCATCAAAATAGCTTTAGCTTCGCTCTCCAGTTGCCAGGCATCATAGCTGTCCATCTGCTGGCTCAAGCGAATAAGCTGCTGCTGGGCTTCTTTGCTTTGCGGCTGGTTATGAGCATCAACTAATGCCTGCTCATAATCGCGTAAAACTTTCATGACAGGCGACCGGCCTTTAAAAACTTGCTCCAACACAGTAGCGGAATCATCAAAGTCAGGATTCTGCGGTAAATACTCTATTTGTACATTGCTACCTTTAGTAATCTTACCGGCATCTGCTGGCTCTAGCCCGGCAAGAACTTTCAAGAAGGTTGATTTCCCTGTTCCATTTACACCAATCAAGCCGATTTTATCACCCTCATCAATACCGAGGGTAACGTCTGCAAATAATACTCTCTCTCCATAACTTTTAGCCAGATTCTCTATTGACAGTAAATTCATGTTGTCCAGTACCGCTCCTATGCTTTGCGCAGGTCTGTAATCCTACCGTGCGCAATCTGTTTGGCTCTAATAGTAATTTTTAATACCTTTTCATAGTGTTGTATCAAGTCAAACTCCCGCTGGGAGATAATAGAAATAGCTGAACCCGCTTGACCGGCTCTGCCTGTTCTTCCTACACGGTGTAAATATACCGCCGGATCTTCCGGTAAATCCATATTAAATACATACTCTACTCCAGGAATGTCCAAGCCACGGGCAGCTAAATCGGAAGCAACGAGTAATTGTACTTTACCATTGCGGAAATCTTCAAGCGATTTCTTACGGTCTGCTTGTAAGAAAGTGCCGTGTATGGGAGCCGCCTTCAATCCGTGATAGTTAAGCTTATCTGCAGTAAGTTCGAGGTCTTCGCTGCGATTAATAAACACCAGTGCCTTTTTTAGTTTCGTACTATGGACCAGTTTACGGAGCACTTCTACTTTATCCCGCTGTTCACAAACAAAATACATATGATTAATACCGTCTGCAACACCTGTTGCCTGTTGCTTGACCGTAATAATCGCCGGATCATTCAGAAAAAGGCTAGATCGTTCCAGCGTTTGGGGTGTAATGGTTGCCGAAAACAACATGACTTGCCGATCTTTCAAGGTAGTTTTGATAACAGCTTTTACAGCTTCGTTATTATGTTCATCCAGCAATCGGTCAGCTTCATCGAGAATAATTGTTTTCACCGTCTGAGCAGTAATTTTCTTTTTTTGAATTAATTCCAGTATCCTGCCACTGGAACCAACCACAATATGAGGACGTTCCTTTAATTTATCAATTTGCCGGGTAATATTGGCGTTGCCAATAAGGGGCGCTGAAGTAACTGCTACCTCTGCGTTTTGCGCCAGCACCTCAATTTGACGTTGAATTTGAATAGCCAATTCATGAGTAGGAGCCAAAATAATCGCCTGATTTTCCCGTTTTGTTATATCAAGCTTCGCAAACAGCGGCAGTAAATAAGCCAATGTTTTGCCTGTTCCAGTCGCCGACTGGGCCACCACATCCCGTCCTGCCAGAGCTACAGGCACTACCTCGGACTGAATTGCAGTCGGAGTTGTCAACCCCGCCTTATCAAGAGCTGCCGTTAGTGATGCACCTATACCCAAATTTATAAAAGATTCATTCATGATGTCTCTCCTGTCATGCTACCCGCTTTAGTTCAAGAGCAGCAATTTTTGCGTTGCTATAATTATACCCTTTTTATTGAAAAAACCAATGATTTTGTAATAATTCTATAATAGATGTCTATTCAATCTCTCTGTTTTAGCTGGTATGATAATAGTAATAAAGAAAATAGAGTTTGCTACCGAATTAGTAATTTTATAAATTGCGAAGTCGCCTGTCTTTAACAAGATAGGCGACTTGATATCCGCAAAGGAGTAAACATGGTTAGTTATTTACTGCTGGAGAAAGGCTCACCCTATCAAGAAGGTTCTAAAGTTGAACTGGATAAGGAACTAATACTATTGGGGCGAACAGCGAATGCTCATCAGCCTGATATCAGTTTTGACAGCCCCTTTATTTCCCGTAGGCATTGCTCCTTAAAGGTTAGTGAAAACACTGTGGAGTTAACTGATTTAGCTAGCAAACATGGAACTGAGATTAATAACAAGTCCATTCCCCCAGGCGAACCAATTATGCTCAACCATCATGACCGGATATCACTGGCACATGGTGCAGCAGTACTACAGCTAGTTGTCCTGCACTCCCTTGACGATGAGACAATGGAAATTACCACTGCTTCTTTAGCTGCTGAACCAGTTATTTCATTGAAACTGGATATTCAAAAAAGGCAATGTTCTATTGGCCCGCGAGTAATTGCCCTTTCCCCAAAGGAATGGAACTTACTCTATCTGCTGCATAGCCGCCAAGGCCAAGCAGTGTCTCTTGCTGAAGTTAAAACTGCCGTTTGGCCCGAACGTCAATTATTATCCGGCCAAGTTCCTTCCGTTGGTATTGAGGAAATCAATCTACTTATCTATCGCGTAAGGCAGAAGCTGGGCAATGAAGGAACGTGGATAAAAAACATCCGCGGAATGGGGTGCATGCTAGAATGGCATACCCGCTAGAGAGCCTGCAGTGTTTCTGCAAAAACAGAATAAGTGAGGGCCCCTTCCAGCACTTTCTCTTCTCCGGCATAGATAGTCGGAACCCATTCAATCTTCTTTTCGGCGCATTCACGGTCATGAGCCAACAGCACTTGGGTATATCGTCCAGTATTCAGCGCTGCAGTGAGGCCATCAGCATCAAGTCCGATTTGCCGGGCAATCGCCAAAAGTATCTCCTGATCACCAATATTCTTACCTTCAACAAAACTAGCATGGTAAACAGCATCAATCCAGTCATGCATTTTCCCTGCTGCAGTAGCAAACTGAGTCGCTTCCAGCGCCAGCCGCGTGTTAGGCACAAATGACCGGTCTCCTGGCGTAAGACCGATAGGTGCACCAAGTCTGTTCAAGCTTAATTTTCTTTCTTCCATGTTGACATCAGGGACAACATTCTGAATAAAATCACCTTGTGGCTTGGTGTCAGGGTGAATCTCCCAGGTAACCCATTCATCATTTATGGCGGCTGTTTCCTTTAATTTTTTCATGAATCCCCAGGCAAGATAACAATAGGGACAACAAAAGTCAAAATAAACTCGTAAGGCTAAGGACATAATAGCTCCTCCTTTTTTTTGCGAGAGAATTCTTTTTAGACTCTGCTCAAAACAACGGTCATCCTCATCGGTTCTCTTCTTAGGGCCCTTTGTTTTCCCACCACCGCGACGAAGTTTAGCCTTTGCTTCCCGTTCTTCCAATAGAAATTCAATCTTATCCGTACGGTATTCACGGCCTACCGGACTCAAAGCCCAAGCCTGCTTGCCAAGTACCATGGCTGCCAGCCCCCAGTCCTGGGTGATGACGATATCCCCAGGTTCAGTCAGATTGATTATCTTAATATCAGCCTCTTGAGAAGCACTGCCGACAACAATATGGTTGTCAGAAACAATCGAATGGTTAAAGCTTGCTACTGTCCACACGGGAATAGCACTACCTTTCCCCAGTTTTTCGCATAAGAGCAAAACATTTTTGGGGCAGGCATCAGCATCAATTACTATTTTCATTACATTCTTTCCTTACTTCACTTCATTATACTCACTTTCTTTTACCTTCGCCGCAAGAAACGAAACTCCTATGCTTGCTGCTATTATTTGCAGAACCTGCCGTGACCTTATTGTTAACCGGACAAAATTACGGTACAATAACACCACAAGATAATTTGGAGATGATGGGATGAATAGTGAAAACGCCTTGGATTTTTACGAGTCTCTAGGGTTTGAAGAAGCAGAAATAGAAGATGGACTAACCGCACTTTTTTTTGAAACAGGGGAGGACAGTAGTTATGTACTACTCACCGATGAAGATGGCAAACTGCCGGTCAATCTTAAAGCAGCAGCCAATCTTATTATCCTGGAAGGAATGCCGGAAATCAGCGGTTCAGCGACATTCGACAATCATGCGCTTACTTTTCTGAAAAGCAAACTTCGCTTTACCGGGCCACTGTTAACAGAGTATCCCGAACAGTTACCGGAAAGGGCTGAATTAAAACAATTATACATTGGTGACAGCCATAAAGTCATGCTTTATATAACGATAGGGGGAGGCTCTGCCTTAATTGGTGAAGATTTTTTGAAACAAGTATTGGATTGTCTTAAACTATTACCCGATGTGACAGGTATTATTGCTACCGGCATTGCAACACCGCCTGAAATCATCAACAAGTATCAACCTTCCAGTAACGTTATTATCCGAGGCTTCGTACCGGGTACGGAAATGATCAAAGCAAGCGATATCACGATTTTTCATGGAGGCTCTTCAACGCTCATGACCTGCATTGCCTGTGGAACTCCTGCTATTATCGTTCCTTCTATGGGCGAACAAGAGGATAACGGTGCTGTGTTAGCACAAAATGGTGCTGGAATTGTACTGGATAAACAAACGTTAACGGGAGAAAAATTAGCTTCAGCAGTAAGAGAAATTCTTCAACATTCTGCCTACCGGACAAGTGCTCAGCAATTGCAGACAATAGGCAAAAAATATGGTGGCGCCGACGCTGCTGCCACTCTAATCGAACAAGTAGGTAAAGGAGCTTTATAAAATGAAGGTATTGATTTTGGCTGCCGGAAAGGGAACCAGACTACGGCCTATCACCGACTATATTCCAAAACCCATGGTACCTTTACATGGCAAACCGCTGCTGGAATGGATCATCTTGCACTTACTAAGCTATGGAATTCGTGATTATGTTATAGCTGTCAGTTATATGGCAGAACAAATTGAAAATTATTTCGGTGACGGAAGCAAGTGGAATATAAAAATTACCTATAGTTATGGCAAAACCCCCGGAGGCAAAGCAGGTGAAATTTGGCGTGCCCGCAATTTGCTAGCTGGCAAGGAAAATTTTATTGTTGCGCCGGGAGATACCATTTGTCACTTACAATATCATGATTTACTTGCTTTTCACAAAAAAAATGCCGGTGTGGCTACCGTTGCACTCTCAACCCAATATCGTCTGGAAGTGGGTTTAGCACAAGTAGATGCTAGTCACCGCATAACTAACTTTCTCGAAAAAACCAATTTAGATCGCCCTGTTAGTACAGGTACCTATGTACTGCACCATTCCATATTCTCTTATATTGAGGAATTTAATCCTGACAGTAACGAAGTGGATTTACCGGGGGATATTTTTCCCGTTCTTCTTAGTGAAGGCCTTCCCATATATGGATTTATTGCTGATTATGCCTGGTGGGATATTGGAAAAATTAATGACTATGAGGCATTAGTACGCATACCTGCTGAACAAGCTGCCCATATCTTACAGGGAAATCTTATCAGGCCAAATCATGTTGTCCCATCTGGCTTAGCTTTGCAATAAAAATCATATATAGATATCTGTCATTGTCCGGCTTTATACCGCATTCCCAACGCTGTTAGTATCCCAAAGCTGGCTATGATCATTGCCAGAATATACACATCATGAAAAGATTCGGTCATAACTAACTGTTGTATATGGGGCAAAGAAAGATCGCTGTTTTCTCCATGATAACCTATTCTATTTTGCAGATAAACACCAAAGATAGTGGAACCAACTACGCCGCCTAAAAAGCGCATCATATTAAAAACGCCGGAGGCAACCCCCACTTGTTCCCTGGACACCAGGCTAACCACGCTTGTTGATAGAGGAGTTCCCGAAATTCCTAAACCAATACCGGTTGTCAGCAGGGCGCAGGCAAGTACTAAATATCTGCTCTCAAACTTCAATGTCGAAAATATTCCTAACCCTAACACCAAAATAATCATACCGGTAAATACAGATTTCTGCCGTTTTCTTTCTGTCGGAATATTTCCCATCAGCGGTGCCATAACCATCATTGCCAGTGACATAGGAAGAATGAGTATACCCGAGTAGGTAGGCGAAAAATCATGAACCTTCTGTAAATACATCGGGATAAGCAATAGTCCGCCAAACATTGCCATACTTTGAATAAAGCTTGTACTAATAGTTGCAGAAAAAGGGATATTACGAAAAAGCCCGATGGAAACCAAAGGGTACTTTTGTTTGTTTTCCCACCATATAAAAAATCCAAGAAAGATAATAAATACTGCAAAAAGCAGTATTATTTGCGAATAATACAGACTGCTTTCCTTCATTAGGGTTATCGATAACATGAGCGATATCACGGAGATTACCAAAAATACCGCTCCCAGCTTATCAAACTCCGGTTTTTCTTCAACCGTACTAATAACAGGAATATATTTTAGACCTAGCACAATGACAGCAACAGCAAACGGTACATTTACATAAAATATACTATGCCAGCCAATATGTTCGGTTAACACACCGCCCAGTGTTGGACCAATCAGAGAGCCTGTTGATGAAACCATTCCCCACCAGCCTAATATCTTGGCTCCCATCGTCTTATTGAAGGGACTGGTTATCAGTACCATTGCATTAGGCATTATTGCCGCCGCACCAAGTGCCTGTACGGCCCGAAAAGATAAGAGCAGCCAAAATCCCCCAGCCATTGAACACAGTAAAGAGCCAATTGTAAAAATGAATACACCTAGCAAAAAGATTTTTTTTTGTCCATATATATCCCCAAGGCGGCCGAATATGGGCATTGATACAGCATAAGGCAGCATATAACCGGAGTATAGCCACGTAGAATATTGAAAATCGACTCCAAACTCATTCATAATGGTTGGCAGTGCTACATTGACCATACCGGAATTTAAAATCGAAAAAAAACTGGCTGTAAAAACAATTCCAATAATTAGCTTCATTTAATTCTCCCAATAACGTATTGACCTGCTCTATTATGGTTTTGTTTTCCCATGAATTCTATACGTTAAAGGGAAGTGTAAGTTTTCCATAACAATTTTATTTTTTTAAAAGACCACATAGGGAAAATAATTTTGCCAGCTGGCTTCCTGCAAGCGGTATTCGCAATATATCCTGTTCAGTCAGTTCACCTAACATTAGCAAAATAATACCATATACAACAACAGCAATACCGATATCGGCTATTATTGCCAATAATACTCCCATATGATAAGCAAGCAGATCATTAGCTGTGTATAGCACAATTCCCATCACAGCAGTTGCAACTATAATCTTAAATAGTCCGGCAAAATCAATGGGAAACTTAATATACCGGTAAACAAAAAATAAATTAAGTACAGCCGCCACGCCAATATCAGCATTAGTAGCCCAGCCGGCTCCTAAAATTCCAAGTGACGGTATGGCTGTGAGGGTCCAATTCAGCACTACCTTCACCACCGCAGCAAGTCCCATATTAATTACCGGTAATGCAGTATGCCCCATCCCCTGAAGTATTCCTGTTGTCACTTGGTGAATTCCCAGAAAATATACTCCAAGTGCCACAACCTGCACAACTGCACCTGCCTGGGGTGCATGATAGACAACGGTTGCCAGCGGCGTAGCCATAACTGCCAAGCCCACAGTAGCCGGGATAGTGACTAAATTTGTTAATCTGATAGCCGAGCCTATCTTGTATTTAACTTGTTCCCTATTACCTATCGATCCAGCATTAGCCATAGCAGGGACTAAAGTAGTAGATAATGCGGCCGTTAACAAAGTAGCAAGATTGACCAGGGGTACTGCCATCCCCGTTAAATAACCGAACAGCTCAGTCGCTTGTTCTACTGTATATCCAGCCTCTTCTAAACGAAGGGGGACAATAAAAAGATCCAGATTAGAGACCAGCGGCAGCATAAGACTTGATAAAGATACAGGCAGCGCTAAATACACCATGCGGCGCATTAAACTGGAATCACTTTCAAAAGTACTCTTCTTAGTATTTATATCGCTAGCCGGTAAATTACGCTGCAACTGGAAGTAATAATAAATGAGTACTGCTAAACCTGCCGCCGCTCCTATTCCCGCTCCCAGGCTGGCCCCGCCGGCGGCATACTCAATGCCTTTAGGCAGCATCCAGGCTGCAAACAATAACATTGCTCCAACACGAAACAACTGCTCCACAATTTGCGATACTGCAGTTGGTGTCATCATCTGCCAGCCCTGCAAATACCCGCGAAAACTAGATAATAAGGTTACGAGAAAAATTGCCGGAGCCAGAGCCAAAATTGCCGGATAGGCCCGGGCATCGCGAATAATCCCTTCTTCAATCAGCCACCCTGCTCCAATATACACTAAAAAGCTTAAAAGCAAACCAGATAAAGCCAATATTGTCAGCGAGACATAAAAAACCCGATTAGCCCCCCGGTAATCCTGTAAGGCCACTTTTTCAGCTGTAATAATAGAAATAGCCACCGGAATGCCGGCCGAAGATAGACTAAGAGCAAGCAAATAAATTGGAAAAGCCATTTGATATAAACCGATTCCCTCACCGCCCAAAACACGGGAAAGAATAATCCAATTGAGTGATCCGATTACTTTAACTACCATTCCGGCAACTGTTAACACCAAGGTCCCTTTTAAGAAACTACTAGTATTATTTTTAGCCATAAATCACCGTTACTCATCCCTTCCGGTAACTACTGCTTTCATTCTTGTTACGAATCGGTCTGAGTCTGCCTCTTTCGATAATAATAATAAAGGGCAATACCAGCAAGGCAGACAACAACTACTACACTGGCGTTATGGCCAATGGTATTCACTATCTGCCAGTTCTCGCCTAATAACTGACCGGCATATATTAAAGCTATTGTCCAAGGGGTTGACCCTAATAGGGTATAGATAACAAACTTACTAAAATCCACTTTAGCAAATCCTGCCGGTAAAGAAATAAAAGTGCGCACTACCGGCAGAAGACGGCTAAAAAAAACAGCCTTAAGCCCATATTTATCAAACCACCTTTGGGCCAAATCTACATGGTGCTTAGACAATAATATATATTTTCCATAAGTATCTACAAAGGGCTGTCCACCATAAAATCCAACCATATAGGCAATAACAGAACCAATTAACCCGCCAACTACCCCCGCAATAACAGACATGGTAAAATCCAGCTGGCCCAAATATACCATATAGCCAGCAAAACCGAAAATAATTTCACTTGGTACGGGAATACAGGCGCTTTCCAACGCCATTCCAATAATAATAGCTGAATAACCCCACAATGCAATATAATCTATGATTAACTGAAAAAATTGCTCCATAAAAAAAACATTCCCTTCATTGTCCAACAGTATACTCCAAACATGCTGCTAAAAGCAGCAACATAGCTTATCCAGTATAGCGCTATTTCGTTTAATTTGCTATTATGTCAGGCAGCTAAGCCATAAAAGTTACAATAAAATTTATGTTCTTTATTATTTCGATATTTATCTTATACCATCTTGCATATATTTAACCTGTGCGAGGTGAAATAGTTTGAGAATACTCTATATTGGTAAAAGTTACTTTAGTTTATTCTTATTACCTGCTATGTTAGTATTAAATTCCTTATATACTCATGAGGTGACCCATAAATTAGCTGATAAAATTATTGTCGTAGACGCCGGCCATGGTGGTATTGATACTGGCGCTAACCGTCCAGGCGTACTCGAAAAAGATATTAATCTGGCAGTTGCATTAGAGCTAAAGAATACCCTTAATCAATATGGCGCTAAGGTGGCATTATCCCGCCAAACGGATATTGAACTGAGCACAGAATGTGACAACGAAAAAGTCCGTGGTCGCTATCATCGCGATTTAATGGCCCGCGTCGAACTAGCTGAAGAATCTGATGCTGATATTTTTGTCAGCATTCATTCCAATGCTGTTGT
>Ga0366769_1023_pt1 | contig 22927 bp, 23 predicted proteins | sample BONcelHN113001C8_FD_207053 | JGI IMG/M metagenome (GOLD analysis project Ga0366769, IMG submission 207053) | Enriched cells from coal bed in the Powder River Basin, Montana, United States - BONCAT cells N11 rep2 HSBNCT.N11.300.1.C8 ...
ACCAGGACTTTCATAGGGATTTTTACTGTTTTCAGGTTAAAAAAATGTCCGCTTGCATCATTACAAATCGGACTGTTCTCATTTCTTTGATTATTGACTTGTTGAAATTTTGCTGGTTTAAGAAACATAAATCATGCCTCCTTTACAATGAAAGTGGGTTGGCGATGAAATTGCCGACCATGCTGGTAAACAGCCTCAAACACCATGCGTTCATAATCAGTAAGAAAACCTGACCGCCAAACATCCGGCACCAGCTTTTGAAAATGTTTGATGTGGTTTGAGAAGCCCCCATTGCAAAAGCCACCGGTGCGGTGTATACAAGCACACCTAATAAGATATAGCGTTCAGCGGCCTCGAACAGGAGCTTGATATAGTTCCAGGCCAGCACCAGGAGCAAAATCAATGCAATGACTGCTACAGAACCGTTGGCACATATACCAAGAATAACCATAATAACCGAATTGAAATTTGCGAAGCTGATGGGAGGCAGTTCCGATGTCAGGATCCAGTTATATGGAGTGCCGCCGATCTTCAGTACAGTATCAACGATCTGATCCGCATAATAAGCCAGCACGATAAATAAAACGGAGCGTATGCTGAGCTTGACCGGATCTTCAGCCTCTATGCCTGCGGCCAGGCCGAAATTTTTAAAAAGCTGCCAGACCCAATTCAGCAGTATGATGCCGATCCCCAATGCTACAAATATTTTATACAAAGTTTCAGCAGCGGGGAAATACCGGATAAATGTTGCCATATCGCATCCTAAAGCGCCCAGCACGGATGTTGTGATCATGTCCAGTACATTCATCACCTGTTCGGCAAGCCAGGAAACGATGCCATCTAAAATGCCCAAAGGGTATTCACTTCCTTTCCACTCGACATATTACGGCAGGGAGAGAGTTGTCGCTTTACGCCATATTTTTTTATCCGTTCCTGTCCTTTCTAAATAAAGTTGTAGAATAAAAATGCCTTCAAAGAGGCATTCGACCGTATAAAAAAGTAAGCACATTAATAATAAAGTTGTAAAATGAATATCCATCTATTCCTAAATAAATATGTTTATAGATACTTCTCCGATTTGGACGAAAAATAAAGTTGTAAAACATTTTGTAAGTATTATCCAGGGTAGAGTCTTCGAATGCCTATAATTATTAGTTTTCAAGACGGCATTATTAGGTGATAGGTATATTTTAAATATTTATTGAAATAATTATTTTACAACTTTATTATCTGAGTCAGATTTGTTTTACAACTCTATTTTTCATTTTACAACTTTATTTTATGAGATCAGTTCCATTTCCCACCGGCGAAGAAGGGAGTGATGTAGGCCATGATAAATCCCAGGCCGTTCAGAATTGCCCATGTGATAATAATCCGTTTAAGCCAGGCTCTTGACTCATCAACGGTCTTGCCGCTTTTGGAAAAATTCATCAGCATCAATGCTACTGAAGCGGTAACAATCGCCGCAACGGTGGAAATCAGAACGATCTGATTATAGACATCCTTCATTATCTCTTCAGCTTTATCCCACACATCCGGTGCCGCATACGTCGGCGTTGTAAACATGGCAATCATAGACATCGCAAAAAATACTGTGTAAAGGAATTTCCCGAAGTTTATAGTCGGTTTCGGTATTGACTGTACGGTTATAATTTTCTTTTTCAAGCTGGTTACCTCCTCGAAAAAATAAATTTATTCTTGTTTCTCTCCAAACACAAAAAGCGCCCAACAAAAATGCTGAGCGCTCTTGCTTGCGGCAGTGTTACCGCTGGAAAATAAAAACACCTTCAAACAAATTGAAACAGCGCCGTTCATTTTCCATCCTATTCGGTTTTGTGTATAGATTTAAGCATGCTTATTATATCATGCCCATTTTTACCTGTAAATCGCAAAACCCTGCCAATAAAAGTTCTTTTCATGCCAGTTCTGTGCCAGTTTATTCTCTGGGAAAAGTCTCTCCAAAATCTCAATACACTCACTATTTGATAAATGATAATTCCATAACCCAACTTGTTTATCGCGTATTACATACATAATAGGTAATAAATCCGATACATCAATACCATTGTATAGATAATAGGTATTGATGTATTATACTTTTATAAATATTTGTTTGATTAAGGCTTAATAAAATCAAAAGGAAGCCCAATTCTTGCAAAAACATTAGTAAATTGTTGAGCAATGCTCAGCGCGTGCAACTCGTCAATGCGGCAAGTTCGCTGTATAGGATATACAAAAGCATCTTCAACAACTTCGCATTCACGATAAAATTGATTGTGTTGAAGATATGCTTCAAATTTACTTCGTATATCTTCAATAGAGCTCTTTTCATTCAAGGATAGGATATCCAATTTTTGTTCAAACACTGGCTTAAGTGCCGTTACTATGAAAGAAAATCTTACCTTAAAATTATTAGACAAGTATACAGGGAGTTGAGAAGTATCTGCCGTCAGATACTCTTTTTTAATTATAGCTTGTCCTTCGCATGATAAAGTACACAGGTCTAGCAAATCAAAGGGTAGTGATACATAGGAGCGTAGATTTATACTGGGTTTGGAAAAACCATCACAGCAAGGTAGCAGGTAAATACCCTGGCCTTGCTTGTTTTCTTCAATTCTTAATAATATACCATAATCTAACTGACGTATACCTTCTTTGCGAATAGTAACATCACAAGGCTGTGAAATTAAAAGATATTTCTCATCTTTAATAATAAAAACATCCCCGAATCCTATTTCTTTATGTTGATGATTAATTTCCTTGTCAAACAACTCAATTTCTCTTATAGTCTTTAGAATATCTGTTGCCTTTTTTTCATCAGCACCAATCCTAATATCGTTATTATAAATTAATTCATATTGACTCATTTTACCAGTTAGAGATTCAAAATTGCTAGAAATACATTTTCTTAATTCTTCTTCATAGAGAAGGCGCATCATGCGAACAACAAATTCAGAACAAGATTCCCCATTTTTAATAACTTTTTCGGAAATAACATAGTTTAATGTTCGTTGGTCAATTCTTTTGCACTTTACAAACGCATTATCTAAGCCTTGTTTCATATAATCGCGTATATCATTTATAATAATAAAATTAGCTTTCCTACGGAACCCCTGTGCAAGACTACTAGCAATCTTATCCTTGTTATAAGTTTGAATTTTCCCTTTATGTATAAAATAGCAAAATGATCGTTTATCCTGTAAATCACATGAACCATTTAAAATATCATCAAATTCTTTTTCAACCTCATCTTCCGTTTCACCTGATTGTGTATTAATTGCAGATACAATATAGATATAATTTAGATTTTGATCCCTTCCTACTAATGTTTTTGCTAATTCTAATCCAGCATTTTCTGATTCTTTGACTCTAGAAAAATCTCTATCTACAAGCCATAAAATTGCCCCATTTGTAAATAAAGACAAATCCAAATGGGCAGCCTCTGCCGTACTAGAAATGAGTTGATAATCTTCTATTACATTCTGTTCTTTTAAGTTATGAAGAAATTGACTCATATCTTCCTTTTCTTTACTTAGATTCTTAAAATTTCCATCGATTTTGGCATAGTATTCGGGAAGTTTATCTTCTGGTAGAGAATCGATAAAGTCACGAACCATGTCATCAACAGAAATTCCTATTGATGACATGGAGATAATATCTTCATACGGCTGACTATATTCTCTAGCAGAAAAAATTGGCTGAAATTTTAAAATATCATCCATAATTTCCACGTATATAGTTGCTTTGATTTGAACCATATCAGGAACTGCATAGCAATCATCAACGCTACAAATATATCTTATATTATGCATTTTAAATAATTCAAGTATTTTTGACATGACAGTCCCCCAACTAAATTTTTATTTGTGATAGGTCAACTTCAAATTTAAACAAGTTACCAAATTCGTTTCTCTCTTGTAATAAATGCATACTAGCAGAATTATATTTTAGATTACTAAGAGCAATATAAAGTCCTAAGCCTCGACCATTTTCTTTCTTTGTTTCAAATGGTTCAAAAAGTCGGGCTTCAATGTCTTTACTTATACCGATACCATTATCCCAAACTACTACAACTCCACTAGAAAACATTTCTATATTATAATGCTTTTCTTGAATTAAACCCTTGCTTGCGGAAAAATCAAGCCAATATTCAGAATTATTAAAAAGATTATCAAACACCTGATTTAACATTCCACGATTAATTCTTACCGAGAAGTCCTGACTGGAGATAACGTGAAAAATTATATTCTTCTTTTCACATCTTTCTTGATAAAAGCTCCTATGTGAATCCAAAAATTCAATCATACTGAAATCTTGTTTTTCTGCACGAACAAACTTAAGCCCTGGATTAAAGTAAGATACCTGCTTTCTTAATACATTTAAACTATAATCAACATAACGAATATGCTTTATTAAGTCATTTACTTGTGGGATTGAACTTGTTTTTAATATCTCTGCATTTTTAGAACGAATATTTTTAATTGCAGAATCAAATTCATGAGCAAAGAATTCTACAGATATTCCCAAACCGGCCAATTCAAATAAATCCTGTATTCTCTGCGCGATTTTCCCGAATTCAAACTTAACAGCTTCAATTTGTTTTTCTAATCGGTTTCTCTCATCAAGCAAGAAGCCAAATGTATCAGTTAACTCATTTGTAGCCACTACAATGTTTTCTATTTCTTGTTTAACAGAAGCATCAACAGACTCTATTGAAGAAACTTTTTTATAGGAGTCCGAAAGGGTACTTTTATACTGAGATATCTTCTGTGGTAAATAACTTTGAGATGAGAGATCCGTTTGTATTTTATTTAATGAAGAAAAATAATCTGTAGGGGCATCCTCAATTTTTATATTACTAACAGATTCAACGATATATTGTCGCATCGAATCGTTAAGTCGCTTACGTTGTTTATTAATTGTTCTAATTGAAGACTTGATAATGTCTTTAAAACTTCTAAAGTATTCATCATCTACAAAGCCTTCACGGTTAGTAGTCTCCTTTAATTTGTAATTTAATAGGCCGGTAAGTTTTACACATCCAATTACACTATCATTTCTAAAATCAAAAAAGCTTCCAGTTGTTTTTGAGGAAGATGAAAGGCCAAGCCAATCTCCCTCTTCCCCCTCGCCAAATCCTCTCACAATAAAGCCGTCACGTACTACTTTAATGCCATGATAACGATCAACAAAATCTCGGAATTCATCTTTGTCGACAAAATTGGCCAAGTGCATTTCTTGATAAAAATAGTCTAAATAGCCTTGATCAAAGGAATATTCATATATTTCAACTTCAAAATCACCAGGGTCAAAAGCATTTGCTTCTGAAGCAGCAATATCTTGGATAATATTTTCTGTATTGCTTTCAAATAGATAGTTAGAAATTGGCACAAATGCTAAATTTTCAAGCTTATACGCATAAGCTTTCATAAAATCTGCGATTGCTGTTTCAGTAAAATTAAAATTTAAAGCCAAAACCTCTTTAAGATTTTCACGATTTAAAAAGAAATCTTTTTTATATAGGGATTGAATTTCAGCAACACCCTTAGAAAATTTTATAATATATTTGGCCCTTGAAGCCTTTAACAATTCATCAAAAATTGACTGCACATCCTCAATTTCTTGTCCATCTATTTTAGCCAACACTTTAAAATTATTATCTTTACTCTTAAACGGAGAAACTATTCTGCTCAAACTATTTTCTATGGCACTAATTTGTTCTTGTTTTTTCCATGCATCTGCATTAATTAGGTCTTTTATTAAAATCTTGGTATATGAAACATTGTTATTAACGACGTTACTTCTAAGTTTTACAGGAATTTGGTCAATTGTGGTATTCGTTAAAAAATCTCCCCACGGAATAGTCAAAGAATACTCTTCATTTGAATCTTTTGTTTTAGTAGTCATTTGCATGTATCTTCCAAGTTTTTGAACAGATAAACGCCCTAATCCTTTATCTCCCAAAGGATATCTATGGTACTTTTCTGTAGTTCGATTTTCTTTTTTCATTTTCTTTTTGGGAGAGTTGGAAATAGTTAACCACCCATTAACAATAGTGCTTAATCCCATTCCACAACCATTATCAATAATTTCAATCAAGCCTTTACATTCTTTCCCATCAATAGTTTCTAAATAATCTGTGTTTATATTAACCATGCACATTGTAGCATCTGCATCATAAGTATTTTTAATCAACTCTGAAAGTGCTGTGATATCATCAGCAATGAGAGACTCTCCAAGTTTATAAATAAGAGAGGCGTGAACTCTAAATCCAGTATTAGCTTCTGTAATATCTGATACCTTGGTCTCAAGATATTCGGCATTTGTGTCAAAAAGCGACAGTTGCATATACATAATGAATCACCTTCTTCTTTTAAATATTAAAATCTGTTCCTTTGTCATAGTTTCAATAGTTTCTTCTTTACTACCTTTATATGCATTTATTTCAGGCATTCTTTTGTTACAGATATTTCTATTAAAATTAATTATTAAATTAAATCCATAATTTTCATTCAAATTTTCAAGAATTTTATGCATGTAAATTTCTTGTTTAGCTACTTTCCGATTACCGACCGTCCACACTTCATAAGCATCAGGTTTCATTTTCTTTGAAATAATATTTAAAGCATCATCAAAATCAGAATAAAAAAGCAGGATTTTGTTTACCTTTGTTTGGTCTTTACTCTTTATGGTTTCTATCTGCTCATATAATGATGCCGAATTATTAACAATGGATTTAACTTCATCAGTAACATTAGCCTGAGCCGTTTTACCACCTAAAGATTTTCGATCTATCATAGAAAGCGTGTTTATTAATAACTCATCAATACGCTCGTCAACATCGTCATATTTAATCCACCGTAAAGGCAACACAGAGAATTGTCCATAAGAGACCGTTGTATGGTTATCTCCATAAGGCGGCGATGTGAATAATAAATCATATTTCTTTCTTTGGTTTTTAAGAATTTCCAGTGTATCCCCCAAATATATTTTTATGCTACTTTTATATGAGCCATTACGAGTAATTAGCTTTCTGTTTTTTAGCTCCTTATAAAACAAGTTTAAACTATCAAGGTTATGTAATAATACCTTGCTAAAAATTTGTAGTGCATCCTTATTATAAGCAGCAATATCATGTTTTTCTTTTATATGTAGTTTATAAGTACAGTGCCTTGAATTAGAAACTATCCGAACCACTTCACAAAAAGCTGCCCAGAAAAAACGGCGTATCTCAACAGACTGCTCACAAAGAATGGCAGAACGTATTTTACTTAAGTTATTGATTGCTTGATTAGTGAACCATTTATTGATTCCATCAAAATTGTGAATTGAATATTCATAGTTATCATCATTTATACAACTCAACAAAGTTTTTGATTGTTGAGCAAGAACATTTTGCTGTATTAATGTTGTTTTAGCTTTACACAGCAATACTGCTAGTGGATTAATATCTATACCGGTAGCATCAATGCCTGCAAGCATACTTTCAACCAGCAATGTACCAGAGCCAGCAAATGGATCCAATAAAGAAATTTTTCTTCCATCAAATTCATCTATACAAACCTTTAAAAGTTCACGCTGCATTTTAGGTACCATCATTGCTGGATAAGCACAGAAATCATGAACAAAATCGCGTTCACTATTTTCTGCTCCTCTAAAGTCCCAATAATCATCACTAATGTTATTTAGTGCACTTATTTTATTAACAATATCTACTGTGCTCATGAAGTTTATGCCTCATCTTCTTTATAATATTTATCTCTTACACCATTTAGTTCCACGACCAGAACCAATTGGTTGAATTAAGTCTTCATTTTTCATAATTCCCAACACTTTTTCAATAGTTGTTACAGATATGTCAGGACAGTCTCTAGCAATATCTGACTTTGAAAACAACCCAATTGAATCCTTAATAAATCTTCGTATGCGTTCTTCTTTAGTCATTTTTGCATCGGTAACGGTTACAATTCTTGATTCAAACTCTCTATATGCAGCCAGTAAAACCCCCAGCATATATCTTATATATGGCCAGATATCATTCTTTCCATCGTGCCAGTTTTCTGAACTTTGCTGTAAAGTCGAATAATAGTTATCTTTTGTTTTTTCAATTAAAAATTCAATACTGACATATTTACCCACCATATAGCCATGCCTATAGAATAGAAGCAGTGTTAACAACCGGCTCATTCGGCCATTACCATCATTAAATGGATGGATGCAAAGAAAATCTAAAATGAAAATAATATCAATTAATAAAGGCTCTGCCTTTTGAAAGTTAATGGCATCATTGTATGCGGTACACATAGCTTCAACAGAAACAGGGGTTTCATAAGCGGGAACAGGTTTAAACCGTATTTTTTTTTCACCTGATCGGTCAATCTCCTGAATGACGTTATCAATATTTTTAAAGCTACCACCAAATCTAAAATGAGAAAATTTATATAAATCACGGTAAAGCTGTAAAATAATGCTAGGTGTCACAGTGATGTAATCATGGCTTTCATGGATAGTATCTAAAACAGTACGATAACCAAGGATTTCTTCTTCATCCCTGTTTAACGGAACTACATGCTCATTTTTAAGCTCTTGTAAACGCTGATCCGTAGTCCGAATACCCTCTATACGATTCGAGGCACCTGTACTCTGTATTTTTGCAACTTCTACTAGCTTTTGTAAAATATCAGGTTGTTGGTTATAAAACGAAGACTGTTTTCCTTTAAATTCATGTATCTGTACTAAAAAGGAAACTACATCACTGGGTATAGCAATCGTTTCTAAAAACCGGTAATCATAATCTCTCATGAAAAGCCCTCTTATATGCATATTATAAAAACACTATCTGCATATATTATAGCCTAAGATATGCAGTTTATCAACACTTTTAAAAAATAACGACAAACAAAAGGCTATCTGCATATATTAGTCAATAAAATATGCAGATAGCCTTTGTTTTATATACAATTTTCGATTATGGGTCTTGCCTGCCTTGATTAGCTTCATAATATCTTTGCAATTTCGAAGCACGGTTCTAATTGACCTTTCCACAAGGCACTTAAAGAATCCATAATACTCGGACATATTCAATATGAAATCCAGTGAATCATCCCTGCAAAGACGATGATACCAATTTTGTGCCAACGCTCATTCTTCAGGGATGAATTTCTCAAGAATTTCCATACAGGCCTTCGAAGAATATCCCCAAAGTACTGAACTAAGAGCCTCTATGGCATCCTGACGCCTGCGGTAATAGGTGCGGAAGGATATATTGCGTACGTACGGACGAAGCTTCTCTATCACCTCCTCAGCATTATGGAGTTGCTGGGGAGAGAGGAATGAATAATACAAGATCCAATAATAGGATTCTCCATATTTATGCTTTGTGCGCAGCAACTCCACGGTATTTTCTAAAAGCTTCAGCATTTTATGGCTACGCTCGATACACTTTGCATGGTGTTCTATATCGGTTCCAGATAAGTCTGCGCCGGCAAGATAAACGGAGTCCAAAAAATCTTCGATGTTGTTGCCGTATTCGATTTGAAAGCTGCTTCGTACTTGCTGGACCGACAATTCCAGGCTCCAGACTACATCCCGGTAATTTTTGAGCAGCTTCCATGTATTGTGTAATAACGGATTTTCTGTTACATCCTTTGGATCTTTTTTTTCGTTGTTGCTCTGTGCTATATTTTTCATCGTGCTACCTCCTCGTTTTTAACATTTCGCTGGAGTAAAACCATCCTCAGTTCAAGCCGATACCGCAGGCTGGTTTCCTCACATTCAACACATAACTCATAATTAAATAATTTACTCTTGCAGTCGTCGGATAACCTATATAACTTATATTTGGATTTGGGGCATTCGCAGCAAGGGAGTCCTTGTACTGACAGGATTCTTGCCACTTTTCTGACGATGGATTTCATGTGCGATATTGAAACGCTACCTGCATCATCCGGCACGCACAATTGCTCATCGGTAATGCCATTTTCTTCTTCCTGGGAGTTTGAATCCGGGATAGAGATGCGAATGTTTAATGCCATTACAACCTCCTCTTTGTCAATCATTACATCCGATATGCTGAACATGGTGGACAGGTAGTTATTGAGATAAATGACGCTACCAAGCCTTCCGGGGAAAGGTATCAGGGTCAAGTAACCCATATCCGCCAGTTTGTTCAATATTCGTCCCACAGTTGGTTTGGAATTGCCCCAGCGTCCGGATAGCTCCGCATAGGATACAATAGGACTGCCGGTACAGTTACGGAAATAAACCACAGGTCCAACATCAGAGCCTTGTACCTGGGCATCATTGTAAATAGCATTCATCCATAAATCTAAGACAATATCCATCTCAGAGCATTTTCCCAGGCTGATCAGTTCATAGACCTCCGATACCGGAAAAAAGAAAAACCCCATATCTTTCTGACATGGGGCATTGTAATCCAAAACAATATTGTTTTTCTTCCAACTGGTTATCTTAAATTTGACCAGCTTTCCCCGGCCTACTTTGGAATAGGTGATGTAATGCTGACCCTGAAGAAACTCCAGTATATCATAGACCTGATATTGATACCTTGTGCGAAACCATGACATGACCTCTGATATTCGGCATACCCATTCGCCAGGGTAAATGGTATAGGTGATGCCTTCCATGCGACGGTAGGAGGTTCGGAAATTTGCAAATGAGCAAAGCACTATATAATAAAAAAGATAAGAGCACCCGCCCAGACGAATGCTCCTATCTTCCATAAGGTGTCTTATAAACTGCCGGTATATCCTACATCGTGGATAACTAACCAGTTGTTTTATCTCTAATTGATATTCTGCCATAAATGACCTCCTTTTTTTGCTTTAAGAGCATTTAATAATGAGAACGCATTGAATGTGATATGCTTCCAGTGAACCGGAGAACGGCTTGAGTCTGATTTATATGCAGTTAATACTTACATAAATACGGTGGAAAGAAATAGTAACATATGTTATGATATCAGTAGTCAGTAATTCATCTAATTGGCTGAACTGCCAATTATTTATATAATACGAATATGATTTGAGGCGTATTTATGGAATCAAGTATTAATTTAGAAATACCAAAGAAACAGTTTTACGATAAGAAAAATTACGAGCCTTTATTGTTGGAATGTCTAAATCGCATTCCCTTTTTCATTAAAAAGAGCGGTGGAGGCTTTTCTGCTCCAAAATCTGAGTCTAATGGTCAATGTGATGCAATTGGAAATAATGGTTGTTATAGCGTAGATTTTAAGCTCTTACTGAGCCAAGAAGGCGCACAAAATGTTACTGAAACGAGTCTCACTAAGGTAACTCTATGTAAAGGAGTGACGATGAGTGCTCCTTCAAAAGCATCCATGCGCAGGGAATCATCTTTACCATTTCCCAATATTTGGGGATTTTTGGTCAGTCATAGTTTTTCTCTAAACGAAAATAACGAGATCATATTGGCAGATAAAGCAGATAAATATATGAAAGATACTATAAAGAGCCTCAACAAAATGGTTTGTACTAAAAAGAATTTGCTTTTTTTTCATCCGAGTAGACTAGACATTCAAGACTCTCATGACAATCCAATAGAGGTTCTTCGTAATAGAGCTAAAGAAGCTTTACTAATTGTATCAAAGGCACGTAGAAAACTTTCACCTGGATATGAAACTTATTATGCTTTATTGATAAATAATGAGATGGTTATACTTTCCGAGGACTTTACACATACAGGATGTATTGAACTCACTTCCCTTGAAACTTGGCATAATTGCACATTAAATTATAGCTATTGCTAATCAGCGCATGAATGGCAAGTTAGCATTATCTATATGATATTCAATTTGCGATACAATTTGAAGTCATCATTATGAGCATAATGGAAAGCTCATAATTTCCAATTTATTAGTGAGATAATGGGCGTTTTCACAGTTTTAAGTTTATTACCATCAACCGCAGAAGATCCAGTTAATCTGAAACTAATGAGTGAATTACATAATAAAAAGGATAGGAGCACCCGCTCAGACGAATGCTCCTATCTTCCGTAAGGTGCCTTATAAACTGCCGGTAAATCCAGCATCGTGGATATCTACGATTTGTTTGATTTCCAATTGATATTCTGCCATAATAACTCTCCCTTAAAAATTATTTTTATAACTCGTTCTGAAAACTCTTCATATCAGCTATATGTGTCCGAGATTTCCTTATTATCCGTCGATAATAGGGCCCACAAACAAAATCTATCAGATACTTTTTGGGAATCAAAAACGGCTTTCCTCTGTTGTATCCTTTCAGATGTCCGTTATGCATCCACTCAACAACTATTGACTTCACATATCCGGTCATCTTAGCCACATCTTTAACATACAACCTATCTGGGAAGCCTTTATACTTTTGCTCATAGAATTGCCTCATTTTTATTATATAAGGATTTTCGGGATTCTGTAGGCAGTTTTTTTCATAGAAATATCCTAAAAGATCATCAAGTAAAATTTGATGAAAATGTAGCAATCTATCTACAGCTTTTGTGAAAGGTAGTTCTCCATCTTTTTCCCATTTACGGATGGTTTGAACATCCACCTTGCAAATTTTCGCTGCCTCTTGCTGCGTTACAAGGGGAGGGTATTGCTCATAGATTTCCGGGAAGATTTTACGCAGCATTCTGCTGCGGTCAACTTTATTTTCAAGACTATCCATAACAAGCTCATCTCTCTAAAAATTTATCAATGGTAGATGAGGGAACTTGCCGGAAGTTTCTTTCCTGTTTCTTTCCTAACGCCAAAATCGATGGAAAAATCACTCTTTGCAGAGAACCTTAGCACCAACAGGATTTTGGACTTTTCATGCGCGAAAAAGCCGATTTTACAAGAGTTTTAGCTTACTCTAACTTCTGTTTATTATGGTTATGTTCTCATTTCTTCCTTGAGCTTGTCCGCACTCGAAATCGAATCGGTCAAATGCCGGCCCGCTCGACTGAAACCCAGTAATCATCAGGCTTTGTTAGCGCCGGATGAGTGAAAATTTTTCGCAAATGCTAACACTTTGCTAACAGTTTTCTAAAAAGCGCTTTTCCGCTTCGGCGGTAAAACATATATGGAAGAGTATCGAAGTGGTTGTAACGGCCCTGACTCGAAATCAGGTTGTCGCGCAAGCGGCACGAGGGTTCGAATCCCTCCTCTTCCGCCATTTTTGGGGCTTTTAAGGCTCCTGAAGAAGGGTCTGTCAATCGACAGACCCTTTACCTTTTTAATAAAAAATGACTAAATTGTTAGCAGATAAGAATCGCCCAATCCATGCAATATCAAGGCTTGATTGCCGATTACCTATTCGAAAGTGTTAGCGTATTGGATAAAGTGCTCTCTTGACCCTTGTCTTGATAGGCTTCTATGATATCCCGATGCTTCTGGGATGGCCGTGCAATCCGCTGACCATCGTAACTGGCGAGATATTCAGCCAGTGATTCTTTGAAAATAAGATTCTTGCCATAATAATTCACAGCCTGAATCTTCCCGGCTACCGCCCAGTTGTTGATGGTGGTGTCGTTATAGCCGGTCAATTCTGTTGCTTGCTTGGTGGTCAGCATGTCGGGCATATAAGCCCATTCATCTATCAGAAAAGAAAAAAACTCCTCCAGCTCTGTGTTCGGCAGCAGGGTATTATGAAGCTGTTTGTTGTTGAAAGCACCAGCTGGGATAATGCCGTTTAGCTCTCCCGCATCCTGCCGCCGGAGAAACTCCGCTACATCGCTGCGTCGGATCTGAAAGCGGTGCGTGTGTTTGCCTGAATCCTCACATGGAATGACGCCATTTTCAAGCAGCCATTTTGCCTTTCTCTTGCTAATATGTGCCACTGCCCGGAACTGCTCCAATGAGAGCCAGTCCGGGCAGTCTTTTAATAACTCTATGGAATCCTTCACCATATTACCTCCGCTACATCATACTCATGGTCATGCCCAATCCCTGTTTTTCTTCCTCTTCCTGGACCTCTTCTGGATCCTCACGCTCTGGTTCATCTATTAGCGGCTCTTCCTGTTTGCCAAAGGCAGCACTGATGGCCTTTGCCGATTCCTGCTTGGAGCTGAAATCCAAGTGTGAATAGGTATCTGCCGTAGTTGCGAAAGTGGAATGACCAAGCCACTCCTGAATAGATTTCATGGGGATGCCATGCGCTAAAAGCAAACTGGCGCATGAGTGGCGCTTATGGAGAGCTCCCCATAAGAGGCATTATGTAGAGTCAAATATTATGGGGAGTAATCTTGGATTACACTGAATTTTACAATATTTTTGATTGAATCACTCACCATAATAATTCATACTCATCCTATCATAATACAGAAAGGATGGGTTTTTATGGATGAGTATAAGGAAATCCAAGATGCCATAGACAGTGTAATCGAATCGCTGTCTGCCAACGAGTATGCTGCCGATACTATCAAAGATCAGCGGTGTATCCTAAACCGCCTTCTCAAACCATTTTTAATGAACAGGTTGGAATAGAATATATCTATTCTAAAACCAATCAGAAAGTTGATGGATTATGGGGAAACTATAACAGAAAGGTAAATCGAATCATGAAACCACTCCAGAATCTTCTGAGGGCACTGGATGGTGGCAATGTTACCTTTTTCATCAGATCACATATCAAACCATTTGAATGTCCAGAATGTTTCTCCACGGAATACATTGCTTTCCAGAAAGAATTTAAAGAGCGGGACTATGCAAATGCAACGATAATAAGCAACAACAACATATTGCATAAGTTTCTTTATTTTCTTAAGGAAAGGGATATTCCATACTCTTCGGCTATAACTCCGGAAATCATCACAGAATTTCTGAGCGGTTACGCCTCTAATAAGCCAAGGTATGTTTCTACTGTTTTGTATGTACTGAGAAATTTTCTGACTTTTATCCATGTTAGTGGTTTTATTGGTACTGATCTTGTGATATCTCTTCCCCATGTCAGAATCCTTAGAAATGCATTTATCCCTCACTCGTGGAATACGGAGGATGTAAAGAAACTTCTTGCCTCCATTGACAGGGGATGCCAAAAAGGGAAGCGTGATTATGCTATTTTACTTGTGGTCACCAGACTCGGACTAAGGGTAAGCGATATCCGTTCCCTTGAGCTTTCCAGCCTGAACTGGTCAAGGAGGACTGTCAGCCTAACTGTTCAAAAAACTAAAAAGGCGATAGAACTCCCCCTTCTTGATGATATCGGATGGGCGATCATCGATTACCTAAAAAACGGGAGACCAAAAACAAAATGTACACGGGTTTTTGTTAGGCATCGGGCTCCTTACGATGCTGTGGGGGAAAATGAAAGCTTCTATAGGGAGCTACACCGCTACATGCAGTCTGCCGGAATCACTCCGCCAGCAGGAATTCATTGTGGCCTTCATTCTCTTAGAAGTACCCTCGCAAGAAAAATGCTGGAAACCGGGGCGCCGCTTCCCGTAATTTCAGAAACACTTGGACACACAAATATCAACACCACCAGCATTTACTTAAAAATTGACTTGGAGGGTCTTAAAAAATGCCCCCTCGACCCAGAGGAGGTGTTTGCATAATGAATAATAGATATGTATGGAAAAGTGATATTGCACAGAAAGCACAGCAGTTTCTTCAGATAAAGCATATGACAGGATTCAAATACGATGCACAGGAGAAATATCTTCAAAGATTTGATTCATACTACTTTCAAAATGGTTATACTGGGATACGTATCACTAAAGAAATGACTGACGGCTTTATTTACTGCCCGGACGATAGGCTATCCGGATGGTATGTAAAAGAGCGGCTTCTTCGGGATTTTGCAGTATTTCTGAAAGATCAGTGCTTTTCTGAGATTTATATTCCCATTGTACAATCTGCTCCTCCGAGGAGTTCATTTACTCCGTATATCTTTACGGAAGACGAGATAAAACACTTGTTTGAGGCAGTGGACTCATGGGAAGATTCCCCTCTTACCAACCGTGTCCTGATTGATCCGATCTTTTTTCGGCTGCTTTACAGTACAGGCATGCGTTTGTCTGAGGCTCTCAATCTCACAGTGAAGGACTTCGATAATGGTGTCCTCACTGTATACCATGCGAAGAATAACAAAGATCGTCTTGTGCCGCTACACCCGAATATGGCGGAAAGAGTTAAAACCTATATCGAGAATATACATCGGTTTTCAAAAGAAACATATTATCTTTTTCCCTCTCCAAGAGGATATGACTGCTGTATTGACCAGAGCACCATGCATCGTAGATATAGACAGTATCTTTCACGTGCAGGGATTTCCTTGACAGGAACCGGCCCCAGAATCCATTGCCTTCGCCATAATTATGCAGTCAAATGCCTAAAGAAGTGGGTACTTAATGGAAATGAGTTGACAAATATGCTTCCTTATCTTGCCGCTTTCATGGGTCATTCAGATTTTAGAGAAACGCAGTATTATCTCCGCCTGACGGCTGATCTGTATCCCGACATCATCAGCCGTATAGAAGCGGAGTTTGGATATGTGATTCCGGAAGGAGACAGCAGCAATGAAGAAGTATGATTTCCCAAAACATCTTTCCTATTATCTGTCGAAATCCTTCCAGGGCAGAAAAATGCCAGCAAAAATACCATAACATCCTATTGCGACACTTTCAAGCTTTTTCTGACTTTCTGTGGAGATGAGAAAAAAATGAAGCCGGAAAAGATCTGTATATCTGATATTACGAAGGAGCTTATTGTGGAATATCTTAACTGGCTGGAATCCAGAAGGGAATGTTCAATAGCCACCCGCAACCACCGGCTTGCAGTTGTTCACTCCTTCTTCCATTATATCCAAAAAGAATCACCAGAAAACATGCATGAAATTCAAAAAATCCTGTCCATACCAGTTAAGAAGCATCCAAAGACAATGGTTCCATATCTGACCGGTGATGAAACGCAGATTCTGCTGGCTCAACCCGATCCCTCCAGTTATGAAGGGTACCGTGATATGGTATTGCTTTCAGTCCTTTATGATACTGGTGCCAGAGTACAGGAACTGGTGGATATTAAAGTAAAAGATGTCCGCCTCACCGCTCCGGCTGTTGTTGCACTTCACGGTAAGGGGAGCAAGATCCGGACTGTTCCGATTATTGGTAGAACTGCAAATCTGATGAAGACCTATTTGGATAAGAAGAAATACCATACCGGAATAGCCCAAGGCGACAATTACCTGTTTGTTAATCAAAAGCAACAGCAGCTTTCACGATGGGGTATTTCTTATATACTGGATAAATACGTAGAAATGGCAAAGAGCTATCCAGAATTTCAGGTTAGATTTCCAGTCACACCTCATGTCCTGCGCCACTCAAAAAGCATGCACTTGCTTCAGTCTGGTGTAAATTTGATTTATATACGTGATTTCCTTGGACATGTGGATTGTTCCACGACCGAGGTGTACGCGAGGGCAGATAGTGAAATGAAACGTAAGGCTATCGAAAATGCATATGTAGATTTAGTCCCAGATGAAATCCCACGTTGGGAAGAAGATGGAAATCTGATGCAATGGTTAAGTGATTTCTGCAAGTAAGACCACCGCTCATAATCCTAACAATTTTATTATGGGGAGTGATTCGGTTAAAAAGCAGCATGAAATGTGGAAAATCTGTATTCACTCCCCATAATACTTGACTCTACATAATGGCGCAAATCGTGAAAGCGGATTTTCCTGAATTGATATCGTTTCAAAAGATAACCGAAATGATCGGTAATGTAATTAGGGCAAAAAAGCTTGCCCATTTCGTCTACACAGACATAGTCGGCGTAGCTATTATCATAACATTTCTTAAATAGCTTTCGGTAATTCTCCTGCCGCTCCTTTGTCTCCAGGAGAAGTGCCCGTACCTCGGGAAGCAGCGGCAGCGTACGGAAGCTGGATTTTGTTTTTAGCTTGTCTTCTGCGTAAATCACCTTTTGCCCCCCGGCTTTGCCTTCTGTTACTTTATGGTTTATAGAGATGGTGCCCCGTTGAAAATCAATGGCGCTCCAGCGGATACCCAGTACTTCGCTGCGCCGCAGGCCGTAATAGGCGGCAAGCTGGATGACCACAGCCATGGAATCCCTCTGTGTCGCTTCAAAGAGGATCGCCAACTCGTTCTCATTATAATACTCAGCAACGTACTTCCCCATCTTCGGGCGGTCAACCATGTCGGCTGGATTTTTAGAAATCAACTCATTTTTCACAGCATATTGCAGCACTTTCCTGACGATGGCATGATAGTGAATGACCGTATTGGCATTACAGCCGTCCTTGAAAATTGAATCGTGTAGTGCACGGATATGTGACGGTTCCACCTGTGCCAGCGTCACGCCCAGCATGCGAAAGAAGCCGTCCAGCCTCGCATCGATCATGCTTTCATAACTCTGATACGTTGTCCGCTCAATGGTAGGCGCTGTGATTTTCAGCCAATCTTTAAGAAAATCGGCAAACAGAGGTGAATCTTTTCTTATCTGCAAATCCTTTATCCCCTCGCCGTTGTACAAGCGTTTCAATTCCTCCAGCATCTCCAGTGCCTTGCGTTTATTGCCCTTGACCGGGATGCCTAGAGAAATAGACTTTTGCTTTCTTTTGCCGTTTTCATATGTATTAAGCACGGCGGTATATTTACCGTTTCGCTCAAACAGGCTACCTGTAACCATTCAGTCCCCTCCTTTCAAAGAAAATGCCCGTTCTCGGGTGTTGTGTGATGTTAGCATAGGTTGACGGTGTATTCAAGTCGTATTGCTTTATTTACTCTCAACTTCTGATTTGCAGAGATATGAAATGACGCTGATTTTCGGTACCTTATAAACCCGGCCCATGCGAACACATTCAATGACTCCATCCCGCAGCAGGCGGTAAGCGGTTCTCTTTCCGATACCGCCCAGCATGACGCGCATAGCGCCCACATCCACTACATCGGGATACTCCTGAAACATCAGCTTATACCCCTGCTCTACACTGACTGTATTTTTCATTTTGCTCCCCCTTGACAAATATTATGTAATTGTTTATTATAATTATATCAATTACAGGCCTATATATTAGACCTTGAAAAAGGCAAAATCGGAAGTAGGGTCAGAAATTTTTGACGGAGGATAGCAGCAATGAAGTATCAAAGCGAAGAATGTGTAAGGAAAGGAGGTATCCCACACCAGGTTTCGGAGTATCCGGCAATGAAATATCTGCAAAGCAACGACGAGGAAGTAAAGCGCTGGGCAGGTATTCATGCAGATGAGTTGGAGACACTGGACAATAAGCATGAAAGAACACGGCGCTGGATTAAAAAGCACCAGGACGGCAGAGAGTTTCAGATAGCCGAACTCAGCTTTTACAGGTCTAGTAAAGGAAGAAGCAAGGGGCTGCCAAACAGACCCGATAACAAATGGCTGGAAGAAATCTTCTCTCAAGACCCAGAGGATTTACATCAGCTGGTAAGTTATGGCAAGCTGGCAAAAGCGATTCAGGAGCTAACTGCGCATCAGAGAAATATCCTGTTCCTGAGTGCCATTCAGCAAATGAAAACGAAGGAAATAGCAGAAATGCTGGGCACAAGCTGCCGCAATATTCTGGATGTGCTTGAACGTACATACAGGCGCATTAAAACTATTATGAGCAGCCAGCGTGGCGAAGGTTACGTCCCCACGTGCGCAAGCGCACTTGGCTGGCTAACCATTCCGACCTTTATATTTGGATGGGAAATCTCCAAGAGGATTTACCCGCCGCTTAAGCGGAAGGTCTTGAGCCTGGCGGCGTAAACAGCAAAAAGTAAACAGTACAGCACAGGTTATCGTGCGGTACTGTTTTACGCGATTATATTTATAGAATCGAGGTTCGTTATGGAACTTAAAAATATGTTTTCAAATCTCAACGGCAACTGGGTACGCTGGTCCGATTATCGGATTACAGATAACCGCGGCGTGAAATACATCATACCCTCCGACACCACCACCGCGCTGCCGTACAGCTGTACCTCCGCGCCGGAGCAGATGGTGGTGGACGCTCTGAATCTCGGCAAGCTTGTGTTCGAACAGAAGGAAGATAAGGATGAGGTCTGTCTTTCCTTTGCCCGCAAATACGGTCCGTTGGGTGTGACGCCGCCGATTAAAAGTCCACTACTGAGAGCCGAGCGCGATGCAGATAATAGTAACGGCGGTACAGCCCCTGTTTACAGCGGTATCTTTGCCAAAACGTATGGTGAGCCGTTGGAGCGGTATCAGGACATGCTCAGTATTCTATATATGCACTTTCTCATGGTAAAAGGGCAGACAGGAAAACTGAGCCAAAAAGAACAGGAGCAGCTCCGAAAGCAGGAGTTAACACCAGAGGCTTGCGGCATGAGCTACCGTCTGACTTTCGGCTCTCCGCCCCAGCTTGTCTGGGAACCGGAAAATCTGCTGGCTGTGCTGAAGCTAAGTTATGCCCTCTTAATCACAGATCCCACAAATCTGTTAAAGATATGCAAGAATTGCGGGGAAGCGTATTATAACCCCAACTCCCGCAGTGAATTCTGCTCTGTCAAGTGCCGGAATCACTATAATGTGCGTGCGTTTAGGGAAAGAAATAAAGAGAATTAGCTGACAGTTCTTAATCCATTTGTCTTGTACTGCAGAGTCGAAAAAAGTATAATGTAATTGGATTTTTAAGGAATACGGCAGTGGTTGGTTGTTACTACAAAGCAGAAGATTTTCTGTATATAAGATTGTTTTAAGAAGATGGTGCTATGGAAAGCTTTGAACATTATGTGTATAAAACTGAGGCTAATTGGTCTTTACTAACTGAAGGCATTACTTTGCCTGTCGAAAATCAAGTAATCTTCGCAAGAAACATGGGAAAGTTTCTGCAGCGAGGAGAATCTAAACCAATAAACATCTATCTTAATGGAAAAAGATATACAGCACAGATTCGGAATGTCAATTTTGACACACGATTTAAAAGAACCAAAGATACTCTTCAGATTCGATATCCTCGTAATGGTGCCCTGGCAAGAGCACTGCAAGCCAGTTTCTCAAAAAGTTATACTTTTATCATACGTAAGAGAGGAATGCGTCCCGAAGGAGACCGCGCCATTATAAAATTACCTGAATATTTCAAGGAGTACCTTGCTATCTATACAACTGAATATGAAGACTCCTACATTTTTGAAACAATCGTGGTTGATGATATTTACTTGCTGAAACAGGTAGCTGAGAAGCAATCAGAGCGCGTCTTTGAATCCAATTTCAATTATGATATCGTAGATAAAGGCTCTAAAATTCTTGAAGATGAACGGGTTGTTAGAATCCGAAAGCTGAATAGGAAAATAGGCGATAATCTCAAACTGCTTTATGATTATCGGTGCCAAATCTGTGGAAAGCTTATCGGAGAGGGATATGGAGCACATGTCATAGAAGCGCATCACATCGATTATTTTGTAAAAAGTTTAAATAACGATGCAGGCAATCAACTTATTGTGTGCCCGAATCATCACTGTATTATCCACGAGGTGAATCCAGCTTTCGATAGAAAAAAGCTGATTTATTTATACCCAAACGGAATGCAGGAAGGCTTGGCAATTAATAAGCATCTGTAGATGTAATTAAGCTTGACCAATATTTTGAATACACTTTTTATATGACGGGTGTTCTGATTACAGCTAAAAAGCTGATCTGGACACCTGTCAGTTATTTTCAAATGATGGCAATCAAACGAATAGGGTTATTGTCACCGACATTGCCATTACCGCTTGTGCCATGCTAGGTGCCGCTGTGTGGCTCGTGGCATCAAGGACAGAGATTTACCCACCGACTGGCAAAGCCTGCCGTAATCGCCGTAATTGAGACGAAACTAAAGGAAGTATAGCAGCTCCCCGCTGGCTAAGCGGTCGAAGCTTTAAGGTAAGTTCATCTACATTGAGTTAGTAGAAACACCCGAAAAGAACAGTACACCGCCCAACAACAAGCCAAATACAACGCCGTTCAGCCCAGTCGGGACTTCAAATGAGGATGTATATCTCAGAAAAACTATTGAGTCTATATATAGACTTTCGACGCAAGTTAGTTTATTGTGTGTGCTAGAGGTGTTGAAATGACAATATCACAGGAAAAAATACCGGAAATCGTTGTTATAGAATTGATAAAAAAGCCTTATTGAATCATGTGATATTTATAAAAATAGGCACCCGACTAAAAGGGGGCATATGAACCTATGAAAATAAGATATCTGCCTATTACCTGCCTTTATTCTTCGTCAACCAGAGAAAATTTTATGCCGCTTATATGCATTAGCGGCAAATGGCTTGAGAAAGCAGGGTTTATTACCGGCGATGAAGTAAGTGTTGAAGTCAGGAGACATGGAGAATTGGTAATCAAATTGATTTCAGAAGCTGAAGAAAAGGAGGTCATTTCTTGAAAGTGAGAATATCAACCATATCAAACGTGACCTCTAATAAAAAGGAAGTACCGTTCATACGCATTAAAGGCGCATGGCTAGAGAAGTTAGGCTTTACATCCGGAAAGAAAATGATCATAGAAGAAAGTCGTGGAAAACTGGTTTTAAAGCTTGTAACCATTATAGAAGAATAGGATGTTCATTCTCGCAAGAGAAATAATACACTAAGCAGAATACGGTATAAATAAATTAAACACCTTGTCTGTCTGTTAGGGATGTTCAGGGTGTCATCACTTCGGAAAATAGTCTGCTACACTTGAAGGTGCCTCGAGCCTACAAATCTATTTTTTATCTGAATTTGAACTCAATTAATTTAGAAGAAATTGAAAGAACCAATAGTATAAAATAATTGGCACAAAATAGTATTTTACCAGGATTTATGATATAATTATGTCTATAATTGGGAAGTGCTAAAATTTCTTAAAGAAGGAGTTGAGTAGATGTATTTAAAAAGTATCTTGCTTGAAAACTTTAGAAAGTTTCGCATAGAAAATAATGTTATCGAATTT
>Ga0366769_1024_pt1 | contig 22743 bp, 20 predicted proteins | sample BONcelHN113001C8_FD_207053 | JGI IMG/M metagenome (GOLD analysis project Ga0366769, IMG submission 207053) | Enriched cells from coal bed in the Powder River Basin, Montana, United States - BONCAT cells N11 rep2 HSBNCT.N11.300.1.C8 ...
TGGTAGCCAAACCGATATCGCTGTTCTTGTTATAACAAAAATGTAATTTAACTAAAAGAGCCTTTCGGGGCAATGTCATTAACTTAATTTTTTAAAAATGACATAAAAAGTCAAAACCCCCTTATTTTCTAAGGGGGTTTTTCTTATATCCGAGTAGCTAGAATTTAGAACTTGGACAACACCATCGAAAACCCTCGGTGAGTAGGAATCGGTATGTATTGAAAGGTTGATTCTGAACTGGAGAGACCATACCCTGCACAGTTTGAATTTAGGGGAAGGTGGGAATTAATTTTCCCACCGGCCACTCTACAAATCAGGATCTTCAGTAAATTATTAAAAAATTCGGGTATCACATAACTACTTCATATCCCATTGTCATAATTTTCTTCTTAATATCCTGAGGCTTAACCTCTTCGGGATTATATGCGACCTTTACCTGCTGGCTTTTAAGATCAACATCGACAGTTTCAATCCCGCTCATTCCTTTAAGACCTCCCTGTATCTTTCCCGAGCATATGCTGCAGGTTATTGACGGTACATTAAATTCTGCTGTTTCCATTATTACAATTGCCTCCTTTAGAAAATTTTAATTGGATCCCATATGTATAAATATTCTTATCAACTTGTTTTAAAAATATATTATAATAATTAAAACATTTATTTTATATTAGCGTATAATTGAGAGGGGAGCATATCCTCACGAATTTTTAAGCAAAATAAAGCCGGAGGAAATATGTGGTATAAGGACTTTTTAAATAAATACAAATCAGGAATATCCCATGAGTTCTTGTTTTATTTTAATGTGCGTGATCTGGTGGACAATTACAGGCATATTGACAGGTATATCCACGAGGAGTTTATTAAGCAGAGGGGCTTTGGCATAGTGGCTTTTTATGATATTTCACGGGGGCTTACCTTCCTCGATGCAGGAATGGAAAAGGAGTTCAATATCATTACAGCCAATGAAGCCGTAAACTTCATGAATTCCATGCCGTCCAGGCTGTTTCCATTTATAGACAAGGCGCTGAAAAATACAAAAATGGTTCTATATATAGATCATGTAGAAAAGATCATCCCTGCCGGAGATATTTCCAGCATGTCCGTTGAAGAAAGAGTGGCCTTGATATGGATTTGTGAATGGTCTGTCAATGCCAGAATATCCAGCGTTGGAAGTGCAATTTTCATGCTGGCGGATAATCTTGCGGATGTAAGCAGGGAGATACTGAAATCCTCCTTCAGAATAGAGCCTGTGCTGGTAGAGCTTCCGGGAGAGTGTGAGCGAAAAAGCTATATCGAACACCTGCTAAAGGACAACAATATCAGCTCGGATATCTCTATTGATGAGTTTGCCAAGCTTTCATCGGGCTTGAGCAAAAAGTCCATTAAAGATATAAAGCTTAAGGCAGAAGCCGAGGAGGTACCTGTCAGCTTTGATTTCATAAAGGATAAGAAGCACTCGGTACTGCAAAAGGAATATGGAGACGTACTTGAATTCATATATCCCGAGATCGGTTTTGAAGATATTGGCGGTATGAACAGAGCTAAGAACTATTTGCTGAAGAATATCGTACAGCCTATAAAAAAAGGGGATCTGAGAAGGGTACCCATGGGGATATTGCTGTGCGGACCCTCGGGGACGGGGAAGACGCTGCTGGTTAATGCCCTGGCAAAAGCCAGTGGATTTAACTGTGTCAAGATAGATATGTCAAGGATACTTGGACAGTATGTGGGTGAAAGTGAGAAGAATTTCAAGAAATGTCTGCTGGGCGCTCAATCGCAGCAGCCGGTTATTGTATTCGTAGATGAGATAGATACGGCTTTCAGAAGAGGCGACAGTGGTGACAGCGGAGTAAGCAGAAATATATTCAGTGAATTTTTACAATTTACAGGTAATACTAATAATAGGGGAAGAGTAATTTTCATAGCCGCCACCAACAGGCCGGATTTGCTTGATGCGGCTCTTAAGCGGGCTGGCAGGTTTGACAAGAAAATACCCATACTGCTGCCCGAGGCCACCGAAAGAGCGGAAATATTCAGGATAATGCTCGGGAAATATGGCTTTGAAGCAGATATAACCGATTTTATGCCCTTTGCACTCCAAACGGAGAATTATACAGGGGCTGAGATAGAAACCGTAGTAAGAAAAGCTTATGAGCTGGCAAATGAAGACGAATTTGAAGGCTCGGTGCTGACTTCGGCAATCCTCAACGAAGCTATACAGAAATGCCGTCCCAGTACACAGCAGGTGCAGTTTATGACCATGCTTGCCATTGAGGAGTGCGATGACAAGGATCTGCTGCCGGACAAATATAAAAACCTTTTGGACGATAATAATCTTTCAGCTGGGAGGGAGTAGCAATAAAGCTTTACAACGGCTATGATTTATTATAAATTATTCTTATATAATGTAATATAAATTATTTAATTTTATATTATATGGTACAAATCAAATTTTTTGCTTAGGAGGCTGTTATTATGGGATTATTCAGTAGATTGGGTGCTTTGATAAGAGGTTTTTTCGGACTTTTTGTAGGTGATATGGAAGAAAGGAATCCGGAGCTGCTCTTTGAAGACATAAAGCTTCAAATTGACAAGGCACGGAAGGAAGCGGAGCAGCAGATACTTGAGATACAGACCAATGCTGAGATGATAAAAATAGAAATGAAAAATGCGGAGAAAAACCTTAATGCCGTGAAGGCAAGAACAGAAGCTGCCCAGAAACAAGGAGACAGGGATATTCTTATAGAGCTCCTGATGCAGGAGGAGGAATACCAGGCCACCTATGAAACCCATAAAGCAACTTACGACACTGCAATGGCTGAAGTGTCCCGGATCAGGGAAGACTACAAAATATTCGAATCCGAGATGAGTGCCAAGCTTAATGAGCTGAAAACATTGAAATCCCAGGCTAAAATGGCCCAACTCCGTGAGAATATCAATTCTGTCAATGCTAGATACACATCCAAAAACAACACTGTAGGAAGTGTAAATGAAAGCATGGACAGGGCAAGAGATCTGGTAAACAAGAAGACTGCCAGGGCAAATGCTGTGGAGTCACTTGGCGACAACAATATGGAACTGAAGCTTAAAAGGCTTGATATGAGCTCCGCAAGAGACAGGGCCAAGGCAAGAGCCGAAGCCATGTTAGGCGGCGAGCAGGGCTTTGAGGTAAAGGAAAAGATAGAAAACAAGGCGTCAAATTAATCACAGGATAGGTGGAATTTTCGCATGAAAGCAAGACTGATTTTAAAGGCACTGTTCAAATTAAGGAATATAGGTCTTTTGATCCTGCTTCTTGGAGCGGCGGCATTGATAACCGATCCAAGTGCTTTAACTGTGTTTGGAGGTAATGGAGTCTTTGCCGTACCTGATGTTATTGCATTTCCGGCGGTATTTGCCGTGTATGCGGCTTTTGTGCTCCAAACCCTTAACAGTAAAGCGTTTCATGACGACTTCAACCAGAAGGAAAAATTAAGACACATACAGGATTTGAATTATGCCTGTCTTAAGCTTTCCAACGAAACAAAACGAAATACCAATTCCACATACCTTCAGAAGATGAAAAAGGTTATGGAAGATAAGAATGATATTGTAGAATCTTTTTTCAGGGGTGAACGCGGATTTCTAAAAGAAAGGATCACTGAACAAACATTAAATTTAGTGGTTTCCTACCTTAAGCTGCTGAACAACTTCTGCATCCGGAGCCGTGAGCTCAGCGGAGTGGATGTAAGCGCCGTTGCCGGCAGGATAAATACAAACACAAGGAAGCTTGGCTTTACCAAGGACGTCCATATGACAGATGATATAAGAAAAATCATTGAAATGGATGAGAAGCTGATAAACAGGCTCAAGGATGAAAAGAAGGATCTGGAACGTATCAGTGCCAAGCTTGACTATATGGAAAGCACTGTAAACATGTTCAAGCATCAGGCTCTGTCCAGCGTAGAATCGGAAGAGATGCTTGAAAAGCTGGAGACGGCTGTAAATGAAGCGGAAGCACTGGACAATGTACTGGAAGACCGACGCAAAAACAAGCTCAGGCTTTGAGCTGAAAAAGTGTCAAAAGGGGACGGTTCTTGTTTGTCACGCGTGATAAACAAGAACCATCCCCTTTTGGCATCCCAACCCAATCTCCTTGCTATATTTTCTGCTGGCATATGCCCCTTTGTTCTATTAAAAAAAGGATTAGGGGAACTTTTGTCGAATAATATTCATATTGTTATTAATTATACTATTGATTTCGGGAGATAAAATGCAGCAGAATATTGTGTTTCAATCCGAGTTCATTTCAGTAACCTTCAGGCAGGATGGATTCTATATTGAATCCTATAGGAAGGGTATAACCCTTGAACAATTTAACAGGCTGATATCCGATCATCCTGAAATCAAGATAACCAGCATTATGGCAATTAGAAACGCGCTGGTTAACGCGCCAAGAGCACCTGAAAAGTTTGGAGAGGCAAAGGAGCGCATAATAATTGATGTATCTGAAGACGAATTGAAAGCATATCTGACATTAAGTGTTGATGATGAAGAGCTGACAGGCCCAGGCAGAGCCAATCTATTTAAAGAGGTTATGAGAAAGCTGAATGAAAAGGGTATTTCCTTCGGAATCAAGAACAACGTACTCCTGGGAAATATGGAAAACAATAACAGGATGCTTGTGGCTGAAGGCATTAAGCCTGTTGACGGAGTCGATTCCGAGATCAGAATGTATGAGATGGGCGATGCAAAGCCGGAGGTTAAAGAGGACGGCAACGTAGATCATTATGAGCTGAATCTGATAAACAGAGTGAATGAAGGGGACTGGCTTGGTGAAAGAACGGATCCCAGAGAAGGAAGTCCGGGCAGGACGGTCAAGGGAAGCACTGTTTTACCGGCCAAAGGGAATTTGCTGCCTTTATTCTATGATAAAAACACAGTAAAAGAAGTTTATGCCGATGGAAAAACCACTCTTTATGCCCGGATTAAAGGCGCAGTCCATTATGACGGCGAGAGAATAGGAGTTTCAAATCATCTGGAGATAACCAGCAACGTAGATTTCAAAACCGGTAATATTGAGTTTGATGGTTTTCTTACGGTTAAAGGCTCCATAGAGGACAGCTTTTCAGTGGAAGCCAGCAAGGACATAGAAATACTTGGCGATTTTGGGCTGGGATGTGTGAAGGGTATTGAGAGCAAGGAAGGCAGCATATTCATAAAGGGTGGTATAGCAGGCAAGAATAAAGCTGTTGTACGCAGCAGGAAAAATATTTATACGAAATTTGTTTCAGATACCACCATTATATGTGAAGGAAGCGTACACATAGGTTTTTACTGCCTGAACAGTACAATCAAAGCTAAAGAAGTAATTCTGGACTCACCCAGGAGCCAGATAATAGGGGGTAGTATTGAAGCGGAAATAAAGGTAGCAGCTTCTATTATCGGATCTTCCGGTGAAATGAGAACTATTGTCATTGTAACCGGCTTTAACAGAAAAACGCTAAAAAGCAATGTTGACAAGCTGACGGAAATAATTGAATCGGTAAAGGCAGAGCTAGTCAAAGCCAAACAGGAAGTAGCTGTCTATACAAACACTTCAGGCCTTTCAAAGGATCAGGTTATGGTGTTTGAGAGGATTAAAGGCAACTATTTTGATATCAGGGATAAATTGAAGCGGCTGGAAGAAGAGCGAAAAACAATGATTAGCTACCTGAAAACCGCAGGAGAAGGGGAAATCTCGGCCCTTAAGAAAATTCACCCCAATACCATGCTTGAAATCAAGGGAAAAATAAAAGAAATAAACAAGCCGCTTTTAGGAACGAAATTCTATGTGCAAGATGGTGAAATGAAAGAAATGTAGTGCAGGCAAATGCAATGAAAGCAAATTATTATAAGGGGTAATAGCCATGGATGACAATTTAATTTATAACTCGATTATTGAAAAGGTGGAGCAACAGAAAAATGATATTAAGCTTTCAACAAATCTTTACAGATATTCCGGGCTTCTTCAAGCAATAGAGTTTTTCTCACAAAAGCTGAACCTTGAGCAGATTGCAGATGCTGCATTTGAATTTATCAACGAAATTCTTACGTTGGAAAAATCAGCTATTTTTATAATTAAGGGTAGTCAATGCGAATTGAGAAAGTACAAAGGCTACAGGGATGATATGAAAGTTACGGCGGACATTTCATATTTGCATAGTCTGGCTAAAATGAATGGTTCCATTGTGTATGTCAGGGCCAGCCTTGAGAAATATTTTGGAGCAGTTGACGTGGATAAATATGGAATAACTGCTGTGACGCCATTAATTATGGACGGTACACTATATGCATTTATTTTAATGTCATGCAAAACAGCCGGTGAAATGAATGATGATGATTATATCATATCGGAAGCTCTGATGAGGCTTATTAACAATGCACTGGATAATTACAAGAGGTATGAGGATCTGCAGAAAAGCAACAAGGAGCTGGATGAAAAGATATTCAACCTTTTTGCCATCAATCAATCCTCCAAGGCATTGCTAAGCCATCTGGAACTTGATGTGCTTTACAAGCTTTCGGTAGATGTGTTTTCTGAACTGACGCAAAGCTCGGCTACAGGCTTTGTCCTTTTTGATGAGAAAGCCGGAGAATACATGTTAAAAGCCTATAAGGATGTATTGTTCGCAAAGCTTTCAGCTAAAATATCCTTGTCATGCAATAAGGACGCAGTGATTGATATAAACAGGGTAATAATTGATATTTCAAATGAAGAGGACAAAAATTACTTTAATGAAATATTTGCAGGAGGAATTGATGCTGTCAGGCCACTTAATGCGGACTGTATTGTCCTTCTGATTAAGAATGGAAAAGTAATCGGCTTTGTCTCTCTGGGCAGGACCATAACAGGCAATTATCATAAAGCCAGTGAGTATGAGCTTATAGAAAGTCTTGCCTCTGCAACGTATATTGCCATATCAAACGCCCAATATTTTAAGCAGGTGAATGATCAAAAAAGGCTTCTGGCCCGAAAGCTTAAAAAGCTCATATCGCTTAACAAGCTGGTGAAAAACATAAATAGTGCGTTAAAGGTTGATACACTGCTTGAGCTGGCCATGAAGACTCTTGAAGTCGCTTTTGACGTCAAATCGGGCTTGATTGCCCTTTATGATTCCGAGAGAAATCTGTTTCATACTAAAAGCTCATTGAAATGCAACACAGAGAATTATACTTTAGAACCCAATAAAAACTGGAGTAATCTTTTTAAAGGCAAAAGCATAGTATGCAGCGGATGGAAAGCAGCAGGAAGATACTTTGGCAAGGACTTTCCGGGAAACATACAGCAGGGAGATGGTGTGGTAATGGTGCCTGTTTCTATTGAAAGAGTAGGCCCGGAGCTGCTTGGTGTTATAATGGTTTTTAAATATGGAAAAGCTATAATCGAAGACGAAGAAAATGTGCTTACTTTGGAAACCATAGCGAACCATATCGCACCGGTTATGAGTAACCTCATCACCATGGAGGATCAAAAGAGATTCCTTCTCCCCAATTATATAGAACTGTTTAAAAGGGATCTTAAATATGAAGCAAGCATTGTGCCTGAGTCTTCCGGCAGCCTGAAGGTTACCAGGATAGATATTGCCAGGGACTTTTCCTTTAAAGGCCACGATGCTGTCCTGGACAAATTGAGATCGACATATATGAAGGTCTATCCTTTTACGGTAAATACCATTTTCATCATCACCGGAGAAAGCGAAAAAATCAGCGATGGAAGTCTGCACCGCCTGATAGGCAAGGATAGTATACATATCAAATACTATAGTATGGGTGTGGATTTCAAGAATTATCAGGATTTTTTCAAGCTGTTTTGAGTAATTGAACAGTGTCAGCAGTCCCTTACGCGAGTTTATGCCGGATTCATTCCGGCATATGCGTTTAACTTAAATTGAAAGGGAACCTTCCATGGCGGTATTGTGCGGAGTGGATATAGTGGAAATCGACAGGATAAGAAAATCCTTCGATTCCTGCGGTGAAAGCTTTAGAGACAGAGTTTTTACCGAGAATGAAATTAAATATTGTGAAAGCAAAAAAGTGGTCAGGTTTGAAAGCTATGCTGCCAGATTTGCTGCTAAAGAGGCTGTTTCCAAGGCATTTGGAACAGGAATAAGCAAAGGCATTAAATGGAAAGACATGGAAATACTTAATGACCCTCAGGGCAAGCCTTATGTAATCCTAACGGAAAAGGCGAGAGATATTTATGAGGAAATGAATGCCAAAGGAATCTCGTTAAGCCTGTCCCATTGCAAAAGCTACGCTGTAGCGTATGCCGTAATCGAGGTGTAGTTTAAAAGGGGGTAGGTTGACATTAAAAGCGTTAAATTGCTTCATTGTGCGGATATTCATCTTGATATGCCCTTTACCTCTCTTGGGAGTGCCGAAGGGAAGGCTGCAAAACGAAGAAATGAAATAAGAGAAGTCTTTCATTGCATTATAGAGCTGTCATTAATGGAAAAAGTTGATTTCCTGCTGATCTGCGGCGACCTGTATGAGCACGAGTATGTAAAAAGATCGACTATCAGCTTTGTCAACGAAGAGTTTGGCAAAATTCCAGATACCAGAGTAATTATCATACCGGGAAATCACGACCCCTATCTTCCCGGGTCTGTCTTAAAAACATTTAAATGGTCCGGCAATGTTTACATCCTTGCAGGAGAAAAGGAGCTTCTGGAGTTTGATGAGCCATGCGTACGGATATACGGCAGCATGAGACCTCCTGTCCCGCCGAAGCCTTCCTGCATTGAAATACTGATGCTGCATGGTACTCTGAACATGGAGATTGCAAAAAATGCTTACAATCCTTTGACGAGCGTACAGCTGGATTCCTCCGGTATGGATTATATCGCTCTGGGACATTTTCACAGCAGGTTCGAGGCGGAAGGGAAAGTGCGAACTGCTTTCAATCCCGGCAGCCCGGAGCCCCTGGGCTTTGATGAAGAAGGAAGCCATGGCGTCTATATAACTGAGATTTTTATAGAGGAAGATGGATCTAAGCATTCAGAGGTGAGATTTGTTGCCATAAACAGGAGAAAGTACCACAGCATTGACGCTAATTGTGAAGGCTGTAGCAATGATGAAAAGGCTGTCTCAATTACTGAGGCTGTAATTAAGGAATCAGGCGGCAGGGAGGATTTGTTCAGCGTTACCCTCAAAGGGAGGGTCGAGGCAGGCTTTAAACCGGATACGGACCGGATGGAGGCCAGTCTGGCGGAACAGTGCTTTTTTGTTAAAATAAAGGACAATACTGTACCTGGATATGATTTGGAGGAAATAGTAAAAGAGCCCGGAATCAGGGGCCTGTTTGTTAAAAAAATGCTGGAAAGAGTCAGGCAGGCAGAAATGGCGGGAGACGAGGAAGGAAGGAGCCTGGCGCTGGACTCGCTTTATTATGGCATACAGGCATTGGAGCAGGGTGAAATATGTTTATAGAGCTGTTGACTATAAAAGGTTTTGGTAAAATATCCGGGCTGTCATTGGAGCTTGAAAAAGGCTTAAATATAATCTATGGCAGTAATGAGTCGGGTAAGACCACCCTGCAATGGTTTATCAGAGGAATGCTGTATGGACTCAAAGGCGGAAGAGCATCCAGGGACGGTTTGCCTCCGCCATTGAAAAGATATAAGCCCTGGTCGGGGACTGATTATGGCGGAAGCTTGCAGTACAGACTTGATAATGAATGCTGTTACAGAGTTGACAGAGATTTTGAACGTAATACGACTGCAATTTATGATTCAAGCTTTAATAATATTACAGGCAACTTTAACTCCGGAAGAGACAGGGGACTGATGTTTGCCGAGCGGCATCTGGGGCTCAATGAGCTTTGTTTTGACAAAACCGTGCTTATAAGGCAGATGGAAACCAGGCTGGATGATGACGGAAGCGGAGAGCTTATAAGCAGACTGATGAATCTGAACCAGACCGGACAGGAGGATCTGTCATTTATAAAGGCTTCCGAAGCTTTACACCAAGCACTGAAGAAAAGTATAGGCACCGACAGAACCACTACTCAGCCGGCAGACAGGATCGCATTGAGACTTGCCGAACTAAAGGAAGTTAGGCGGAAGCTGGTGGAAAAGAGAGATTCACTGATATCCACCAGCAATGAGCTTCAGGAACTAATCATAACCGAAAGCAGTCTAAAGAAAAGGAAAGCGTACCTGGAAGCAGTAAAAGTGCCTATTGATGACAGGGGGCAGCTGGAAGAGGAGAGCCTGCGGTATTCAAAGCTTTCTGAAGCTGCTGTCAAGCTGGCGGAAACGGAGAAGGAGCTCTTAATTGCAAAGGATGAGCTCAAGAAGCTTCAGGAGGTGGAAAACTCCTCCAATGACGATGTGAACCTGGGAGCCTCCCGCAGACAGAGAGACAGAGGTAAAATAAGATGGTTTGTTATTTTGCCGATTTGTGCAGCAGCCGGGGCTATGGTTATATCGGCGATACGTTATCAGCCTGTATGGCTAATAGCGGCAGCAGTATTAATATCTGCTGCAGTGTCAGCGGCATTGTTCACTAAGTACCGGAAAGACAATTACAAGGAAGCAATAGTGCAGAAAGAGGATGCCCAGTGCCATTTACAGCAGTATGAACAGAAAATGCAGATGATAATTGCTTTAAACGGCAGAATCAAGGATATTTGCAGCGAGGCTTCCATTGGGTCCGGGAAGCAAGTAACCGGAACAGAAAGCCTGGAAGCTGCTGTTTCGGAAAAAGCGGGAGTGATTGATACCCTGGAGGGTCGGCTGCAAAAAGGGATCAATGCTGCCTTCTCCGCTGGCGGTCAATACGAATCGGGCTTTTTTACCGCTTCATTGCTGAAAGACATAATTTTTAATTCAAATATTAACTGGTTGAAGGATTCCTGGGATTATGAAATGGAGAGAGTAAACGACGATCTGGTTCAGACAGCTTTGAAGCTAAAGGAATGTGAAACACTGCTAAGGGGTTTCCGGGAAGATGGTGATCAGCTTCAAAGCATAGATGAAGAGATTGCAGGGTTATCGGTGAAAAAGGCGGAGCTTGAGAAAACCGGCGCTGCCTTGAGGCTGGCGCTTGACGTGCTGACCGAAGTCAGTCGGGAGATACAATTAAGCTTTGCTCCCGGGCTGAATTCCGCAATGAGCGCAATCATAGCAGGTATTACAGGCGGAAGATATCGGGATCTTAGGGCTGATGATTCCCTTACCCTGAACACAATCTCTCATGAATCAAGTGACGTAAGAAGTGTGATTGCGTTAAGCGGAGGAACTGTGGATCAGATGTACCTGGCACTTAGGCTGGCTATGTCGGATTTGCTTTCAAGAGGCAGGGAAAGCGTGCCTTTACTGCTGGATGAGGTTTTTTCACAATATGATGATAAAAGAACACTTGGAACAATGGATTATTTATTTAATGAATTTAAGGACAGGCAGGTTATTCTTTTCACCTGTAAGGAGAGAGAAGTGGAAACAGCTGTAAATTTAACCGGCGGCAGGATTAATGTGGTCAGGCTGTTATAAGTGTCACCGCGAGGAGATGAAAAACCTATGTTCAGAAAAATTATTGGTTTGCTTGCCATATTTATATTAGCTTTTACCGGCTGCGGGACAGCTTCCCGTGAAGTTTCAGGAAACAAAGCGGCACAGGGGGATCAGTCTGCTGCCAAATTAGTACCGGAGGAGGTTAACGGTATTGCTGTTAATGAATCGACAGCGGTTGTTACAGACATGGTGGTGGATGTTTTCAGTGAGCCTAATGTCAGATCTCAGAGGATAACACAGGTAATATACAATCAGGCGGTTAGTGTTTTAGACGAAGCGGGCAGCTGGATAAGGATTTCAGCTGCAGACGGCAGTATTGGATGGGTCAGGTCCAAATTCATTGACAGGAATATATCCAGTATTAACGGAAGATCCTGCACCCACAGAATTATTATAACAGGTAAGGAAAAAAGCATTTTTTCCGATCCCTTGGGAGGTATAACTGTCAAGGATGTAGTAATGGGCACGGTGTTTTACGCCTTTAATAATTCCGATACTGCCTACGAGGTATACTTGCCGGGTAATGTGACAGGCTGGCTGAGAGGCAGCGGCATTATTCACATAGGACTTGATGCAGGCGTACCCATGACTTCAGGGGAGGATTTTGCCGCATCGGCGCTGAAGCTTAAGGGCACCAGCTATCTCTCCAATGGATTGAGTGCAATGGGTATAGATTCTCCGGGGATGATATATATATGCTCGAAAATTAATGGACTGGATATGCCCAGAGATTTGAAGGGTCTGATGAATTACGGAGAAGAAATAAGCCTGGACAGCATTGCTGCCGGAGATATTGTGTTTCTATGCGAATCAGAGGATATGAACAACATCTCCGGAGCAGGCATATATATGGGGAACGGGCAGTATATCCATGCCAGCAGAGCTTTGGGCTACGTCAGGCTTGAAGGCTTGAATGAAAGTGGCAGTGACGGGAAACCGCTTTTTGCAAGAAGGATATTTCGCTGACCTGACATGTATTCAATTAAATCGGCGATAGCGTCGCTTGCATGAGGTTTAGCCAGATATTCAGCCATTTCACGCATATGTTTAAGCCGTAATGGGTTGTCAAGTACCTGGCAGAAAAAGCTGTCAAGATCCTCATTTCCGAATATGTGTACAGCCGCTCCTGCAATGGTTAAAAAACGTGCATTTCTTTCTTCCTGGCCGGGTATGGGCGACATAATAAGGATGGGCAGCTTTTTGACAAGTGCCTCTGAGATTGTGACCCCGCCGGGTTTGGTAATTATAAAATCCGATACATCCATAAAATCCGATATTCTATTTGTATAGCCCAGTATTTTTATATCTTTTAACGAACTGTCAGCCATCACCTTCAGTTCTTTCTCAAGCTTTTTATTGTGACCTGCAACGGCTATTATCTGAATATCTCTATCACATTTCAGCAAGGAGTCAAAAACATCCTTGAACTCTCCAAATCCCAGGCTGCCGCCCATTACTAGCATTGTAAGCTTATTTTTGAGGCCAAGCTCCTGTGTCAGCTGCAGCCTGTCATTTTTCTGAAGAAAGGTCTGAGATACCGGTATGCCGAAACTATGAATTTTATCTCCCGGCATCCCTGCCTTAATCATGTCATTTTTTATATACTCGTGGGCAACTATGAATGCATCCACGCCATCAAGCTTCCAAAAAAGATGATTTGAGAAATCTGTCACAATTCCGATAACGGGTATTGTGACAACTCCTTTTTGCTTCAGACTGGAAAGCATTTGCAGTGGGAAGGGATGGGTGCAGACTATTACAGACGGATCGTACTCATTTATAAAATCAACAAGCTTGACAGCCATGAGCTTGTTGATGGTCTTTGATATGTCTTTAATGTTTTCACCGGTTTCGGACAGCTTATAAAATTTGCCGTATATACGGGGTGTATTTTTTACAGTCTTGAGATAAGTTCCCACAACCAGCTTGTCTATCATAGGACTAATATGTTTCAAGGTGTCTATCACCTGGCCGGCAAAGTCCGGCTGCCTTATTTTCATTATTTCCATTAGTGCTTCTGCAGCCTTCGTGTGTCCTCCGCCTATGGATGCGGATAGAAACAAAACTTTCATTCTTTTGTAAGCCTCCATTTTAGGGCAATGAGTCTAATAAAAATTATTAGTAGTTCAGATTACTATTATAACACTAAATACTCATAAGGAATAATTTTTTGGAAAAAACAAAGAATATTTTATGAATATTGCTAATACTACATCGGCAATAACTAATTCCGTAAGTTATAAAACTGCCGGGAGATAATGAAATTGAAGGCTGTAGTAATAATTGCCGATTCTTATCCGGCTTTAAGGAGGAGGAATTTTGAAAAACATAAAGGTGCTTTTAGTCGCCTGCATAATACTGTCACTTGTTTGCATATCGGTCTTTGAAGGCGCCGGATTTCTGACAGAGCTGCTGCACTCATCAGATGCCTATGGGCAGGCCGATGAGGCCGGGGATATACAGCTGCTGGCAAGGGCTATAAACGGGGAGGCGCGTGGAGAGACCTATGAGGGACAGGTAGCAGTAGGTGCAGTTATTCTTAACAGGACGAAGGATTCCAGATTCCCCAAAACCATTGCGGGAGTGATCTACCAGCCTGGAGCCTTCACAGCGGTAGACGACGGACAGATCAATGTTGCTATAGATAACGGGTCTTCTGTAGTAAAAGCCGCTAGGGACGCCATGAACGGCTGGGATCCCACCAACGGTGCTGTATACTATTGGAATCCGGCAACTGCAACCAGCTCATGGATATGGAGCAGACAAATTATAGCAAAGATCGGAAAGCATAATTTTGGGATATAGGGAGGTACTACCTTGGGTATAAGAGAAAAATTACTGGACTTTAAAAGAAGACTATCAGATAGAAAAATGTACAGCATAGTCATAGTGCTTATTGCCGCGGTGTCCATATGGGGCGTCTACCAGTACAAGCATGCTGCAAATCTGAGGCAGGAGCTGGACAATCAGTACAACAGAGCTTTTTATGAAATGGTGGGTTATGTACAAAATGTTGAAACGCTGCTGGCAAAATCGCTTATTACCGGTACTCCGGCAAGAACAGCTACAACCCTACAGGAGGCATGGAGGCAATCCAACCTCGCCCAGACCAATTTGGGGCAGCTGCCGGTCTCACAGCCTGTATTGGCCAACACATCCAAGTTTCTGACACAGGTGGGAGATTTGAGTAATGCTTTGAACAATCAGAATGTCAGGGGAAAGCAGTTGAGCGCTGATCAATATAAAACGGTTGAGAAGCTTTACAATTATTCAGTGTCTCTTGGCAAAACCCTTTCAAATCTGCAAAATCAGCTGGCAAACGGGAGACTTAAATGGGGGGAGCTGGCAGACAAGGGAACGAAGCTGTTTAAAAAAGCATCTGCAAATGTCTCCATGAAGCAGCTTCAGGAGGCCGATAACAAGACTTTTCAGGGCTATCCCACACTTATTTATGACGGGCCATTTTCAGATCATATGACATCTTCCGAGCTTAAAGGACTTACAGGAAATGAGATGAGCCAGGAACAAGCGAAAAAGAGCGTAATCGAGTTTATTGGACAGGACAGGATAAAGGATATACAGAATACCGGCAAAAATGATTCCGGACAAATGAAAACCTACAGCTATTCTGTAAGTTTAAAAGACAAACCTGAAGATCAAAAAATCAACATCGGTGTAACCCAGAAAGGCGGGCATATATACTGGATGCTATATAACAGGCCGGTTTCCGCCAAAAAGCTTGAGATGGACCAGGTGAAGAAAAAAGGGCTGGAATTCCTGGAAAGCAAGGGCTATAAGAATATGATCGATACCTATTACCTGACAGAGGACAATACCGCTACAATAAATTATGCCTACAGGCAGGAAAATGTAGTGGTGTATTCCGATTTGATAAAGCTTAAGATAGCTCTTGATACCGGTGAAATTACAGGCTTTGAAGCCAAGGCCTATATAGCATCGCATAGTCAAAGAGATATTCCGCAGCCGGGCATATCGCTGGAAGAGGCAAGGAAGAAGATCAATAGTCAAATGGAGGTTCAGAGCTCGGGTATGGCGATAATCCCCACAAATCACAAATCGGAAATTTTCTGCTACGAGTTCAAGGGCAAGCTAAACAAAAATGATTTTATAATCTATATAAATGCCAAAACCGGGGAAGAAGAAGACATACTTATGATTGTAAACACACCTAACGGTATATTGACCATGTAACGTCAAAGGGTGCTGATTTGACGATGAATAATGGCATAATATGAAAAGAGTGCGCGGTAATGAAAAAAGGTGACAAAAAAGGAACGTCCCCATTTGTCACATACGTTCTTTTCAGGATAGTGCAAATCATGACCCCCTGTCGCTGCGCGACATCCCCCTATCGAGGGGGAACGAGGGTAGCTCTGAGAATTGGAACAAGGTAGTTCAAAGGCATAGTATGCCTCGTGCTCCCTAATAGGGAGCTGCCCGTTAGGGCTGAGGGTATTGCGCGTTCTTTTATATTATGAAATGCGACAGGAAGGGACGGTTCTCCTCTGTCTCAAAACATATCATTACCGCGCAATATTCTGCAATTGCGCAATGCGACAGGAAGGGACAGTTCTCCTTTGTCGCAAAACATATCATTACCGCGTACTATCCTGCTATTATGCAATAACAGCCTTTATTAGACACCATCGTGCTATAATACTTCTATGTCACATTCAAAAACCCTGCTTGCATCCTTTTTCACCTTTATGTTGCAAATATGGGCAGTAAAAGTTATAGTAAAGTGGATGGGTTAATTGACATGGTTTGGAGGGGTCATATTGTTCAGCCTTTTTTCCGGAAACAACATAAGCGACTTGAAGAGCCGGGCTTTTGAAAAGCCTGTTGTTGTGCACGTTTGTATTCTTTTTTCATCAGTGATTTTTTTATTTGTAATGCTGGGTTACAGGGTTCAGCAGTATGAATTTTATTCCGGTATACTGATAACGGAATTTGTACTTATTATGCTGCCTGCCGTAATATTTTTACTTGCTTATAAATATAACCTCAGATATGTACTGAGATTGAACAGGGCCGGCTTTCTGAATTACGTCCTGGTATTTTTAATTATGGCTTTTGCCATACCTATTGCTGGGCTTTTTAATCTGGCTAATCTTTGGCTGGTCAATGCGGTTTTCGGCAAGATCATGGTTACACAAATTCCAGCGGCGGAAGATCTCCGGAGCCTGCTGGTGAATATACTTGTCATTGGCGGCTCTGCCGGCATATGTGAGGAGTTTCTTTTCAGAGGAGTTATACAAAGAGGCCTTGAGCGTTTTGGCGCTGCGAAGTCCATTTTAATAGCAGCATTCCTTTTTAGCCTTACTCATCTGGATTTTCAAAAAATTTTTGGTACCTTCATGCTTGGGGCATTGATAGGGTTTATCGTGTATAGATCAAATTCCCTTTATAGCGGAATATTTGCTCATTTTACCAACAATTCACTGGCTGTCCTAATTGGTTTTTTACTTACTAAGCTAATGAATATTATGAAAGATGCCGGTTTTCAGATGCCAGAGACCGAGCCTGATTTGAGCAGGTATTTTGAAACACTGTCGCAGCTGCCTAAAATGCAGCTGATGATAGCAGCCTTCGTCTATGGATTTATTTTTCTTGTGATAATAATGATATTTGCTGCACTGGTATATGCCTTTATAAAAACTTCCCGGGGCAAGGCGGAAAGTATAAGGACTTTGCAGGCGGAAGCAAAACCGGGAAAACTCTTATGGCTTATTCCTGGACTTATATTTATATCGGTAGTATATATAATTCAAGTTGCAGAATTTAGAGGGGCTGACAGCTGGCTGCTGGATCAGATCCGAATGCTGCTGGGAGTGTGATATAAAAATCATCTAAAGGCTTGCTTTCAGCTTTCTTATGTCATCACCGGCGAACCTGTAAATATCAAAATTGCCTATTATACGTGAGCCAACTCTTTCATCGTAGTACTCATAAAGCTTCCTGATGTCTATATTGGTTGAGATGATGGTCTTGCATGGCCGCACCATGTTATTTGCAAAGCGGGTATCGAGTATGGTAAGAAGCTCTGCATACCGGGCTGCGCTTGGTGGCTCTGTGCCCAGATCGTCAATTATCAGGAGCTCAGCTTCCATAATATATTTATAGACAGAATTTTCATAAGCTTCTTCTTTAGAGGATTTGAACCGGTATTCCGTTATAGTGCTGAAGAGTACGGGAGCAGACTGATATAGAACGGTTATTCCTCTGTTCATAAGCTCCACAGCTGTGCAATTGGCCATAAAGGTTTTTCCGGAGCCGGTGGGTCCACAGAATAGCATGTTTTTGATTTGAGGATCTCTGAAGCTTTCAATAAATTTCAGGCAGTTCTCTTTTATTCCGAGGATCTGCTTTCTTGGAGACTTTTTAATGCCATATCTGTTTTCATCTATAATATCTGCATAGTAGCTCTCGTTAAAACGGCTAAAATTTTCCGTCTCAGTACTCTTGAGATTGGACTGTATATAAATCAAATCAATGAGCTGCTGTCTGTAACAGCTGCATACTCTGCTATTGGAAGCTTCTTCAAAAGGAATTCCGGTATCCTTGCACTTTGCACATTTATATTCAGGCTCAAGATAATCCTTCGGATAAGCAATGGTTTTCAGCAGGGATTCTTTTTCCTGCTTTAGCTGCTGGATGGCAGATTGCAGCTTTGAAATAATTTCATCTGAATTGGTATGATCGATGAGCAGCATTTTATTATACTTAAGGCCTGTCAGCTGTATTTCCCTTTCAATTTCTTCCAGCCTGGGAATTTTACCGTATACCAGTTCCTTCTTATTTGAGAGCATATCATAAGAGGCCTTCTGCCTTTTTTCATATTCACTTTTAATTATGCTGTGAATGCTTGATTTCATAGGTAGTCTCCCGCCTGTTATACATCTTTGTAAATATTGTCAAAATAGTCATCACCGTGCTTGCGCTGTTCAAAATTGCCTTTTTGCGGCACATTGGATTCGCTTTGCCTTGCTTTGCCTGGCATTGTCTGCTTCCTGCTTTTTTCATATGCAAGGATTTGCTCCTTGTCCTTGAGTCCATTCTCGTGCCAGTCGGTAAGTATTTTGTTTAAATACTCGAAGCTGGGGCTCATGATGGCAGTTGTCTTTTTTAGTGCCAGCTCTATTATTTCAAATTCAAAGCCGTATTCCAAGACCCATTTTTCCACATAGGCTTCTTCGTATTCTGTTAAATTGCCTGGCTTCCTGAACTTTTTCTTTATTTTCATCTGGATATCCCTGAGCTTCTGGTTTTCAATGAAATATGTATCCAACTCAAAATTGTTTTTTATATTCTTGCTGAACCAGTTATCCGCCACCTTGACCATATATTGCTTGGATAGTCCCTTATAGTCATAGCAGTGCTGGAAAAGAGCATACATGACGTCTTCCTCAAACCGGTACTTGTCGAACCAGGCATCTATGTCGGTATACCAGGAAGGTGACATGACACCCTGAAAGAACTTGTTGTTAATATCACGGATAAAGCAGTTGCGTTTTTTGTTCCTGTCGGAGCTTAAAGCAGCTTCATCAGGAGTAGATGTCAGTTTTGTCCTGTAAAGCTTTTTTATTTCCTTTTCCTTCAGGTCTGTCATTACTATTCTGTTTTCTTTTCTGGTAATAAGGCCCAGGCCTTCCAGTGCGGAAAATACATCTTTGACCCTTGAGGATTCCAGCTCCAGTTTTTTTGATATATCATCAGCAGTTGCCTGCTTACCGTGTTTGCTCATAAATAGACAGTACAAGTATACTTTAACCATGTCACTGTCCATGGAAGGCATGTATTCTGTTATGAAAATATCGGGGATATGGGTATCGGAATATAAAATTGACATATTTGATTCAAAAAGCATACTTCTTCTACCTCACATGACTTCTCTATTTGGAATGTAATCTGATGAAAAACATTATAACATATAAGGGTATATGAATACAAAACCCAAAAGGCCTGTTGATTTTCATACAGTGGGATGTTACTTGCAAATAGGCCTGCTTTTATAGTGATTTCGAAGCTTGATACAAAATTTTGCAGTTAAAGCCTGGTGTAATTTTTACGCCAGGTTATACATTATACTAAAACGTGGTACAATAAATAACATAGAAATCAGGAGGGGAAAATATGGCAAATAATTATCCCGAATTTATTACCAAGCTTCAAAAAACCGATCCAAAGCTTTATGAAAGTGTTTCCGGCATATATGATTTATCAATGACTCCCGGAGAGCTGGACGACAAAACAAAAATTCTTATAGCTCTTGCATTGGATGCACTAAGCGGCTCAGGAGAAGGAGTAAGGGTGCTTTCAAAGATTGCCAGGAATATGGGGCTATCCGTTGCCCAGATTACCGAAGCTCTGAGGCTGGCTTATTTTGTTGCCGGCAACCCTGTTTTGGATGCTATGAAATCGGCTTTTGATGAGTAAAAATGAAATCCCTGTTTATTACAGTTGATTTTATACTGGAAATGTATTATTATATAGTAACAAGAAAGGGGATACATGGATTTCCCCTTAATATGCGCCCATAGCTCAACTGGATAGAGCGTCTGACTACGGATCAGAAGGTTGTGGATTCGATCTCTGCTGGGCGCGCCAGATATATCAAGGGTTCCGAGGTTCAAAAAACCTCGGAATTTTCCATTTGTTAGGGGAATTTGAACTTTGTACAGCAATTGTACAGCAACGGGAAAAATTTGAGGTCAGAAGACAGTTGTTATATCTGGTTTCAAGGAGTTCAAATAAATGCTGTACTTTAGATACCTCTTTCCATTCCTCTGCTTTTTGTCAGGGCTCTGTTTTTGAGGATTGGCTCTTCGGGTTCATCATAACGCAAGTCATAATTTTTCTTGTCAAATAAATGGTTAAGTTTTGCAGCAGCATCCTTTTTTAGCTCCGGCATAACATGTGAATAAATATCAAGGGTCATGGAGATATTCGCATGACCGAGCATTTCCTGGACAATCTTGGGGTGTATACCTGCTTCCAGAGCACGACTTGCGAACGAATGGCGCATAGAATGGAAATTTGTTTTCTGTAAACCTGCATCGTTAACAAGCTGATAAAATCTTCTCATCATGTTTCTAGGTTCAATAGGAGTGCCATAATGAGTACAAAAAATCAGTCCACAATCTGCATAGGCTTCACCCATAAAAGATTTTTCATTTTCCTGCATTAATTTATGTTCTTTCAATTCTTCAAGGATGTTTTCAGGAAGAGGAATGTTTCTCTTTCCGCTTTTGGTTTTAGGTTCCTGAAAGATCAAGCGGGATACTCTTTTTTCTGGATCATTAGTAGGTTCATTATTACTCTTATTATCCTCATTCTCAAACGTTCTAACCCTTGCCAGAGAATTACGAACTTTTAAAACACCTTCTTTAAAATCAATATCAGACCATTTTAATGCAAGCAGCTCACCTAACCGTAAGCCTGATGCAAGATCAAGCTTGAAGGCTGTACCCCAGCTATCATTTTCAGCTGTTTCAGTAAATTTCAGCTGTTCCTCAACAGTAAATACGCGAATGTCCTTTTTGGTTTGCCTTGGCAATGTAGTTGCATCACTTACATTTCTTACGACTAATTGGGTTTTCAATGCTTGCTCCAGCGACTCGTGTATAATGACATGAATGTATCTCACCGACCTGGCTGATAATCCGCCTTTTCCGTCAACCCTTCCGCGCTTATATTTCTCATTGTAGAGCTTTTGCAAATGTTCAGGACGCAGTTCTCTGAGCATTATATCGGAGAGGGTAGGTTTAATATGAGACCGTATGGTATCTTCGTAGCTTGAGTATGTAGTAAGCCTTAAAGAAGGCCTCATATACTCTTGCAGCCATAGATCAAGCCATTCACCGACTTTTATTTTAGTAGGTTCTATAAATGTACCTGTCTTAATTTCATTCTGCACCGTTAATATTTTATCTGCAACTTCTTGACGGGTTCTTCCATAATAATACTGCCTTTTTAAATGACCTTCATTGTCCCTGCCATTGGTTACTACACCGCACCATTTACCATCGCTACGCTTAAATATACTACCTTCTCCGTTACCTTTCTTTCCTGCCATAATGTTTCACTCCTAACTAGTTGTGGTTGATACACCTGTTTTCTGTGATTTAATAATAGGTACTGATGGAATGGAACCGCTGCTGGTCCCGTTGAGCCAGTTAAAGAATGCATCACGTGGGATTGTCAAACGCCTTCCGACTTGTTTGCAGGGAAAACCTTCACTATGTACAAGGTTGTAAGCAGCAACCCTGCTGATGTCCATAATTTTTGCAACATCATCTACACGTAGAACTAGGGGAAATTCGGCAATGTTTCTTATATCAGTTTTCATTAAAGCAAGCCTCCTATAATTTCATATATAGCCACGCACCGGTAATACAAGTATACGGCGGCATGATTGTCCGCCGCATAATCTATTGCCGACAGTGCGTGCCTCCTTCCATTGGCTTCTACACAGTTTCTTTCAACTGGTACATACTTTCACACTGTTATGGCCATTAAAATGTACTTGCGTGACTATTCACGCTAAATCAGGTATGAATTCTTTCCACGGCCCCGTACCCAGGGCTTATCCCTAACCGCACTAGAAAGTGCACATAACGGTTCTGATTCCGTTTCCTTACGTTCCTTCCGTTTCCGAACTCCCTAAAGAGGGAGAAGTATCATTATGTCCTGCACATTGACTTCGTGTCATCGCTTACCGGTTGCTATGCCGGTTTTTAGCTTGTTTTATCCTGCCTATGTCTTTGACAGGCATCTTGCCGCTATCCGTTTCCCGCATATGCAGAACTGCATACACATTTGTTGCAGATGTACAGGTTTGTTGTTGCCAGGGATATTTTCGATATATGCTGCCCAATGGGCAGTTTTGTCAAGGTACAAAGGGTAAAGGTGTATAAAAATTTAAAAAAAATATAAACGTTGTTTAGCGCTGAATACAGTCCTGACGCTTGCAGGATTTACAGGGTGCCGATTCAAATCGTGGGATTGCTGTGATGAGGTTCATGATGATATACTGTCTGCAATCCTCGTTGACCTGCGGATCTTCATGCAAACTGTATCTGTTGATCAGAGGCATGAAGTGTTTCACAATTTTTGCCGTTGCATGCTTGGATCCTGATTTTGCATGCATGATTAACTGGAATAATTCAGTCATAAGACTTCACCTTCT
>Ga0366769_1026_pt1 | contig 22457 bp, 19 predicted proteins | sample BONcelHN113001C8_FD_207053 | JGI IMG/M metagenome (GOLD analysis project Ga0366769, IMG submission 207053) | Enriched cells from coal bed in the Powder River Basin, Montana, United States - BONCAT cells N11 rep2 HSBNCT.N11.300.1.C8 ...
AAAGCGGTGACCGCCGCTATGGAGAAGCCGGCGCATGAAGGAAATTAAAATTACAGATGTGGACGGGTTTCATATTGGAAACGCGCAAAACGAAACAGCCGGAACCGGCTGTACCGTCATTATTTGCGAAGAGGGCGCGGTTGCAGGGGTGGATGTTCGCGGCGGTTCCCCCGGGACAAGGGAAACAGATGCGCTGAATCCGTGTAACCTTCGGCAAAGTATCCACGCAGTCATTCTTGCAGGCGGAAGCGCGTTTGGATTAGATGCTGCGGGCGGTGTTATGCAGTTTTTAGAGGAAAAAGGAGTGGGCAGGGATGTCGCGGTCACAAAGGTTCCCATCGTATGCGGTGCGATACTGTTTGACTTAAAATGCGGCGATTACCGTGTTCGACCCGACCAAAAAATGGGATACGACGCTTGCGCGAACGCCTACAAAGAGATTCCCCGCGAGGGGAATTTCGGCGCGGGTACGGGTGCGACGATAGGTAAGGCAAAAGGAACTGAATTTGCCATGAAAGGCGGGTTGGGCACCGCCTGTTATCAGGTTGGTACACTGAAAGTCGGTGCGGTAATGGCGGTTAACTGTGTGGGCGATATTTTTGACCAAAAAACCAACTGCCTGATTGCGGGCGCTTTGTGTGAAGACAGGCAGACGCTCGCAGATTCAGAAGAGATTATGCTTTCAAATTATGAGGATAAAACCGATTTTTTCAGCAGCAACACCATTATCGGTACGGTAATTACCAACGCGAAGCTGGAAAAAGCGCAGGCGAATAAACTGGCTTCCGTTTCACATAACGGAATTGCCCGTGCGGTACGCCCGGCACACACCGTTTTTGATGGAGACACCATCTTTACGATGGCGGCAGGCGAAGTGGAAGCCAACCCCGATGTGGTCGGTATTTTGGCGGTCCGCGCGGTGGAGCAGGCAATTCTCAACGCGGTTAAAAAAGCGGAAACAGCTTATGGGTACAAGGCATATCGGGATAAGCTGAAAACAGGGGGATAACTGCGATGCTTCGCCTTGGAATTTAATTTTTTTCATACATTCTTCACACAACTGTGCTATGATACATGTAAATGTATTTCAATATTTGCGGAAGAAACGGGGAACGGAAGAATGAATTTTTTATTTAACAAACGGAATTTAAAAACATGGTTGGCCGGAGTTGTGGCCGCGGTGATGTTAACCCTGCCGCTTACCGGATGTAAGGCAGTACAGTTTTCCGAACTGCTTTCGTCCACGATTGATTCTTCTGCGGTTTCCTCGGTAAGCGGATCTTCGCCACAGCAATCTTACAAGCCGTCTTCTCAGGCGGTTTCTTCACAAAAATCACAGACAAGCTCTGTGGCGGCAAGTTCGAAAGCTGCATTGAAAACTTCTTCCGTTGCGCCTGTTAAGGCTGCTTCGAAAGTACGGACACAAAAGGTAGCCGCGACCAAGGCGCCGACCGGTAACCAGTCCGTTAAAAAGATTGCGGCGGATCAAACGACTCAGACCAGTACCCGCCTTGCCGTTACCCAGACCAAAGCGGCAGCGGCGTCGTACGCGCACATCGACCAGCGAAGCGGATACAATTACCTGACAGATACCATCAGCCGCAGCCTTTATAGCCAGATGCTGCAAACAGTATATCAGGTTACGGTTCAGCCTACGGCGGAAGGTTATTACCCCACTGCCAGAATTACCGTCAGCAATGCGCATCTTACGGAAGCGCAGCTCCGGGTTGAACTTATGGCGTTCCTCAATGACAACCCGCAGATCTTTTGGCTTGCCAATGTATATTCCTACGGTTACAGCAATACGGATACCTACCTCCAGCTTTATTCCGTGATTCCACAGAACCAGTGCAACACGATGGTTCAGCAGTTGAACAGTAAAGTCAGTACAATCATTAAGGCGATGCCGGCGGGATTAAGCGAACTTGACCGCGAGGCTTACCTTGTTGATTATTTGGAAAAGCACTGTGTTTATGACACAGCGGCGGTGACGGACAGCAGCCGGTGGAAGGCTTTTACCTCTTACGGGGCACTGGTGGAAGGTACCGTTGTGTGTGAGGGTTATTCCCGTGCGATGCAGCTGCTTTCCAGTTATGCAAACCTGCAGTGCATGCTTTTGACAGGGCAGAGCAACGGCGTCAATCACATGTGGAATTTGATAAAAATCGGTGGTAACTGGTATCATTTGGATATTACGTGGAATGACAATAATCCCGCGATATATAACTACTTTAATGTAACGGATGAGGTAATAAAGCAGTCCCGTACCATTTTTCCCAACGCCTCTTCGCTTACTGCCACACAGATTGACGGCACAGACGGCAGCGCGGCAGCAGGATGCAACCTGTCCATCCCAACCTGTACTGCGACAGATGCAAATTATTTTAGGGCTAAGGGAATCCATATCAGTGATCTCAGCGGTACCAATGACAGCGCTGCGATCAGTGCTATTGTTGCAGCGGCCAATCAGAAAAAAGATTCCGTTTCTTTCTATATAGAAGAGAGTGCGGATTTTGATCAAATTTTAAATGGCATGGTGAAAGGTTCACCATACCAGATAGTGAAATATTTAGATGCAGCCAACAAAACGTCGGGCATGAAGAATCAAATTGTAATAAGCAGCATAAGGTACCTTTCGGATCCGTCTGACCGTGGACTTACCGTTTTCCTCAGTTACCAATAACCGTTCCTTTCTATTATAGAAGAGAAAGCCCGCAGAACAGCCTGCGGGCTTTCTGCAAAATTGATGTTTTAGGGTCGATGTGTTATACTATGGATAAAAATCAGGCTGCGGACTGCTGGCCTGTGCGATGTAGGAGGACTGCAAAATGATGGATAAAAAGAGGATCGAAGCTGCTGTGCACGAGCTTCTTTGTGCGGTCGGGGAGGACCCGGAACGGGAGGGTCTTCAGGAAACGCCGAAGCGGGTTGCCAATATGTATGCTGAAATTTTTTCCGGTATAGAGGACGACCCCAAACAGTATTTAAAAATATTCAACGAGCCTCAGCAGCATGAAGAATTGGTTATTGTTCGCGATATTCCACTTTACTCTGTTTGTGAGCACCATCTTCTTCCTTTTGTCGGTAAGGCTCATATTGCCTATATTCCGAAAGGCGGAAAAATCATAGGACTTTCTAAATTTGCCCGCATTGTGGATTGCTTTGCAAAACGCCCGCAGGTTCAGGAACGCTTGACAGCGCAAATCGCGGATTTTTTATATGAAAATCTGGAGCCCTACGGGGTTGCTGTGGTCATTGAGGCGGAACATCTGTGCATGACTATGCGCGGCGCGCGCGCTGCCGGAGCTAAAACACAGACTTCCGCCTTGCGCGGCGCCATGCGGACGGACGCGAAAAGCCGTGCTGAAGTGATGTCCCTTTTAAATGGAGGTATTCGATAATGGCGGTGTTTTCAGCCGGAAAATACCGGATGCCGCTTGGCTCAAACGCGTATGTTATGGGAATTTTAAATGTAACGCCCGACTCCTTTTCCGACGGCGGTTTGTTTTTACCGCCGGAAAAAGCAGTCCAGCACGCCATTGAAATGCAGGAGCAGGGTGCGGATATCATTGATATCGGCGCTCAGTCTACGCGCCCCGGGCATATCAAAATATCACCCGAAGAAGAACTGAAGCGCCTTCTTCCTGTTTTAAAACTGCTTCAGGGTAAACTTACGGTTCCTGTTTCAATTGATACGTATTATCCTCAGGTGGCCGCCGCAACACTTGCGTACGGTGTTTCCATTCTGAACGATGTCACAGGCTTTGATGACCCTGAAATGATTGCTGTTGCGGCAAAGTCCGACTGCGGTTGTATCGTTATGCATCACACCGGCCCGGAAGAATCCGATATTCTTACAAGCATCAACCGGTATTTTTCGCATAGAATAGATACAATGATGCAGGCTGGCATCACAGCGGACCGTATTTGTCTGGACCCCGGTGTTGGATTTGGAAAGACTCATGAGGAAAACCTGATGATATTGGCGAATTCTTCGCGTCTTCGTGTAGGAGACTGTGCTTTATTGATCGCCGCTTCACGCAAACGGGTCATCGGCGGCGAGTGCGGGAACCCGCCGTTTGAGCAGCGCCTTGCGGGAACGGTAGCCGTGCACAGCATTGCGGTTGCTGACGGAGCCGACATGGTTCGCGCGCATGATGTGCCGGAGGCCGTTCAGTCCACAAAGGTTGCTTTAGCAATCAGGAGGTGCCGCATTGGATAAAATCATAATAAAAGGGTTAAAAGTATTTGCGTATCACGGAGTGAACCCCGAGGAAAAACGCGACGGTCAGGCATTCGAGCTGGATGTAACTCTTTCGCTGCCCCTTCTGCATGCGGGGCAGACAGATGCCTTGAATAATACGGTGAGTTATGCCAAAGCAACGAAGACAATCCTGCGTGTGATGACCGAAGCGAGTTATGATTTACTGGAAAGGGCTGCGCATAGAGTGGCAGAACAGCTTCTTATGGAATATCATGATGTGGAACAGGTTGAAATTCTTTTAAAAAAGCCACAGGCGCCCGTCAAGGCGGACTTTGATTATATGGCCGTGATGATTTCACGGAAAAGGAGCGACTTTCATGAATAGAGCCATATTTGGAATCGGTTCAAACATGGGCAATCGAGAAGAAAACATGAGCGCGGCGGTTCATGCCCTTGAGCTGCTCCCAAACACGACTGTGATTGCGACCTCCAATTTATATGAAACCAAGCCTGTCGAAGTGCCGGATGAGCAGACCGACTATTTAAATGAATGTGTGGTCGCGATGACGGAGCTTTCTCCGCGCGCGCTGCTGGGCGCATGTCTGGGCATTGAGGCGGCAATTGGGCGAGTTCGCGAAAAGGTTCATGGTTCCAGAACGATTGATATTGATTTGTTGGTATATGAGGGAGCAGTGAGCAACGACCCGGAGCTCATGTTGCCGCATCCGCAGATGCTGAAGCGTGCGTTTGTCTTAGTCCCGCTAAGCGAGATATTCCCGGAGGGAAATGCACTTGGACTGGATTTTTCGGCAGCCTTAAAGCGTTTAAACACGGCTGGGGTTAACCTTTTTTAAAAAACGCAAAAAAAGTTAAGGAAAAGGGTTGACTTACGGTGGTGTATTTGGTATTATAGTCAAGCGCCTTACAGAAGAGCGCACGACAGGAGCGAAGCGAGAGCGGAGCAAAAGTCGGACAGGACCTTGAAAATTAAACAACGAAAAGAATTAAGGAACCCGTAATTTATATGAGAGTTTAAATGTACTTTCGGACAAAGAGTTGGTTGACACTCTTAAAAAAGACAACAAAATACACGTTAGTGTATCGTATTTGAAGAGCTTTTCAAAAGCTGTAAAGTACTGATGTAAACGCACGCAAGTGCGATTATATACAATATTTTAGAGAGTTTGATCCTGGCTCAGGACGAACGCTGGCGGCGTGCCTAACACATGCAAGTCGAACGGAATTAAGTTTAACACCGAACACTTAGTCGGTGGAAAACACTGAGTAGTCGGTGTTGAACTTAATTTAGTGGCGGACGGGTGAGTAACGCGTGAGTAACCTGCCTTACAGAGGGGGATAACGTCCGGAAACGGACGCTAATACCGCATAACATATTTGGGCCGCATGGTTCGAATATCAAAGGAGCAATCCGCTGAAAGATGGACTCGCGTCCGATTAGCTAGTTGGTGAGATAAAAGCCCACCAAGGCGACGATCGGTAGCCGGACTGAGAGGTTGAACGGCCACATTGGGACTGAGACACGGCCCAGACTCCTACGGGAGGCAGCAGTGGGGGATATTGCACAATGGAGGGAACTCTGATGCAGCAACGCCGCGTGAGGGAAGACGGTTTTCGGATTGTAAACCTCTGTCCTTGGTGAAGATAATGACGGTAGCCAAGGAGGAAGCTCCGGCTAACTACGTGCCAGCAGCCGCGGTAATACGTAGGGAGCAAGCGTTGTCCGGATTTACTGGGTGTAAAGGGTGCGTAGGCGGCTCTGCAAGTCAGGCGTGAAATATATGGGCTTAACCCATAGACTGCGTTTGAAACTGTGGAGCTTGAGTGAAGTAGAGGTAGGCGGAATTCCCGGTGTAGCGGTGAAATGCGTAGAGATCGGGAGGAACACCAGTGGCGAAGGCGGCCTACTGGGCTTTAACTGACGCTGAGGCACGAAAGCATGGGTAGCAAACAGGATTAGATACCCTGGTAGTCCATGCCGTAAACGATGATTACTAGGTGTGGGGGGTCTGACCCCTTCCGTGCCGGAGTTAACACAATAAGTAATCCACCTGGGGAGTACGGCCGCAAGGTTGAAACTCAAAGGAATTGACGGGGGCCCGCACAAGCAGTGGAGTATGTGGTTTAATTCGAAGCAACGCGAAGAACCTTACCAGGTCTTGACATCTAACTAACGAAGCAGAGATGCATCAGGTGCCCTTCGGGGAAAGTTAAGACAGGTGGTGCATGGTTGTCGTCAGCTCGTGTCGTGAGATGTTGGGTTAAGTCCCGCAACGAGCGCAACCCTTGTGATTAGTTGCTACGCAAGAGCACTCTAATCAGACTGCCGTTGACAAAACGGAGGAAGGTGGGGACGACGTCAAATCATCATGCCCTTTATGACCTGGGCTACACACGTACTACAATGGCTGTTAACAGAGGGAAGCAAGACCGCGAGGTGGAGCAAAACCTTAAAAACAGTCTCAGTTCGGATCGTAGGCTGCAACTCGCCTACGTGAAGTTGGAATTGCTAGTAATCGCGGATCATCATGCCGCGGTGAATACGTTCCCGGGCCTTGTACACACCGCCCGTCACACCATGGGAGCCGGTAATACCCGAAGTCAGTAGTCTAACCGCAAGGGGGACGCTGCCGAAGGTAGGATTGGCGACTGGGGTGAAGTCGTAACAAGGTAGCCGTATCGGAAGGTGCGGCTGGATCACCTCCTTTCTATGGAGAACTGAACATCTGAAAATGGTGTTCTAACATCCAAGGTCGGAGTTACGGAAGACTCAATTCAATCGTTGTTTAATTTTGAAGGCCTTGGCAACAAGACTTCATAGTGGAACCAAAGGAACGAAACGTCCTGCGGAGCCGCTCACAAGTAAATAGTTCATAATTCATCATGCATTATGCATTGTGCATTGTGAGTTATATACATGGGGGTTTAGCTCAGCTGGGAGAGCGCCTGCTTTGCAAGCAGGAGGTCAACGGTTCGATCCCGTTAATCTCCACCACGGGCACAGCCCGTTTCTGCCGCGCAATTAGATTGATGAAATATTCAGTTGAAAGCCCGCGTAACGAGTGAGTCCAAAACAAAAGTGTGGCTAAAAGGCACAGAATAACCGGATAGCCTCTAGCCGAACAATATGGGCTTATAGCTCAGCTGGTTAGAGCGCACGCCTGATAAGCGTGAGGTCGGTGGTTCGAGTCCACTTAAGCCCACCACGGGTTACACCCGAGGTAAAGGCTCGCCGTTGAGAAACGACGAGGAAAGAACCTTGGAGTGGCGGGACAGTATGAAAATACTCCCAAAGCCCTACAAACACATATGATATTTTTTCGTTCATTTTAATGAAAGAAGAGGTATTGTATGTAAAAAAGTCTGCAGAATGTAGAAAGCGCGACAGAACAGGTTGTAAAATCTGAATATGTTCCGTGATGAAACGGCCTGCGGCCGTGTACATTGAAAACTGAATAAAGAAGAAGCAGATAAAGCGAGAAAAATAACTTGTTATTTTATAGAGTCAGACTGAAAGTTTAACAATTGCTAAACTATTTAGTTTGATAATCGTCAAATCTACAATTTTAAAGAAGAATCAAGAAAAGAACACATGGTCAAGCTACAAAAAGCGCAAGGGGAATGCCTTGGCACTGGGAGCCGATGAAGGACGCGACTAACTGCGAAAAGCTATGGGGAGCCGTAAGTAGGCATTGAGCCATAGATATCCGAATGGAGCAATCCGGCTGGAGTCATGTCCAGTCACCGTACACTGAATACATAGGTGTGCGGGGGGAACCGCCTGAACTGAAACATCTAAGTAGGGCGAGGAAGAGAAATCAATTGAGATTCCGCTAGTAGTGGCGAGCGAACGCGGAAGAGGCCAAACCGGGGGTAGCAATACCTCCGGGGTTTGGACAGCAACATAGACGCTGGAATTTAGCAGAATGGCATGGGAAGGCCAACAAGATAGTGTGAGAGTCACGTATGCGAAAAAGGAAGGCGCTTAGCTGTATCCAGAGTACCGCCGGACACGTGAAACCCGGTGGGAACATGGGGGGACCACCCTCCAAGCCTAAATACTACCCAGTGACCGATAGTGTACAGTACTGTGAAGGAAAGGTGAAAAGGACCCCGGAAGGGGAGTGAAATAGAACCTGAAACCTTGTGCTTACAAGCACCGAGAGCCCGTCAATGGGTGATCGGGTACCTTTTGTAGAATGGTCCGGCGAGTGAATGTGACTGGCAAGGTTAAGGACTTCAGGTCCGGAGCCGTAGGGAAACCAAGTCTGAATAGGGCGTATGAAGTCAGTTGTATTCGACCCGAAACCGGGTGACCTACCCATGTCCAGGTTGAAGTGGGGGTAAAACCCCATGGAGGACCGAACCGACTCCCGTTGAAATGGTAGCGGATGAGGTGTGGGTAGCGGAGAAATTCCAATCGAACCCGGAGATAGCTGGTTCTCTCCGAAATAGCTTTAGGGCTAGCCTCGTATTAGATTACCGGAGGTAAAGCACTGAATGGTCTAGGGGCCGAAAGGCTACCAAAACCTATCAAACTCAGAATGCCGGATAATTGATGTACGGGAGTCAGACAGCGTGAGATAAGTTTCGTTGTCAAAAGGGAAACAGCCCAGACCCACAGCTAAGGTCCCTAAATATAGTTAAGTGGAAAAGGATGTGGAGTTGCACAGACAACCAGGATGTTGGCTTAGAAGCAGCCACTCATTAAAAGAGTGCGTAATAGCTCACTGGTCGAGTGACTCTGCGCCGAAAATTTATCGGGGCTAAACTATATACCGAAGCTTGGGATGGTACATTTATGTACTATGGTAGGAGAGCGTTGAATAAGGGGTGAAGTCAGAGCGGAAGCGCTGGTGGACTTTATTCAAGTGAGAATGCCGGAATGAGTAGCGAGAAATGTGTGAGAATCATATTGGCCGAAAGTCTAAGGTTTTTGGAGGAAGGTTCGTCCGCTCCAAGTAAGCCGGGAGCTAAGGTGAGGCTGAGAAGCGTAGCCGATGCACATACGGTGGATATTCCGTAGCCGCCAAAAGATTTAAGTAAGAGGACACCTGAAAAGGGCATAACCCGGGCGTTGGTTGACCCGGGCGTAAGGGACCGAAATTAAGTAGGGAAGTATGCTTAGCTCAGGGCGAGAAAAGTCTTATGTATATCTTAGGCGCCCGTACCGCAAACCGACACAGGTAGACAGGAAGAGAATTCCAAGGCCAACGGGAGAAGGGTAGTTAAGGAACTCGGCAAATTGACCCCGTAACTTAGGGAAAAGGGGTGCCACAGCAATGTGGCCGCAGAGAATAGGCCCAGGCGACTGTTTAGCAAAAACACAGGTCTCTGCCAAATCGTAAGATGAAGTATAGGGGCTGACACCTGCCCGGTGCTGGAAGGTTAAGAGGAGATGTGCAAGCATTGAATTGAAGCCCCAGTAAACGGCGGCCGTAACTATAACGGTCCTAAGGTAGCGAAATTCCTTGTCGGGTAAGTTCCGACCCGCACGAATGGTGTAACGATCTGGGCACTGTCTCAATTACCCGCCCGGCGAAATTGTAGTACCGGTGAAGATGCCGGTTACCCGCGACAAGACGGAAAGACCCCATGGAGCTTTACTGCAGTTTAATATTGGGTTTCGACAGCTTATGTACAGGATAGGTGGGAGACTGGGAAGCCGTGGCGCCAGCTACGGTGGAGTCAACCTTGGGATACCACTCTTAAGTTGTTGAAATTCTAACCTGCGGCCGTGAATCCGGCCGGGGGACATTGTTAGACGGGCAGTTTGACTGGGGCGGTCGCCTCCAAAAGAGTAACGGAGGCGCTCAAAGGTTAGCTCAGCACGGACGGAAACCGTGCCTTAGAGTGTAAACGCGTAAGCTAGCCTAACTGCGAGGGTGACGGCCCGAGCAGTAACGAAAGTTGGAGTTAGTGATCCGGCGGTATGAGAGTGGAATTGCCGTCGCTCAACGGATAAAAGCTACCCTGGGGATAACAGGCTGATCTCCCCCAAGAGTCCACATCGACGGGGAGGTTTGGCACCTCGATGTCGGCTCATCACATCCTGGGGCTGTATTCGGTCCCAAGGGTTCGGCTGTTCGCCGATTAAAGTGGTACGCGAGCTGGGTTCAGAACGTCGTGAGACAGTTCGGTCCCTATCTGTCGTGGGCGCAGGATATTTGAGGAGAGCTGTCCTTAGTACGAGAGGACCGGGATGGACGCACCGCTGGCGCACCAGTTGTCATGCCAATGGCACAGCTGGGCAACTACGTGCGGATCGGATAAACGCTGAAAGCATCTAAGCGTGAAGCCGACTCCAAGATTAGATATCCCATAGCGTAAGCTAGTAAGACCCCTTGTAGACTACAAGGTTGATAGGCTGCGTGTGTAAGTACAGTAATGTATTCAGCTTGGCAGTACTAATAGGTCGAGGGCTTGACCATAGTTGTTTCCTGATACTCCTTGTTTTTCTTACTCCGCTTCTTTACTTTATTCAGTTTTCAGTGTATACTTTGTGTTCCTTCGGAACACGTTTTAAATTGCTTACGCAATTTGATTTTCGATATATCACTGATGGTTATGGCGGGAAATGGACCGCAGAACTGCACCATTAGCTCAGTTGGTAGAGCACCTGACTCTTAATCAGGGTGTCCGGAGTTCGAGTCTCCGATGGTGCACCATGAAAAGTCAGTACAGGGGTCAGAAGCCTCTGACCTCTGCATTTTGGCTAAGTTGCGACATGTGGCCCGTTGGTCAAGCGGTTAAGACACCGGCCTCTCACGCCGATAACGGGAGTTCGATTCTCCCACGGGTCACCATTTATTAAAAAGTGAATAGGTTATTTACACAGCAATGTGCTAAATATAGTTGGTACTGATGACAGTGAGGGTCCACCCGTTCCCATCCCGAACACGGAAGTTAAGCTCACTCGTGCCCAAGATACTTGGCTGGCAACGGCCCGGGACAATAGGAAGGCGCCAACACTAATATTCCTCAATAGCTCAGCTGGTAGAGCATGCGGCTGTTAACCGCAGGGTCGTTGGTTCGAGTCCAACTTGGGGAGCCAAAAAAAGCTGCTTATCGCAAGATGGGCGGCTCTTTTGTTTGCTTCACCTGGATACGAGGACTCGAACAGGAAGATAGCTTTTCGAAGAAAAGCGTAGATAACAGTTCGGTGAACTGTTATCCTGACGCGGCCCGTAGGGCGAGTCCAACTTGGGGAGCCAAAAAGAGATATGCAGAGTGCATATCTCTTTTTTTGTATTCTTTGGGTTTCCTGTCGTTAAGATAGAAAGCTGGAAATGCGTAGCTGTTCGACCGGAATCAGAAAAATCTGTTGTTATCAAAAGTATTCGTATAAATAGATAAGAAAGTTTTGGTTATACTTTAAAATTATTAAGTTTTAAATTTAATATGTTATATTAAAAAAGTCAATTAAGTTCAATATTCGTGTTATCTTGAATGAGGAGGTAATTTTCGATATGAACAGCCAAAATCATATTTTAATCGGTACCATTGTTTATGAGTACATAAAAGACAAATACGGAATTGTTTTAGATAAATCCAGCTTTTTGAAGGGAAATACCTGCCCTGACCACGGGATTTCTTTTTTACGGCCGCACAGAATTAAATACTGCAATCGTCTGGTACGGAAAAAAACGGTTAAGCTCTGCCGTTCCGACTGGGGTATCATTAACGAGAAAACGTCTAAGAAGATCGGCATCCTATGCCATTATTATTCGGACTTTTTCTGTTATGCACACAGTCCCCGGTTCCCCGGAAGCATACGAGACCATATCAGGTATGAAGATGAAATGCTTCAGTATATGTATAAAAATCTTTCTATCTTTAAAAAGATAGATTTTATACCCAATCAAAACCAGCATGAAGATGCGTTCGAAATTAATAACCGGATGCGTAGCCTGATTCAGGAGAAGACTTCAATGAACGGTGACTACGGCATGGAACTTGTCTGCGCAATACAGGCCTGCGCTGAATTAGTGCTTGCTGTTTGCCTTGCGATGTTGTTTTCACAGGAAGTGTTTGAAGAGAGTGCGCAGCTGGCAAAGACAGCTTAATTGCATAATATTATTATGATAACCGGCAGCCCCAGCATGGGTTCGCCGGTTATTTTTTTAATCAGTAAAAAAGGGTTTCTAAATTTTGGACGAAAATCAGTTTGATTTATAACGAAAGATGAATTATAATTTAATGTGTAAATAAATTAGTTAAGAGGTAAAGCGAAATGATAGGATTAATCGGGGCTATGAGCGTGGAAGTGGAAAATCTGATAGAGGTAATGTCTGAAGTGCGGATTGAATGCATGAGCGGTATTTCCTATCATATTGGAAAAATCAGAGGAGTCGACTGCGTTGTAGCGCAATGCGGGGTGGGCAAAGTAGCGGCGGCAGTCTGTGCACAGACCATGATTTTAAGATATCAGCCCAAGGCTTTGATTAACGTTGGTGTTGCAGGCGGTATAGGCGAGAATATACATATTGGGGATATTGTAATTTCACGCGGTCTGGTTCAGCACGATATGGATACTTCGGCACTCGGCGATGAAAAGGGTTTAATCAGCGGGCTGAATTTAGTCACCATTCCTGCCAGTGCAAAGCTCGTGAACCAGGTTGCATCTACAGCCGCGGGAATTTACGGTGACGGCGTGCATGTGGGTATTATTGCGACAGGGGATCAGTTTATTTGTGAAGCGCAAAAACTGAAGCGGCTTGCTGTGGAGTTTGACGCCTCCGCCTGTGAGATGGAAGGAGGAAGCATTGCTCAAGTTTGCTGGATTAACAAGGTCGATTTTGTTGTGATCCGTGCGATCTCCGATAATGCGGATGAAGATGCCTGTGTTGATTTTGCAATATTCGCCGTTACTTCGGCACATAAAATTACGGAGCTGATTACAAAATTGCTTCCGACTCTTTCATAGGATGGTCTGAATCCTGATTGACCGCCGGTTTTGCCGTGTGAATTCGGGCGGCCTTTTTAAATTTTTTCATACGGAGAAATGACGGCTTGCTATGCGAATTATTGATGTATCGCGGGAACTGTTTTCGACTCCGGCTTATCCGGGCGACCCGATACCGAAGCGTGACCTTGTACGCCGTATGAGCATGGGCGATGCATGCAACCTATCCGGATTTTATGCTGGTTGCCACAGTGCCACCCATATGGACGCACCGCGGCATTTTATTGATGACGGTAAAACAATTGACCAAATGGATTTAAGCGCGTTCACGGGCGAGTGCACCGTAATAGAGGCCGAAGGCATTATTACAGGCGCGGATATTGATGCAATATTGCCCGAATGCGAAAAAATGATTCTGTTTAAAGGGAATGGGCAGGCGTTTCTATCGGCAAGTGCCGCTTTTGTATTGGCGGATGCGGGAGTAAAGCTAGTCGGTACGGACGCGCAGAGCATTGAAATGTGTGATGAAGAGTTCCATGCGCATAAGCAATTGCTGGGCGCGGAAATCCCGATTCTGGAGGGACTGGACCTTTCCAAAGTTCAGCCAGGTAATTATCGGCTGATGGCGCTGCCCCTTTTTCTTGCCGGAGCGGAAGCATCCCCGGTAAGGGCTGTGCTGATTCAGGATTCAGAAATGGGGGTATGAAGAATGAGTGAGAAGATAAGCGAAGCCTTGGGAACGAATGAAATAAGGGAAAGTAAAGCAAGCCATTCAAACATTATAGTAAGAAACGAAAAGCAGACGCAGGACTTTCAGCTATGGTTGGAATTGAATACTGAAGCAATAAAACCATGCGCTCATTCCATAGAAGAAACAGAGCAGTATTTTCTCGCCCTGTATGACGTGGATCCGCTCGCGGGCGATTCCGCCGAAATGCAAGCTGCAAAAAAGGATATGATTTTAAATCTGCATCGAAATGAACTGCAGTCCGCGGCGTTAGATTCGGAAGAAAACAGCGGGTCCGCTGTCGATTGGAAAGGCGGCCCGCCGCCGGCGGAATTTAGAGAGCGGCTGCATCGGGCGATTCTTGCACTCGCTAAAGAAGCGGAGGAAGCGTCCGCCGAACAGTTCGGCCTCGTTCTGAAAGGATACCGCATGATAAGAAACGAAAAAAGCGAAAAATGTTATCTTCAGAATGAGCAGGAAACCCGTAAAATGAAGGAAGAATACCTGCGCCGGAACCGTGTGCAAAACCGTAAGTTTGAATTTTTTGATGAGGAAGCGCCGGATATCTTTGTCGTTTTTGAAATGAATTCCGGCGAGATTCAGGTTACAAACGGCGGAGGGCTTTACATTGATTTGGTACTGTTCCGTGGCGTAAGGGAAGAGGACATTAAAGAGCATTCCAGTCGATTTATAACGTATACTTATGCTTTGCGAGATTCCCAAAAATGATAAGTATCCAAACCGGATAAAAAATAGCAGATAAGGAATTTTTATGGAATATATTGATATTGATCAATGGTCAAGAAAACAGCACTTCGAATTTTTTCACAAAATGGATTACCCGCAATTCAATGTTTGTCTGAATATTGATGTCACGCATTTTCATGAATTTGTGAAGGAGCATGGCATTTCATTTTATTATGCAATGGGATTTGCCTCCACGTATGCTGCAAATGAAATTGTCAACTTCCGGTATCGAATCCGCGGGGATCAGGTTGTTCTGCATGATAAAATCGATCCGTCGTTTACCGATATGTCCGCCGACAGCGATTTGTTTAAAATTGTCACTGTGGAGATGAACGGTGATATTGTTCATTTTGCGCGGCAGGCAAAAGAGCAGTCCGAGCAGCAGAAAGTCTTTTTTATATTTGAAAACGCGGAGGAAAGGGACGACTTGGTTTACATCACCTGTGTGCCGTGGTTTTCCTTTACTCAGCTTACGCATCCGATTACGCTGAGCAAAGACGATTCCGTGCCAAGAATTTCGTGGGGCAAATATTTTAAGCAGGGCGAAAAGTGGATGCTGCCAATTTCCATTCAGGCCAATCATGCTTTAATGGACGGTTTGCATGTCGGAAGATACATGGAAAAACTTCAGAATTATATCGATCATTTATAATAAGACAGCATAAAAAGCGGTCTGAAATCAGCGGAGATTTCAGACCGTTTTTAAACATACCTTATTTATTCCGCAATGTTGGATGCCTTTTTATATTGATACCTTTTGACACCAGCTGAGATGATAATCAGCAACGCAAATAAGAAAGATGCAACCACAGGTGTCAGAAAATTACTCACGCCTTTTACTTGGTAATGAAATATAATACCGATGGCGGCGGGCACAAAATACGCAGCAACCGTGGCTGTCAATGCAAAACGGAACTGTATTTTTCCGTAAATCAGCCGATAGCCTATTATGATCATAAAAATAATACAAATAGTATAATATATCACTTCAATGTACTTTCCGTAATTCGAAAACTGAATCCAAAGCTGGTGATCCGCCTCACTCGGTGAAGTCACCGAAGCCAGCCGAAGAAAAACCTCGCGGGCTTTTATCCGTAATACACATTGTACCAAATGAACCAAGGCCATTACAGCGCCGAATACGGCGAACTGAACTGTTTGCTTTTTTTGCATTTTTGCCTCCTGAGCCGGGCAGCTTGTTATTGATAGTACCGGAACACGGCAAGGACCTTGCCGAGAATCAGAACATCTTTCGCGTAAATCGGCTGATAATCCGCGTTTTCAGGCTGCAGGCGCACTCTATCCTTTTCACGGTAAAGGCGTTTCACCGTCGCTTCGTCCTCAATGAGGGCGACTACGATTTCGCCGTCACGTGCGGTCGGTGTTTTCACCGCCACTACAATATCACCGTTCAGAATTCCTGCGTCTTTCATGCTTTCACCGCGCACATTCAATGCAAAATATTCCTCGTCGCTTTGGTGCGGCGGGCAAAACGGCACATAGCCTTCAATCTCCTCCACAGCCAAAATAGGCTGACCGGCAGCGACACGGCCCACAATCGGCACCTGAACGGTACTCTGTTCCCCTGCAAGGTGAATTGCGCGGTTTAACCCCGCGTCACGGCTGATGTAGCCTGACCGCTCCAATGTTTTTAAATGTGCATGCACGCTGGAGGTGGACTTTAACCCGGTTGCCGCGCAAATTTCGCGGACAGTCGGCGGAAGTCCGTTCTGAGTTCTGTTTTTCAGGTAATCATACACCTTTTGCTGGCTTTCGGTTAACATTCCGCATCCCCCCGTCATTTTATATCAGTATTATACCATATCTTTTTCATAAAAACAAACAAATGTTTGGCAGTATCAAAAATTCATAAGATATTCATAGCTGTGTAACAACTGTTTTATGTAAAGCAGATATAATATGTTTGTAATCAAGAAGATGGAGCCGCACCACCGCTTGATACATGTTCTACCCTCCTCAATATACCCCTCAAGCTAATGAAAAGGAACCTAATCATGTTGGATTAGGTTCTTTTTCTTTTTAAATTTTATATAAAAATCTATCGTACCGAATATAACCGATTTATTATGGTCAAAATATATTCGGAGGTGGCACGATTGAATAATTTACATCTGCTCAGTAATAAATCAAGAAAAAATAACTCCAAGGGATTTTATATTGCGCTCGGCGTATGCTTGATTGCAATTGGTGTGGCTGCGTGGACTACGTATGACAGCGTGGTGAATTATGCTTCGCCAAATGAGAGCTCTGTAAGCAGTACTGCTGCGGAGCAAACAAATCAGACTGTCAGCGGAATTAAAGTGATCACAAGCGAGCCGGCATTTGTCCCGGAGGAATCTTCACAGGCTGCACCGTCATCCGAAGCAGCTTCAAAGCCGGTGTCGTCCGCAGCTCCGCAAAAAACAGTGTCCTCAGTACCGGCCAAACAAACGGTAGCCCCGGCGCTGACATTCAAGTACCCCGTAAGCAATATTGCAACGCAGAACTACAGCGGCCAAAATCCGATTTATTCTAAAACAATGCAGGACTGGCGTGTGCATACTGGAATTGACCTTAGTGCCCAGCAGGGTGACGCGGTGAAAGCCGCCGCCAACGGAACCGTAAAAGACGTATATGCAGACGATTCTTTCGGTAATACCATTGTGATTACCCACGGAGATATAGAAGCTTACTATTGCGGTATGGGCCAGACCAGTGTAAAAAAGGGTGATACAGTCAAACAGGGTCAGCAAATCGGCACGGTAGGAGTCGTTCCCTGTGAAAGCATGGACGCTTCGCATTTGCACCTGTCAATGAAGAAGAGCGGAAAATATATTGACCCGCTTTCCGTTCTGAAATAACTTGCCCCCGAACCCCCAGCCGATTAGGGGCAAATCACCGCCGCAGGATTTGTATATCCTGCGGCTTTTTCTATAAAATGACAAATCTGTGGTTTGAAAGATCGGCAGGATTGTGTTATACTGTACTTATTCCAATATATCACACAAAAAAAGTCGAACGACTATTTAACAATTTGTTAATAATTTATACACCTTCTGTTACCATAAATTATTATAAATCCTTTATACTGGTTATGGCTGAGAAAGCTGATTTAAGAAAGGAGGTAGAGAAGTGAATGACAAGGCAGTGATCCTTGTTTGTGTTACCGGTCAGCGCGATTGCGACAGGCTGATTCGGGCAGGCAAAAAAATTGCCGATGAGCGTTCCGTTCCATTACAGGTACTTTGCGTGCAGTCAACTTCTGCGGGGTTTAAGACCAGCGGTGAAGAGCTTGAATATCTGCGGCAGACGGCGCGTGACGCAAAGGCGGAGATGACCGTTTATTTTAATGATGAGGCAGCGCTTGTTGCTGTAAGCTTTGTAAAACAAATTGGAGCAACTCATATTGTGACAGGAATGGCGGAAGCCCCTGTAAACGGATTCGTGGAGATGATTCATAAACTTTTGCCCAAGGTTCCGATTTCAATGGTGGCAAAGGATGGAATGATTTATAATATTTGTCCTGCGAGCGGCAGGCAGCAGACAGTGAAATTAGCGATGCAGCACTGATACATAAGAAAGTAGATTACCATCGGTTAAAGCCGATAGTAAGGCCTGCTGAGACAGATCTTGGAATTTGAGGCTAAAAACCGTCTTTCAAATTCAAACTGGTTAAACCAATTTTGTTTTAAACCGTAATTGACTTTAATAAAGGGGCGCCGGAGTATTCACTTCGGCGCTTTTAACATACGCACATGAACACGAGGCAGTGGAAAATGCTTGCAAAATTTTGTGAAATTGATTATTATCATTATATGTCTAATCTAAGATTTTAGCAGACAGGGTGATAATTTGTATAAAGCATGTATTTTTGATTTGGACGGAACTTTAGCAAACACGTTGGATTCCATTGCATTTTTTGCAAATGAGGCATTAAAAAAGTGCGGGCATCCGCCGATTGATACGGATGAGTACCGCTACCTCGTCGGCAACGGAGTGAACCGGCTGACGCACCGGATGCTTGACATGGCATGCGGCGAGCAGAACTATACAGAGGAAGACGTTTCCAAACTAAGATTTTTTTATGATAAGCTATATGAAAGCAACCCGAACTATATTGTGACCAATTACAGCGGAATGCAGGAAACTGTGGCGTCATTAAAGCAGCTGGGGCTCCGGCTTGCGGTGCTTTCCAATAAACCGCACAACTGTACTTCCGCCATCGTGAACGCACTGTTTGGGGAAGATACATTCGACCTTTGTTACGGTCAGCGGCAGCACGTTGAACGAAAGCCCTCACCGCAGGGTGCTCTTTTGATTGCGGACGAGCTGGGTATCGAACCGAAGGACTGCCTTTATATCGGCGACACCAATACGGATATGCAGACCGGCGCGGCAGCGGGGATGGACACGGTTGGCGTACTTTGGGGCTTTCGCGGGCGCGGGGAATTGGAAGAGAACAATGCGAAATACATTGTCAAGCAGCCGGAAGAAATTGTAGAGATTGTTGCTTGCAGTATGAGGTGAATCATGAACTGGCTAACAAGTGTATTAACCAATCACAGAATGGGCCTCAGAATTATAAAAACAGGAATCGCCGTAACGGTTTGCGTTGCCGTTTCGTTTTTGCTCAAGCTGAACCAGCCTTTTTTCGCAGTGATAGCCACGGTGATGTCTATGGGCAAATCCATTGACATTTCGTTTAAATCGGGAAAAAATAAGTTAATCGGCGTTATCATCGGCATTGCAATCGGCAGCGGCTTTGCGCTGATTGCTCCGGCCAATGCGGGGCTTTGCGGTATCGGGATTATCCTTACCCTGTATTTGTGCCAGCTTTTCAAGCTCACGGGGGCGTCTACGCTTTCCTGCTTTCTGTTTGCGGCTATGATGTTTATTCATGATTTCGGCGCTCATATCATTACCTGGCATTTCGCGGCGACCTGTATGATTGACAGCGTAATTGGGATTGCGATTGCATTGCTGGTCAACCTGATTGTAATGCCGCCCAATTACGCGGATGAAATTAAAAAGTCCTGCGCAGCGCTGCGGGAGCAAATCAAAGAATCCATCGGCAATGCCGCAGAGCGCAGACAGATTGATGCGCGCGCGGTGGAGGCCGCGATGCAAAAACTGAATTATAATGTAAACATGTATATTGCGGAAGCGAAATTCCTGCGCTGGAACGATGAGGATGTTTTCAAGGTCTCCTGTAAAATTTCTACATACCAAATGATTCTCGATGAACTCAGAGCGGTAAAAGTAATGGAATTAACAGAAGACGGCGCGGAACCTGCCCCCGAACTGCTAACGGCTTATCGATACCACATGGATCGGATGCAAAAGCTTTTTGAAAGCACTGCGGAAGTACCTGAGCCCGAAGAGCAATAAGTATCGCCCCCGGACTGAGCAAAAATGCTCAAACCGGGGGCGTTTTTTACTTTATTGTTTTTGCGGCTGCGGTCATCAGTGCTGATGCAATCTGACCCGCGGAACCGATTCCTGTTCTGGAGTTTTCTACCACGATGGCGAATGCAAGAGGTGTCTTTGCATTGGAGGAGAATCCTACCATCCATCCGTTTGGGCTTTTTCCACCGCCAACTTCAGCTGTACCGGTTTTGGCACACACCGCCAGTCCGGGGAACAGGCCGTCACCGTATGAATTTGTCACATTGTAGCGCATATACGTCTTGAGCCTTGCCGCGGTCGCGGAGTTAATTAACTGATTGCCCTTTTGGGTGCTGCCGGACTGAGTCACTAAGCCGAACTGTGTCGTGACTCGCTGTATGACGTAAGGATTCACCGGAGTGCCGCCGTTTGCAACCGCGTCCATCAGCAGCATCATGTGGTACGGATTGGTCAAATCGGTATATTGCCCGACGCCCGACCAGCCCAGCTCGTTTGCCTGCGCGCCGTCCACGTTATAAATGCTTTTGCTGGTGCTGATTCCGTCCAGCGAAAAGCTGCGGTTAAATCCCATTGAATTGGCCATGTCGGTCATTTCTTTTGCACCCAGTTCAATTGTGATTTGTGCAAATGCGACATTGGAGGATTTCGCCAGTGCGTTTTTAAAGTTCAGTTTCCCATAGGAAGCGACATCGGTAATTTTGTTGCCGTTGATTGTAATGCTGCCGTTGCTGTTCCATGTGCGGCTGTCCAAGTCCGGGAAGCTTTCAATTGCCGCGGCGGAAGTGACCAGCTTGAAAATAGAGCCCGGTGTATAACTGGAAGAAAGTACTTTATTCAGGTAAACACCCTCGTATTTTCCGGTTTTGTTCGTATCAAGGTCTGCCGGCGGGTTCGCGGGGTCAAAGTTCGGCGTGCTTACCATGCAGAGCATTTCGCCTGTCTTATAATTGCAGATAGCCACCGCTCCGCTGTGGCTGCCCAGTTTTTGCAGCGCAAGCTTGCTCAGGCTGCTGTCAAGTGTAAGACGGATATCGCTTCCGGTACTTTTCCCCGTTGGCGCGGTCAGCCCGGTAATAAGATTGTAGCCTGAAAGCTGGGAACGGTAGTTGTACTGAATTCCCGTTGAAATGTAGCCTCTGGTGTCGCCGACTGCGTGAAGCATTGCCCTGCGTATCGTTTCATCACTGTTATAAGTACGTTTTCCATTTCCGCTTTTTGCGAGTATCACATTGTTTCGGTCAAGAATCTGCCCGCCGTAGGAAAGCTGACTTCCACTGGTCAGATGCTTGTTAAACGGCTGCAGCGCCCAGCTGCCGCCTTCTGTAAACATACCGTAAAGGAACACACCCAGACCGAAAATAAAGCCGAGACCAAGAATATATAAAATAAGGGAACGTGTTCCCGTCGTTTTCATCTGTTTTTCCTCCTCGCCGCATAAGTGCGCTCGTCGCTTGCCTTGATAAAGGCAAGAAGCCCCCATACCGCAACCATGCTGGAACCGCCTGCACTGATAAACGGCAGGGTCACGCCGGTCATAGGCAGAACATCAGTTGCCCCGAAACTGTTCAGGCAAGTCTGAAACAGCATCATTCCGGCAGCCGCACACGCGGATATAGAATAAAACGTGGAGCGGCTTCGCGTTACGTCGGAACGTGCGTAGAACATAAGCAGCGCGATGGAAAGCACCACCACAAGCGCCAGCAGCAAACCGAGTTCCTCACAGACCATGCCGAACACCAGGTCGCTGGTGGAAGCGAAAACATCCTTTAGCTGTCCGTTGCCCAGCCCCATACCAAACAGCCCTCCACTCGCGGAGTAGCTCAGCACACGTGTTTGCTGGTAGCCGCCGGATTCATTGACAAATTCCCAAATATGACGCCATGCGGAAAATCGCTGTGCGACATAGGGCCTGAATTTCATAATGAGGAACGCGCCGAATACCGCCACAGCACAAATTAAAGCAATGGTGCGTACACTGCCGGAACGCATAAAAGCGATGATCAGGAAGGTGATAAAGAAGATACATGCGGTACCGAAGTCCTTCATCAAGAACAGAGCGCCCATACAGACAGCGGAAAACGCGATAAAACCGGTCAGGTTTTTGGCTGTCTGGAGCCTGTCCAAGGTAGATGCGCCAACAAAAATGAAGGCGATTTTGATAAATTCAGAGGGCTGTACCCCAATTCCGCCAAGACTGATCCAGTTTCGTGCGCCGTTTCGTTCATGTGCAAGCAGAAGATTCGCGGCGAAAAGAAGAATCGCTGCCACCCCGATTGCAATACGGAATTTCATGACACGGTCGAGGTCACTGAGGAACCAAATCATCATACAGAACATAACAATACCGATTCCCATGGCACCGAGCTGAACGTAAGTGTTTTCCACCCCTGTGCCGGAAATGAGCAGGATGCCGATTCCGCTGAGCAAAAACGCAACCGTTTCCAGTTCAA
>Ga0366769_1027_pt1 | contig 22290 bp, 20 predicted proteins | sample BONcelHN113001C8_FD_207053 | JGI IMG/M metagenome (GOLD analysis project Ga0366769, IMG submission 207053) | Enriched cells from coal bed in the Powder River Basin, Montana, United States - BONCAT cells N11 rep2 HSBNCT.N11.300.1.C8 ...
GGCTCTAGTCCCTGTTCAAAACCGCTGTTCATTTCATAGATATTTTCTTCAACCTTGGAAACTGTTCCTTCACCTTTTGGTACTACTTTAAAAATATTTACTTCATCAAGATAAACCTTACCCGGCAAGTCATTTTCAAAAGCTATGGTCAATGTCTCAGAACCTTCGGGAACCATGTACCCGACAGGCGTTTCAACCAATATCCATTCGCCTTTTTTCTCACCGCCATCCAATATTACAGACGCAAGCACTTTCTTTCCATCTTTGGCGCTGTAGCCTTCTACTTTGAATAACAGCATTTTCCCTTGATCAGATTTTACACTATCGCTCATCTTAATCCAAAAGGATGCCATTACCCTGTCGCCTATTTCCGGGTTCCCTTCTTTCGGGGTGAAGTTCAAGGACTGCCATATATGGCAATCACCTTCATCTACGTTATCAATGGCAAGTGAGGCTTCACCCGCTTTCTTATCATCAACGGCTTTTACAGGAACAGTTTTCTTCTCCTGGCTCCAGCCGCCAAGACCATTTTCAAAACCATTATTGGCAACAGCATACGCAACCTTGTCATACTCTTCAACATACTGTTCATCACCTACTGCTTTGACGCTTACTTCTTCGGTACTGACTGCAACTGTTGTGGTTTCCGTCTGCTGCTCCACTGCAGGATCTTTTTTAGCGCACCCGGCAGCCACTGAAAGTAATAAAACAACACATAAAACCCAGGCAAACAACTTTTTAAACATGATATTCCTCCCTTTTCTCTTAATACTTTTACAACTTTACTAACCTTTGTAAATTCATTGTAAACTTACGTAGAAAAATGAACAATTCTGAATATCTTACGAAACAGGTGAGTATTCTATCATGTTACATAATGTTAAATTTTTATAATGCTTTTATATGATGCTTTATGTGAATGTTTTAAAGGGTTTTCATGTAAATATCCCTGAAAGAAGCAGGGGTAACTCCCGCTAATTTTTTGAACAGCTTGGTAAAATATTGAATATCATTATATCCTAATTTTTGTGCAATAAAACAAATCTTATACTTTGGATTTTTTAAAAGCGCTTTTGCTTTATCAATTTTAGAGTAAATTAAATAATCCGAAAAGTTTTGGCCTGTTACCTGTTTGAAAATATTACTCAGGTAATTGGGGCTTAAATACACACGGGCTGCTGCATTTGCAAGACTAACATCGCCTAATATGTTGTCGTTGATGTATTCTTTTACCTTTTCAATAATTTTGTACTTATCGTTATTCTTGAGCAAACTTACTGCGCATGTAATTTTTAAAAGGGTTTTTTTCAACCATTGTGCCATGTCTTCAATTGTTTGGTAAAGCCTGATTTCTTTTAACCAGTTGATATTATCCCCAAAAATTTCCTCCATCCTTATACCTTGTTCCTCTATGAACTTCTCAATGATAACAGCCATTTCAACACAAATTTTGTGAACATCTTCAATCGTAACATCCATCCCTGGCTTGAATCTGCCAAGTTCATTATCAACAATGGCAAACAGCGGCTCTTTGTCACCGGCATACAGATTGTTCAGCAACTCTTTCCCCTTGGAAAAGTTTTCAGTCCTTCCGGCATTTTCTTTTGTATAGACCTGGCTGTAAAGGATTATTTTGCCCTTTCCCAGAATCAAACGGTTGCTTACTGCCTTAGCCGCTTCTTTATAAGCTTTTTTCAGGTTATCCGTACCACTCCATACATTGCTTATACCAAATGTCAGCGAGATGTCATCATTGGATGAAATCTCTTTTGCCGTCCTTCTTTGAATCAGTTCCGAAGCCGATACGGCATATTCTTTTGCCTTCATGTAATATTTCGTGTTTACAGGCAAAACAACACTGATTTCATCTTCAGCGGAATTGAATACTGTGCCGTTTTCCATATGCGTACATTCTTCAACAACTGAAAATATATTTTGCTTCAATCCCTGTTTCCTTTCTTCATTATTGTTCAGCGTAACTTTTATGAAGTTGTCGATACTTATAACCAGGAAAATATAATCATTATCCATGGTATGGTCTCCAATCTGGTTTCCAAACTTCAAGACATTATGATATGTCCCTTTGATAAGATCGTTCAAAAGCTTTTCCATAACAATCCTGCTATTATCAACAATATATTTATTCAACTTCTCTTCTTCCATAAATCTCTGTCTTTCTTCGTCAAGTTCCGATTTCAATTGATTCATTATACTCGCAAGCTTTTCATCCTCAAGGGGCTTTAAAAGATAGGAACTGACGCCGTATTCAATTGCTTTCACAGCGTATTGGAATTCACTATAGCCGCTTAAGATTATTGTTTTTACATTTTTATCATCTTCAATGATCTTTTTTATTAGTTCAATTCCATCCATTACCGGCATTCTTACATCAGTCAGGACAACATCCGGCAGCAGCCTTCTATATTCATCCAGGCCTTCCTGTCCATCCGCAGCTTCTCCTGCTACCTCGAAACCGAATTCCCCCCATTTAATCGTTGTGATTAAAGCTCTTCTCATCCTCGCTTCATCTTCTACAATCAGGATTTTATACATACTCTGTTACCCCCGCAAATCATATAATTACCGGAATATTAATTGTGACAACCGTACCCTTTTCCTTGTTACTGTCAATTTTCACCGTATACTCATCCCCGAAATATATTCTTATCCGTTCATATACGTTTTTCAGCCCGATATTTTTTTCGTTTTTATCTTCAAACAGCCTTCTGTTTAATTCACAAAGCTCTTCATCACTCATTCCTACGCCGTTATCGCCAACAGTAAATATAATATCGTCATCCCTTTTCTTCACTTCAATAATTATTTTCCCTTTTCCTTTTTTCATCTCAATGCCGTGAAATATACAGTTTTCAACAATAGGCTGCAGTATAAGCTTTATTGTTTTACATTTCAAAACGTCCTCATCCGTATTGATTACATAGTCAAACTTATCTTCATAACGCAGTTTTTGAATGTTAAGATATGCCGCAACATGTGCAACTTCTTCAGCAATGTATACAAAGTTGCTTTCCCTGCTGATATTTATTCTAAACAGTTGTGCAAGTGCATTAATCATTTCTATGGCATCTTTTGTCTCCTTCATTCTGATGGCTGCGCTCACCGTCCCAAGAGTGTTGTAAAGAAAATGAGGATTTATTTGCGCCTGAAGGGCATATAATTCTGCTTCTTTTTCCTTTGCCTTCAATTGGTTCTCCCTGATTTCCGCTTCATATACCTGTTCAATCAACTCCCTGATTCTTCTCACCATATCGTTGAAATTTATTATTAGTATATCTATTTCATCATTTGTCTGATAATTTACAGTTATATTGAAATTACCGTCAGCCACCTGTTCCATACCCCTTTTTATTAATCCCAGCGGTCTTGTTAAGAGCCTGGAAACCCTCATGGAAATTAAAATTACAACGACAACAGCGCCAAAAAGAAGATAAAAATTATACATGACTATCAGATTCGATTCTCCCAATATTGTACTCAAAGGTACGGCGGCAATCATACTCCAGTTTCCATAGTCCAATTTCGATATAAAGACCAGATGATTTTCTCCATTGATATTGCAATATCCTGATTCATTGTTGACAATATCCTTCAATTCCCTGTCGTTTTCAATGATCCCTATTTGTTTCTTGTCAGGATGGGAAACAACCGAAAACTTTTCGTCAACGATATAAACGAGCCCGCCATTTCCGAATTTGATATTTCTGTAATTGTCTTCCAGATACTGTTCATCAATATTTAGTACAATGAATCCACCCTCGTTTTCTTTTCCAAAAGGGTCATCAATATTATGAAATCTCCTGCAGATAGAAAAAATATTCTTGTTCAATTTAGTTTTTCTTGTATTAATAAATAACAGTTTTTTTTCAGGATTGTCCCAATCTTTTAATACATCCTCTCCAATAATCCGGGTTAAGTTTCCTTCACTGGCGTAAAGAGCGGATGAAAAAATAAATTCCCCATTCCTGTTATAAATTGATATATCATCATTCCCGCCATAATTGATATTCCACTTATGCAATACATCTCCAAATTTCAGTATATCCGGCCCTGACAGAATATTCCGGCTATTTGATGAAGTATTCCACTTTTCCATTAGCACCTTTATATCTTCATTAAACAAAAGGTACTTTGACAGCTTGTCCTGCTTTTCAAGATATGAGTTTGTGTTATTATTTATTTTTGTAAACGTAACGTGGTATGAATCAGTCACTTTTAAAAGAATAACATCCCTTGAAACCTTTGTCAGGACTACCGTAAGCAATACGGAGGGAATCATAACAAAAAGCATGTAATACACCAGAAGTTTTCTAAAATAGCTCTGACCGCTTAATAGTTTCCTTTTATCTTTATGTTGATTTTCCTGCGGCAAAAGCTCCATCCTGCTGTTTGACATACGCTTTATGCCATCCGCCAGCACTACGATTTTTGAAGTAATTCTGGAAGTGAAAAACAATGACAGGCTGGAACCTGAAACCAGTGAAAGAATAATAAAAAATATAACTGTCAATCTGATTTTATCTACGTCATGCTTCAAATTGTCATTACTTATGAAATTTAGAATCTTCAAACCTCTGTCTTCACATAATATTTTTAAAAAAATCCCTTTCCTGTCTTGATAGCTGCCTTGAAAACTAACATTATCTTTTGTACCGTTTTGGCCTGAAAACGCTGTCTGGAGAAAAGTATCGTTTTTAATTGCTGAACTGCTTCCAATCAGGTTATTATCCTCATTTAGTATAAAAACATCTTCCATGTCAATCATTCTGGTCAGTTGGCTTTCATTAACCGAAAGCAACAATACAGCTTCTTTATCATTTACTCCCAGAGGAAACTTTTTTACATATTCAATTGTGTATGCTATTCTGTCATCAACGGTATTCTCTATCTTTCTAAAAAAATATTTCTTTTCCGTCGTTGTAAAATCCATGTAATTCAAGTTCTGCAGCAATTCCTTATAATCATCGTGGCTTCTTTTATCCTTTTCCCAGTAATAGTGTCCGTCCTCAGTTAAAATTACCGCTCTCTCCACCTCTTTCTGGTACTCCATTATACTTTCCAGCAACGATCCTATCTTTTTTTCAGTATTTAACCGTTCAATGGGACTCACATTGTTTTCATTGGAAGCAGACAGGGCATTTACAATATTATTATTATTCTCAATAATATCACATGTTTTTTCCACTTCATCCAGCACACCTTCGATGCCTTCTCTTACCGCTATCAAATAATTATAATTAATCTCAATGGTTTTTCTCTTGATTGTTTCATATGTTATGATGTAGGATATACTGCCGATAGCGCTTGTAATCAGCAGCATTATAGTGCATGATGACACCAGTATTTTGCTTCTGATTCCGAAGCTTTTCTTAATTATTTCCATGATCCTTTGTGCCATATTCCTCATATTTCTAAAACCTCATGCTAAATGCACATAGCCGTGTACAAAAATAAAAGCCATAGATGCTGCTCATGTCTAAGTCTGTATGTATATTATGCAGTGAAAGCTGCCGGAAAATTAGTATGATTATTAATAGTATAAAATAACAATATTAATAATGCAACTCATTCTTTGCATATTGAAGGCATCCTTGATTCTTAAAGATAATTTTATTTAAAGCCTGTTGATACAAGGTATCCGATGAATACAGCATAGAAAACACCCCCAAACATCAAAGGTACCGGGGTCAAGCTTCCTTTTCGCTTTATCCAGAGTAAAACAACCAATGATGATAGTATTGCCATCAATGCACTTACAATAGCTTTCATGTCCAGCTGCCAGTGTGTTGCCAATATACCAATGGAAACGGGAATACAGCTCTGAAAAACCATAGCTCCCGTTATATTGCCCATAGCCAGGGTATCTTTTCTTTTACTTATCCATATTATACTGTTGAATTTTTCAGGAAGCTCAGTTGCCACAGGTGTAATAACAAGAGATAATGCCAGAGCTGAAATACCAAATATTTCTGCGGTTCTTTCAATACTGCCGACAAAAATCTCAGCTCCGATAATAATACCGTTCAGAGCCATGACAATCTGAATTACGATAAAGATCATATCCGGCTTAAGCTTGAAAAGCTTCGACAAGTATAGATCCTCCAGTTCATAGTAGTTAAGGACATCATGTCTTACGGTAAGCATGATGTAATAAAAATAACAACCAAACAGAAATAAAGCTATAATGTATTTTACAGGCTGAAAACTGATAAAGCTGGCAGCCACACCTATTGAATATATAATTATGAAAAAGCCAATATCCCGGCTTAGAATTTTTTTATTAACACGCAGTGCAATGGCAGACTTTCGCCTTTTCCAGAACACAAGCACACTCACCCCTGTGAGAAAGAAAGCCAGAGTACTTAACATGAAAGGTGCACCTATTATTGCACCAATACCAATATCAACATTGTTTTCAGAGCCTGTTGTAAATAGAATTGCTATTATGGGAATCATTGTCTCGGGAAGACATGTGCCCACAGCTGAAAAAATGCTTCCGACAACTCCATCTCCGAATTTTAGCTTCCAGCCAAGCCACTCTATACCGTTTGTAAATAATTCACAGCTTAAAAGTATGATTCCCAGACTTGTTATAAGTTTTGTAATGTCAAACCACATTTCAACCGCCATTCCCCGCTGTAAAACAGCATAAAAAATAATATCAGGATGTCTCTTGATATTATATGCCAGATTTTAACCAGGAAATGATTAACATCATGTTTCATTTTACCATATGCTAAACAATATTCTTTTGATGAAAGCAACAGCTAATACTACAGCATAAACAACCAAATTATCCTTTCAGAGATAATGCCTTGAAGCTTTGGTGATATCTCTGAAAAGCGCATGAATGCCGATAAATTATTAAAGTTTACGCTGCATTACTAATGGAAACTGTTGTCATCCTTACAGCCGCTGTCTTACAGCTTCATACATCATAATACCTGCTGCGATTGATGCATTAAGAGATTCAGCCTTTCCAGGCATGGGGATTTTTACCAGCAGATCCGCCATAGCCTTCAGTTCCTCACAGACTCCTTCAGCCTCACTGCCAATTACGATGGCTGCACCTGAAATCATTTCCGCTTCAAATATACTGACTTTGCCTTCAAGATGAGATACATATATACTGACCCCGTTTGATTTGAGAAATTTAGTTGTTTCCAGGATATCAGCCGTCTGATAAACAGGCATATGAAAAACCGATCCCATGGTTGAACGCAAAACCTTAGGATTATATACATCCACACAACCTTTAGACAAAATAACACCTGAAAACCCTGCTGCATCTGCCGTCCTGATAATTGTCCCCATGTTGCCCGGATCGCGAATGGAGTCCATGATAACATAAAGCCCGTCTTTATCCAGTTCATTCTTTAGTTCATGCTTCCGAATTTTCATTATAGCAAGAATGCCCTGGGGAGTTTCCGTATCAGTGATTTCCTTAAAAAGCTTTGAAGTAAAAATATAGGTTTTAATATTATGCTTTTCAATTTTGTCCAAAAGGCCGGCATCCCGATGATAAGCGACAAATTCTTCAGATACTGCCAGTTCCGCTATATCTGCATTTTCCTTTAGAGCCTCTTCCACTATTCTCAGGCCTTCAACATAATATAATCCTTTTTTTTCTCTGTCCTTGCGGCTCTTCAAGGACTTAATCCCCTTGACCACCGGGTTTTGGCTGCTGGAAATGAGTATCATAGCAATACCTTTCAAAAAGGGACATACCTCATACTACAGAGGCATGCTACATTGCAGAGGTGTGTCCCTTTACCTTTTTCAACAAATAAATAAAGGGCTTTTTAAGCCCCTTATCATTTTCTATTTATTTCTTTATTGCATTTACCAGTTGTGCGAAGCCTGCTGCATCATTAACGGCCATATCTGCAAGTACTTTTCTGTTTAGTGTGATACCTGCTTTTTTAAGTCCGTTCATGAACTTGCTGTAGCTGAGTCCGTTGATTCTTGCTGCCGCATTTATCCTGGGAATCCATAGAGATCTGAAGTCCCTCTTTTTTGACTTTCTATCCCTGTATGCATATGAAAGAGATTTCATAACGGCTTGATTAGCTATTCTGAACAACTTGCTCTTTCCACCGAAATATCCTTTGGCAAGTTTAAGTATTTTCTTATGCCTTGCACGGGTTCTTAATGCGCCTTTAACTCTTGACATTGTTACTTTCCTCCTTCTTACTTATATGGTATAAGCATTTTTATGGTTGCTTCATTTGCTTTTGAAGCATAAGCGCCGAGCCTGTGTTGCTTCTTTGCTTTCCTTGCCTTTGAAATAAGTCTGTGGCTTCTGAAAGCATGATTCATCTTAACCTTGCCATTGGCGGTTATTCTAAATCTCTTTTTTGATGCGCTGTGTGTTTTGATTTTTGGCATTTTACTCTCCTCCTTATATTGTTAGGGGACATTAGAGGCAGAGGCCGATACCTGCTCTCTGCAGTTCCAATTGTCTCCTATTGACAATCCTATTGTTGCTTGGGGTTGAGTATCATTATCATACTCTTTCCTTCCAGCTTTGGTCTTCTTTCTATTATTCCCACTTCCGCTACTGCTTCTGCAAATTTTTTCAGAACTGCTTCTCCCAATGAGGTGTAATTCATTTCTCTGCCCCTGAATCTTACGCTTACCTTCACCTTGTCTCCGTCCTGCAGGAATTTGTAAGCATTTTTGGCCTTGAAGGAAAAATCGTGATCTTCTATGCCTGGCTTTATCCATACTTCCTTCATACAGATGATCTTTTGGTTCTTTTTGGCTTCTTTTTCCTTCTTTGCCTGTTCAAACATAAACTTGCCGTAATCCATTATCCTGCAAACCGGCGGGGCTGCCTGAGGAGCTATCTTAACAAGGTCCAGATTCTTGGAATTGGCCAGCTTCTGGGCATCTTTGGCAGTCATTATGCCAAGCATGGATCCATCGGCATCGATTACTCGCACTTCCTTATCTCTGATATCCTCATTAATCATCAATTCATTTTTACTTATAACAAAACACCTCCGAGTTATATTATAGTTTGAATTCATTTGCAAAATGAGCAAAATAAAAAGTGGATTGAAGAAAATCAATCCACCTGATAGCTAGGTATTATAAAGCTTAAACCTTCACTATTTACCCTATCGGAACTATCCGTAAGGTGAGAAGCGGATGACTTCTTCTTTGTTTTGCTTATTCATAATAGCAAAAAGCAGGGCCAATGTCAAGATTTCAGGGGGAAAAAGATTTTTTGAAAATTAAAACCTTTCAGTTAACAAGCTGTATATAATATACTCCAAGCTTTATTATATTGAAAAAGGTAATAGTTGAATACTGTTATGGCAAAACTTTTCATTGAGTGTACTTAATAAAGATAAAAAATGTTATACTGTGAATTGATGTTTGCTTATTTAAAACATATTTAAAGGAGTGTTGGATTTGCCTTTTGATGGAATAGCGGCAAAATGTGTTGTTGATGAATTGACTAAAGTGCTTGCCGGCGGAAGAATAGAGAAGGTATTTCAGCCTGAGGCTGATGAAATAATAATTAATGTACGGGCCTGGAACGCCAATTACAAGCTTCTCTTAAGCGCCAGTGCCAATTATCCCAGAGTGCATGTTACAGATGCGGTAAAGGAAAACCCGGCAGCTCCCCCGGTATTTTGCATGCTTCTGAGAAAACACTTATCAGGGGGTAAGATTCTGTCCTTTGAATTCCATGATTACGAAAGAATAATAGGCATGGAGGTGGAATCCGCAAACGAGCTTGGTGACGTATCCGTAAAGAAGCTGATTATTGAAGTCATGGGACGCCACAGCAACATTATCCTTGTAAACAGCGAAAAAAAAATAATTGATGCAATAAAACATGTAGACAGCGACATAAGCAGGGTTCGCGAAGTCATGCCGGCTAGACCTTATATCCTTCCTCCCGGCCAGAACAAAACCAGCCCGGATTTTCTTGTACCTGATGAATTGGTGAGTAATTCTCTTTCTGTACAGCTTCCTTTGGAAAAGTACCTGCTTAGCAGCATAAAAGGCTTCAGTCCGCTTTTGTGCAGAGAAATATGCCATCGGGCAGGTATTGACAGCAACATGCCTGCAGCAGCTCTGGATAATTCTCAGAAATCAAGCCTTGGACAAGCGGTCGCAGACACTGTTAAAGAGATATCGGAATGCAGGTTCAGACCTTGTATAATATTCGAGGATGAGTCCATGGAGAAGCCTTTGGACTTCCATTGCATGGAAATACGCCAGTACCGGTATGTAAAAAGTATGGAGTCCATGAGTAAGATTCTAGATAATTTTTATGCAGCCCGTGACCGTTCGGAACGCTTGAAGCAGAAGAAATCCGATGTTCTTAAGGTTGTAAATAATGTAATGGACCGCTGTAACAAAAAACTTGCAATTCAGCAGGAAACAATGCGTGAAGTTGCGGACAGAGAAATGTTAAAGCTTTATGGGGAGCTGATAACAGCCAATATATACTGCATTCCTGCAAGTACAAAATCTGTTTCCTTATTAAATTATTACTCTGAAGACAGTAAGTATATTGATATTTCCATGGATGAAAACCTTCTTCCCCAGGAAAACGCCCAAAAGTATTTTAAGAAGTATACCAAAGCAAAAAGTACCTGGATGTATACAGGCAGACAGCTTGAGGAAACCCGGAAAGAGCTTGACTATCTGGAAAGTGTCCTGCATCTTCTAGAGAACTGCATAACACCGGCAGAAACCGATGAAGTGAGGCAGGAACTGGCAGACCAGGGATACATGGTACTTAAAAAGAAAACGGGCTTTAAAAAGCAGACAAAGCCTTCCGAACCCTTAGGCTACAAGTCCTCTGACGGCCTGGATATCCTTGTTGGAAAGAATAATAAACAAAACGATTACCTGACTCTAAAGCTGGCATCCTCCAATGATATATGGTTCCATACCAAAAACATACCGGGGTCACACGTAATTATCCGGAAATTGCAGCATGATATCCCCGAAAGTACGCTGAAGGAAGCAGCTATGCTGGCAGCATGGCATAGCAAGGGAAAAATGTCATCCAATGTTGCAGTGGATTTCACAACAGTCAAAAATGTAAAGAAACCCTCCGGCGCCAAACCCGGCATGGTCATATATGAAAATTACAGGACTATAACCGTAACACCTGATGAAGAAGCTGTGAAAAAGCTTCAAAAATAACCTTTGAAAAGGAGACAAAAGGGGACGTACCTTAAATGTCATATTCTCCTTTAGGCGATTATTAAAGCAATGCCACTAAATCAAAGGGATGGCTCTACAGCTGTTAAAAGCAAAAAGAACCGTCCCTCTTGCTTCCTCCCTTTTGCTTCTTTAGTCCACGTGGAAAACTTCTTCCATGCTTCCCCACCACTCATCAGCAGAAGCCGAGTCTACGGGCTGCTGGCATGGCTTGCATACCTTCCACCATTCCTGAGTCAGCGGATCTGCAGCCATCATGGCCATATCACCATCAAAATCGGAACCTGTATATTCAAAGTACGCAAACAGATATCCATCCCTATAGAAAATTGAGTAATTTTTCATATTGCATTTGCCGATCATATCAAGAACACCCGGCCATACAGCGGCATGGAGCTTTTTATATTCCTCCAGCTTTTCAGACTTAACCCTGATAACCTGACCAAATCTTAACATATATAAGCCTCCTTCAGTTAATTTATTATATTTTTATTTAAAATTCACTTATCTATCCCAACCTCTATATACTGCATTGCCAAGCTCCTGGAAAACCTCGCACACACAGCCGAAAACGGCAAAATAGTCCTTGTAGGCATTCACCCTATCATTCCAGGCAGGCGTATTCCTGTTTAAGGCATCACCTACCCCGTTTAGCTGGTCATCTCCTGCGCTGAAGAATCTTCTTGGATCTGCCGGATCATCAAATATAAAGGCTGCCATATCCTCGGGAGAGGCAATTGAAAAGCTTTCAAAATGCGGCATGGGAGCAGTTCCGGATCTCTTTACCACAGCTTCGAAGCCGGTTCTCAGCACAATGTCTTCACCGTTTTCCTCCAGAATTTCAAAAGGCTTTATATGAGGATCCATGTTAGGCGTTATTATGATATAGTCCAGGTCTGCATGCCTGTATAAATCGAATTCATCACCCCACTTTTTTTTGCATTTCAAATTGAAGCCTGTCCAGAAATTATCGCTGACTGCCACACGGTCGCCCTCTTTATGCGCCAGTACAGCTTGCAATCTTTCAATCTTTTCCTGTGCTTTCCCCATGAATATTCCACCCTTTCAATATTGTAACATGAAATGTTTATGCAAAGCTACAAGGATATTCCCGAGGAACGGAATCATTCTACACAAATTGACGGCTGCAGCCGTATGAAAATCCTGTTGTATATAGATATACCGCTGGCATGGCCGGGTCTGGCTGCCGGATGGATCTTCATATTTCTTACCTGCTGGTTTGAATTCCAGATTGCCGGCATTCTCACCAGGACTACAGCATCAAAGACCTTCCCTGTAGGCTTGTTTGATTATGCTAATGAATTTACAACAGACTGGAGCGGCATGGCCGCAATGTCACTGATTATGCTGATTCCTGCAATTGCTTTTGTATTGCTGACTCAGCGCAATCTGGTTATGGAGCTGACACTGGGTTCCGTCAAGGGCTAGCGGATAGTGGAATCGATCCGGTGGTTGCAGATGACATTATGCAGGTGTATAATAATACCAATAAATTTGTAGCTATACGAGGAAAAGCATTGAATAAATCAAAGGCTGTAATCAAAATATCAGTTCAGAGCCTTATAGATTACTCTCTTCAGTCGGGAGATCTGGGTACCGGTTTTCTTTCTGCTTCAAGAGCCGTTGAAGGCACCAGGGGTCATCAGGCAGTTCGGAAAGCATTAATTTCAGCCCTGCCCGAAGACACTGTATATACTTCTGAAGTTCCGATAACTTTTATTATGGAAGGCAAACGTACAATACTTGAGGTCTCCGGCCGGATTGACGGCGTAATAGAGGCTCCTTCCAATACAATCATTCACGAAATCAAAACAACACAAATACACCCGGATTATATAGAAAAGGATCACAATCCCCATCATTGGTCACAGGCCAAGTGCTATGCCTATATGTATTCCTTCCGGTATAAATTGAACCGTATAGGGATCAAGCTTACTTATTACTGCCTTGAAAACCGGATAGAAAAATCCTTCATGGAGGAATATGAACATATCCACCTGGAAGAGTTTTTCCTCCCGCTTACAGAAAGCTTTCTGGATTGGCAGGATATTTTGTATGAATGGCAGGATTCGAGAAACACCTCCATTCACAGCCTCTCTTTTCCATATCCTTTTTACAGAAAAGAACAGAGCAAATTTATGGATGGCGTAAGTAACTGCGTAAATACCGGCAGCATGTTACTTGCCCAGGCCCCTACCGGTACAGGAAAGACTATGGCAGCACTTTTCCCTGCTGTAAAAGCTCTTGGCAATAAAGCCATATCAAGAATATTTTATCTGACCGCCAAGACCACCACCAGAGCCATAGCGCAAAAAGCCCTTGATGATATGAGGCAAAAGGGACTTCAATTAAAGTCGGTGACAATAACCGCAAAGGAAAAAACATGCTTGAACAGCAGCTTTAGCTGTGATCCCGCTACCTGCAAATTTGCCGTCAACTATTATGGGAAAGTGAAAAATGCAGTCAGGGATGCATTCAGGTACGACAGCTTGGAAAGAAGCATAATTGAAGGCGTTGCTACCATACATGAAGTCTGTCCTTTTGAGCTGTCATTGGATCTATCCCTTTGGTGTGATGTTATAATATGTGATTACAACTATCTCTTTGACCCCCAGGTTTATCTCAAGCGGTTTTTCATGAATCAAAAAGGAGCATATTGCTTCCTCATTGACGAGGCTCATAACCTTGTTGACCGTGCCAGAGACATGTATTCTGCGGAAATTGGCAAAAGATCGGTTATGGAGCTGAAGCGTGCCGCAAAAGCAGAAGTCCCTGAACTATATATTTATATTGATGAATTGTACAAGCATATTCTTCATATTTCCAAAGAGCTTGATAACGGAAATGTAGAATCGGGCAGCTCACAAATTCAAGTCAGAAAAGAACCTCCCGCAGAATTGGGAAGACTGGCTTCAAGGCTGGCTGAATTCGCTGAGCTCCTCCTCTCAAAAGGACTTTCTGTTTCCTTTCAGGAGGCGCTCCTCGATATCTACTTTAACCTGGTAAGCTTTACAAAAATACTGGAATTATATGATGATCACTATATAACCTATTATGAAAAAACCCCAAAGGATATGAAAATAAAGCTCTTCTGCATTGACCCCTCCAGGCTGCTGAAAGATGCAACGAACAAGGGCAAGGCCTCTATTCTGTTTTCAGCCACCTTATCACCTGTTGAATACTTTACAAGGATGCTGGGCGGTGACGAATACTCCGGAACCATGGTGCTCCCTTCCCCATTTCTGAAGGATAACCTCTGTGTTTTCATTGACGACACTGTAACTACAAAGTATAAGACCAGATATTTAAGCTATGATTATATAGCCAAAAGTATCCTGTCGGCAGTAAGCTGTAAAGCAGGAAATTATATGGTATTCTTCCCCTCCTTTGAATATCTGCGGGAAGTGTACTTCAGGTTTCAAGGCATTCAGACAGGCATCAGAACACTCTATCAGACGCCAGGTATGTCTGAAGCAGCAAGGCAGGAATTCCTTGATAAATTTGAAACCTCAGGGGAGACAAGCCTGGTGGGTTTCACTGTTTTGGGCGGAGTTTTCGGTGAAGGCATAGACCTGGCCGGCGACCGTTTATCAGGTGCTGTAATAGTGGGCGTCGGACTGCCGCTTCTCTGTAATGAAAGAAATATAATAAGGCAATATTTTGATGAACAGGCCTACAGCGGTTTTGAATATGCATACCTGTACCCAGGCATGAACAGAGTGCTTCAGGCCGCCGGACGAGTGATCCGCTCCGAAACCGACAGAGGCGTTATTGTACTACTTGACGAAAGATATTCTAACCATGCCTACCGGGAACTGCTTCCCTCCGAATGGCTTCCCGTACTGAGAGCCAGCGATGCCTGCAAGCTCGAAGAAGTACTCCGGGATTTCTGGGAAGGTTGACAGGGGGATGAGGATGTTTAAAAATTTCATTAAATTTTCCATTTATTTCTTGACTAAGTTACTTTTTGTTGATATAATCAGATCACATAGTGCATTATGACCATAAATAATTTAGTTTGGAGGTAAGTTATATGAAAAAATACAAAAAAATAACCGCTATTGTAATAATGGTATTGATATTATGTTCATCAATAATTGCATATGCATCATATGATTTAAAAACCACTTCCGATTCATACTATGGGTACACACTAGAAGGTTATGCAAGCTGTAACAAAAGTACAACTACATTCTATTTTTCGGGCTGGTCGGATACTTATTATACATTAGATCAAAGGTCGTATTTAGTTGACTCACTTAAACTATATCTGGATTGTTATAAAAACGGAGTTTTATACGCTGGGTATTATTCTTACCCAAATAATACTTCCTGGGTTTACAGTAGTTCACCTAGTTATTCCTATTCATCCAGTGATAGTATCTCCGTATTTGGGACACATCAATCCGATAAAGGATCAAGATCACTTTATTTATTTACATTTGCAAATTAAAATAGAAAGGAAGTGTGATTATGAATAAAAAAATTATTGGTCTGATATGTTTAACTGTAGTTATGCTCATTACTTTCATATCTCTTGGTGCAAATGCTTCTATCTTTTATAGAACAACACCGGAAAAGGAAAAGCTTCTTGAAAAAAGCCAGGTACATCAAGATATCGAAAATAATGAAGCCCAGAAACAGACAAAAGAAAAGGTTGATAAAATGTTGGATGATGTTCTTATAGATGTCATATCTACTTATCAAATTAATAAAAAGGATTACAATATAATTGGGCTAAAAGATCTTAACAACTTCATAAATGGTAATTATGATGGATTCAAAGACAAGAGTTTTCTGGAACAAGCTGCTAAAGTGATAGTTGAAGGTTTGGAAAACAGACCAATGGGATCTACGATGCCAAATATATTTGTAAAGATGGATTGTAGTGAAATAATGATAGCATATAAAGATGCCGAAAGTAATAATATTTTAAGACAATTTTCCGTAAATAAAGAAAAAAATATATGGGATAAAAAGGAAAGTTCTATAAAAGGTAAACAATTTGAACCCATAAAATAACTGTGAAAGGGGATTATCTAAAATTGATACTTTGATTTAGACAGTCCCCTTTCTCCAATAAAAATCGGTAATGAAAATTCATTTGTGCATAGCTGCGATTCAGCAGTCTCATGTTATAACAGCCACAAAAGCTCATTAAAGTCGGTTATCTTCCCACTCACTTCCGGATACTTGCCATACCTGTCCAAAAATATCGGCTTCATGCCCAATTCAGCCGGTGTCACCATATCATTTACATAATCATCGCCAACAAATACGGTTTCACCAACACTGGCTCCAAGTCTGTCCAACGCCGCTTTATAAATAATAGGATCTGGCTTTCTCCAGCCCTCTGCAATTGATGTGACAACAACATCAAAATATTTACGTACTCCGTTTATCTCAAGTAATTCCTCAATCCCACCCATGACCATAAAGTTAGAAACAATTCCAAGGCGGTACTTTTCAGTAAGCTTCGGTAACACGGCAGCTACATCCTCCTTCACATAGCAGGCAGCTTTGTAATTATCCCAATAGTTGCAGCTCAACTTTTTAGTGACATTCTCCATCCTGGAAACCGCAAGGTCCGGAAAACTAAGGTGCACAATTTGTAAAAACCGTTCAGACATTTCATATTCCTGATTTTTATGATATCTGGCCGATATATCGCTTCTTGTAAGTAAATAATACCGGAAAAACTCATCAAAGTCCTCCCACATATCCTCAACTCCCGAGCCGTTAAATCCCCAGAAGGCATAATCCCGCAAACCTGGCAGCTGACGCAAGTCCACAATGGTTTCCATGCAGTCGAATAAAATATATTTTATGTTCTTCATATGCTCACCTTCACTGTTTATAAGTATTTCCAAGGGTATTGTTCATATCTGCTGAGTGTATTATAATGTATCATGTCGTGCAAATCAACGAAAATAAAGCGTAAGAATTATATAAAGGCGTCTATATTTGCTAGGGAGGGCTCAGTTATGGGGACAGTAAAGGACTTTAAGAACATAACAAATTGGGAAGAATTGTTTGATATGACTAATGAATATCTGACATTCCTTGTAGAACAGGACAGGGTAACTCACGACATGCTTATTAAAACCACATATGGAATATTAAAAAATGCAGGCTACAATTATTCACTGGAGGATGTTGAAAAGGAATACTATAATTGCTATTAAGAATCCTGCTTTGATAGTATTAAGATTGAACCCAGCTGATTCCATTGCTTGCAATTTAGAATTATACTCCCTTGAAATACCGTGTTGACAAACATTTCAAAAGATATTATCATGATAAGGTACATTTTATGCTGGTGTGGCTCAAAGGCAGAGCAGCGGTATCGTAAACCGCAGGTCTGTGATTGTTGATAAGGTAGGATGAGTAAGTTATTATTGAGTGAAAACAAGGGGTGGAAGTCCAGCCCTCATAAAAATGCTGGTGTGGCTCAAGGGCAGAGCAGCGGTATCGTAAACCGCAGGTTGAAGGTTCGATTCCTTTCACCAGCTCCATGAAATGAAATCCTTAGAATTGTAATGGTTCTAAGGATTTTTTTGAGTTTGCGCATAAGCAGTAGCTGTTTGTACGGGGTAGTGTCCTAAATCAACAATTTAATGCATTTACTTTTTCAGCAATTTTATCAAAGAGATCCTTGAAAAAATCTAACACTTGCTTATCGGTGTTGCCTTCGCATTCTGAGGTTATTGTATAGTGGTCGCCAATAGTGAAGCCAACGATTTCATAAATTTTGTCAGCTGTTATACTTCTATTGTCCCCAGAGATTGAAAGTTTTTCTTCATCGTTAATATAAATTTTCAGTGATTTATCTTTTTCCATCTTGAGTTTAATTATTTTTTCCATATACCTTTAACCTCTTTTCTATCGTTTCTTTCCCACCGTCCATGTTATTTGCTATGATTTCAAGGATATTTGCCTGTTCATCTTCGTATTCTAAACATCCTTGGTCAGTTGTAAGAATACCTTTGTTATTTCTGACAAAAATGACGTTATCGACATCTAAATTAACCACTAACAAAGGATTATGTGTTACAAAGATTAATTGTTTTTCACTTCTTATATGACTAAAATAACTGATTAAATTTGTGCTTATATTGTTATTTGAAATATTATCTTCAGGTTGGTCAACAATTAACACATTCCAATTATCGCTGTCTTGCGTAAAGTATTTATAGTAAGATAGCGACATCTCTCCAAGCGTATTTCCGATTTGTTGATTTGTTCCATCTGTAATATAATCATTTGTTTTGGTTGATTCCGAAATATACTTATCAAGATTTTCCTTCCATTTATCCTCCATATCCGGAATTGAAGTGCAATTCATGATCGCTTCTTTTAATTTATCATTAGTATTAATATCCTTCAGCTTTTCAATATTGTTATATCGTTTTATAAACATTTTTGTATAAAAACTCTCAATCATAGAAACATCATTATACCGAGCCTCTCTGTTAAAATTAAATCCGCATTTAGGGTTTGTTGATACTCCACATAAAACGGAGGGGGCAGTTGGCCAATTTAAATTTTTTGATGAAAGCTTTATTGCCTCAATAATCAAATCTATAAATGACTGTTTTTTAGAATTGTATTCCTGAATCTCTCGGTCTTTTGAAGTGGAGTTTTCCTTTATCTTACGAGAATAATCGTTTATACAGCCATGCATTATATTTTTTACATTCCTCTCAAAGATTACCACCTTGTTTTTTGAATCGATAGACGCCCTTATAGTGTTCAGCTCATTACGAAGAAGCTTAAATTGTTCAGTGTAAACCTGAAAATATTCTTGCTTGTTTAATTCTTCGACCTTTGATATTAAGTCATTGATGTCTTTAAGTGGCTGCGCATGAGGATTATTAATATTCTCAAAGCCCTTTTGGCATGATATATCTATATAATAACATTTGTCTTGCATAGATTCGTCATAAGTAATCGTAAGTTTTGAAAGGCCATTTATAACGCGCTCCCTATTAATAGTGTCGCTAATTACATCTTTTAAATCTTTTGCATAATCTGTAAATGCTTTGATAAATGCCGAATTATCTAATTCATTAAAGTTATTTCCCTCTTCAGCCTTAAACAAGGCCTGATCATTAAATTTCTTGATAATATCGCCTTGCTGTATATACTTTATCTTCGCAGCTTCAATATCAGAATCAACCTTTAGATAATTTTCAGATATTAATTTCTTAACATATGAATCATTAGTTTTTCCATTTATTAATTTAAGCAAAGTAGTTTTGCCTGAACCGTTTTCTCCAATAATTGCGTTTACGCCATTAACAATAGGAACAACTTTATCACCAAAATGTATGCCGTCGAAAAAAGTATTATTTATATTGTCACGGCAATTAAACCGGGTTTCTGGTGAAGTCACAGCCATAAGTAAGCCTTTAAATGTCGGTAATATTTTCGCCTTTGAATGGTGGAATTCTTTATTCTGATTTGTTGCATCGTGATATGGATAATGGTTCCAATCATGACAGTCGCTACCCGAAAACAGTGAAATTGGTAATGATAAATTGGTTAAATTGTTTATAAGAATACCTTCGACTTTTGGCTTCTGAAATTCAAGCGCATTAATATATCCAACTTTTATTATTTCTTCAACATCGGTTACTGAATCACTTAATGCATTATGCTTACCATTATGGTTGCTAATATCCTTACTTTGAGATGCAATCAAAATAGTATCTAATCCTATTTCCTTTAAGACCTCCTCAAATTGGTTCTTAGGATATGCCGCATTCTTCTCAGACAAGAGCTTACTATTAATAACAGATTCAATATGTTTTAATTTGGCAGAATCATTTTTAGCATTGAATATAGCAATGATATGGCACTTTTCCATACCTTCATCAAGTTTAACATCTAACTCTATGCCAGCTAAAATACCTTTGACATAAGGATACGGACTGCTTGGATCATTTAGTGCTTGTATGAGTGCCTCATATAAATCTGCGTCAAAACGATTGTGGTCGGTAATAGAAAACAAAGCAACTTTATGTTCATTTAGTTTTGAAAGCAGGATTGATATGTTCTCCTTAGTAGATCGCGTAACAATCTCGGCATTTTCTTTATATTCACTGGCCTTTGAATGAATATGTAAGTCAAGTTTTATTACGGAATTTTGCGTATGGCTCATTGTAAATTCTCCTTTCGTTGAATGGATAGTACAATGCTTTGCATCATTGAAATTTCTAAAAATTCTCCGCCTGCTCCAACACCTGTTCGAAATCTTCCTCATACCATTCCAGCGGATACCCGTTTTCATAGATTAAAACCGTTAAGTCCATGTTCAGCAGTCAATAAGAAGCTTCCACAGCTTTTTATAACTTACTCGCATTATCACCACCTTTTTCCAAGATTCACCTTATTATATCAAATTTCACATACGTTTTCCATGATATTTTATACATATATAAAGTTCTGTTTTATATTTATGGGATATTTAAGCAGATTTATTGAAATATTTATAGCTATCTCTGACAGACTGTGGTAATGTATGACGCTGAAAGGAGGTAGTTCACTTGGATAATATCCTCAAAGCACTATACGACTGTTTCTATTGTCAGCCAGATGATACGCCGCAGGAAGAACGAATAAAAGCAAACCACCTGCTATTACGTCAGCGACTAAGCAAGCGGAACTGCAGGCTGGTGCTGCGAATCATAGATGATAAAGATCTGATTTGTTCGAACGTTTCACTGGACAGCTTCATCTGCGGATTCCGATTGGCATGGCAGATTGCAAATCAAATACACAATTACGACGGGAGTTCGGAGTACAGCATAAAAGCTGAGTCGGAAACCCGTTAGTTATTTTCAAAGGAGGTAGCCGGATGAAAAAGCACATTATCGCTGTAATTACCATTACCGCCTGTATCGCCCTGTGTGCCACCGTGTGGCCTCGGAGCGCAGAGAATAGTAAAGTACCCGCTGAAGCGATTAAAAACGCCATAATCGCCGACATTGAGGCGAGGTCGGAAGAACCGCAGCCAATTCTTCTCTATGATGGCACTCGCACTCCAGAGCCGGAAGCTGTTGCAGGAAGCGAACCGGCGAAAACTGGTATAACAGCAGAAGAAAAAACACAAAAACCTGAGCCAATACAGCAAATTCAAGCTTATATGTCGTCTAAAGAATCCTCTGAGCCATGCATGGGCGATGTTCGCATCATAGACGGAGAGAAGCAGATATACTTCCTCGGTTTCGGATGGGTCAAGGATGAAGGCGGCGGCTCTCATGGGACAATGGTTGGGAATCCTGGCTATGAACTTACTGGCAACAAGGTCGGTAAGATGGGCGGCAGCACAACTGTCCATGGTAAGGGTGACATCAATAAGCAGGTCGGCGTCATGGGTGCTGGCGATGCTCCGACGAACAATACCGAACCCGCTCCTGGTACCGAAAAGTACATCGACGGCAAGCTCCATGTGTGGGTGCCTGGCTTCGGATATGTTCCGCGCAGCGGTACTAACGTCGGAACAGTCGCCACGGATATGTACGAATCTGGCATAAAAATCGGCATAATGGGCGACGAAGAACCTACGACTAAAAAATCAACTCCTCCGACGTCCGAGCAGCCTGAGCCGAGAAGCGATGAAATCCATATCATGTTTGTTGAAGTGCCTGAGAAAAACAGCACCCCACCGCCGTATAAGCCGGACACAACGTCACCGTAAGAATCTCGTATAAGAAATATTATGATAGCGCACTCAGCCCCGGCAGTGCGCTTTTTCTTTCTGCTGTTCGTATTCTTGAGGGTTTGAAGCTGTCAGCTACATTCCATTTCTATCTGTTCGTCTTCAATGGAATTCTATCACATTTTATCGTAAATCTCCTTCAACTCGAAGTCGGATATCTCTCCTGCTTCTGCTTTGTCTTTGTACTCAAGTGCTAAAGCAACCGCAGCGTTCCATTCGTCTGCAGACAACTTACCTCTCGCCCGGCGTGTCTTTAATCGGTTGTAGATTTTATCATACTCCTGGCGTGCAGGTGTCTTCTCTTCCTTGCGCGCTTCCTTCTTATGCGCTCCAAC